>Ga0163217_1083351_pt1 | contig 10375 bp, 14 predicted proteins | sample SynspAceP_FD_185933 | JGI IMG/M metagenome (GOLD analysis project Ga0163217, IMG submission 185933) | Saline lake microbial communities from Ace Lake in Antarctica - Synechococcus sp. Ace-P (PacBio error correction) | ecosystem: Environmental > Aquatic > Non-marine Saline and Alkaline > Saline ... | reverse complement strand
AGCGCTTCTTCGAAAGGTCTTTGGCCATGTTGCGAACAACAGCACTTCAGCCAAGGCTGTGTGCTTTGGATTTTCCCGACCACGGAAGATAGATCACCGTGCCACTTGACTTGTCAACCGTCCTTGAGGAAGCGGACGGCCTGGCTTGCTAGATGCGCACCTGGTAGCGTGGGAGTCGATCTTGTTTAGCGCATCTTCACTCCTTGACTTCCGTTCTGGTGAGATTTTTTTCTTGGCTTCCTGGCCTTTTCTCCTGCTCGAATTTGAACTGCCGTAGTCCATTGATCCGGCCCCCAGACCGGCGGATCGGCCTTCTCGCTGACCAGCACCAGAATCCAGATCCCCATCCTTGGCCACCTCCAGGGGCCGTTCCCCTGGTGATCACCCCGAGCTGCTGCCGTCGGGCATCACCCACCCCGGCAAACTGGGGGTAACTGATGCGGTCGTTGATGTGGGGAGCTCCCGCACAGGGCGTCGGCGATCCAAAAAACGGGGACGAGGGTGGCATTCAAAGAACGAGGGGACGGACGGGCGGGAGGTGCCGCTCTCTAGGGATCGCGTACTTGGGCGGGAGGCAATAGCTTGAACTTTCCGAGAGCCGATCGACAGATCAATCCCTGGCAAACCACCCAGACCTTCACATCTAGGCCGCTCTTGACCGGCCCTTAAGCCTGTCCAGCAGATCCTGGCCTTCGAGCCATGATGGGCTGTTGGCTGGCGCGCGGGAACCAGGTGCGCTGGCGTTTGGCGTTACTTGGGCGGGTGCGCCGTCGGTAAGAAGCGATGGCCTCCGGCTTCGCTGCAGCTCGGCCGGCCAGGGTCTGCCTGGCTTCCCGATAGCCGATCGTGTCGAGCAGCGGCAAAAAGCCTCGCGTAGCCGACCAATCAGTGCGGCGGTTTCCTCGAGCAGGGCCGCCCGCTGAACAACTGGCGGCTGCGCGCGGCGATTGCGGCCTTGGCAGGTTTCAGGTGGATCGAGCCGGAAGTTCGAGCCACGCGCCAGGAGGCGGATTGCGTTTTGCGCTGGCCGTGAGGGGCGCCGTGGCATAGAGGCACCTCCAGGGCGGCACGGTGCGCACCGAATCGCAGCGGCAATTCCGGGCGGCGGCGATCGGGTTCGGCGGGCAAGGCAGTTTTGTGGCAGCTGGCCTGACCCAGGCGCCCCAGCTGGTTTCACCAGGGCCGGCTGGGGTGGCACGGCCGGGGGCCTCGAGTTCCCTGGATTCAGGGCCTGGAGGTAAGAGGCCGCCTTCCGCCCACCAAGGAAGGCCATACCCCGGGACGCTTCCCCCTCGCGGCGATGCTGGCGTCTGCGGCCTGGCGGAATCGTGGAGGTTTGATCGCCGATCCGGTCGAGCGCAGTTTTTTTTTTTTTTTCCTCTTCCTCTTGATTTCTCGAATATTACATATAGAATCGAATGGGTTTTTATTGTTTTTTGGCTACGATTATTTGTTTCCTCTCTCGACTCCTCTATGATTGACTCGATCGCCGCCAATGTGAGTCTTTTATTTCAATGTTTTTTCATGTTTCCAGCCCCGCATGGAAAACAGCCCGGCCGTGGGCCACGGCTGAAGCGAGCCCGCCCAGCGGCCCCCGCCCCGCTCAAGTTGCTGCGTTGTGGTGGCGCGGAATCACTGGCAGCATCCTCCGGCCGAGGAACTGGATTGATTTTCGCGATCCTTTGAGGTTTGGGAGGTGCCGCCGCAGGCTTCCTGCAGCGGACGCCCGGCGGGCCACCTCGCGCAGACAGTGTGCAGACGGGCTGAGCGGGCCTTCGAGCGCGTCGATGCGCGTCCATCAGATGCGAATCACCCTGCTTCCGCATCCGGCAGCTGGGAGTGGGCCAGGGGTTCGATGCGCACCCCGATTGATGCACACCGGCCAGTGGATGCCCACCACGGTGCTGTCGGCTTGAACGTCAGCAGCATCCCACGATCCAGCGCCGATGCGGGTGTTCGATCCAACTCCTCTGTTATTTTCTGCCCGTAGTTATTCTTTGTTTTTGTGTGCTTTGCTTTTTTTCGTGCGCTTGGTGTTAGGTTTTCCCACTCTTTCTTTCATATGTTTTCTTCCCCTAGTCTTTTGGTGTGGTTGTGTATACTGTGGTCTTTGTTGCCGTTGCACTTCTTGCTTTCTGTTGTTTTGCTCGTCCCAGGGTCTCTTATCGTTCTTGTTAAGTGAGGGTCTAGCGTGTTTGTTCTTTTTTCGTTTTTTTTTCTCGATGTTTTCGTTTGAGTTTCTGCCGATCACCACGCCATGCTCCGTGTCCGATAGACACCCCGGAGGCCGATTCCTTGGCCGGGGGTGGATCTCCACGCCGAGCTGAGGCTGCGGGCCAGCTGGAGAGCAGCCGCGCAGCAGAGGGAACTCTGCAGCGCCAGAAGCCGTGGCTGAACCGAGTCGGCAGCACCAGGCGTGGGAATTCCCGGGATAGCAGAGCAGGATCTCCAAGCTTGCCACGGGCGGTTCGTTGGTTCGCGCTCGCGGGATGATTCCGGAGATCGGCGGCCACGGTGCTCAGGAGTTAGCAGCGAATCGTGGCGAAGTCCCACGGGCAGGCACCGCGATAGGCGCGATAGGACGGCGTAGATGGACGGCTTGCGCCTGCTGGTGGCGGGATAGTGTGGCGCCAGTGCGCTGGCACTGGCCTGAGCTGAGCCTGGCGCGATCCAGCGAGCAGAGCCGTCAATAAGACGAGGCGGCACATGGACGAGGGCCCCGATCCGGTCCTTGATCGCTCGCAGTTCCGCATGCGTGCTGCTAGGCTTCGCCCACAGGCTAGGCCGTTCTGGCACAGTTCGAGCCGTAGACGATGGGCAGGACGCTGCAGCTGCGGACGAGTCGTGGTCGGCAGTGGGTGCCGCTTCTAGGGCTCGCGGCTAGGGCTCGGAGCGCTCGCTCGGACACGAGCACAGTGCGCATGAGCAGCCGCAGGACACTGCACGCAGCCTCTGGCTGCCGCGATCATCCGGCGATTACGGCGTCATAGAGCTCCTCTGCACGAGAGTCCGTCGCCGCTCGAGATTCCTGTCTCGCCGGAGAGAGTCACCTCGGCCCCGCGGTGATCAAAAGTCGCAGTGCATTGCACTCTCGGGGCTTTGGCGATCTGCCTCGAACGCACTCACGCAGCCAGTGCTGCTCTCCAAGGTGCTCGCGCAGCGTGTCTCTCTGAGATCTAGGATTCCGAGACTCGTGCGCGATGGATAGGTGCATCTCGAGCTACGACTCCGGCGTCGCCAGCCTGCCCGCACGCCATAGCGAGACCTGGTGTCTCAGCTCCTCGATCGACGGCTCTCGAAGTGCGGCTGGTCCAGCCACGGTGCCGGTTGTGAGTGTGTTATGCACGTGACACTGCAGCTCTCGAGCTCGCACTCGCGGCGCACTTTCACCGTCAGCACTACAGATCGGACGCAGCGCCTCTCGGGCTCCTCGAAGCATGAAGCTGCAGCGACCGAGCTCTCCGGAAGCCGGCGCGTGGTAGTCCGCGCAGACCAGCATGCCGCGAGAGCGCCGACAGCGCAGGCGCCGAGTCTCGCTCGATACTCGGTCGCGGTGAGCTCAGCTCGCGGCCTTGCCTTGCAGGGATCCGCAAACCGAGCATTAAGCAGCCCGTCGAGGGCCAGGACTGCGCGTCATATAGTCTACACCTGGTCATCTCGGCGCGGAGGCGATTGCTATCAGACCCGCGCTGGCTCGACGAGACTCTGAGGCTTCGGGGCGGTGTAGTTGGTCGCGTCACCGTCTAAAGTGGCCGGAACTCTCAGCATAGGCTTATCTCAATCGCCTTCACTTCTCTCGACGTGCTCGGACGTCGACCGTGCTGATTGTGGTTGTTGCAAGGTGGACAGCGCCGGGTCTCGGCGCATCCGCTGGCGGGTGCTGGCAGCCGGTGGCTGGCCGAGTAGTGCGCGCCGCAGATGGACACGTACAATCCCACCACCTGGCGCTCGGTTGTACTAGCCCTGGGTCGACCGTCGCGGAGAAGCTCGCGTCGCTTTTCTGTGTGTGACTCCGTGTGGAGCTAAGCTGATCCGCGCCGGACGGACAGGTTGGCGCGACCTGCAGGGCATTTGCTCGAGCGGCTACACTTACGTGGAGTCTCTCGGTGCTTGACCGCGTACTAGTTGGCATCGTCCGCTTTTGGGTCTAAACGGGCCCTCATGTGCCGGTATGATGGGCTGGAGAAGGTTCGACCTGCTTGCTCGCGCGTGCTCCGGAGGCAGGCGTGTCTACCGCCTAGCCTCTTCAGCTAGGGTCCACACCGTTGATCGGATTGACTGCGCTCTGAAGCGACACAGCGGCCAAACGTGGAGCGAGAACAGCAGTAGTGCGGTTCGCGCAGCCGCGCATCGAGCTGCGAGAGTCTCATCGCAGCATTCCTTTCCTGGTGCGATTCGTCTGTCGTACTAGCGGCCACCCTCTCTATTTTGGACGCGGCGCGCGTGGAGTAGAGCACCTAGCCTCCACAACGGCGTGGTGCGGATCGCTTGGCTGCTTTGTCCGCGGCTATCGGTACTAGCTAGGGATCTCAGCGCTCCTCTTGAGGGTCTTGCCAGGTCGACTCAGCCCACTGAGCCAGTGCAGCTTGCTTGCAAGCGGCCTAGTTGCATGCTGAGACTCTCTATCCTCGTACGCAAGCCGGACTCATCTTTGATGCGCACTAATGACCGTTAGTATACCTCATCCTAGTAGTGAATGCGGACGGAGCCCTGGACTGGGAATCCATCTGTCCATCGCCCTGATCAGTCGTGTTTCTGGCGTCGAATCATTGTACTAGACGATCTTTAAGGCCTGCCTCTCGATCTTCGTCTGAGTGGATTTGTGTTTTACAGTTCGCGCCTGCTCCTTGTGCTCTCCTCTCTCATGCGCTCGAGGTGTGAAACGTGTCAAGTCGTAGCTCATGCCTAAAACTCGGTCCCAGACAGCGTGCATCCTCGGCCTTCTCGACTTGCCACGCGAGCACCCATAGTATCCAGATCCGACTCTTGTGCCACCTCCAGCCCATTCACGCTTCATACGATCACCCGAGCTGGCTTGCGTCGCAACGTCGAACCTCGCGCGCGCAACACACTTATCGGGGCCTCGCTAACATGATAGCTGGTCGTCTCTGACTACGCCATTCTGTCGTGTTACTCTTCTCCGCACAGTGCGTGCCAGCTCGCAGATCTCTGTGTGTCTCGATCTCAAAGAACCAGCGGAAACAGAAAGGTGGCATTTCAAGAAGGCAGCACAGTGTGTGACGGAGCTGGAGGCGCGCTGCCTCGAGCTCTATGGAGTCGTTCGCGCGCTGAGCGAGTGCTTAACGATGCTTTGATATACGTGTGTGACGAAGCCGCTGAGTGCGATACTCAGTCATGTCAATCCCTGGAAACACCCAGACCTTCACTCTAGGCACGCTAGTGCTATCGACCGCCCTTCAAGGCCACTGCCGCAAGGCAGGCTCAACTCGGCTCCGTATCGTCAGTCCAGACGCGCTCGGTTCTGGCGGCGGAACCAGGGCGCTGCACGCATTTTGGCGTACTGGCGGCGTTGCGCTCTTGTACGCGTAGAGTTAGAGAATAGTGCGGGTGATGGAGAGGCGCATTCTGGTGCTTCGCTGTCATAGGCTCGCGGCTCACGGGCGTGAGATCGTGTGAGTGCCTTGCGTAATGATAGGAATTCTTCCTATTGGGCTTCACCCTCAGGCTTCAGCGCTGCCCTTTCGCTTCTCGGGGAAGACGACCTATCCGCACCATACGCGCTGATGGTACGTGTCGAGCCAGCGCCAGCAATTAGCCCGCCAGTCCTCGACGCACATCGCAGTGCGGTCGCGTGATGTGCCATCGCACTGGAAACTGTGACGGCTCAGGTCCGAAGACGATGCTCGAGACGACTTGGACAGAGCTCTGCGCGGCTGCTGACGGTGCGTTGTATAGGCAGCGATCCTGTGAGTCGGTAGTGTTCGGACGCTGCTGCCTGTCGACGCTCGTCACCGAGAGGCAGAGTATATCCGAGTCGTTGGTGTCTTTTGTTATGGCGGCCGTGGCTCAGGTGAAGCAGCTGAGCGGTTGCACCTGGCCCTGCGGCGCACGGTGACCTTATCCCACCCATTCGCTCAGGCACTCGCAGTTGACCAGCGACACTGCGTCCAGCCCCGCTAGCCGGAGATCGCCGCAGACCTTTGTTAGCCGCGACCTCACTCGGCGCCGAGACTCTCTCGCCGCTCGGACGTGTCTGGCAGCTCGGACGCGTGGCAAGAGCACACAGCATGTTGGTGGCAGCTGGCGCGACTTTGAGCCGGCGCTTGCCGGCGGTAGTGTGGCATGACTGCGGGCTCGGCGATGCGCCCGGTTGGCTCGGCTGCCGGCTTGGCGAGCCGAGCTGTTACGTCGCAGAGTCGTGCCTGGAATACGAGAGAGTTCGCGCAATGCCGCGAGGGGGCCCTCCATCGGACAGAGTTAGATCGGCCAGCCTTCACCGTAACCCACGCAGGATAGGCCTGCATGACCCTCTCCGCGCACCGGCCTTCGCCCCTGCGGCAGGGCTGATGCATGGCGATTCCTCGCGGCGCTTGCGCACCGGCTTCCAGCCTTCAAGGAGCGCTGGAGGTACTGCTCGGACGTCCGTATGGGGCGAGTGTGGTCTCGATTCTGGCCGGATCCGGTAGTCGGTCAGGTATTGTCAGCATGGCTCAGCGGCTGGCGCCGGTTCGGTGGAAAACGCCCTAGCCCCAGCGGCGATGGCAGATTCTGCGCCGCCCCATCGGCGAGATTCATCTGAATTGGGAACGCTTCGGAGATTGGAAAGCGCAGCACGTTCTGAGGGTCAGAGACGCTCAATAGTCCCAATTTCAACAGGTTGACTTTAATCACCCTCCGCTGAAGCTCCCAACTCTGAGAAGCCTGTTCGGGTATGGAGACCAACCTATGCCTGGACTGTCTTCCTGTTCCAGTCTCCCTGTTTTTCGCCTCGCCAGCGGCCGACCCGCATTGGTCTCCCACCCCTGCCCCGTGATCGTTCTGCTTCGTCCCCACGGCCGCCGGGCAGTTTCCGTGACCTGGCGATCTTAGATCTCTCCGGCGCCCTCGACCTGTGTCTGTTTCTGTCGGGGATTCCTCGCCAGTTCTCTATGCGGCTATGGACATCGCACCGCATTAGCCACTAGCGCTGCTAGCGGCGCCCGGGTACGCCATGAGCTGCTCGAACTGCCTCAACCGATCTTACGGCCCCCTCGCTCCCGGACAACCTCCACGACACTGCATCCGCCAAGCCCAGGCGGGCCGCAGGAGAGACCCCCCCCCAGCATCGCCGCTGAGGGGAGCGAGCGGGGTATTGGCCTTCTGGTGGGCGGAAGCGGGCCTCTACCTCCAGGCCCTGATTCCAGCGGACTCGAGCCCCGGCCGTGCCACCCAGCCGGCCCTGCGTGAACCGCTGGGGCGCCTGGGTCAGCCAGCTGCACCAAACTGCTTGCCCAGGCCGACCCCGATCGCCCGCCGCCCGATTGCCCGCTGCCGATTCGGATGCGCACCGTGCGGCGCCTGGAGGTGCTCTATGCCACCGGCCGGCCCCCTCACGGGCCAGCGGCAAACGCAATCGCGCCTCCCCTGGCGCTTGCTCAACTTCGCCTATTCGATCCCCTGGACCTGCCAAGCCGCATCGCCGCGCGCAGCCGCCATGTTCAGCGTACGGCGGCGCCTTGCTCGAGGAAACCGCCGCACTGATTCGGTCGCTACTGCGAGGCTGCCGGCTGCTCGACACGATTCGGGCTTATTCGGAAGCCCCATGCAGGGACCCTGGCCGTGGCGAGCTTCAAGCGAAAAGCGAGGGCCATCGCTCTTACCGAGGGCGGCGCACCCGCAGTACGGGCCAAACGCCAGCGCAACCTTGGTTTCCGCCCGCCAGGCCACCAGCCCCTTGGCTCGAAGGCCAGGGATCTGCTGGGACAAGGCCTTAAGTGCGGGTCAAGAGCGCCTAGGAGGAAGGTCTGGGTGTTTCCAGGATTGATCTGTCGATCAGGCTTCTCGGAAAGTTCAAGCTGCTTGCACCTTCCCGCCCAGACGTTTCCTAAGAGCGGCACCTTCCGCTCCTCCCCTCCGCTTCTTGAATTTGCCACCTCGTCCCCTTTTGATCGCCGCGCTCCTGTGCGGGGAGCTCCCCAACATCAACGACCGCTCAGTTACTCCCCCAGTTGCGGGGTGGTCCGATGCCGACGGCAGCCAGCTCGGGGTGTCACCAGGAAGCGGCCCTGGAGGTGGCCAAGGATCGGGATCTTGGATCTTTGTTTCACAAGAGCCGATCCGCGTCTGCGGATCATTGGACTACGGCAAGTTCAAATTTCGAAGCAGTGAGAAAAGGCCAAGGAAGCAAGAAAAAATCTTCACCCAGACGGAAGTCAAGAGGTTGAAGATGCGTTCAAAGATCGACTTCCCACGAACTACAGGTGCGGCATCAGCCAGCCGTTCCCGCTTCCTCAGGACCGGTGACAAGGTCAGTGCACGTGATCTTCCGTTGTCGGGAAATCCAGCACCCACAGCCTGGCTGAAGTGGCTGGTTGATTCGCATGGCCAAAGACCTCGGAAGAGAGCGCATGAGCATCCAGCAGGATCCGAAGCGGGAGCCGCAACATGAAGCATGTTCCTCACCCCGGCGCAAAACTCCACTTCTACCAAGGACGAAGGATTGCTGCTGCCCTTGGCAGCAAGGCGGTGCGCACCATTCCCTCACCGGTGCGTCAATCACCACGGCCGACCACCGCCCCTGCCGGGAGGCCTGAGCAGCGGCTCCTGGCCCCAACCGCACAGCCCCGGTATGCCAAAGGGGGGGATTGTTCACCGGGAAACAGAAGTCCGTATGGCGGCAAAAGCTGCAGTTCCCACCGGCGTTGCGATTCCACATCCAGCAGGAAAGCGACATCCCCGGTCGTCGACCCAGCTGTACAACCAGATCTGTTTCGCCATCGCGGCGCGGCCACTACCCGCCCGGGCCACGGACTGCCCAGCACCCGCAGGCTGGCGATGCAGACCGGCTGCACCGCAACACAATCAGCCAAGGGTCTCCGCCAACTCGAAAATGACGGCGTTGTAGAGGCCATGGCTGGTTCCGGCATTATGTGCGCCGACCAGGCAAGAAGCCCCGCGAGGCTTCAAGGTGCCGCCGGGGGCTGCGCCATCGCCTCCGCCCCGACATTGACCGGGGAAGTGGCGCAGTCGTCGACGGCTGCTTAATGCCGGTTGCACCCTGCAAGCAAGCCCGCGAGCTGATCACCCCGAGATTCGACTCTGGCGCCTTGCGCTGCGCGCCCGGGTGCTGTTCTCCAACACCGCCGTAACTCCCCCTCCCTGCTGATCGCTTAGGAGCTGGAGCCTGTTCTGGAGGTGGCCGGTGGAAAGTGGTGCCGCTCGAGGAGCTCGAAGCCCGTGCTCAAACCCTCCACAACGCCACCTGTGACCACCCTACTTCCTGCGACCGTCGAGAGCTGGCCCATGCTATGGGGTGCGGGCGGTGGCCGGTCGACCTCAATGATTTCCGCCACCGAGCTCACCTGCTCAAGGACTGCGCCACCCGGCAGCTGCGTGGGCTGGTGAGCATTCAGCCCCGGCATCCGTGCGGGCGGCCGGAGGTGATTCTGCCACAGCATCTCTGCGCCGCAACGATCTGGCTGGTGATGACCGCCAACCCGGATGTCGCAGCCGCCTGCTGGCGCTTGCTGCGTGCCGCCAGGCCATGTTCCTCTGCGGACAGCCCATTTGCCGCTGTGTTTGGAGCAGAACCTTGCCGCCAGAATCGGTCCCAGCCTGATGCGCCTGCCCCAGGTGCATGTGGCCCAGAGCTACCTGGGGCTTGGCCACCATCGAACCTGCTGGCGTAAGGAATCGGCCTGACCTCCCCGCCGACGGGCCCTCCTGTGATCGGGAGTCACCCCAGGCCGGCTGACTTGCCTCGCCCCCTCCCAGCAGGCCTTCCCCGTTTTCTCCCGTCCACCTTTCCCGGCTGCCTTGGGTTCCTCGTTGCCGGCAACTCCTGAGCACCGTGGCCGCCGGAATCTCCGGATCATCGCGAGCGCGACCCTGGCCGCCCGTGGCAACCTGGAGATCTGGCTCTGCTATCCGGGATTCCCACTCCCTGGTGCTGCATCGTTCAGCACCGAGCTCTGCGCTGCCCAGATTCCGTCTGCATGCGCGCGGCTGCTCTCCCAGCTGGCCCGCAAAGCCTCACCGGCGTTGGAGATCACCCGTGCGCAAGCGATCGGCTCCGGGTGTTCATCGACCACGGCATGGCGTGCGTGATTCGGCGGAAACCTCCGAGATCGGGGCAAACCGCTGCCTCTCTACCAGGGCGTGACCCTGGCGGGCACCGGCAAGGTAGCACGGCAAGCGTCCACCCCAATCCCTGGGG
>Ga0163217_1078540_pt1 | contig 10375 bp, 12 predicted proteins | sample SynspAceP_FD_185933 | JGI IMG/M metagenome (GOLD analysis project Ga0163217, IMG submission 185933) | Saline lake microbial communities from Ace Lake in Antarctica - Synechococcus sp. Ace-P (PacBio error correction) | ecosystem: Environmental > Aquatic > Non-marine Saline and Alkaline > Saline ... | reverse complement strand
GTTCCGTCTGGGGGTGGCGGAGCTCAGGGATGCGCCCCGCATCCACAAACGGCAAGCTTCAATCCGATTGAACGCTCGCTGCGGTAGGGGGTGAAGGGCTCGCCCTCAGCCTGCTTTGTTTGGATTGGAGCGCAGGGTTGAGATTCCCCTCTGGCCGGGCGATTCGTCCCCTGCTGGCCCTGGCGGCGCCCCTGTTGATCCTGTGGCGATGATCAAGTCTGTTGGCGCGCGCACGGGCAGCCAGCGTCTCCCAGGCCGTTCCGCCCCTGGGTGATCGGTTCTGGCCTGATGGTCAAACAGTCGTCTGCGGAGGTCTCGCCGGCGCGCATGCTGGTGGAGGCCTCCGTTGGCCAGCCGTTGGGCGTCGCCACCGCCGCACCCCAATCCACCCGTTTCCATGGGGAGAGTGAAGGCATGTTCAACTCGATCGGATTCTGATTCTCACAGGCGATCTGGAGGCCCTGCGCAGGCGGATTCCTCTTCCGGCGACCCGGTTCGGGGCCCATGGCCGGCCCTGGTTGGAACCTGCGGCGATTTGAGCCTGAGCAGGCCGTTCCCCTACTCCTTGCTCGTCGGCAGGCAGGAGCCTTCATCGTGGGTTTCGCTGAATTGTGCTGGGCCTGGGCTTATCAAGCGCAACGAAGAAAGCCTGGCAGGTTTGATCACGGCCCTCAGTGAAGGATTCAGGACGCGAACGGCGGGCCGAGCGGCCAATGCCCTGGCAGTTACGGCGTCGAGCGGGCCTGGCTTGCTGCGCGATCGCCTTTCGCGTTGATGGCGAGTGGTGCGTGCGCTGCAGCATTCCTCTCCGCCCGGCTGAGCAGACCGCAAGATTGATCCGGAGGCCTGTTGGGGAGCCTTCGTAGAGTGGCGATCGCGATGCTGACGAGCACCGATGCGGCGTGGGCGGCGCTCGAATCCTCTCGCGACTGGTGCGCGGACTCAGCCGCGCAGCCGCGCCGGCATTCGCGGCCTGGGCAGAGAAAGCGGCCGCGCGTTGTTGCGGGGTCTGCAGCAGGACGGAGGACCACCGGTGGTGGCGCGGGCCCTGAACGGACTGCAAAGTCTGAAATCTTGCTAGGTTTGGCCAGTCACTAGGGGTGCGGGCCCGCACCACTTCACAAGCAAGAGCAGCTTTAACGCCCCGGCTGAGATCACACTTCGAACCTGATCCGGGTTCTCGGCGCAGGGAAAGTGTCCCGAATGCAAACCGCAGGCATCGGCCCCGGTGGCGTCCGCGAATCCGGAGTTGTGCCCTCGGCCTTCCCAGCGGCCCCGGTCGAACGCCCTTTTTCGAGGTCGATCATGCGCAGCGCCTGGATTGAGAGCCGTCCGTGTGAGCCAACGTGTCGCAGATGCATTACGCCGTAGGCGTGGTTGACCGAAGAGATGGCCTTTCGTGGCAAGCGCGAAACATACCCGAATCAACTGGGTGATGGAGGAGGTGGCGGGGGCCGCATGATCATCCCGGCCAATTATCAATCACCCCAACCTGGAGCGATGGCGATTTCGGAATCGCGTTCGAGGTGCAAGGTGAATGCAACATCGGCGGCTTCCCCACGCTTCCAGACCTGATGAAGAGGTTGGCCAGCTGCGCCTGGCGTGAAAATATGGCGCCGACCACGGGATGGAACCGCTCCACCGGCGGGCGTCAACCTCGATGAGGTTGCGCCGGCGATTCATCATGCCTCAGCGTGCGACTCGGCACCTGCCGGTATATCAGGCGCTTCGAGAGTGTGCACGGCTCGATCGAGAAGCTTCGACGCCGATGATTCACTGCACATCATCGAGAGCACTTGCACGCAGGGGTTGACTTAACAGACCATCCATGCCGGCTGCTGATCGAGGCACTGCCGCTGGTGAAGGGGCGCCTGCACCGGCATTGTGAGCCGCGGCGGCGGCATCCTGGCCCAGTGGATGCTGTATCACACAAAGCAGAACCGCTGTTCACGCGCTTCGATGACATCATCGAGAATCTTCAGCGCTACGACTGCAGTTTTTTCGCTGGTGATTCGCTGCGTACGGGATGCCAGCCACGAGCTTCTGTGCGCAGTTGCTGAGCTGAAAACTCGGCCCAGCTCACCCGCGCGCCTGGAGACGACATCCAGGTGATGGTGAGTCCGGGCCACGTGCCGATGGACCAGATCGAGTTCAACGTCAAAAAGCAGTGGAGGAGTGAGCGAAAGCTCCCTTCTATGTGTTGGGTTCGCTGGTAACGACATCGCCCCCGGCTACGACCACATCACCAGCGCCATCGGCGCGGCGGCTGGCGGGCTGGCACGCACGGGGCGATGACTCTGCTTATAGTGACCCCAAGGAACACCTGGGCCTTGCCCAACCCGAAGAGTGCGCGAGGGGCTGCATCCGCCTACAAAGATCGCGCCACGCCGCCGACCTCGCCCCCCACCGCCCGGGCGCCGCGACCGCGACGACGGAACTCAGCCGCGCCCGCTACGGCTTTCGACTGGAACAAAGCAGTTCGATCTCTCGCTCGGATTTACCCGAACGCGCCGCCGAATACCACGACGAAAACCTGCCGGGCGACATCTACAAAGAAGGCCGAATTCGTGCTCAATGTGCGGCCCCAAGCACTGCCGATGCAGAACCAAGATCACCGATGACGGATTCTGCGGATTTGGAAAGGACGTTGCTGAAGGCCCAGGAGCAGTCCAAGCAGTTTGCGGTTGTGTTGATGTTCTAAGGCGGGGATTCACTCCTCCCTATTGATCTAACTGGTGGGGTTGGGCGCGCTCTTGCTCCCTTATCCTGCCGCTTTACTCCTTCAGGTAGATGAGGATGATGGATCGATAGAAGACGCATAACCGCATAGAAAACAGTACGCTGCGCCTCTCTCAAACTTCAACCCAGGTAGGTCGTAAGCCTGTGTGGCCAAGATGGGCTGGCGAACGGCAGATTAGATACTAAAATATTTCCAAAACCCTTCTTTTCCGCAAGGCCCGTGCCCGGGTATTCATCACTCAAAAATTATAAACTATTCGATAGCTTGACCTTGGGCGATGTGGAATCGTAAAAAATGCTTGGCGCTTGGGACATTGTCAATTTAGCGAAGACGGTAAAGGGATTGCACTTCGGAATTTTCTTCGGCGGCGGAAAGCGATGGTGATCAGATTGCTTACACCAAGGAAAGAGCCATGGGGAGTACGTCCTGTTGCAGCGTAAAGAGTCTCCCATCGGTCAACGCCAGCTTGATGCCGAGATTCGAGATTGTTCCTAAACTCTGAGGACTACTGGCCATTCTTGAGGAGGCGGAAAACTTGCTCGCGCTGTCCTAGAGCCTTGGCTGATTGGTGAAAATTTTGAGCATGTAGGCAGCACTGCCGTTGCTGGTATGTCAGCCCAAGCCAACCATCTCGTACATCATGGAAATACCAGGGATTCGCTGCGAGTCGGTTCTCGTGCAGCCACCGCTGGGCTGTGGAGGCGGGTTTATGTTTCACCTATCCTACAGGCTTGAGCAAATGCTCTGGTTTTGCAAGCCTTCACCCGAAGCGGCGTACCCATAATCATGTATTCTTGTTCCGCTACACAGCTTATTGTGGTTGGAGCGATTGGCCTTCAGAGACATCTGGGCGACAAGACAAAAAAAATTTACTTTTTCTGCCTACGCCAACCTTGAAAGTTGGAGTGGCGAGTAGATTCAGGTCTGACCGCGAGGCCTATTCTCAGCGCCAACAGCACGTTCATTTCAAAGTGTTCTGATCAAGATGCAGCCATTTGGACCGCCTGAAACTCCAAACCAAAGCGAAGATCATTCATTAATGAGAAAAAGTTAGTAGTGCTGATCAAAATTACATGAGCTCTGTCGCTCCTAATCGCTGCAACGCTTCCGTCGGGGCCTCCGCGGTGTTGTCTTAAATCGGTTGCTGCCCAAACGACAACGACCTGGCATGCCAGGAAAAGGACTGGTCCGGAGCGGATTGTTGATGTCGGGTTCTCTCAGCCTCCTTTCGTGAAATGGTGATGACGGGGCAATATCCGGCTTGGGCGATGTGAGCTTGGGAAGATATCGCAAAAGATCTGAACTACAAAGCAACTATCGTTTCTTTCAAAATTCCGGGAAGGCTTGTCGAATGCCACAGCAGCGAGTGATATTGATATTGCCAGTAAGAATCTCACGATACCAAGGGCGCGTTGAAGAGCGCATCGATTTCACGCTTCTAACCATGGCTTTGATGCCGGTCTGCGTAATTCATGGTTCGTTGCTGACCAGGCGTTGACTCAGAGCAGTTGATCGCGGCGGTGAATGGATTCTGGGCACTTTGGTGCTTACGCTTGGCTGGCTATTATTATACTGGGTGCAAACTCTGCCGGGTACGTTGTTTGCTCGGAGATTTGATCCGGATTTTTCCAAAGCGGGTGGCGGCGATGGAATTGCCGAAAGTTCTATGACGTGATAGTCGGTGGCAACATCAGGAAAGCCTGCTCGTTCGAAGAGTTTGAACTTGGTTGGCTTGACGTATTTGGGCGCGCGTGGGATGTGTGGAGTTGCCGTTCTCCTATATTCACCGCTTCGGTTACAGCGTCTATGGGACAATGCTTTCTTGAACAATAGATCAGCAAAACTTAAGTGGATCCTTCCGGTAAGACGATTGGGTTTCTCTGGAAGCACAGCAAGAAGACTTGTGCGTGAAGTCGGATTGATGTTGTCAAGCCTTCCAGCATCGAGTCCGCCAGTGGCATCGTTACGAAAAAAGATGTTTTTGCGGCCAGTGTTGCTTGATGCACTGTTTGAATACTATCAGCATAATAATTCCTAATTCAGCTGTCGAGTTGTGGCCCAATATTTGAACCCGATAAATATGGATTTGCGCTTAATCTGGTATCCCCTCACGAGGCTGGACCTCGAGCTGCTCGAGGCAAAGGAAAATGACTTGATAGAGGAAAACACGCGGCAGATTATTCGGGAGATAGGCCCTTGAGGGAACCGTGGCCTCGTTTGCGTAGAGCTCAGAAGCACGGCCCAGCACGCCACATCATCCAAGGCTGATTGTGCGATCAATCTACTTTCTAGGCCATTAGGAATCGGTCAATGACCAATCCTTTCTGTGGACGTAGTTGCTCATAGGGCGCATTGGCGCCAACTTGTGATGCGCCCATCTACACGGTTTATAGGTAATCGGCTTTGGCTGCTGTAGCATGCTTGTTACTGCCTGTTGCAAACAACCTCGTTTTCGCTGGCGTGAGTTGAGCGTTCTCCACACGGCCGTGCGTTGGAATGATGTCGCTATTTCAAGCCAGCGAAAGAAGGCCTCTCTTGCATTTCGCTGTCTCCATTGCCAAGGCCGGGAGCGTTAGCGCAAACAGAGGAGCGAATCTTCTCCCCATCATTTGGCAGCCATGGCCGCCATCAAGGAGTCAACAACAACTTTGGGATGTTGGCGGAGCGTAGCGGGAGCTTGGCCAGCTCAGATGCCGCCACTGGCTTGGATTCTCGGAGGTTGCCTGAGAGGTTGCGCATTGCGGGCGGATGGCAAAAACATGACGCGGCAAACGGCGGACGCCAATCCGCCGAGGGTTTTAACCTGAAGCATGCAAGGGGAAAAAACGGTTCGGTCTACTTTCTGATTGGATACAGTAAAGTCCATTTCCAGCTTGAATGTATGCCCCAAGAAATGGCCCTGGTTCACGAAGTTCTGCATGACTTTCTGCACGGATGGTTTAGGGAAGTGGATCAACAGGAGAGTGAAGTGTATTCTGCCCTGCTTGAGCCTGCTGCTACTCGCTGCATGCGCAGAACATTGGCAAGTTTAAGTGTTGTTGTAGCACATTGGCGAAAATCGTCTGCCCGGTAATCCATCATGCCCTCGGTTGGCAGGAAATCTCCACATCGGAACATATTTCTTTCAATTCTTGGTGAAGGTTGGTTGCCCATCCCGGGATTTGTGAAAGGCCACCGCTCACCGGTGTTCCTGACCATAGAAAGAAGGGTGTATCCAAATTCGGGCCACTGTTCCGATGGCTGCACCGAGAGCCACGGGAGAAAATTCCTGGCGGCCGCGCGTGAAGTGCTCCACCGGGCCTTTCCGCCGCATGGTGGAGTAACCATCGGTAAAGGCGCCAGGAGAGACGTTCACGCAGCCGAGATGATTTTTTCATGTCTGGAGATGCTTGCCGCTTCTTTGATAAAGAAATAGGGCGTCTTTTGCATTTTGATATCAAACTCGAGTTCAAAATCGTCTTCGCTTGTTTCCAGGATGTGCTTTGCCGCAACACTTTGCCTACGGTGTTAATGGCGATATCAATTGCGACCAAAGCGCTCCTTTGCCTTCTTCGAAGAGCAGGCTGACATTCTGCTGGCTTTGTCAGATCGCCTTGACGGCTATCGCCTCCCGGCCGATTCTCCAATGCGGGCTGCACGGTTTGCTCAGCTTCTGGGTTCGGCGATGGGCTGTGGTAGTGAACAACAAGATTGGCCCCTTTGCGGGCAGATTCGCGACTGATCAGTCCGCCAAGATTTCTTGGCGCCCACCGGGCAACAAAGCACCACTTTTTTGATTCGAAGTTATCGCTGGGCATGGCTGGACTCCTGGAAGATGAGGATCGCCCGCGTGAGCGCCCCTGTGGAATCGGTGGGGAGGTCTGAGACTACAGAAACCTACGAGGTGACGAAAACTATGGGTAGTGGGTAAAATTGCAATTAATATATTGCGATGAGAGGCAATAAGCATGCCGAGCCTTCAGAGGTGTTTTTGTCAGGTGTGAAGCAGGAAGTTTCAGCAGGCAGCAGAGAGCAGATGCAGATGGAAGCATCCTCGCGTCAGTCGCAACGATAGCGGCCTGGAGCAGCATCTTCAACGTGCGATTTGCCATCGTTCGCCGCCATACCATCCAAACCGAACTTGGCCAACGTTATTATGCTGGCCTGTTCGCTCGTTCGATTTCGGGGGTGTTCCATGGAGCGAAAGCGGCGAGGAGGCCGGATAGTCCAGACAAAGACCACTGCAGGATTGTTAAACGTGGCTGTAAAAGCCGAAGCCACAACCCACCGTTCGCAGGACCGCAAGGAGGCACCAAGAGAAACTTCAGGAGGCCCGCAGCAGGGCCGCTCCCTCTGCCGTTGAAGGGAAGTGAGGGCATTGTTGATAGGTTAGTGGTGGTGGCGCTGTGGAGCACCGCCACCGGGCAGGGCCTGGTCAAAACGCTTTTAAACCAGGCCCATCAGGTATATTAGAAGTTGAATTGACCACGCCTTGCGCGCCCACAGCGCAAATGTCTTGTAATGGCCCGGCAAAACAGGGGTTGTGCAGGATCGAGATGCCGAGATCCAGACGATGGGCCGATCCAGCTTTCGAATCTCCTTCGGTGATCCGGTGTTGTCACCCCCATGGAAATTCAAGGTAATTTCGCTCACGTCAGCTGCCGTGCTGATAGCAGCAACTGGTAGAGGAACTTGGAAACCATTCACATCTGTATATTCGTGCGCTCCGGCTGAGGGCGAAAAAGCACTCATGTATTTATCGCTCAACGTCGGGGCAAGCTGAAGCGGCATGTGCATTGGCCCAGGTGGAATGGAGGGTCAACGATGCGGCCTTCGCGATGGAAACGACTGCCGATCACCAGATCGCAGCCACTGTCGGATCAGTTTATATTGCTCATGCTGGGCCGTCGTGTCATGACGGACCACCACTCTCTTATTGCCTCTTTGATTTCGCGCTGGCAGCCCCGGCGTCCACCTGCGGATCAGGCGAACGGCAACCTGCTGGCATGGGCCAGCTCGCCTGCGCCGATTCCGCCGTGCCATCGGCTGAATCCATCATCAACAAACAGGATCTCGAGGATGAAACCGTTGCTGAGCGGCAATAGCGGATGAGGATCGCTATTATATGAGCACGTATGGACACGTCGTCCACGCTCAGATTCCCGTGAGCCTTTGCGTTTCCCGCAAACGACGCGGGAAGAATCCTGAGGATTCTCTTGGCTTGCTCGCAAACGAGGCCACATTCAAGCCGTTGACCCTTAACGAGTTGACCACCTCAATGGATTGACAATCCAACGATCAAGCTTCAAAGAGCCTTGGCCGGTGGCGACCACGTTGGCACGGGGAAGCCGAATTCTCGATACTTAGCGCCAGGGGCCGATGATGTGACGAGACGGTCGCACGTCGAAAGCCGCCTGGACTCTATATTATTAGCTTCCACCACCACGCGTTTACGCACGGCGGCCGCAGCACCGACTCGCGGTAAGAGGCGTCCTGCTCCTCAAACAGCTCGACGCAGGATCGAAGACCACCGCACTTTCCTGCCTCGGCGCTCAAGTGCTGGGCCGCCTTTATGAGTTCTCTTGGGCCTGAGCCGATCAGGATCAGCTCCGGTGTTGCCATCGGCAGGTTTCTTCGAGGACGTAAGCCTTTGGCCACCTGGGCGCTGAGCTGTTCGCCTGGTTAGCCATGGCCTGGCGGCTGAGGGGCCAGCACGGTGGGGCGGCTTGCGGTTGTGATCGCACTTCGTAAGCACCACTGGTTTCATTGCCGTGCCGGCGGCGGATCACAGCAGGTTGGGGATCGAGCGCAGCGAGGCAGAGGTCTCAACCGGGGCTGGTGGGTGGGGGCCGTCTTTCGCCTGAGGCCGATCGATCGTGGGTGAGACGTAGATCACCCGGAGTCGGAGAGGCGAGCAGCGCCATGGCGCCCACCATGTAACGGCGAAGACCAGAAGGTGCCGCCATAGGGGTCACTGCCGTTTGTTACGCGATGCCGTTTGAGGATCGCGCCATGGGCGTGCTCGGCGCACACCGAAGTTGCAGATAGCGGTTGGCTCACCGCCCTTCTGAAGGCTGGCCCTCCCTTGATGTCGGTCAAGGTTGGAGTGGGTGAGGTCGGCGAGCCGCGATCAGCTCGGGCAGGCTGGGGGCGATCGCTTCAGGCCAGTTGTAGGAGTAACTAGGGTGCCAGGCCTCTTGTCAGCTGGGGTGAAGGACGGGGCAGCGGTCTGCTTCCAGCCCTGGGCAGCTCACCGGCGCAGATCCTCTCTCGAACTCGGCCGTCTTCAAGCGGGTTCTGGTGCGGTAGGTGGGCCAGGTGCGGTCCACGTTCGGGCTTCGGCGGCCTGCCCGCGGCCTGATTGCTTCGCGCCAGTGGTCGTAGGGCGGGCTGGGCACTCGGATGTTGCCGTAAGTCCAGCCCAGCGCCAGTTGCGGGTGAGCTCGGCCTCATCGGCCGGAGGTGCGGCGCTGCACGAGCCGGCGGTGTTGGCCTTGTTGGTGAGCCGTAGCCGATTCGTGGTGGTCACTTGATCAGCTGGGCCTGTCGGTGACGGCCTTGGCGGCTTCAGATCGCCGGGGTGATGGCGGCCACGTAGAATCAGCGTTGCAGCGAGGCGACACCGGTGTGTCCTTCCACCGAGGACGTTGGAATCAAGCGCTACGAGGCCTACGGTGGCACGTGCAGCACGTGGCCGAGTTTTGGCAACGCTGACGACGTTGGCCGCCATCACCCAGGCGATCGACAGCGCCAGCCGTCACCGAAGGGCCAGCTGATTCAAGGTGACCACCACGATCGGCTTACGGCTCACCCAACAAGGCCAACACCGCCGGCGTGCACGGCGCCGCACTTCGGGGCCGATGAGGCCGAGCTCACCCCGCACGGCGCGGAGATGGAGCTACGGCACTATCGAGGTGCCCCAGCCGGGCTACGACCCACTTGGCGCGAAGCAAATTCAGCCGCGGGCAGGCGCCGAAGCCGATGGACCGCAACCCTGGCCACCACCGCAGCCAGTTACCAGCTGAGCGGCCGAGTTCGAGGAGGATGTGCTTGCGCGGTGAGCGTGCCCAGGGATGGGAAGCGACGTGCCGTCCTTCACCCGCAGCTGCAAGGCCTTGGCCACCGCCAGTACTCCTACAACGTGCCTGAATGCCGATCGCCCCAGCTGCCCGAGTTGATCGGGAGCTCCGCCGACCTCACCCAACTCCAACCTGGACGAACAAGGGAGGGAGGCCAGCTTCCAGAAGGGCGGTGAAGCCAACCGCTATCTGCAACTTCGGTGTGCGCGAGCACGCGCATGGCGCGATCTCAACGGCACTCGCGTTACCACGGCAGTGGCTTGATCCGCCTATGGCCGGCAACCTTCCTTTGGGTCTTCGCCGCGTTACATTTGGTGGGCGCATGCGCCTCCTCGGGCCCTCTCCGAACTCCGGGGTGATCTATCAGTGCTCACCACGATTCGATCGGCCCTTCGCGGAAGACGGCCCCACCCACCAGCCGGTTGAGACGCTCGCCTCGCTGCGCTCGATCCCCAACCTGCTGGTGATTCCGCCCCGGCCGACGGCAATGAATTGAAAACCAGTGGTGCTTACGAGAAGAAGGCGGATCAAGCAACTCGGCTAATGCTGCTGAGGGTGGCTAACATCAGGGATATCC
>Ga0163217_1021903_pt1 | contig 10375 bp, 9 predicted proteins | sample SynspAceP_FD_185933 | JGI IMG/M metagenome (GOLD analysis project Ga0163217, IMG submission 185933) | Saline lake microbial communities from Ace Lake in Antarctica - Synechococcus sp. Ace-P (PacBio error correction) | ecosystem: Environmental > Aquatic > Non-marine Saline and Alkaline > Saline ... | reverse complement strand
CTTACCTGTTTCATGGTCCCATGACCTGTTCTGTGGTGCGCACGATCACGGATAGCGTGCTTGGTGATGAAAATCCGGCCAGAATTGTCGAACAAGGTGCCCACCGCCGATGTTTTTCGACCTACCCTCGCACCCCCTACACTCAAAAAACTCTCGCCGCCCGCGCACGTTTGCCGGACCGTGGATGCCCAGCTTCATTTTGCAAATTAAACTCCCGCGGCGCGTCCCGCACCAACCAAAAGCACAGCGTTATGAAACCCGGACCAGAAAAAATCCATCACCGATGGGCCCGCCTGCGTGTGTGCAACGCGCAGGATGACACGCCTGAAATTCCAGGCACGAGCTGTGCTTCTGGCGGATGCGCCTTTTACCGCGTCAGTGCATGTATGGGGCGGTTCTGCCCCCGGCACGCGCGAGACGGGATTGCTCCGCCCCAGATTAAATCGGTTGGCGGTGGATGCGCTGGTGTTGTCGGGGGCTTCTCCTACGGGCTGCGATGCCTGTTCGGGGCACGTGGTCGACGCGCTGGCCGCGCTGCGGGCGCGGGTTCCGCGGTGGGCGAGGCCTTACTGGATCCCGGGTGCCGGGGGCGATCCTGTTGAACCGTGCTCAACGGCGTGGACAAAGGACGTGGGAACAATAAAACCCCTACCGCGCCTTGGGGCTGCGGCCTAGTGACGCCGCAACGAGGACTTTAACCTTGGCACCATTTGTTGGCCGGCACGGTGCGCTGAGTGCGATGGTTTCAAGGGGCGGGCTTGGATCAGCTTCGCTAGAGTTGCCCGATTGCACGAAGTGGGTCGCGCTTGGTCGGCTCCAATCGGTCTGGCGCGGTCACCACGCCGGGCGACAAGTATTTCTATGCCGCCCCCTTTGAGCGTTGAATGGCGAATTTGGCGGTTAGGGCACGGACCTGCAACGGGCTTGGATGGACGATGGGATAGCCGCCAAGATGGCCTCATGTCCCCCGCGTTGAAAATTACGCACCATCGCGATTGTTGCACAAATGCGAACGCCTAACAAAGGCACAATGCAAACGCATGTCTGTTGCCGCCCATGGACGGATCGGGCGTGGCGACGGTGCCTGCCACACCGCTTTATGCGGCGATCTTGTTTCTTTGCCTAAGCACGGCGGCACATGAGGTCGCGAGAGCATTCCTGCCGGTTGATCGGCCATGCGCGTCGCTGGCCTGGCGCGCGGCCATTGCGCGAGCAGCCTATTTTGCCACGCCAGCAAGGCGGCGAATCTGTTGGACCCTGCTGGTCGCAACCTCAACAGCTGATTACGCATAGAAAAACCCGCGCCGCCGTTGGAACGCGGGCTTTACGCGGGTTAGAGCCGCTTATTCAGGTTTCTCGCCTCGGCATCCTTGGCATTGGCGCATCTGGCCTCTGCTCTGCTTCCGGGCGAGAAAGTGGGCGAGATAGGCCGCGGACGTCTTCGCCCGCCTTTGCCATTCTGAACGACATTTTCGAACGCGCCTTTTTTCAGTCAGTCGTGGTGCCAGGAAGTCGGTTCGGATTGACTAGATATTCGGCCAATGTTGCCTCGTCCCAGATCAGGCTGCTTCGCCGGCAGCGACAATCATCACCATAGCGAGAGTCTTCGACGGTGCCCGCCTGCTTGCTGATGATCCCAAAGAGTTCGGACCGGACCTTGCCGCCCCGCTGGATCGTCTCGCTGCGTCGTCAGTGCCAGGCTTTGCATTTTTGCCGAACTGCTTTTCGCCGGCTGTCGGCGTCGCCCATGCTGTGGCTGTTCTGCCAGTGCCGGACCCGCCGATCACGGGTGGCGAAGTAGTTGCGCTAAAAGATATTTCAATGCGATTTCCCATATTCATTCATCATCGTTTAACCTAGCTCAGGCTCCCATATGTCAACGGGGCCTGTTTTGGCGGGCGATGTGGGTTTCAAGACCGCGGTGGGCCTATCTTGACCTCAAGCGTAGCGATCCCGTCCACACGCGGTCACGACATCCCCATTCGACAAGGGCCGCAACGCCGGGCAGGTGTGCCGTCATGATGCATATCACCCGGTGCAAAGCGCATGGAATGCGACCAAGATTCCGCCACGTGTTCGCGCCCCGACCAGATCAGATCTTGCCAGATCGGCGCCTGCCGTACCGTCCCTTCACAGCCAGCAGATGCGTCCCCTGTTCAATCGATGGCACATCGGACGATGGGTTTCAGGCGCGCAATCGGGCGGAGTTGTCGAACGGCTTTCCCCAATCCATGGGCGCCCGCTTTCTTTGCCTCGGCCTGCAGCATCGCGGGCGTGTCAGTCGAATCCCGACAGAGGCCCCCCAGACCGTGGAGCCCATCACGTCTTCCTCGGCGAAATGTTGCGGCCCGCCTTTGCCAATGGCGATCACCAGTTCAATCCGTGGTGCAGATCCTCTGTCTGGGGCGGGTAGGGGATCGTGCAGGGCGTAATCCAGCGCGGGCGTCGGGCAGGTTGTGAAAAAGAACGGTGCCTTCGCAGTGTCGGGATCGTGCCCATCCTCGCGGGCAGCGCCTCGTAGTTGCGGCCTTACGCAAAAAAATCCGGCGAATGGGAAAGCGGCGTCTGCATGCCCTGCACTGGCCAGACTGCCTGAGGGGCAGGAGGAAATACGGAAATCATCACGGGCATGGTGCATATCCTTGGCGTTTATCGTGTTACTGCCCTGCAATACCGCCCCTGCGCAAGGCGCCGTCACCAGATAAGACACCAAACGCCCGTAGGGCCTGTCACCACGCAAAAGGCCGACACTCAATGTGCCGGGCCTTTGTTCCAGAATTGCCCATGACGCCAATGCGCTATTTTGCGGTGCATCGACTGGTTCTTCAGCCGGATCAACCGCGCCTGCTGGTCGCATCGTCGATCAGCTCTGCATCCTTCGATAGCGTGCGCGTGTGGCGACGGCTGCTATTGCATCGGCACCGGAGTTGTCTCCCAGCGCGCCCACAATCAGTGGCAGCATCTGCCACGCCGCCGGGCACGCGACTTCGGGACATGGGCGGCGTTTTCCACGCCAGCGTATCGAAGCTGTGGCAGTTTCGCAGATGGCTTCAGTTTGCGTGAATGTTGGTGGCAGTGTCACAGATCCATTGCGGCCGCGCGACACCGTCCAGTGCCCTGCCAGCCAGCCTTTGACGACTGTGGTCCGACCGCGCCTCGGCCCCGTTCGATGCGGCCATCAGGGTGACCGAGCGGGCCGGTCGGATCGGTTTCGACGAGATCGCCCAAGACCGGCGCCGCCTGCGGGAAATCCTCGGCGGGCGATGTTCAGCTCTGCCAGCGAGCATCTTAGTTCAGGATGGTCCGGGCTGCACGCGTGTAAGCGCGGTAAGCGGTTTCAGCCGCTCTTTCGGCGTTTCATCCGGCTTGGATTCGCGGCGAAAGGCACCGCAATGATCGGGATGCGGCTGCACGCTCCATGCCTTTTTCAGCCACGCGGGCCGCGTATTTCGGTTTGCCCTGATCGATGTACCCATGCGCGGGCCATCACGGGCCGCAGGGATCAGATCGGGCGACAGACGGTTCGCTTCGTCGAGGCTTTCGCGTGCTTCGATGCTGTTGGCCTTCGGCGATGATGTCTTCGCTTTCGGACAGCAAAGCACGGCGTCGCGGGCGCTTGGACATCGCGCGGCATCTGACCGTTGTCTTGAGCTTCGGGTTTCAGCGTTTGACGTGCGCCGGCCCCAGTCTTCCATTTCTGCTGGAGCTGAGCAGTACATCGCCGGTTTCCGCATGCTTCGGTTTTGATGGCAAAGCTTTTCGGCCCAGTTCAACGCTGTCTCGGTGTCGCCTTCGGCCAGTTTTTGCTTCATGAATGCCCGCAAACACCGACGAAGGGTGCGTTCGTTGGTCACCAGCTTGCGATAGTTTCTGCCGCCTTGCGGTGGTCATCCTGCCAGTTCAGCAGGCTTGCGCAATCAGCAAGTTTTGTTCAGGTCAGGACGTTTCAAGATATCTTGGTCTGCCTTTGCGGCCTTGGCCATTGCCAAACGCCCTTTCGCCACTGGCCAGCGCCATTCAAACCCTTTGGACAGGCCTCGCTATCCCTTGGCGTTCGCGGTTGCGGTCGAAATAACGCGACAGCGCCGTTTCGTTCCGATTCAAGAAATGCCAAACCGCAAACGAGCACGCAACAAAAATCATTGGCAACGATCCAACGGCCGAACAACCAACAAGCAACCACCGCGATCACAGATTGCAGGCGGGCAAAGCTGTATTTCGGTGCCCATCACAGTCACTTGCCAACCGCCCGGAGCTTTCCAGCTGGAACGATGCGGCCCCATGTGATGGCGGCAATCACCGCAACCCGAACACAACATCTAATCAGTGACCAAAGCATAAATCCAGGTTCCTCAGTTCGCCGTCAGGCGTTGGTGTCAATGTCTTACGGCGTCGTTTGGGCATCGGTGGCGCGCTTTGCGCATCGCGAGCCAATCCGGACATGGGGTCCTGGGCCTCGGGCGGCAGGGCTTTCCACTCGGCCAGCGCCTCGTCTAGGCGCCCGTCACGATGGCAGCTCGAGCACGGGGACAGCAAATGGCATCAGCGTGTCCCCGTCACGGGGTGCTACCGACCGCCAGCGCGCCCCAACTGTTGTTTAAAGAAGCCCACCAATACCGCCGCGTCTGCCTTCTGGGGTCGCGGCACGTGCCGCTGCAAGCGTCGCGCGAGCCACATGGAAAGCGGTCTTGTAGTGTGCACCCGTGACAACCCCCGTCGCGGGCGTTTATCTGCAAGCGCGGCGCGGAATCGTCCTGAATACATGTTTCCTGAAAGCGCTGCGATCTCGGCTTTCAAAAGGTGGGCTGTGGTACAGCCGATTACGATCCCGTCCCCAAAGCAGACTGCAAACGGTCGCAGCCTGGCGGCCTGCGCGGTCGCTTTCTTCACACTAAGCGCGTTGGTCCAGCAACGTTCGATTTCGTCGCGGCTGCGTCTCGACGAGGATTTTCAGCGCGGCCAGTTCCTGTTCAAAAGCCCGAGTATCGACGGGGGCTGCTGCCTCTGCCGCAGGACGATTTGCCAAGGCGCTTCAACACTGTGTTTGCCAAATCACGAACCTGCGCTTGAACTCTTGCAGGGCTGCGTTCGATCGCGGGCGCTGCGACGGGCCGCTTCGTCCAGCGCCTTGATTCCGGGCCTCTGCGTGGCGAGCGTATCTTGTCAGGGGTAGATTGCCGTGGTATCTGCGGGCGCGCAAGGCCAGCTTGTTCCAGTACATCATATTCCGCCACGCAAAAGGCGATCCCGCCGGGCGATGACCCCGCCAAAGAGGCATGGGCCAAAAGACACCGCCCACGCTGTGCAGCTCTGCCTTGGGGACGCCAGGCAGCGGCTCTTGGTTCGTTTTCAGCCAGGTTTCACTGTCGCAGCGCTGGAGGGGGTTGCAGTTTGCGTTCTCGGCTTTGGACCGCGGGTGTCGCCGGTTTGTTGCTGCTGTGTCCGTTCACGTCTTTCAGATCGGGTTTTGTATCACTTGGCGTCGTTCGGATCTGGGTAGAGCTTTGTGCACTGGACGCTGCAGCGGTGCGCCGAGCGGTACCTTGGCAAGGTGTGTCGCTTCGCTTTTGTTGTCGCGGGGGTGTGTCCACATCCTTGGTGGGGTTTGCTGCAGAGGTCGACGGTGTGTCGTCAGCATCGCTGTCACGCCCGCCGCCTTGCCCGTCGATGTATTCCTTAGCCGAATTAGCGTCGCCGTTTTTATCAGGCGTCGTTTTATTCAGCGTTCGCCGCGCTGGCCGGCGATTGGTTTGAGCGCGGCTTGGTTGGCTGTCGGAAGATGTCGACGTGGATGCCGTACGTCTTCGCCGCGCGGGTGATCCGCGTTTTTTTTGGCCAGTCGTCTTCGGCTTGCGGCGCAGGCAGACGCCCGCGATGTCGAAGATTTTTCGGGTGTCTGTCACCTGAATTTGGTGTTTTCGCTTTCGCCACGCTTAAAACCTTTCCGATTCTGAAACCTGATATCAAGACGTATTCATGAACCTTAGACGGCATTTAGGCCGACTTCAAGCTAACCTGTTCCAATCCACCGCAGTTTCAAGCGTTTTAAAACGCAACGTGGCAGTTGTTCAGCTCGACCAGCAATTGTCGAAACCTCCCTGGGCCCCAAACGCCTCGGCCACTGCATCGCTGAGGGCTATGATGATCGCATTCGCATATTCGGCACCTGATCGGCAAAATTGGGCGCGGGTTGCGTGGGGAAAATACGGCCACGATGGCCCGAGCCCCCGCCACCAGTGCAAGCTTGCGCGGCTCGGTCAGCTGCACCGCCTTTTGATCATACAGCACCGCAACATGCGTCGGCAGACCGGCCGCGTCAGCTTATCGGACATCCCCGCGTTGAGTGGGTTGCCGCGCAGGTGCAGCAGCGGCGTCGCGGGCCGTGTTGAACCAGCATTAGGGTACAACCCGCGCTGCATCCGGGCGTGAAATTAGCCCGCCAATCCCGCGTGCTGTGGCGGCCTCTGCCGTTGATCTCGCCCACAACAATAGGCCGTACCCCGTCCCCATCAGGCCCATGCATCACGCATTGGCCGAGGTGAAAATGCACCCCACCCGACCCCGTTCAAAAGGTCAACAGGCGTATCAACCGAGTCGACTGCAGCAAAGAACTGACCACCAGCGTTAACCCGGGCAGCACTTGGGCGACAGCTTTGCGCAAGACGGTTTGCAGGCCAAGCTTAGGGCGGGTTCAGTTCAACGCCGGTTTTGTGCATCTTCGGTATGGCCCCAAGGATTGTTCCACATTGCCCCAAAGGTGTACTTGCCCCTGTCACCCTTGCAATGGAAAACGCCATGTTACTTCTGGGGATTGGAAAGCAGCTGCGACTATACCGCCGCCGCGCTGGTACGCCAGATTGCGGTCAGCGCGCTCGGGTGTTGTCGTTTGTCGTGGTGGGGCAAACCGACCCGAATTACATTGCCTCTTTTGGCGGTGTTTCGTCCCGAATTCGCAGCACGAGCCCATGCGGAAAAATTGGAAAAAACCTTTGCGTGGAAAAGGCGCTGGCCGAGGCGATCTGTCTTTGGCAGATGTTGACGGTTTTGCCTGACGGCGGGCCAGGGCTGATGGCGGCGTGCTGTCCGGGTGATGTGCGCCAAGGGTGTCGCGGCGACGGCAAACCGCTATTACGGATGAACCATCTGGCGGCCACGCGGCTGACGCCCACGCGCTGGGAACCGATGATGTGGCCCTTATCCCTATCTGGCTGCTTGCTCGTATCGGCTGGGCATTGCCAGTATTCTGCTGGTTGCATGGGCCGGACCGGTTTGAAAGACTGGGTGGACCATCGACGACGCACACGGGCCGAAAGCCTTTGACAAAGTTGCAGCCTGATCTCGCTGCCGCAACCGGGGCGGGCCTGCGATTGACAGGTTGCCAAGGCGGGTACTCCAAACGCTATTGCCCTGCCCGCCCCCTTGCATTGGACCGGGCCCGATGCCGATATGTCATTCTCGGGGGCTGAAAAAACCGCCGTGGCTGCGCACCCGCGACAAGGTCATTGAACCAAAAGGGCGGCGTTGAGCGTTAAGGATCAGGGCGATCTGGCCGCAGGTTTCAAGCGGCTGTAACCGACGTGCTGGCCGAAAAGACCCGCCGCGCGTTGCGAAATATCTGGATCACGCGCCTGACCGTGCGGACCCTGTGCGTTGCGGTGGTTGTCGCTGCGAACAAGGCGATAGGGCCAACGGTTTAGAGGACTGTTTCACGTGAATTGACTGCGCGTTATCGCGCCGCCGCTGTCATCTGTACGGATAACGCTCGCCATGATCGCCTTTGCGCGATTGAACAAACCAGTCGTGCGCAGCCCGTGATCGACCCTGTCGGCCCGGACCGCGCTGGCCGCTGGCACAAAGCCAGCCCGCCATGCTGGGCATTGGCAAAAAGGAGCGAAGCATAGCATTGCTGTTCTCGGCGCTGGCGCCTTTGCACCGCGTTGCGAATTTCTTTGGCTGGAGGGCGCGGTGATCTCTGTGGGCAAGGGAATGCGCAAGGCATTGGGGCAAAGCCTTAGGAGAACAACCGCCCGCCTGCCGGTGCCCGCTGCCGAGGGGGCTGTTCGTCACCGAGGATCTGGCAGAAGCGCAAGCCCAGACCTTGCTTGGCGGCAACGGTGCCGATGCAAAAGCTGCGTGGTTTTTCTGACGAGAACGCCACCGCGCTGGATGGCAAGACCATCGTCGCCTGCATTGCAGGGATCGAGCTGAACACCGGTCAGGCCCTGATCGCCGTGAATCGCGAGGTTGCTGCCGAATGCCACGGGCTGCGATCCTCACCGACCCAGCTTTGCCGCCGATATCGCACGGGGGTTACCCACGCGTTGACGATTGCCTGTGCGACAAAAGGCCTAACCTGTGCGGCTCTACAACGAGCCTAACAACGGCAAACCTGCTCCTTTATCGCACCTCTGACACTGTGAGTGCCGAATGCGGCGGGCGTCGTGGCGATCGCCTGCGGTCCGCAAATCGGGGCTCGGTCTGGCGAAACGCCCGCGCACGCCGTGAGGAACCCGCGGCTGTGCCGAGATGCAGCGGCTAGCCCGCGCCATCACCCATGCCGATCCCGTGACGCATGGACGGGCTTTCGGCTTTGCGATCTGACACTGACGTACATCGACCAGGTCGCGGAACTACCGTTTGGGGTGCCTTGGGCCGGGGGGAACCCTTTGTACCAGCGCCACCACCGTCGAAGGGGGCCGCCACCGCGCGCGCCGTGGATACGCTGGCGCAAGACAACGGGGCTGGACCTGCCTATCACCCCGCCCGTTGCATGGTCTTGGTCAAGAACCGGGCTTAGATTGTGGCAAGCGCGAAGCGCTTTTGACCCGGCCCCTTAAAGGAAGATAACATCTGTTGGTTGCCCTTATTGCCAAAGACAAGAGTGGCGCGCTTCCGTGCGTCAGGGAACCGCCCCGCCCATGTCGACTATCTGAAATCACTGGTGCGTGGCCCAAGCCGGCCCGGCTGCTGGGATGATAACCAGGGTGACATGATCGGGTCTTTGGTCATTCTGGATTTGGCAGGATAAAGCCGCAGCACAGGAATGGGCCGACAATGACCCTATGCCAAAGCAGGGCTGTTCGCCGAGTGGCAGCTGATCCCTTGGAACCGGGTGATCGGGTAGTGGCCTACTGCTGTTCAAAATTCGGGAACCCTCGGCTGGGCTGGCAAGATCAGGTCGCAAAGGCGCGGGGGCGAGGATGGGGACGGCGTGCGCAACTATCAGGCGCGTAACTTTATTTCGAGAGGATGGCGGTCGGCGATCTGGGGTTCTTTTACCATTCGCAAGGGGAACGCGCGATTGTCGGGCATCGTCGATAGTTCTGTGCGCAGCACATCAGGACAGTTTCGACCGAGATGCGCGGTGGAATGTGTGATTCAAAGCCCTGCGCCCGTGTTGAGACCCTGTTTACACTGGGACGATATCAAAGCCGATTGGCCGGTTCGACGATTATGCCTTTGGTCAAAAGCCCCGCGCCTTTCAGGTTGCAACCTGTTCCGCCGGAAAAACCCATGGACCGCGATCTGCGCGATGGGGAACCCAAAGCTAGACCCTATCAAGATTGCGACATGAAAAACGCCCGCTTGGCAAAGCGGCGTTTTCATATTCAATTCACTTAGGAACTTACCCGTAACGGAATCTTGCTCGAAGTGTTTTGGTTAGCATATATTAAGACCCACACGCGCGGTATTTATTTCCGCTCGGGACTACCGTTAGGTTTCCGACGGCCTTATGCGATCGCATCATCAGGTCAGGGCTGTCAGAGGAGGGCGAGGCTTTTATTCATCAGAAAGTTGGCTTTTAACCAGTTTCAAAGCTCGCTTTCTGCGGACGCGGCGATGGTTCGGGCGTCGCGGTTAAGATTTTCGGACGGACCGGCAGCCCGTATGGTTCCACTTGTCAGCAGGGGGCCCATGTCCGGCGTCATTGCCGCATTTCGTTTTCAGATTTCGTCAGCGTATTTTTCGATCCTTCGTCTCTCTTGCCATAGGTGTCTTCCAACCCGTTTGATGTGACCGGTTAGCTCCGGCCTTGGTCAAAGCCTAGAGCCGTTTTGCCGCTTCGGAAAAAAAATTTTTTTCCCGCAGACACTGGGTCCTGAACGCCGTTTTCCGGCCACAACCCCAGTTGCGCCGCAAGCTTGTAGCCTTTTCAGGGGCATTCCAAAAAAACCCTTTTCCGAAAAATTCGGGTGCCCCTAACTTTTAAGGTGTCATATTTACTGCGCTGTTAGACGCATAGGTTAAGCGAAAATTTGGGAGGACCGAGAATTTGTTCCAAAAAGCGATATTTTTTTGCCCATTCCTTAATTATTTACCGCCCGCGCCCGGGGGGATTTTTTGATACTTCTTTCCTCTTGGTTTTTCCTTTTGA
>Ga0163217_1107008_pt1 | contig 10376 bp, 10 predicted proteins | sample SynspAceP_FD_185933 | JGI IMG/M metagenome (GOLD analysis project Ga0163217, IMG submission 185933) | Saline lake microbial communities from Ace Lake in Antarctica - Synechococcus sp. Ace-P (PacBio error correction) | ecosystem: Environmental > Aquatic > Non-marine Saline and Alkaline > Saline ... | reverse complement strand
AAGGAAAAGAGAAGAAACCCCAAAACCCCCGCCAAGCCAACGTTTGGTGCTCTTTAACGGATCAATGGCGGGCCCAGGCTACTGGTTATGCGGTGATCCCAATGTGGACACCCCGCATCTGGATAGTTGGCGGCCCAAATAGCGTAAATTTTAAAATGCAGGTATCCGGTATGCCGTATGTTCTCCGTTTAGGGCATCGTTTGACCGGCACGCCCATTGGACCCATGGGTCCTTTATGAACGATGTACAGCTGGGATACCAATGCGGGTAAAACATTGCAAGGGTGATTCAACAAGGAAGGATACGATACCGGCGATAGGCGGTAAAATTGGGCCATTTGGACGGGAACATGGACGTTTGCAGAATGTGGGCCCCGGCCAAGAAGACAGGGTTTTCAGTTCTGAAAGGAACGGAATGTTACACGATTACAATGAATCTGTTGTACTTATCGACAACGATGACCCCAAAGAAAAAATTTGGGCACGCTATGACACCTTTAAAACAGACTGATGCTGCCAAGACTATATCAAGAAGAAAGTCTGCCGATGACACCTTTATGATTGATTCTTTGCCTATGGTACACCTCACGCACCATACCATACTGCCCCTTGGAATCTCGGGAACCGATTTGGACCCGGAAAAGGATCCAACTCCGTAGAAAATGTGCCGATAGCTGAAAGAACGTGCAAAAAGGACTTTGGCAGGTTGATTAGCCCATTTAGCGGTTTGGGATAATATTGATATGTAAGGATGATAAAAAATCTAAAGGATTCCGGTCAATTTGATAATTACGATTATAGTGTTTACTGCAATCATGGGGATTCTATTGGGCTCTCATGGAGCCTAGTAACAAAGCAAGCAACCCTTACGAAGGAATTCCGCTAAAGAGCTGCCCAGCATATACTCTTCAGAAAAAATTAAAATCTGCCTCTGGAGAACGGGGGACGCTTTAATGAAATTCCGAAGAGTATCTCAGCCACCTCTAAGTCCTGGTGACTTTCCATCTAATACTGTGGAAAGGATGGATTATAGGCCTTATATGGAAGGGAATGAGGACAAAAAAAAAAATTAGGCATGCTACCTTGCTACCTGTGTACAACCCTTTGGGCAGTGGGAACAAAAGTACAACATGGGGCAGGGAGTATTAAGAGGCCATAAGACCTTACAATATACTTATGCCGCGATTGAACGGCCCCTGGTTGCTGTTCGAACAATATCAATGACCCATGACCAATTTGGCAACCTTTGTGGGCAATGAGGGCATTAGCCACCCTCAGGCGAATTGGAAAACACTATTCCAGCGATTGTAAGAAACGGGGATTGAATTTCTTCAGGATGATTACATAAAAAAGTGGGCTATCACGGTGCATGAAACAGGTACAGTCCCGTTACTACCAACGGAGCAAATTTCTGGTGGTATGTCTTAAACGGTTTTTTTAAATTGGAAAAAAATGCGTGTCCTAGGGCCGTCATGGTCGAAGAAAATTTTCCGAACCATTTGTTTATGTTTCAAAATGATCTAAATTTCCCTTCACATTTACCACAATCATAGCAATGGCCCAAATTTCTGAGTTCCATTTTAAATCTTCTCTTTGGCTGTTTGTATTCCTATCCTATTGGCCTTTTTGTATATTAGGACAAACATGGCCACAATCAAGGTCATATATACCATACTTCTAGTCCGTTTTTTTGTTCAACGACACAAGGGTGCTCACATTAAGTTCTTGATTTGATAAAAAAAAACGAGAAGGAAAATTTTTTTTTTTTGTTAAAACCTTCCAAATATCCATCTTATTCTGGTAGCCTGGGCAACTTTCTTTGGCGGGATAGATCAAATCATTGGTAACTAAACCAAAAATCCTTAGAACCTTCTGCCTTGTGGTTTTGCGACAAAATCAGACGAAAAGGAGTCTCCACCATTCTTCTGATGGGGATGGATATTGCCTTTTTTGTTTATCAATAGCTCTCCTGTTGTTAAAGGATGGACTTTACTGTCCTTAACAAGAATCACTCCCCAAATCAAGTCTTGATCTTGATCAAGCAATTGATTCTGTTAGTTCTATATGTTTTGAATTTCTTTGCTCTAACAATAAAGTGACCAGATCATTAGTATGAATGATTTCATTGTTTTTGTAGATTGGAGACCTCTATCAATAACGTAAATGTTTTTGTTGGTTGCGGTTTCTTGGCTTTACATGGTTTTTTTTTTTTTTTTTTTTTTTTTCTTTTTTTTTTTTTTTTTTTTTTTTTTTTTTTTTTTTTTTTTTTCTTTTTTTTTTTTTTTAGGATACTGCGCCAGACAGCAAATAGCCTCGGCAAGGCTATATCTTCACTAGGATACTTGCTTTATTGAACACATTGGAGTGCAGGGCAAATAACCGCTCAAAGCAATTACTATATTGGACCGATTTTTTCACTTTTTTGTCAAGTCCTTCAACAGTTTACCGGATGGCCTACTTGGACCATAAACTATCACTGGTCAAGTGATATTTTCGCATCCTTGTTGGATGGCATCGTAAAACTGATGGTAGACCCATTGCTAATCTGACGGAATAATCCGAGTCAATTTTAGATAATCTTTCTGAATGGAGCTTCGTCTTATTACTTCTGATTAATCCAGATCAAGAGTTTGAAGATCACATCATTAAATGTATCTCAGGGTACGTTGGCTAAGTCTTTTCATTTTTCTAAAATCCATTAGCAAAAAAAAGAGAGAACATCTTTTTTTTCCAATGAAGACCTGCACTAATAATCTATTTATGGTTACCGAAGTTGGGATTAAAGAGTTCTGGGAATTACCCCAAACAATTGATTTACTGAAATCTGTGACCTTTTAAATACTGACATAATAGCGGCTGATTATCAGATATTAAGATACGAAAATTTACATCATGGAAAACAAGTTAAATCCTGAAATCAATCAGTGGCCAAAATTATGGGGATGTAAAAAAACAAAAAAAAGTCGGAAGAAAAATCTTCGACATGCTGTACCTAGGACACGCATTTTTATTTTGAATAAAAGAGAGTGATAATCGGATTGGAGTACAGACATAGCTTTCACTAAACATATTATCCAATATTTTTTATTTTACCTTTAAATTACAGCATAAACAACACTCATTTTTGTTATGAAAGTTGATAATTTTGAGCAAAAGTGTATATAATGTTTAGATTTCTTTATGAAATAATAAAATCGCTTTTTTCATTTTAGCCTTTTACTAATTCTAGGGGCTTGTAACTTCCAAGAAGAGTAGAACTTGCTAAAATACTGAAAGGCCAAAACGTATTGTTTATCGCCATAGATGACCTTAATGATTGGGTCGGGTTCTTGAGAGGTCAACCCCGGCCAAACCCCTATGGATCGGTTGGGCAGCGTGTGTGTAGCCTTCCCTTAAAATACCTAAAAAAATAGATTGTCTAAATGCCAACTCTTATATTTTTTAAAATCTTGGTAAAAATATTAAATGTGCCTAACTGATTTTTAATTTTAAAAAAATCCAGTAATCTCTTTCGTTTTTTGAAAAAAGCTTTTTTCTTGTGGATGATGCCCCAATCTACTGGTGTACACTTTGGAAGCCGCTTTCAAATTCTTCCCCATCCACGATGTCAAAATTAGCCAAGGGTGATAGGATTCTCTTTGCAGCCTTTAAAGTTGTATTGCTCAGATTTTCAAAAATTAAAGTGGTATTTCATTGAAAAGTATGGCTGGTTTGGCAAAACCATTGACCGGTTTTGTTTTTCCTTACCATTTCTGTTTAATGTCCAGATGGTTCATGAACGGCCATTTGGCCCTGAATTAGATAAAGTCTGAAACTTTCAATACAATTTCTTGAGTGAATTACTCCACCTCCATAACTGTGTTTAATCAGTGAATCTAATTATTGCTAATTTTCGGACGTTCACATTAACTCTATGAACACGGGGGCTGGCGTAAGAAATAGTTGTGATCATATGGTTTCCGTTACATTCATTGTTAATTTCAATAGAGTTTTATTCCCTGTTTTTAAGAATCCAAGTGGTATATAGCAATCGGTCCGCAATTCATACTGGCTTTTTCAATCTTTCAAGGTATGGTCTTTGACCAAAATAGAATACCTAAAGGTAACCACCGATTCCCAAGATCATCGGCTTTATGCATGAATTTTTTTCAGACGCTTTATTAGAGGTCTTAAGATTGCCCTCTCCATCAAAGTTTGAGTTGATTCCAATTATGATTTCAATAATCCAACCGGGCTACCGCCCCTGTAAAATTTAACGGGAAATGCCAAAAGGCCATGATTGTACCACGTTTCCTGGGCAGTGACAAACTCGATCGGATGTTTAGGCCCTTCATTCCGAGATACAGCGAAATAAGGACTTCCAAAAGCCTTTGGTCGATAAGGGGTTGGCTACCTCGATGATTCTCGGAACCTTCGCCGCATTTGCGCGATAAGAAGGGTTGTTCACCGAAATAAGATGCGCCTTCTCTGACTGGCGTAGATAGGGAGATGTACCGCTGGCCGGTCATTCTGGCGTATTTGGGACCGAACGGATTGCGCGACCGGTGGCACGCCGCCGATGTTGTGATATATTCGTCATATTTTGCGTAAATATTAGCCAGCGAGCGGAAGGTTCCGGTCACCATGGCACAATCATGGCAAGCGCGCATCCGTTCAAACTGAGCCCCTTCGAGTGGCTTTGCCCCGGCGTTGTTGATCACCTCGCAGAGCCACGGTTGCAGGCGAACCGAACGGAATTCTGCACCTATAGTTCGGTATAAAAGCGGCGATCGCGGAACTTGGAGCACCGTCAACGCAGTGCCCTTATAGCCGACTTACAAGCTGTTGCGACCGATCCGGAGGGAGGGGGAAGGGCAGCGACTCGCTATCGCTCGGGTGCCGTGGCGTGGTTGTCGGCGCGTCACGCCAACCCGCGCGGTTCAAAACCGCGCCTTTGAAGCCCGCCCCTCTTATCCGGCATCATTTTCTGCGGCTACTCGAATGCGAAGCTTGCGATATGAATTTTAAATTTTTGATACTGGGCACTTGGGTCTTGCTAGGGGTACTCGAGTCGAATAACCGCAGGTGTATAATATCTCTGGAACCATTCTTGAGTTCATAGTGGACTGGCGCTCCGTTCCAGTTGTGTATAATCTCTCGCGCTCTTCGGGAGTCTCGCGCTCTATATATACAGTGTGAATGAGTGTGCGCCGATTAATAATAAATCTGGTCTCTCTCCGACGATATTAGTTGAGGACATGATAGTTTGGTTTGATTGGTTTGTATCCTGAGTGCACGCACTGAGCGGCGCGGTAGATTTACATAAAGGAGAGAGGCCGAAGATAGTAATCCAGTAAGATGTTTCCGCGTTTGCTTTTGGAGTGTATAGAAGCGTGATAGTATCTTGTGTTTCTTGTGATACTGATACGTGGAGGCTTCTATTTGTGGTGACTTTCTGTCGTGATTACATATGCGTGTAGACGCAGTTTGAAGGCGCGGATAGAGTGCGTATATTGTTGCTTCGTGCGCGAGGTGCGTGGGCGAAGGAGGGAGATGAAGAAAAGTAGGGAAAGATGTGTGTGGTGTCTCTGGCTGTGAGTCGGGCATGGGAGGTGAGTGATGATTTGCTGAGAGCGTCTATTCCTCTCGTTGAGTTTCGTAGTGGGAGTGGTGTGCCAGTAGTGGTCATAGTCCCTAAGATCTACAGTGTTTTGCTGCGACTTTCGGATTTCCACCAAGTTCAACGCAATTTTTTTTCAGTTCTGATTGTGCTGCTCCTCAACTTGTTCAGTTGAGTTTGCCACGTCATTGGGGGTCGTCTCAGGGGATTAGGAGTGGGACGAGGAGGATTCCGACAGTGCTTGTAAGTGCTTCGATAGCAACGTTTCCCCGAGCTGGCCCGTCGCCGATCTACTTCTGACTCGAGATGCCAGTCTTATTCGTGCCGAATAGTGTCTATGAGATGTCCGATTGAACTTGGAGGAATTAAGAGCGGCGGATTTTCTGTGGAGAGGGATTTCTCTCCAGGCGGTATGGAAGGATGGACAAAGTGAATGATCTCGCTGCCGTAGGTTAGGAGAAATTGATTCTTTTAGTTTCGTGCGTTTGTGTTGAATCATAAGGCGGATCACTAGGAGTCGGGGATAATGGTAATAGACAGGGTAGGACTTCTCTGTTGGTATTGGATGTCCCACAGCTTTCCTTATATGCCTTAGCGGAACGCCCAATACGGCAATGGGCACTGTTTCTATACACCTCCGTTGTGGTTGTACCTTGGTTGTTGATACAAGCCTATTGTGGAGGCTAGGCGCCACTGATTGAGGTGATGACCGTCGCGGTGTCGGCGGTGGTGAGTATTTGACCAAGTCTGCGCGCGGGAAGCGGCACGAGATTTCCTTTTTAGCAGTATTACTGTGCGAATCGATGTGACTCGTGGATGAACAAGAGGAATCCTCGTGAGCTGCGGCATTTATCACATCTAGAACAGGTATAGTGGAAGGCCTATGTGGTTGCCGACTGGGCACGTTGCTGTATTTATAAGCTCTTTGTGTAACTCATATTTTGCCTATACCTTTGTCCACTGCGTTCGACATTGACGATAGACAGACATTCTGAGGTCTTCCATGTCCTTTTGCTCAGGACTTTGGGATTCAGTCAGGTTAAATTTGGGATATTTGGCCAAAGATAGTTCGGGGTCAACAAGCCCTAATTTGGATTTGCTTTTTTTTTTTAATACGAGCATCCCTATATTGCTTGCCTCCTTTTTAAATAAGCTACCCTGTAGGACAAGATTTTATTTCCTCTTTTGATGCCTGTGTATGGGTTATGTGGGCCTGATAGCTCAAGATACAGGAAAAAGGAGGGATTGGGTCAGTTCGCATTTCCCTTAGCCATTTATCAAACTCTATTTGAACGATCGGAAAAGGAAATTCTGTACTGTAGAAATCATTATTAAATTCATTAAATTGGATTTGTTTTAAGCGATAATCCTTGGCTTCCTTCAAGTATATAATCGAATACCATCCTAGGAACCAAAACACTATCAAAACCTTGTTCATTAGGTTCGCCGTTGAAGGATGCCATTTTGACGGGCACTTTATACCTGTGCGATCACCTTGTGTTTTTAACTTAGTGTGCGAGTATTAACATGTTATTCATACCATAACCCTCTATTATTGGCCACCATTCACCCGTTAGTTAAGGGAAACTACGTGCAATTACGCACAATACCGCACTTGTACGATGTTGGGCAACTCGCATTCCTGAGTTGGCATTTCATCCAAAGGGCTTGGGTTTGTGAGATTTCGCCGCCCATAACAAACCTATTGTCACTATATCCCAAATCTATCAAGCAACGATTAATAAAATTATTTTGGACGTTTCCAGAATTTTTGACTATATTAGGTTTGCATATGGATAAGGAACTTATCAGGATAAATAAAATTTGCAGATCGGGCACTTATATTTGTTCTATGGGGAATAAAACTGTTATAATTTTATTAAAGAAGTAAAAGAAAGAATTTAAAAACTACCTATACCAATAACATAGTTCTATGTGCTGGTATTAAAAAATCCTAAAATTTACTGAATTGATCATGACGGGTAGGTGCGGGATACCTTAAGTTCAAACCAGATGTTTTTATTTGTGTACTACTTTACTTAAAATAAACATGTATCCATGAAGGGCAATTACTCTTTAAGCAATTTTTTACCCGTTCTCCCTGTCTATTTATTTTTTTCCGTGTTCAAAATTACTACTTCCTGGCAGTAGGAGAGGTTGACCATTTTGATCGGTGGAATATTTTAGAAAAGCACCCGATTGGGGATAGATCGCAACAGGTCAAGATTGAAGGCTGGGCGATGCTCAGCAAAGGACGTAACAAAAGTCAATCCGCATTTCAGATTAGGTTGCTGATCGGAAAGAAATTTGGAAGGGGGGGGATGAGGGGTGTTAATTCTATTTATGGACAGTGGAAAATCGGTTTCTAAGCAGAACGCACAGGTTAGGTATGGCTGGTTACCGCTAAGTCAGGTCAAGTTTTATTTAAGATTCGGGTTCTGGGATGAAAATGATATTCTTCTGAGTGGGAGCAGTAAAGGATGGTGCGGACTATTGGGCCTTCTTGATTAAAATGATTGGCCATGCGAAGTGGATCGGATTCCAAGACTATTGGACCGGACAAAAAAAGATTACACCTCACGTCTGCCAGGAGGTTCTCCCCTCATTTACGCAAGACCATTATAAAGTGAAGGCAAGATATTATAAATAGCCTACCTTGGTTAGCCTCTTGGGTGTTTTTATGAATGTTCAGTTAACGGCAAAGAGAATTGGTAGTGACCTAGCTAGCCTCCAGTGGTTGGACGGGGATGTACAAGTAAAAAGAGTCCTTATTTATAAAACTTATGATGTTGAGAGGAATCATTTGACAGAAGGTAGCCGAAAATACTCTGGGAGGTATTCTAGGGAGACGGTTGTATTGCTGGTTATTGTAGGTCCAACATGGATTATTTCAAACCTAAGGAAATAGGGAATTATATGGCCTGCATCCTGCCCTATTAAGGCAACCTCTCGGAGGCTGGAATATTGAAGACGAGACAAAAGGGATATAATTATTTCCGATTGGAATGTTCATGGAAAGGAAATGAAGGGCTCTGTAGTATATGCTGATGTTTTTCTACATGGGCGCAGGTTGAGGCAATGCGAATATGGAATTTACCGGGTTGGGACCCACTTTTGAATTACGACGGAGTCCCGTGATGGGGCAAGGCGTAATTCATACACGTTAGTCATATACACAGATTCAATTGTATCTGGGTTACATCGTTGCCTTTCCCAGAACTGAACCCTGTCATTCTTTGGCAAGGGGCCACCCTGCTGCAACGTCCATGTCCGTCCAAGATGGCCATTACGATATAGCCGGTACGATATACCTTCCTGGTGAAACACCCCGTGGCAATGGGTACCGCCAGGAATCCACGCGCTGGTCACGTGTCAAAAGGACCCCGATGGTCAAGGCGTGCCCGGTCAAGACGATGGCCACTAAAACGAGAGGACCGCAAAGGTCAGAATACAGGCTTATTCCAGGAAAACAGCTATTCAGGGTATATGACGGAATTAGAGCCAATTAGAGATTCTGAACTAAAAAGAATACTATATTTTTAATTTTTAAGGAGAAATTCTTGCAGGACCACGCCAGACTAAAAGTTTCTCAGGAAAGCAAAGAATGATACCAGTGATAGGTTGCGTTTTGGGGAGCGACTATACTCACTGATGAGGACACTTATGAGGAAAATCTCCGAATTTGCCAAGGCCACTGATACCCCTGGAGGTATTCTAAAAGGGAGATGGGGAGACAGGACTCTCAACCAAAATTTTACAATCAGGGTGCGTTTTCAAATGTTGAAAGTTTTTACTGTGTCTGGAAAGTAATAAACCTGTATAAAAAATACCAGTTACATGGGAGAGTTGCTCTTTGGTCGTGTTCCCCACGCCGATGGGTTAAGTTCCTTTAGTTGTTTCGTCCGATGGGAGATCTTTGGTGAACCCGAAGTGCTCGAAAATGCTAATTTGGACTCAAACGCATCCAATTCTATGGAATCAAGAGTACCAACTGATAGTCCTCAAAGGACGAGAAGGAACTGGATGGTGAAGGTGATGTACAAGATATTTCTAAATCGGCGCTTACAATGAAACCTTGGGGCCTTTAATACAAAATGGTTTGCCGATGCTGCGGGATGCGACAATATGATTTTTGTGCTTATTCTGTTTTCTTGCTCCACCAGCCATATCAAAGACTTGTTTGGTTATTCGCCGGGATGGATGGAAGCGGAGTAATGGTGCCTTACAATACATATATTTTTATGGTACACCAAAATTGTCGGAGGAGATTTCATTATGATGGATATCCAATGGACGCCGTTTTAATGGACTATCATATTATGCAAAGTAAGAAAATTCGTTTTTACAGGAGGGACCTCGTAGGACTGAGTGTTAATCCGCAAGAGGGTTTTTGGCGCATTGGCTGTCCATGACCGATAAACATCTGGCACATTTATATTATGGCTTCTTAGTTGGACTCTATTCAGTATGCGCTGAAACTCTATGGGTGAGCAGATGATAGTGCAGCGCATTGGAGAATGATGGCGAAGGCTCGTAATTATTATGAAACAACAACAGGGTATTAGTTACCTCCGTTGTTCTGCATCTCTATCTTCGATTATTATTTGGACGAACAATGGAAAAACTTTCCAAGGGATCGATGACCGCATTATGGGGACCTGGATCAGGATCACTTTTTGAAGAGAGGGGAAAAGGGCTTTACGCGCCATTACACAATCGTGCATTTATGCACTGGATTTATTTGGATTTATATCTACCGGAAGAATTTTAAGAAAAGG
>Ga0163217_1095106_pt1 | contig 10376 bp, 6 predicted proteins | sample SynspAceP_FD_185933 | JGI IMG/M metagenome (GOLD analysis project Ga0163217, IMG submission 185933) | Saline lake microbial communities from Ace Lake in Antarctica - Synechococcus sp. Ace-P (PacBio error correction) | ecosystem: Environmental > Aquatic > Non-marine Saline and Alkaline > Saline ... | reverse complement strand
CGATCACTTACAGCGAGGGCTCCAGTTTCCAGCGCTTTGGCAGCAAAATCATTCGCATGAAGTTTGGGCCTTTCAAGCAAAGAAAATAGTTCCCTGACCGTCTTTTCGGGATCGGTTGTGGACGCCTGTGGTTCTAAGAAAAAGAAGTATATAAGCGGAATTATTCATGGCTTACTTTTTGAAATTTGATTCCCAAAAATAACGAATCATTCACATCTTTGAAGCGAAACTGACGTATTAATTTAGTCTTTCCTCTATCCACTCATGCGCAAATCTTGGCTTCTTCTATTTTTCTTTTTGACATCCACAGCTAAAGCGCAAGAAATCTACAGCCTGAAAAAACAGATTGCAGCATCCAAATTGATTGGAAACCCTCGCTTCACTTTTTGCTTTGGAGGCATCATTCTGCCAGATTCAGACCATTGACTCTCAATGCAGGAGGACAGAAGAATGGGTGATTTTGGGACATTAATTTCACGGCAAACTGCAAGTCTTTGAAAAAGCGAAGATCAGTTTACGCATTTACCGGATCTTCCTACTTTTTCCCTTCGAACATTTACTGGTTTTTTGAAGCTGGTTGAGTTTTCGTAAGGATGGTAAAAAAGACCTTTTCACAGCTACAGCCTTAGGAATTAAAGTCTATCGAAAACACTTCTCAAGGGAACCCGGATTTCTTTGGCCTTTGGCCACAAAAACATTCCTCCGATCGATGCTCAGGAAAGTATCAAGTCAATAATCTAGATACCCCTTTGCATACAAGATCTGGACGGAGGATGGCGATTTGGATCTGGTGATTTCAATTTTTGCTCTGGTGGTGACTAGCCTCGGGTTTTATAAAATACCTCGATTGGAGCGAAAAGGGAATTCCTGATATGGAGGCTTTGCTTTTCCTGGTCCGTTTCTGGGAACTTTCGTGTCTGAACGGCTGGGGAATTTCCACTTTTGGACAGACTTGCACAGGGATCGCCGATCGCCTCCAAATGCCCGAACGGAAACCAATCAGCGGATTCAGCACGGTCGGTGGGCATTCGATTCGTATACCGTGACTTTTGACGGAGGAATGGCGTGAGTGATTTGGTCTTAGGTCGGGACGGAGTGCAATTCGCTCTTTTTTCTCTTCAACCAAGGACAGAGTTGCCTTAATGCCACTTTTCAAAGGTGCGTGCGACAGAGTTCCACGTTACCTAGAATGTGGGGCTTTTCCGGGAGTTTCACGCTTTCATATCTGCAATCAGTTTGATCCAGACAATTTACATCTTTCACTCGCAATTACGAAATGAAGCAGGCCTCAAAATTTATACTAGTGATTTTGAGCAGTCCATCGTGGATTTTCAGAGGCCAAGGGAATTCAGATTTTGCGATATCTCCTCCAAAAAAAAAGTTGGAGTCTTGGGGCTGAGAATTCCGTGCCGTCTTCTTGTCATTCAACAGGGAAATAAGGCAACACCGCGGGGGAGAATGACCAGATCCTTCGAGATAGCCATGTCACACCTCAGAGATCAAAAAGTACTAGCTCAGCGTGAACGTGCGGTTGTTTTGGTTGTACAATGGGGTTTTCGAAACTTTTGGAGAGCAATCTTATCTTAACACTGTCGCTGTTCGCAAAATGTCTTCTTGATAAGTTGCAATTTACAATTGAAACTCTCTCGGCGGATGAAGTGTTAAACAGTCAAGCCCTATCCAATGATTCAGGTGTTCAGAATTAGACAGTAATAATATCCTAGAGGCAGCAGTTTTTCAGACTTCTGGATGGAATAAATCCTCGTGCCACTATCGACTTTTCAGGTTATGATCCTAAGAGTAGGCGATTACCTCAGTTTTCAAACTGGCGAAAGAGAGATCTTTTGCTCGTTGCCGACAAAATGGAGGTCTGGATTTGTATCAAATCAATTTTAATTATGGCACATTTACTGCTGCCTAGTTAAAAGCAATCTTGGCTGTCAGGTTTCAAGAACTTAGAACCCTGCAGAGCTTCGTAACTCTTGACTACTGGTCCGTTCTGGCAGACTCAACCAGATTCTCTTCACCTGTGTAGATCTGAGAGAAATGGAATGGAGTGTGGAAAATTGTGATTTTGATAAATCGCCAAACACGAGCGCAGTTCCTTACTAGAGTATATTGGAATCGACGCGAATCTGGAGAAGCGATAGGCAGAAGGAAGACTGAGTTGTTCCAATCACATCCTTTATTTGAGAAGGCCAGATTTGATGTTCGGGGACACGTGGCAGCAGGTATAATTTATTCTGAAAGCAATTGAAAATTCGTAATCAAGCGAAGGCGAATACAGGTCAAGTCTATCAAATCCAAGCGACGGGCCGCGATGCACCCAAATCATTTCAAATCTTCCGGCAGTTGGCGACTGTGATGGCTATGGGACATTGGATATTCTGGATGCAAATTAGCTGTTCTGCACAGCACTGTGGAGATCCAAGCTAGGATTTGTGAACAGACCGGACTAGGGTTACATCTTGAATCTAGAAGTGGATGGAAGATTTGGAGTGTGCCGCTGTGCGCGGAAATTTGGATTAAGGTGGAAGTTACAGGACGGTTTTGTTGAAGATTGCCTTCAACAACTTTGAGTCTTCGAAAAAGAAACCTCTAAACTTGAAACACCTATGAGTTTTAGGCATTATTGCCCTTTTTTCTGGTTTCCTGTTCCAGCGAACCCGATACTCCGCCGTTATGTCGGTCTTTATCAATGGCGATCGTCTACTTCCCGTAGATGAGGCGAATCTCAAAGCAGATGCGGTCGCGGTAAAAGACGATTAATCTTAGCCGTGGGCACTTCTGAAGAATCCAATGCTACAGTAGCAAGGCCACGAATCATTCGACTCCAAGCAAAACCATGACTCCCGCCTGATCGAATCGCATGCACACTTGATGGGCCATCGGCTAATAGCTGGAATGGACCTCATGTAGTCAAAACCTAGCATGAATAGGTCGAGAAAGTTGGGCGGAGGCAGTGCCAAAAGCAAAAGCCTTGGAGGACTGGATCACGGTCGAGGTGGCATTCAAGAGCGAGGAGGTCGACGCAAGGCAGAAACAATGGTCAAAGGTTGCCAAACCAAACGACAAACTGAATGAGGTATCTGCTGATAATCCTGTGTTTTTAAGACATGCGTCTGGACATGTTCATTTGCAAATGACAAAGCACAGTAGAACTACGTCTGGGATGATTTCTAATCTTAATAGGTTGACAACGCACGCGTTGAGGAAGTAGAAGTTGGAGAATCACTTGGATGATCTTGGCAACCAACTGGGGTGTATTACTGAAAGAGCTCATGGCTTAGTCGCCCGTTTGATCCAGAGGGACTACTCCGAGAAAGGCGAAGAAGCGCGGACCTTGGCACTGCAAGAGTTAGGTCGAAAAGCGGCCACTCTACTTCCTTTCATGACGCGGCAGGTGGTTTCAAGAGGTATTGATTTTGTTGTACGAAAATTTAAAAGTGAGGGCAAGCTAACAGTTCGGACAGGTTTACATCATGCTGACAGGAACTCAGCGGCACTTTTGGAGAAAATGGTATAAAGAGGAGGTCCTATGATTGATTCAGCGCCGTTATGGTCATTATGCTTACTGTTCGCTCGATCAAGTTGAATTGCGATCGTGGCGCGTTGTCCGAAGAGGCGCTCTGGCTGTTGAGCATATATTTGGCCGATTAGTTTACCGAGGTCCCGATCAAGCGGTCCATGGCGACCCTGCCTGAGTGTCAGTAGTTTCCGAAAGTTTCGGAGAAAGCAATTCCAGCAGTTTTCAGGTTTGCTCCCATGCATCGGTGACCGCGCAAACAAGAAATCTTAGACAGTCATGAAGGCGCGTTTGCGGGGTTTCTCTACGTATGGTCATCCAGATGCGAAAGACTGAGATTCCGCTAGATCGAACCGATGCGCCCTAGCGTGAAATATATCGAAGATGACATTACCCTAGATTGCGTTTGATTGCGACGTGAATCGCGCGGATGCCACACGGGCGATTCACTTAAGTTCCAGAATGCACCACGTCGCGCGCATTGATCGATTAAGGTTGCGTAAAGCGATATCATCACGGCTTATGTTTTGGCAGAAACTGATGAAAATGGTTGCTGTGGTGACAACGGAACAGATTGCTCCAGTTCAGAGTCCTGCGTGATCCGATTCCTGGTTTTGATCTAACTATCCGAGTATACACGTTATACTTATATACTAGACGCGCCTTACAGAGGCAGAGTTGCCGGATAGGGAGGTCAGAACAGTCACTGCGTGCCGAGGCATTGAAGTCTTATCGTTAGATGGCGCTTTGCCGAGATTTGAAGAATTTCAAAGGTTCGATCGAAGTGGGCATTGCTGGCTGACTCCTCACTCATTATGACAAAAAGGATCATTCATTGGACGGTGGCGGAGGAAGAGATTCTTCAGACCAGATTCATGATGACCGTGAATGGGTGGAAAGTTGAGTATTCAGTTAAGTAATCTTAAAGTTAGAAGGTTTACTCTTGAAGGTAGGCTAATTTAAAAAGCTCTAAATAGTAAACCTGCCAAATTATTAAATTTTCGCCCACGGTGTTTTATTGGCTCTCCTCGAGGGATATACTCTGCGGGCGCGGTATGTTTAAATGAGTGAAGTCTCAACGATCTCAAAAACTGCAGATTTCAATATTGCCCAATTCAGGCCAGCGGGCCGACAAACATTGTAGTAGGTTGTCTGAACCAAAATATCTGAGGCCACGAGGGCGAGGTGAAACATTGTATTGTGTTGTCTCGGTACGGATGAATCAGTCAAATGTGCTAGCTCCTATGGGAAATTTATGCTTGGGCGGGTGTATTTTCACTCTTACGTGGATTGCAGTTTCTACAAAGAATTTCACGCTCGTATGGATCGTCGCTTCCTCGAATATAAAAACACAACATGTTACATCGGCCTTCCTTGACACTCCCAGAGCCAAAAGTTTTGTGCTCTACGTCCATATAGAAAAATATATTCAAGCTTCCCACGGGACCTAATTTCATATAATATCTTCGGTGAGTCTACAATCCTGGTCGCCTAATTTACGGATGCTTGCGCGCGTCTCATATGACATTTTTATGGATGCGATATCTACAAAACGCATTTCGGCTCGATGGAGCTCGGGAAATAATTAAAAAAACACAACATTAATTCAGGCCATAGGGCCGAAAGTTTTGTAGCTCTACGAACATATAAAAGTATTCCAAAGCCCAACGGGACCAACCCATTATATTTCCTTAATTTCATCAAATCTGTTCGGCCTACGAGCTTTTGCGTATATTTATTTATGGATGCAGGTTCTACAAAGATATCGCTCCTAGAGGACAGCTCGGAATAATAAAACAACACATTAATCAGGCCCATAGGCCGAAAGTTTTGTAGCTCTACGAACATAGTAAAAATATTTCAAAGGCGCCCCAACGGGGACCTAACAATCTATATTCCGTACTCTAGATCATCAAATCTGTCGCTTAGTTATGAGCGGAAGTGCTTCATGGCGTTATTAATTTATTGGATGCTGTTTGCTACAAAGATATCGCTCCTAGGGAGCTCGGAGAAGTAATAAAGACAACCACTATATCAGGGATGTGGCGCCTCTATGTACCGTGTCTCGGTAGGTTATGCGATCTGCAAAGTCACACAGCTCGCACCCGGAGCACTAGGTGCCGTCGCTCTTCGACTCGTCGTGACAAATTTGTCGACGGTGTATCGTAGAGACTGCCTTTCGAAATTCGGCGTTTAGTTACTCGCGCGCCGGCCCGTGGCTTACTGCTCTTGTTTGCGATTAGATCACCACCGCCGAGGTTCGTATTTGGCTCGGTGATTTTTTTTCGCCAACGTGTGCGTCCTACCCGCGAGCGGGCACCTTACCATTTCACTAAGAATCCAAGTATTAAGATTAAATGATGTGACCAATCGTGATCCATTTAGAGAGAAATAGTGAGTTCACTGGCCAAGTAGACAATATACTCATAGTGATTATTTGGTTGATCTGCGCAGTAAAGGGTCGCCCAGAGACCTTCTCGAATATTCTTGGAACATGAAGTAGAATTCCCACTCGGAAATAAAAGATACACTTCTGTGGAATCATCCTCTAACAAAAACTCAAAACCTTTGGATTATTGTAATCAGATCATTTGCCCAGTTTTAGTTGGATTGACCCAAATATATACGCGTGTGCAAAAACTCCGCTGAGAATTTAAAGCAAATTCTTTTCTGATGGGCTAAATGGAAGGAGCCAAAAAGTGGATTCCTGTGCAATTGATATATGGCAAGGAATAGTTATTGGTGAATCTGAGCGTCGTGAAATCTCATGTGGATAACTCATTCGGTACAAATTACATGCTTGAATTTTCCCAATAGCAGGGGCGTAATCGAAAAATACCTGTTCAGGAAGATACCTACAGTTATGCTGAGAAGAAATTCGACATGATCCTTAATTGATGAGAAATACCTTTTTGCACTATCAATACTTGCTTGCAATGTCAAACCCGCGTATGCTCTTCTCAGCTGACCTCTCGGTTTGAAACGTCACCCACTTCGAGTTCTACGAGAAGATTTCGCTCGAGGATTTCGTCTTACTCTATTCTACAACTACGACCCAAAACTTCGCAAACGAGTACGCGCCGCCACGCTTGTACCTCAAAATGTATAAAAGCTGAAATGCTCATTCTGGTCGCATGCACTGGCTGGTCTGTTCTGGGCTGTAGCAGGGTGTCCTCGCAATCAAAACCGAAAAATATCCAAAATTGCTTCCAAGCATGGCGACATCATGACGGAAATCCAAAACTTCGGAATCCCCCATTTAATTACAAACTCCAACCACCAAGCCTCCCGGGGCGCACGTGGTGAAGGTGAGAAAATCATAAGCGTGATTTTTTCTCAATGAGGTTATATGGAGTCGCTGAGTGCAATCGTATAGGTCATAAACTCAATTCAAATTCGGAATTCATTTCGGGACCAAAATTTTGGGCTGAGAACAATTTTTCCATCGAAATCAGAAATAGATATAATTTCGATAGCCACCGATATCACCTGATTCTATCTGAGTGGCAAAAACCAGTTCGAGATTATCACCGTTAGGGAGCTTGAATCATTGCTATTGGAATTAACTGACATTTGTTTACCGGTTTTCCAATCCCTCATTTCTTAAAAAAACCCGATCACATCACGTTCTTCGGGAAGGTCATTCAAAATATTGCACTCTGGCCTTCTCCAGCTAAGCAAGAATCTGTTGAAAGAATCAATTTCTCTGGCTTATTTCGGATCCCAAACAGGTATTCCTTTTGTTAAAAGATTGCGTTTCTAGGCGAGGGATAGCATTTCAGTTGGCATTTTGGTCGCGACAAAAATCCGAACGATGGTCACGCCCTTTGCTCAGATCGCTTTCTGTAGTGGACGTACTTACATTGTTCTGGCGATGAATTCCGCTGTGTATGGTATTTGAAAAAGCTTTTGCAATTAACATGAAATAGCCTGTGGTCATCCCTACTAAAGAGGCAAGTGACTCCCCTTTTCAGGCTCCAAAAGTTATAAAAGGTCCTACGTCATTGTAAACTGATATGGTAAGGCCTCATCGTCCACGGACATGGTGGAAAGGAGCTGTGTTCAAGAAGAGATTTAAACGGGGGTGGTCGACGGCTGGAAGCTAAAAAGTTTTAACTCCCTTGCGGCGTGCCTTGCATCCCAAGAAAAACTCACCTGCATTTCCCACCAAGTCGAACTGTCGCTCTCCAATGCTATTTTCCGAATGCGAAGAAGGAGATGGACATCCCAGGTATCGTGGAAAAGGATTCGATATCCATGATGGTAATGGTGTAGGGAGGGTGTTTAAACCCCTCAAAAATTGGTCACTCGGCGGGAACAAATAGCCGCCTGGAAATCATTGGTGTGGAGTTTAACCAGCCAAACAGGGATGTAAGTATTTGAACAACAGCAAGAAGCTCCATGGTAATGAAATCTTCCTTCGATAGTAGCATTCAGTGAAGCGTCTAATTGTAAGATAACTAGTTTTTCTCTGTGTGCAAATCGATTTATGTTGACTTATTAATCAAAATTTAACATTACCCCATTAAGCCCTTAGCCAAAACTCTTCGAACCAGATAATTTTTTATTTTGTCCAGTGACCTAATCACAAAAGTGTTGGCTCAAGGTGATGCGTAATATCCCTACTCCTCACTATGGATTGGGGTTATGAACTATGCGCTATTGGCAAGCATCCCTGCACCCGAATCATAGCCCTCTTAAATGTAGACAACGAAACCCATGACCTGGGAAGGGGATATCCCGACCGTGGAAATTACATTGCAATCAATCAGCTTCAAAGTGTCCGGCCGATTGGATGGACCAATGGATTGATATATGGATTATTCTTTCGCCTCGGGTCCAAGGGATGGAGAAGTAATTCGTCTTAAAAGATATCTGATCCAAGATCGTCCATCTAAACAAGTCATTTTTGGCCAATCGTGCGCCGAAGTGTGTGGCGGGCTGTCCATCGAATTTAAGCGAAGACAAGCCAATGATCGCTTTTTAAAGAGATATCGAAGTTGCTGAAGGGAAGGCTAATGAAAAATCCAAAGGTAAAAGCGCTTAAGGATTAGCTGACCTTGATCGAACTCGGAAAAAGACGAAGACAGAAAACTTTCGGTAAATAATGTCACAGCTTTGCCTTTAATGGGAAAGCGGCTTCACACTTGTTTCAATCAATCTTCTTTTCAAAGGGGGAAACAAGCGAAATAGAAGGCAAGCGTTTGACGCGAGTAAGCTAACTAGATTCTATTGAATCCACCTATTCTGATTACTCAACAGCCACCCAGATCCCAAAACATGGGGAATGTTGATTGGTTCTGAATTCAGTGTTAACTATTAAGTCCTTGGTACACACTTAGCCGTTGATATAGCCAATGTATGCGCAAGCCAATCATCGGCACGGAGTCCTCTAGGCTACTGACTGAATTTGGCTAGCAATAGGCACCTTCAGTGCCTAGATTCTGACAAAGCCACCTATAAGTCATTGATTGGACTGGGAAAAGGGAGATGCATTTCGCAGCTTTGAAATTAAGTCGAAGGACAAAAAGTACAAGCAGAATATGACAAAGGGAGGTTACATCATTGGAAGGTGGAAAAATCGATGCACTCATTTAGACACGGGCTCAGTTTCAGTAATAGTACATGTTATTGATGCGTAGATAAGACAGTTATGTCGATCTGATTCTCCCGCACACGATAGTCCTATACTCTCGAACGGATTACCTCTCCGCTGAGTGGCAATCCGCGTCGCGACGCTCGGTTCAGAGGATTTTTTGACCAGACTTTTTTTAGTTATGGCCAGTTCTAGCCATTAGTTTGTTGGGGCTAAATAAATGCGCAAAGATCTGTAAAAAAGGACTGATAAGGATTCAGTGGAATGATGGCCGAAGCCACTGTTATGAGCACAAGAACCAATCTTCATGGCTGACACGACCCATCAAGTCAATCTCAGATTTGCAAAAAGCTACGCCAAATTGCGATTCGGGGAAAGTAAAGGCAAAAAGACAATTGATTTGCCGACAAGGCCTGATATGGTGTGGGGGAAGGAAGAGGAGGAGCGGGGTGGCCGTTTGCGAGGCGGAACCAACTCTCGGCTTTTTGTGTGTGATTCCGTGGTAAAAAAAGAGCACTAGGAAATGAAACAGATAGACATCAAAAAAACGTCCGCCGAAAGTTTTGATCAGCAATGTGATGGAAAATCAGGATAAAAACTTACAGGCTTCTGTCCTGTACTGACTGTTGCAGGTAAAAAGCATGTTATGCTCAGGATAGTAGTATGCTAGATCTAAGTGATTCTTCCCAAAGAGCGCTACGCGTATGGAATTGGGCATGATCAGGGCCTATGATGTTGGAGCATCGAACTTAAACTGGTCAGAAACTACGGAGTGAACACTTAATACCATTGTGGAGCGCGAGAGAGAGAGCGTGCGGGCGGAAACGCTCTTCAAGCAAGTTCTATCTCCTCTTATATCTTCATATGTCCAAGAACCATCTACGGAGATTCTCGCCGAGGTACCAGCTGATCTATGACGGAAGATGCGGAGATTTCTTATTTGTGGTATGACATTGCAGTCTGAACAGTCCATGAATATCACGGAAAAAATTCCAGTTGCTTTCGATCGATGTAGAAGCGACACAATGTATAGAAAACTTTCAATTTTGTTGAGCTTTGCGGCTGGCGAGTGTCGGATTAGCAAATAGTATGCTCCGAGGGACGACTGGATATTCTGGCAAGTGCTGTAGGATGGCCAAACAATTCCACCTTTGGAGAATATTCAGTTGGAACACCAAAATTGGTTGGTAGACGCGCTGTGGACAAGATTCGTTTGATCACCTTATCGATCTTGGATTGATCCAGAGAAAAAAG
>Ga0163217_1080813_pt1 | contig 10376 bp, 9 predicted proteins | sample SynspAceP_FD_185933 | JGI IMG/M metagenome (GOLD analysis project Ga0163217, IMG submission 185933) | Saline lake microbial communities from Ace Lake in Antarctica - Synechococcus sp. Ace-P (PacBio error correction) | ecosystem: Environmental > Aquatic > Non-marine Saline and Alkaline > Saline ... | reverse complement strand
GCTTCTATTGCGCTCATAAACACAGACAAATGAAGCGCATCAATTGAAGCGGCGAAAAATGGTATTTGGGAGTTGGATTTTAACCCAATTACTGTTTATTGGGCCCTACAATTAAAAAAATGGTTTTTAAAGGTCTGAAATTATTGTCCCGTACCTTTAGAAGAAGTATATCCCTTTTTCAGGAAAGCGGTGAGCACAGGGCAGCCCTAATAGAGGCTATAAAACAGCCACTGAAAAGGGAGGAAGTTTTGACCTTGAATTACAGGTAGTTACAACTGACCAAAAGGCTATTTTGGTCCGAACTATTGGAATTGCGGACAATGTTTGGATGGGAGTACTGTACAAGGTTTAATGGTTTTTTTTCAGGATATAGATGAAAAAAGGACACGGCAAACAAAAGAATTGGCAGTCAAGGAAGAAGAGTTTAGGAGGTCTTTTTAAACATCGCAATAGGCATGCTGGTTATTGATTTGCAGGGAAAACTGGGACTTAAGGCCAATCTAGAATAGTTGAAATATTGGGAATATAGTGAGACCCGAAGTTCTGGAAAAAACAATATTTGATATTTGGCACATTTCAGGAGGATATTGGGTAGACTGAGGGTATGTTGCAGAAATTCATAGTTGGGGGGACAAGGGTTCGTTCAGTTGGAGAAAGCGTTGTGTGCATAAAAATGGGGGCTATGTTTGGGTAAAAAATGCCGCATAGCGGCCGTTAGAAAATGAACCGGCAAGGGTTACTCATTTAGTGGGCTCAGATTTCAGATATTTCGGGACAAAAAGCTTATTGACGGGAAAACCTTACGGACAACAATAACCGCCTGTATCAATTTTTCCCCATATCGTTTCGCATTAATTTAAAGATCACATTTACCAGCAATATATCTATGTTGTTTGGATCTTGGCATTTTCAAAGAGGATCCCAAAACGTCATTAAAATGAAATACTTCGGAAATATTAAGGTCGTTTTCGGATAATATGAACGAGACCCATTTTACCAAGGCTTAATGAGCATTGTTGGAAATAAATTTCTAAAGTAAGCTCAACTTTAAACTCGCAAAATTTATTGGAAAAATGTTCAGAAGCTTTAAGAAAGGTTGATTTCCTGTTAGAAAAAACAATGGCACAAATAGACTTGGAGGTTGATTGCGAAATAAGTACTCGCCGTGCATGCCTATTTTGGAGAGTATTATTCTTTAATCTATACCAAACGCCTATAAAATACAAATCTTCCGATCGGCCGGCAGTTACTAAAAATTTAAACAGTGGAAGGGGCTGGGGATTAGCTTTTTAAGTATTGCCGATAACGGACTTGGGATGATATTGGATAGGTATGGAACAAAGCTCTTTGGCAATGTACAAAACATTTCATAGTCATCCAGAAGCCGTGGTTATCGGACTTTTTATTAGTAAAAAATCGGATCGATGCTATGGGGGTAGAATTGAAGTAGAAGTGAAAGATAAACATTAGGCCACAAAATTTCACTACCATATTTTTAGGATTATTTTGATGTGGCATAGGGCCTATTTATAAATGTCGATTGTGTTTCCAGTACTATTTTTAGTTTGATTTCCGTAATGTTAAAAAACAATTTTGTATAGTGTTCTTTGGTCTATAGGGGATTTTAATTTATTTGTTAGTCTATTAATTCTATATGATAAATAGATAAATTTTCCAATTATGTACAACTAAAAGAACGGAATAATTATAAAAGTTGAATGAGAATCAATACTACTTGCATCAATCGATGATGACCCATATTTTTATTTTTGGCTCTAAAATTCTATGAGAAATAATAGTTTTGGGGCAATATTATTGTCTTTCAAAATGGGAAGGAAGCTTTAGATAATTATTGTCAAATGCTTAGAATTGACCAAGGGTTGCCAAGGTTATATTTTTAGATATTTAACATGCCCATAATGGACGGTTGGAAATTCTTGGAAATATTTCAGTAAAAATTTCGAAGGTACAGCACATAAGGCTGTTATATTTAAGTTCCTCCCCAATAGATTCTAGGGATATTGAGAGGGCTAAACAATATATGAAATTGTAAGTGATTTTATAGCTAAAACCCTTAAATGATAGTAAAATTAGTGCGTGATCCAAAATATCGAGTGTTAAAACGGCACTTTGTCGCATCGTATGACGTTATCCACGGTCCAGTGGATGTGAACGTTGGTCAAAGGAAAATGTCGGTAATAAGCCAATGTTAGCTTTCTGTTTATCCATATTTTGCCAAATAAATATTTAATCCATTAGTATTTTTAAATTGCCCCTGCATTATTTTAGTGGTCTTTGATATTTTACCAAATACAGAATACAAACTACCTCAGTTGATTGAAATTATTATTTTCTTTTAACATTTCACTTTTATTTACCGTTTTATCTTGTAAACCATTCCTTTGATGAGCCTCGAATTCGCTGGAGGATTATAAATGTGGAAAAAAGTTTGAGTTGGAGATGGGTGGCTTCCGAAAACCTCTTTTAACGGCACCGGTCGCCATAGATTTTGATTCTTAAGGGCCGTATTTGGGTAGCTGAAATGACTGGGTTTAGGTCAATTTGGAAGGCCGATGTGAAGATTTGCCAAGTGGATCTATTAAGATTCTCGAGGACCTTGACAGGACGGGATATGGGACCCATGCCAAGACCTTTTTAGATAGTTTTGGGTTGATGCCAAGGGCTTTTGGCCCTTGGTATTAACGGAGGGTTATTATACGCCAATCACCAACCTGTGGTTTGTTGAAATTGAGAATGATAAACCTGCTGAACGGGTGTTGGTTGTGAATTCGCCTTTATGCTACAGTGGCGTTAATCCGGAACATTCAACCAAATGCTTAATGATGAATTTGGATTAACTGGATATAACAATGCCAAATCAATTCAGATACAACTTAAGGACTGGGGTTGGAACAAAGAACCTTACCCACGCAAGAGGACAATGGGTTATGACCCATTGATAATTTTGGGAAGGCTTTTTACAAATAACACATTCCCGTCAATTTAATGGGGGTTTTATTACTGCCCAATAGGTTGGTTAGAATAAATATTTTGATTCCTTAAAGAAGGAGTAGATGAAAAACTCTTAACAACTGAATCAACGTGTTTATCCCCTACACAGTTGCATCTGTTAAAATTAGAGTGGTATTGAGAAGGGTTTTAAACAAAGGACAGTGTTTTGGTAGATGTTACCGCGGGCTTGTGGACATTGGTATACGGGGAGGTATGCTTTACAGTGATTATGATCAAAATGTCTTTTGTATTGCGTTCCAAGAGGGCCAATTTTGATAAAAAGGAACATTATACCTTTTATGGAGTCGGTTGTAGCCGAGCAGGCGTGGCAAGGAAAGGAGTTTTTGGCGTCTACTGATGAGGGGTTCGCCCAGTAAACTCTGGCCACCGGCCCTGATGGAAATATGTATGTGGTGGATTATGCACGCGGGGTGTTAATTTTCACTTATGCGTTTTTAAGTCCCTATTTTTGAAAAAAAAATCGGCTCAGAAAAAATTTGGATACCATATTGGATTTTGGAAGATTTTAAGGGTTCGAAAACACATCCATGTCCGGCTAGGGAAAATTCCCGATTTACCAATCTTTTCTGGAGACAAGTTGGTTGCATTCATTGAAAGGCATACAAATGGATGGCGTCGAGATTCGCTGCCCAACAATATTGATACAGGAAAAAATAATAAGGAAGTTTGCCGAAACCTTAAAAAAATGGCTTGGATAATAATTATTCCCTTGTCTTCAATTGCATTGCGCTTTATGCTTTAAAAGGGACTTGATGCCCTTCCTTCGATTTCTTATTTTGACCTGATCCAGGAAAGCGGTCCGGAAATGCATTACATGCTATTTGTCCTGCTGGAAGGATTCGCTTCTGAGATTATGTGAACAGTGCAAAGGATTTATTTGGAAGAGAGGTCGTGAATTAAAATGACCCCTATGTTGGATTTATATCTTTCTTTTCTACACTGGGGTATTTGGGCTAAATATGATCAAAGAAGTATTTTCCCCATTGATTTACGATTTGTCGAATAAATACAGCGATAATGAAAATATATCAGGAAGCCATTGTTAGTGGGGCGGAAGATGTTTTACTGCTCTGGGACTCCGAGCTAGGGCAAATTGAAAACCTTAAGGGATAACGCGGACCTCCGCCAGTCTAACATTGAAGCGTGGAAACGCAAGGGAAATTAACCAAACCCAATTATATTTATTCAAACTAGATTGCGAAGAGCTGATTCTAAACCAATGGAGCTATCCTATTTCGTCAAATATGTGGCCTTCTGTCATTCTCCAGTGGTGGAGGGCATACCACGGATAGCGCCAAATCACTGGTGGGGTCTAAGTATTTTATCTACTCATTTGAACATTGGGCTTGATTATTCTCACGGCCTAAAAGGGCCTTTGCAGATTAAGGAGTTGTATGATAACGGGCATCAAATGGCGGCCTCACAGTATAATAAGAATCTTTCCGATAAGGACATATCAGATATAATATCCTATAGTTACCAATAGCATTTTCGGTTAATTCAAAAAGCTTTAAAAACCCGCAAAAAATTAAAGAATTGCGAGTAAGAGTCTAAGGACGGAATTGAATATACCGAAGAGGAATTGTATTGAGCTCATTGGAAAATAATATTTAAATAGCTTTAGACAACCAAGTGGGTATATAGAACTAAAAATTAAATTTCAGGTCAAAAAGATGAAAGACTTTTATAAATGGACGATTTTTCTATTACAAAGCGACTTTGCCAAGACTTATTATTTCACAGATTATGCCAAAAGGGTTGCGATAATTGACTAATCACAACCACCTACCACCACAGGAAATTAACAATAACCGTGTTTGAAAATTATAAGTCAGGCTTGGTTGGCGGAGATCATTATTAAAATGGCGTGCCATGCGTTGCTTTTGGAATAGATGAGCGCTATATATAACAGGAAATTGCCACGGACAAGGAAAGTTTTCTTTAAATGGGCGGGAAACAGTACTATACGGTAAGACATCCGTTTATACCATTGACGCATCTTGAATTACAGCGTTATTTCTGGGATCAAGAGTTTTGGGCGGCCGAGAATTGCGGAAGAAAATTTATGAGCGAACCTCGGCCCATGTTTACACAAACAATCACATCATACCTTAGGATTGTTGCAGCAGCAAAAAGTGGAGTCCTATTACCCACGATGAAGGCCATAGGACTTCCTTCGCCAATTTCATTAAAAGTATACTGCAAAAGCGGAATTTCGCCTAAAGTATTTCCAACCTTCCTCCTGATAAAACATTTAGCCCATTAGAACGGGCTGGGCATACGTTGCCATTTGGAGAAATTGGGAGAAGCTCCAATATCAATATTAAATCTTTTAATGATTTGTTGGCCGCTTTTGGAAAAACCGGATCAGCTATTTCCAATTTGAAACAGCGGTGGTAGGCTAGCGGATCATGGTCTGGAGGCAATTGTACTATTATCAAGGAGGGTACTTACGATGCCGAAAGTCTGTTTTAAAAAAGTATTGGACGGTTTGTATCATTATCTGTTGAAGAGGTAAACTTATTTTAAGGCACAGGTTTTATATTTTTTGGAAGGAAGTTATCATAAAAAAGGATGGGCTACAAACAATTCCATATAGGGATCATCCGGGACAATAAAAAAGGCGGTTAGTCCCAATTTGGGTCCAGATACCGGGTTTCGATTCCATGGAGATTTTTCACAGGCCCGTGCATTGAGCGGTTTCTTAAATGAATGGACCGAAACAGAATCAATTGCCCGAAAAAACCATAATCTTACAATCTTAATCCCTCCGATAATGAAGTTATCGCTCCATTGGTAGGTAATTTTAATGATGGTAGCGATTAAGGGGAAAAGTGCAGTTTGGCTCTGGTTGGTGGTTTTTGGAATTCAGAAGGATGGCATGGAAAACAATGAATGTACTTTCCAATATGGGGCTTTCTTTTAGTTTGTTTTGTAGGAATTGTTTGACGATTCCAGGAGCTTTTGTCTTTTCCTAGCATGAATATTTTAGAGGATTTTTTATCTGTAATCTAAAGGGAAGGATGGTAGTAAATGGTGAGCTCCTGCAGATGAAAAAATTATGGGCAAGATTTGTGGCCGATACTTTCCTTATTGTATAACGCCAAAACTTTTTCGATTTTATAAATAGACTATATTAGGAGTGGGTCATATAAGACGACTACTTAAGGAATTTAAATAAAAAAATGCGGCATCTTTTTAGGGTGCGCATTTTTTTGTGTGGAATACTACACTTATTGATTTATGAATGAATCACGGTTTTCCTAATAGGGCTATTCATCACATTAAGGTCGCCCACCACGTATGCATACCAATTTCTAAAAGAAACGCCAGCAATTCCGGGATTGTCCCATGCTTTGGCATGTGGGTGGTGAGCTGTAAAAAAACCCTCCTTTTCCATGCCGTTTTATCCCAGGACACGTAGAAGTGTTGTCCGTGACTTCTTTTTTACACCTGTCCAGTTTATCTGCATCAATGACAAATAAAGGTCTAAAATTATAATCGGGAATTGCATTGTTAAAGAAAATAGGGATTCGTCTACATGTTGTAAATTCCTTGTCCATTAAAGCTTGTTTTTTAACCCAAAAAAAAAAAAGGGGGGAATTTGGGGGGGGGGGGGGCCCCCCCAGGGCTTACTTCTTTTAAGTGCATTTCCTGTTGCTTGGGATGATAGTCAAAGCTACCTCCTACCATCTTACTTGAATTCCTTGGAGTTGTCTGAACCGGATCGCCCCATGCATGATCATTAGACCTTTCCGCCTTTGAGCCACCATAAATCATAAGATTTTTTTCATATTGTGCTTAGACAATTCTATGATCGAATTTGTCATCAGTGTAGAATTATTCTTTAAAAGATCCCAAAAAGTCTCTTTTAGGGCCTTGCTGGATTGGAGTTATTTTAAGATTATGGCATCTTTTGCTTTAGATTTTTTTTATCGAAACTGTCTATGTCGTGGGCAAATGGTGACCTCAAGGCACCTGATTGTCTTGCCAAGATTTTCAGCATTTTCGTCGTTATGCGGAATGGTCATGGTAAAAATCCGGTTAATTGCTGGAAAATACCAGATCATTTTTGTATCGGCCTTAACTCTAGGTGCAGAAGGGCAAGGGATTCTATTTTGGCTAGCCATTGTTTGGTTATTGGAAATTCTTCGAGGACCTTGGGCGAAAATTGTTCCAAAAAAAGAATGTCATTAGGGTGTAAACTGTTTTGTTTGCATCGTTAAGTACATTATTTTAAGGTAAGATTCTCTTTTTTATTAAGTTAGTCTTAGGGTGATTGCAATTGGTGGTTTGTGTAAATTTTATGCCACCATTAAATGACTTTAATGACCACTTTGACCGCCAAAACACCCATTTCGTAACCAGGATTAATTTATTGGTGGTTAAAGTGGGGGTTATTAATTCCGGAAATCGGTCATTGTTTAAACCGACTATTTTTATGTCTTGGGGGAATTTTTATTAATCCCTTTTTTTAGTGCCTCATGATATGGGGCCGCAAAGTTTCACTGGCAACGAAAAAAGTCCATCAATTGGATTTTTTATATTCGCAATGGCCGTGTCACAGATTTCCACTCATCGGGATTAAGATCGGTTTCCAAGAAATGGGTTTTGTCAAGAAATCAATCGATGCTTCTTAAAAGGAATCTGTAAATCCCTGTAACCTCTCCGCGTATAACATTACGTTTTAAGTTTCCTCCTATATATAGAAGTTTTTACAACCTGAGCATTAAATGTTTCGGAGCTTCAAAACCGGCCAAATCTGTTATCGATATTATATTAGAACAATTGGGTAAATTTGCACCCATATCTATAAAGATAAAGCGGTATTTTGTTTCTAATGTAATTTGCAAAATGATCAACAGTGGAAGTGTCAGTATGCAATGATTACCAATAGGGCATCTACCCCGCTATCGTATAGGGTTTTGGCATTTATTATTTCCTTTTCCATAGACTCTAAGGATTGGACTTATAATCAAATTATACGGCCTCATTGGCTATTTTTTCAATACCAGCCAGAAAACAGTGGACATAAAATGGATATGAGTTGGGGACAATAACTCAATTGGTATTTGGACTATCTGTTTGCTTAAGGTTTACAGCAAATTTATTGGTTTTGTAAGCCAGTTCATTGGCCTTTAAGATTACCCTGTCCTTGGTTTTTGGGCTTATGGAGGGTGTCATTTAAGACTCCTGTTACGGTCCGCAGAAACGCCCCAATGTTTTTGGCCAATCGTAAATTTGTTTTCTCTTGTCCATATAAAATTATTGTTGCACAAACTTGCAAACAATAATACAAATAAAATTTTATTATTAAAGTGAATTAAGATAGCAGTGATTAATTATTGCAAATTATACATTAATCATGTGCGTAAAATTAACAAAAATGAAGTTTTTAGTTAAAATAGCCAACATAATAAAACGCAAATCGGTTGCGTAAAAAAATGCAATTATTTAGATTTGTCCAGAATGTGCATGATTGGGTTTTTCCAGTCATGACTAAAATTTCAGTAAACTAACCCCAACTTTAAAAACATTTGAGTTTATGAGAAATTTATTTTAAAAAAGTTAGTTTGCCAGGGCGGTTATTCACTTCTAACGCTACTCTGCACCCCCAAAAAAAAAATTTTTATTTTTTTTTTTCCAAAAATTTTTTTGTTCCCCGGCTTATGGGCAGATGGGCTTTGGCCGTTTCAGGCAGCGTGCGTAGATGATTTGGTGTCCGCACCAGGAGCACTATATTGAAAAAGGAACAACCAATGGGGGTTAGTTTGCATGCATTTTGACGGAAAATTTAGTTTGAGGTGGCCAGCCAAAATGCCACACTAACTATAGTTATATTGCGTTTTGAAGGCAGCAAAATACAATTAAAGGGTATCGCCCCCAAATTAATGTTTACTATGCAAATCTTACTGCGTCACCTTAGATGAGGTATGTTTTTTAGTTTGGTTCATGGTTTGCAGTTAGAAAAAGGATTTTAACCGGGGGGCCATTTCCCAAGTGGATTGCTGCCTCACTATCCAAAACCAATCTACCACTCGGTAACGACGTATTGAGAGGGAATTGTGGCTGTCTTAAGTATTGGACTTCCGCTTCCCCCAAAGGTACTAGTCAAATCGTATCCGGGGGCAATAATGCCTTTAGTGCCGGTTCAAAGTCCATTGATTTGTTGTTGATGGGATTGATATTTAATGGGGGATTTCTTTCTGATATTGTCCATCGGATATTTAAACTAGATGTTCATTGAAAGAAGCCAGTTCTGTGCCGTTTTACGGGGGCTAGGGGGGCAAGTGGGGTTATTTTGGTGACTACCAAAGAGAAACAAGTTGATAAGCCTACCCATTAATATCAATACTAGTGTGGTATGGCATCTGATGCGTATGAGGAGCCGCGCCATTAACGACACGAAGGGGTTATGTGAAATTGAGGGGAACTTGAAGTATTTAAAAGTATCCAATCCACAGAACACTTATTAGGATAATCCCGGGGAAAGATATAATGACCCCAATAACTTGCCATCTGTGTAAAACTTGGATCAATGGTTGGGGCCTATGATGGATTCTGCTGGCTGACCCGACTAGGGCATGGGTTTGGAAACAGATAGGTTTCAAGATGTGGAAATCGAAAAATTTATTGGCAGGTATAGTATCCAATTGGATATGACAAGGATAATGCAAAACAGGTCTAGAAAACGATATTATTACAAGCATATTGGAAGAGAAAATGGCAGGTTTTAAAATTATTATTGGGGTTTATTGGACGTACTTCTAATGGAATGGAATTTTATGATGGAAGAAAAGTTTGAGGGCCCTGAGGTCCCAAGGTTTTAAACCTGGATGCCCCAAACCCAAAATAACGATTTGGCTTACTTGTTGGGATTGAATACTTTCCATTTGCCAAGCGTAAGGAAGATTTACTTTCCAGCAGGACCGTGGGACAATAGGAAAGATCTTCACCATGGGGCTTTTGAGTTCGAATGAGATGGAAAAAAATAAGATTAAGATCCACCCAAAGGGACGATAGTGTCTGCAGGGGTGCCACCAATGCTTTTTTTGAATCCAAAAAATTTCACATTGATTTAGGGGATATAGAATTTTGGGGACCATACCTGTTTAATTTTTCGAGGGTGTTATGCTTAAAATTAAATTTTGGCCCCTTAGGGGTTTTTTATCATATGAGAATTGGGGCTATTTTTCCAATCGCTTGGGAATTTCAGGGGAAATTTTTATTTAATCATTTTGCTTTTAGCGGGCTAGCCCCCTGCTTAATGTTGTTAGGGTTCGGCAGAAAAAGGGAAAAATAATCCCTCTCTTTTTTGCTTTGGTTTTTTAAAATATTGTATT
>Ga0163217_1030133_pt1 | contig 10376 bp, 8 predicted proteins | sample SynspAceP_FD_185933 | JGI IMG/M metagenome (GOLD analysis project Ga0163217, IMG submission 185933) | Saline lake microbial communities from Ace Lake in Antarctica - Synechococcus sp. Ace-P (PacBio error correction) | ecosystem: Environmental > Aquatic > Non-marine Saline and Alkaline > Saline ... | reverse complement strand
GCTAACGCATACTAAACTCGAGTGATGCTTGGGTACTTATGTTTTATCCAGCGGAATTAACTCGCATTAAAAATCAGCCAAAAACACAATCAATCCTCACCTATACGCGTGGAAAATGCTGATATCGCCCTCGTTTTTTTTGACTGTAGCCAATTCTACAGAGGATCTCTGTATGCAATTTTCATCTTGTAGATTTTGGGCCCAGAAGCACAGGCGCGCCCTCGTGGGAATGGGCTACAGTTAATATTGACACCCGTGCAAATTGCAGGCCATTTGCCAGGCCACGTCGCGGTAAAGATTTACAAGTAACGGCACCAAACCTAGGCACCGAGTCAAAACGGGCCTGCTTTTTGCTATTCCTGTATTACAAGCAGATGCTTGATAAACCCAAACGGTCGTTCTCGTCGACCTCGCGCTTTGAATCTTAAAAACCCCCACTCGCGAACTAGCTGGAGCAATTAAGCTGAGCTATTTAGTGGCTTATGCGCAGTTGTCCCTATCAAGCGTAACCGCATTATTATGGTTGGCGTTAAAATGGTAGCGGGACAAGCGAACAAATTAAAAGCAGGTGTTGATCTAGTATTACTACCCCTGGACGTTTGTTAGAGCATATACCCTGGGTATGTGGTACTGGCAGAAGTTGAGTTTGTGGTACTAGATGCAAGCGATCGTATGTTGGATATGGGGTTTTGTTTGCCGATGTAATGAAGTTAATGCAAATGACAGGCGGCTAAACGTCCAAACCTTGTTGTTTTGCCCACTTTACTTCACCGGCAGGTCACATGAGTCATATTCCATAAAATTCTGAATAATCTATCAGCCAAATCACGTGCCACTTAAGGTTAAATAGTACGCTGATACAGGTAAGGCATCGGTTTATCGGTGGGAAGAAAGCCGTAAAATCGGAATTATTCGAAAAGCTGCTAGCGCGAAAAAAAAAATTGCGTTTCAAAGTATTGGTATTTACCAGTACCAAAGAACAAGCAGATACCCTTATTAGCCGGCTTAAAAAACATAAAATTTGAGGCGGCCGTGTTGCCCACGGTGACAAAAAGCAAGGCTCAAGGACGCCGAGCTATTGCTGATTTTTAAATCAGGCAAATTACAAATTTTTGATTGCGACTGAAGGTTGCTGCCGCGGCTTGGACATCAGGCTAGATTATGTGGTTAACTTTAATTTACCCTATTTTGCCAGAAGATTATGATACACCGTATCGCCGTACCGGTTCGGGCAGGGGCTGCAGGATTAATTTTGCCCATTATCATTTGTCAGCGCGAAGAGGGACAAACCTAGAGCGTATTCAAAAGCTTATTGGTTACTGATATAAAACGTATCGTTAAAACCTGGTTTTGAAGTCAGTAGCCGTGGTTCTCTGCTTAAAAGTATTTCGCGTAAGTACTTCAGGCCGCTCAAATAGAGCTAGCGGGAAAAACCATTATGACATTGAAAATACAGGGTGACAAGCCAGCCTAAAGGAAACCACGCCCGCGCCAAAAGCCAAGTGAAGAGTCGGAGCGATAAACGACCGCCAAGCCCGCGCGGTTTGAAAAAGACCAACAAACCAACAGAGAAACGGGGCCTAAGAAGAGAGTATTTACGCGGTAAAGCCGCGCTAAGCAATACTCACGGTAAGTTAAGAAAACAATGTTTGCTGCTCCAAGGATGTTTTTCTTGGGCGCAGAGATTGTTCAGACAAAAGCTAATTTATAGAGCGGTTAAATTTAACACGCGTGGCTAAGTAAAAAACTCTCTTGATAGCACCCTTCAGGATAGATGCTCCTATCACCTCATCATATTTCGTTTATTTGAATTCAATTTTTCGTTTCTACTTATTTTTTTAACCGGGGAATCTTCAAGTAAACTTATGATTGTGTGGTTGTTGTTAGTTTAGCTAGCTCAATGAGATAGCTTTTTTCAAGATTCTTGCATCGCGTTCGTTCTGCGTAAACAATAGCGTATTGACTGCTCTTCTCCTTAGGCAATCAGCGGTTCTTCAAGGCTGCAAAGTTCGCTGATACCATGTTGTCATTTTGATTTGTGTTTGTCAGTTGCCATCAGTTTGCGCTCCAAAAATTGTGCTGATTTCAGCTCATAGCGTGTAAGCTATCGCACAACAAATACGGACCCAGTGCTGTTGCAATGCAACTTAAGCTGCTAATTAGCCCGCTACCCGCTCTAAGTTTGAAAAACTTGTTCTATAAAATCATCTAATAAGACCATTTAATTCATAGGCCTTAGTTTGTTTATTTGGCTATACAACCTATAGTTGCAGCTATCAAATTTGAAAAATGCAGAGTTAAAAATGAGTACCGGATAAAACCGGCCAAATATTCACATAAAAATCGTTAGATGTGCCGCTCAGGCTCCGAGTCGCTAACAATGCTAAGAGGCCGTAGGCTTTGGCGACGCGGATTTTCAAAAAATCACAGGTAAGGTATTGCTTCAACAGCGTCAATGGTTTACGCCATGCCAATATGCACGATTAAACACCCTTGCTTGAAGAAGTGGGTAAAGGGTAGATAGTGCAGGTGCTAAAAAGCGGATTATAAACACCATTACCATCTCTGACGGTATTTCTATGGTACCGTGAAGGTATGAAGTACTCCTTGGTATCGCGTGAGGTTATTTGCGGATTCTATCGAAGCGGTTCTGCCGGATTATGGGGCATGAACGGCATTAATCGCCATTGGTGGCTGGTTGATCAAAAATATGCCAGGTGTTTTGATGCGGCTTGGCACGTTTGAATCGCCCATCAATTTTGTCGTATGGCGGGCACTATTTTACCCAGGCGAAAAACCATACCGATATAGTTATCAGTATTCGAAGCGGTGGGTAGGTTATGCTGCCGGGGTGATTATCCCCATCACTCAACTAGAACATATTGAAAAAACTGCGATAACCCGCGTGCGGGCTCTTGGGCGGCATGCTATACCGCAAATAACTTTAGCTCGGGCGATCGAAGCTTTGGGTATGCAGTATGCCGAACAGCTCTGCACAAAACGCGGGGTTTTCCAGGCCAACAAAAAACAAGACTTATTGATGCTGCAAGGGCCATATTTGTTTACCTGCTTGAACATGACTATCAAACCCTCTGACATTATGACCAAAAAGGGCTTTTGGAGAATGCCATTACGCCTGATCATTTACCACCTTGGTTGGGATGAGCTCGAACCAATGCTGTGTTGCATCTAATTGCCATTGGCCGATGCCATTGGCACGTAGAAGTGGACATTAGATGATTTGTTGCGACCATTTGCGTGAAAAAAACACCTGTGCATTGCTGGACTTGCGTCCCAGCGGTAAATAATTTGATGTCTTGAATTAATAGAAATCGGCGGTATTCCAACCACTGATGAAACGTTTGTTAGTATGCGGGCATGCTGCACGGAGAACTGCATTGACGGTAACGGGGCCATACTATTGGCCGAAAAAACCTAGCTGGGGTTGCAGATATCCAGCGGGGAACAGGACGATATTGTACCCCTTTGATTAAACCTATCAACACAAAGACAGTCATTTGGTATTTTGACTAGGCCAATTTAGCCCCTGAAGGTGCGTGGTTTCAAAAATCACGGTTAAAGAAGGTTTTACGCTTCACCCGGCTCGGCCAAAAGTGTAGGGACTCAGAAGAACAAGGTTTTGCCCCTATTTATCCGAGGCAAAGTTGGTCGCCGGAGACGTTAGCTTGTCATTCGTTTATGGAAGGTCCTCGAGGCGGTCCCCGGTATATGCGAGAAATGTTGAGCCCCACATCCGGCTATTATGGTAAAGGCTTAGGTAACGATTGTCGCTCTCATCACCGATGGGCGCTTTCAGGTGGCAAGGTAGAGGCGCGTTTGGGTAGGGCATATTAACGCCTGAAGTCTTACGAAGGCGGAGCCATCCGCCTTGATAGAAAATGGAGATAGCATTACTATTGATGCGCAAAGTCGCCAGATGACCTCAATATCGTGATGAAGAAATGGCTAGGAGAAAGCAGAATTGGCAACAACCTGCACCTATATATACCAGAGCGACTTACTCGCAAAAATACGCAGAACGCGTTCAGCTCAGCCTCTACTGGAGCCGGTGACAGATAGAACCGAGTAAAATATTTGAGTAAAAACCAATCCATTTTCTATTATACCACACATATCAAGGCTGGATTGGTGTTTGTCTAGCTTCCCTCGGTTTTTTAAATTAATTGGTTCGGGTCTATACTCATAGCCCTCACCACCACTAGTGATTGCTTGGAACAAGGACATTGTGTTTCGTTATAGGCCGGTGGGCGGCAACATTAGAATAATTTATATATTCTGACTCAAAGTGCGCATTCATTACACCGCTTTGACAGTGTTGCAAGGGTAAGCAACAAAGACAGCCATGATAAACTGGCAAAAAAACAGTTTTTTACTACGCTTACAAAAAGTTCCAAAACAAACCACGGATGGTCCTGTCATGCCCCAATTCTCGCCAAAAGCCAAATTTAAGTCTTTGTTGATACGCCTTATTTACCATTTGTTGTTTCCCGTTGTGTTCGTTCATTTCTTTTTTTGTGTGGTCGAGATACTGTTACAGGCAAAAGCTATGAGCACCGCCGCGGCTGGGTAGAGGCACGTTTATTGTTTTAACTTCCCTTTTTCGCTATTGATATCGCGTGCGTACGCCGGTGATGGAGTAATCACACTCATGTGGTGGTGTATTGGGATCAAGAGGGCAGAAAAGGCTGCGTCAAGGAAGAAGGGTTAGGCCGCTGGCATGGTTTATACCAAGGGAACTGTTTGACGCAGAGAAATACGCTCGCCCATGACGAATTAACTGAAAGTGAGCAAGTTTAGCTTAAATGAAACCGTTGGTATTTATCGCCAGCGTCTATACGACATCAGTTGGTATGCGTAGCCTCAATTGAATACATCGCCCGTGAAGCGAATAAAGAAGATGCGTGTACTGGCAGATTTGGGAAGGGCGGTTTAAATCACAAGGCCCTTGTTAGATGAAAGTGCGGTACTCGGGCCCTGTCTCCTCGGCCTCGGGCCTCTTTCCTTCCTCCTTCTTTGTCCCCTACCACCTCTTCTCTTTCTTAATCCTACACGGATTCTGAGATTTTCTACTTTGTTCCTCTCTGATCTTCTCTTTTTCTTTATTTGTCTTCCTTCCTCCTTTTCTTTTTTCCTTTGTATGGCTTATGTTGATTTGAATTCCTATCTCGGGCCAACATGGCAAGCACACCTTGAAGACCTCGCATTTCACCACCGAGTATTCAACAGCGTATTTGATGCCTTCTCAAACGATGGGCCAACCCAAAAGAACTCATGCCCTTTATCGGTCAATCGATCGACGTTGATATGCCCAAGCATTGCTTACAACATAATTAGATTACTGCGAACTAGTGGATTGCACAGGACGGTGTATTCGAGAAGACAAGCAGGCCATTATTGAGCACCACAACAGCCCTATTACGCAACGCTTAGGGTTAACGATGAGCAATTGAAGGTTAGCTTAAGCACGGGAATTGTTGAACAACACTCAGTAGAGCTGCAGGTAGGCGAGCAGATGCTGCAACAATACAAAACAATAATACACACCATCAACGCATTACGGGGTATGAGTCAGGCAAAGCCTTATTAAAACGCGCCTAAGCTCACAACGCCCTACAAAAAAACACAGGCAATAACCCAGTGTTTCAACAAAGGCTGCTCGCCGTTTAGAACTTAAGCGCTAATTAGTCTCACCAGTCTTTCCATATCTTAACTCGCACAGCTACTAACGCGCCTTGGGTGTCTGACTCTCCAACTAGGAGTAATTCGAGGTCTTCACTCATTCTCTCTGGTTGTTATGTCGCAACTTCGGTGGATGCGCGTCCGGCAAGACGTGGTGTATCTTGGTCCTAATTATGACTGTTCTCATGTTCAGTGGTCGCGTTTCAGCCTCGGTCTACTTAAATCTCCAGACCTTCTTCGTGGCATACCTCAGTCAGTGACACAAGCGTACATAGGCCAGTGCGTGACTAGTCTCGATCTAATCTCTCGCTCAGACTAATCGAACTCTGCTCTCATCCTTCTCTGCCGTGTCGGTTCTCCAGCGCGAGAGGCGACGGAGCGCAAGGTCAAACAAGCTCGCAGCGCGGCGGTCGTAGCGTGGGTACGACCTCGCATACGAAACGACCACCTGCTCTTCAGTCTAGTCTACTTCTAGGAGTGTGCTCTCATACTGTAGTTGTATAGCCTCTCGTTTCTTTGGTCTCGCTGCTCCAGTCGCTGCTTCTGTTGACGTGTAGTGGCGTTTCAGCGGAGCGACGCAGCGACCCTCTCATTGCGTGCATGGAGGCTCTCGGAGCTTGTCGACCTGATGGTTGTCCGCCCTATGCCCATCAGTCTCTCTTATTAATTGGCGAGACTGCTACATGCGAGTGCTGATCCGAACTCGCTTTTAGTGCTTGCAGTGGGGCGCTTTGCGAGAACAGCGGTTTCACACCTCTCGAGCTGCCATGTATCTAGTTGGTTCCTCTGCGTCTCTAGAGCATGTTTGCTCAATGTAGCGAACACCGAGGTTTCTCAGAGCAGCCGAGGACGTATGCGAGAGAGGATCGCTCTGCCTAGTAATGCTCTCTAATCTAGCTCATATGCTCGCAGCGGACGAGCTCACGAGGGCATAGACATTGCTCTCGTCCCCAGCGCGAGCTCTATGGTGCCTATACCATCTCCTCTCCTATTAAGGCATATTTACGACAGTTCTAGCAGCTGTGCTCGGATGAGCCAGACGACGCGGCGAAATGCGCGCTGCTCAGCATGTAATTAAGAGACGGATCATTGCTCTGAATGTCGAGATTTCGATTGGTAGAGTGTATCGTTGTGTGAGGCAGCGATTCCAGCACCGCGCAGAAAGTTCCATGTAAACCCTCGGAAGATAAACTACTCTGGATAGATATAGTTCTACAGTAAATTTGTAGATTTCGTCAGCTCATTGCTCTCTCTCCGTAATTCTCTCACCCTCTGCTCATCCGTACTATGCACTAGATTCCAATGTCCAGTCGCAGCGGTGCTCGTATTTGTCACTCACCATCTCACGCTCATGTATCACACCACATGTGGCTATGTCGTGCCGGCCTCTGGGGCGACAAAGCGTTGCAAACACACTCCCTCACGACTCTGACTCTAGGCGTCATCTCGCGTTGTGTGCGTCTAACGTGCGCGTTGGGCGACGCACATCTGTTCAGGCCGAGCCTAGGATATTGCGGGGCCGTTAGTTGCTCTAACCTCTTGCGGAGAGGGCTCCATTTCTATTCCTCGGTCCTGACATGGTCATTGCGTGACTGACCTGCCGGGTTTGCCAACGCTTAGAGGGTCAATCAGTCTCGGTGAGACGGTATAATCCACCGAAAACTCACCCACAGCCGCAGCACATCGGCGCCGAAGCCGGGCTCCTGTTTCTCGTTCGGCCGCCTTCAACGATCACGGCCGGATCGACACATTGCCCAGGGATTTGCTCATCTTGCGGACCCTTCTAATCGAGGTGAAGCCATGGGTGAGCACCGTTTGCTAGGGCGCCTGGCCCGTTGACGGCCACCGACGTGAGCAGGCTGCTCTGAACCAGGGCCGCGGTGCTGGTACGGAAACCCTCCAGATAGAGATCGGCGGGGTAATGGAGGGGCTCGGGTCAGCGCTTGGCCGCCTGGGGCCGCCAGCAGGTCGTCGCCGTCCCTTGAAGGTCCAGGCCTCCCAGCACCGCCGCCCAGAGGAGCCGGAGTCGAACCAGACATCCATGGGTCGCTGCCCTTGCGCATTTGATCGGCCTGGTCACTGCTTACTCACATTGAAGTCACAGACTGTGATTTGGCTCGCTTATATTCAGAGCGTCTCTAGAGACCAGCCTCTCGAATAAAAAGCGCACGTGGCTCGTGGAGCTCCAGAGCCAGCCTCAAGGATATTCTGCATCGTCTCGATAGGACTTATCCTCCAAGCGAATATATATTACAGGTTTTGTCGCACACAGGCTCTCACACGTCGATTTGCTCCGAGTACGGAGTTCAAAAGACTAATTAGCACAGTGGGGATTACTGCACTTAAGTACTGGAGGTCCCAAAGACGGCGTAAATGGGGTTTAGCCACGGCATAGATTCTAAAGCGGCTTTAATAGCCCGTAGCTCCGTTCACCCTTGCGGTTTGCTATCTTCCCTGAAAAATTTTCGTGATTGAAGAGGTTTATGTCAGAATATTTACTACTTATCTAATCATTAAAGAGGCACTGATTGATTAATTTTTAAGAATAAGCGGCCATCAGTGCTCACTTCTTGAGTGGCTCTGTTTAGATAGGGCGCTTCAGTTCGCTGGTGTTCTCCAGAATCCAGGGACGACTGTGTGTCACCTCACTAGAGGTCTCGTGATAGCCCGGGTTTATCCTTTTTAAAAAAAACTCTTTGGCGATCGCTGATCTGCTATTGTAAATTTTGCTTCCACTTTGCCCCCGATAGCGGACACGAATTTCGTGCGATCTCCATGTCTTCAATCCGCAGCGATATTTAACCCTTACTGGGGTTGATAGAGGCAGAGCGACAAACTTTTAGTAAACGTATCTCGGCAGCTGTCGCTCAGTATCAGCTGGACTCTATAGCCTGACACACGGAACTGCTTTTAATAGCGCGACCGTAGCCAGTTCTTGCGAGTTTCGCTTACGACACGTGTCCACAAAAATGATCGCGTCATGCTCTGCAGCCGGCGCGGAAGCCGGAGAGCAAGCGTATTTACCAGCCACACAATTTCCCACACCGACTCCCGGTTTATCGATGCACGCATGCAATAGTCTGGTGCAGTGCGACAAATCAGGCACCTTCAAAGAAGGTCAGCAAGTATGGGTATTTGGCTACGATTTAGGGCATGAATTACACCTGGTGGGCGTGTGCGGTCCAAATGATTCTATTCTCCAAGATGGCCTTATTTGTCCGACACGCTAACGCTAAAAGGCGCGAAGACTTAACTGGGGTTACCGGTTGGTTTCACCTCGCTGCTCTGGTTTATTTTCAGGGATTGACTGGAAAAAATGGGAAGCCAAAGGCCCGTGGATCGGTCGCGCTCGCTGTGACCGGTGCCATGTATACGGCGGAGTAGGCAGTATAAGTATATTTGCGTTTACTTAAAAGCCAGTTGCGGTACGAGGTGTTTAGTAGCATCTTTCTGGTAAGCACTGAGCGATCAGAGTATGAGATTGACAGACTTTAGGCTGCAAGGAAGCGCAGATCTTACTGCCTACGCGGGAGATGTCACTATTGAAGTAGCAGGAGGCCTGCCTGTTGACCCACTACATGGGCCATAAATCTAACTGGGCCATGGTGAATATGGGAGCCATGTAGGGCCGATTGGGTAAATTATCTGTGACACTGGTTCCTATTAGTAAAGCAGTCTAAAGAGACACCGCGGAGTCATGTGTTTGGCCTCGGGTCGGTTTTGGGCGCCCTCTGCTGAAATTCTCGGATGTATCATCCGACGCCTTATACTGATTTACCTCGTCGGACTCTTATGTTGGCCGCGGTCTCGATTCAGTGTATATTCCTCTTGGAAGATAAAAAGCATATTTGGCAAGCGGGGTTGCCACAGACATGAAATTGCCGTTAATTTGCCATAGCTACAGCAAGAAATCATCACTAGCACAAAACGCCTGAATACTTGGACCGCTTCCTGCAAAGTCAAGCGTGAGAGTTGGGCGTTACCGGCGTCCGGTGCTCTCCAACCTGTACCATGTTCTAGTAGTCCGCACAAAATGTAAGGCGAACGGCCAAAAAAATAGCTGTCGATTTAATCGGGGTGTCGGACGGCAGAGGAGCCACCTGTCTTTCATCTCGACAGGGTCTCTCTGCCCTAGTGAATATTAGCAAGTCTGCGCAGTCTGTATTTTTATTAGTAGATACAGGCGCGGGACTTTTAAAACCAAAGTTAGCTAGCTAGATTCTTTTCTTAACTTGATTTCTAGGTCAGCCCTCAGCCAAAATGCGATTAAACAGTGCTAATGGCAACCACCTGTGGGACATCCAAAAGGAATTTTCGCCATCCACCGCCGTGCCACGGGGCGGTGTGGAACCAGCCCGTGGCCCGCCCAATTGTGTTCGCGTTGCTCGGTGGAGTGTAAGGGTTGGTAGCTCGAAACCCGGGTACCCATTAGCTGAGAGAATATTCGCCAACATACCTGCTTGAATAGGGACTTGCTCCTAAATAACTCAGTTTACCTTTGGTCATCAAACCACTGCGAGACCCTTTGTGGGCTGGTGGTACTTGGTATTGATGTGCTAGTTATAAAACCCATGTTGTAATTGTCTTCAATGTTTAGAGGGGTCTTCTTATCGTTTTTACCTAAGATGCGTCGAACTGCGCTCTTTGGACACAGATAAATTTAATTATTCTCGCGA
>Ga0163217_1014974_pt1 | contig 10376 bp, 5 predicted proteins | sample SynspAceP_FD_185933 | JGI IMG/M metagenome (GOLD analysis project Ga0163217, IMG submission 185933) | Saline lake microbial communities from Ace Lake in Antarctica - Synechococcus sp. Ace-P (PacBio error correction) | ecosystem: Environmental > Aquatic > Non-marine Saline and Alkaline > Saline ... | reverse complement strand
GAATGTTTTGCTCGCATGCACTGTTCAAATGAATGGGAAGGTTTGCTAAAACAGGTTTAGAAAATTAGTCACTTTATGAGCCCGGATACCGGCCTTAATCCTGTGCTAAATAAAGCATGCTTTATTAGGTTTTTTCTTTTATGTACTCGGGCGGAGTGCATCAATTAGGCCTAAAATTAATGAAATCAAAAAAATCATAACCAATTACTCTGAGTTTGCCTTAGCGTATTGTTTACTACGTGTTTTTTTTACCCAATATCTATTCGCTAACCAAGATAAAAGTGACAATCAGTCCCACCTACAGAAACTAGAAACGATTACCGTTTATATCAAGTAAAATTCAACCTTTCGTTCCGCCAATTAAGCCACCAGTGTTCAGCGTAATCCACAAAGAAGATATTGATTGCTAGGTAAATGCATCATGGCCGACAATAAATGCGCATGAAGTCGTTATTTGGCGTTTCAAAACTCAGGGGGCGATTGGTAAAAATACAACCTTGCGTATTCGTGGTGAAGATGGTTTTTTAGAACCAAGGTATATATTAGATGGTGTTGAGTTAAGTGACTACTGCCCCTCAAGGTCTCTCCCATTTGATGACATATTGACCCACTTCATTTGATAGGAGTCGAAATACTGCGAGGCCCTCAAGGGCTGATGTATGCGTGCAGATGCCGGTGTGGTTGTTAGCACACTACCAAACAAAATGAACTGGGTTTACAGGCTACAATTCATGCACAGAGCGCAGTTTCTCGACTCAGATGCTTTAATCCTGACTTAGGCTACGCTAAATAAAACGCTCATGTTTATCTAGGGGCCGCAGAATTTGAAACTGCTGGTTTTAATTGCGCAAACTACCGATGTTAGTTTAATGAGAAAGATGGTATTCAAAATACTACTTTGCATTTCCAATAGCGGTGTAAACCTAAAATGAGGCGCTGCAGCTGAATACTGGTTGTTCGTCGTGTTTCTGCTAATATGAATGATGGCTGTTATGACAATGTTTCAATTTTGAGCTTATTCATCAATGCACAACGGATAGTTGAAAACCAAACTGCTAGGCCTGTCTTTGCAATATAACCAAGATATGTCCCATCAACAACTTAGGGCTTACGCCAAAACCGATTGTAGAACGACAATTTTTTCAGTAATGAACAATTCAGTTTTGGTAGTGAAGGAAATATAGTAGCGTTGAATACAATGGCTATTTATGGCTCTGAGCAGCAAAAAGGCTAATTTGGGTCTAGACAATTGAAAGTCAGCGACTAAGGGCAGCGGCGACAAAGAAGAGCAAAACTGGCTTATATTTCGAATTACCAAAAAAAGCTTGGTTTGAGCAGCTGTTTATTACGGCCGGAATGCGCCATGATTAATAACGATACATTTGCGCACCCACAAAGTTATCGCACAGTGCAGCCTACTTAATTCCTCTGTCTGAGCAAGAAATATTCAAAATTGAAGTCGATTACGGTACGGGTTTCGGGGCCCCCAAGTTTATATGAACAAGATTACAATTGACGGAGACTTTTGCCTATGGTGATGCCGCTGGGGGGATTTGCAAAACTTAACGAAGAGAGCAGTTAAGGCTTTGATTTCGGCTTTGACTACATTAATAAAACTCAAAATCTATCCTTAGTATTTTTTAAGCAATCAATTTCCAATGAAATATATTTTGACAGCTTAAGCCTACACAGGGCTATTTTGCAAAATACCTTGTCAGTGAATCTAAAGGCCTTGATTTTGAATTGAGTCAAAGTTTAATGAGGTTATTATTAAATTGTGGAGCAACTTACACTTTAATAAAGCCCAAACTAATACTCAGGAAGACAGAGTTCGACGGTCCAAACATCAGCTTAACCTCGGCTTCAATCACAATTTTAGACGAAGACTTAAGCGTTAATCTCAGCATGAAAATGGTAAAGATTTTGCCGATATTGGCGGCGTCACCCTAGATTGATATAACGTTGTCCAATCTTACTTTCACTTGTACAATTCAATCGTACCTTAGGCATCAATTTGCCGCGTTGAAAACCTAATTAATCGTGAATATCAAGATGTGGCCGGGTTAACACTGCCCATCGTTCGTTTTATGTGCGGCATGACTATTTTACTCTGTAAATTCCAGGCCTTGTTAAGGGATTATCTATCCCCTTTATCCAATAACTAGTCACTAATAGCTTGGCCCTTCTGGGCAAAAATTGTCTATAATTCAGTTACTTCACGCTTCGCTTTGCGTTAGTGGCAGCGAGGAAAAAGCTGATTGCCCGGATGTTCAAAATTAATACAGTGCATTATTTGATAACTACGTATCATTAAATACCCTATTGTCCATACATTAACACTTATTTGCTACATACTCTGCGCCCGCAAATTGAGGAACTAGTTGAAAATTGATTGAAGTTCTTAAATACATCAAAATAATGATTATTTTTTAATGTATTCCCGGTCCGCTGCAAAGGACAAAAATGACGTTCTTTCTAAAAACTCATAAAAGGGGTAAACAACATGCATAAAAAAAACCTTAGCTACCTCGTTGATTAGTGCTGTTATTGGCTGCCTCCAATATCCTTCTTTAGTCATGCTGAACTGGACTTGTTGTTCATCCTTCTAATGATTGCCGACCATTGAATAAAAAACAGCGCAAAAGATTTTCTTGGAAAAGAGAGTAAATTTCTCTAACGGTTAAGGAGGCATTGCCAATAATCAAGCCCAGAATCAGGCCACCAGAGCCTCATTTTTGACACCGATACCTTTGGGTCGCAGTTCAACTCAAGTGGCTTGTTTATTGGTCAAAACTAGTATCACCGGGCAAAGGATATACCGCCTAAAGAAGTGCAAATGATGCTGAAAGTTCATCGCCTTGTTGCAAAGCCAATCAAGATGCGGTCGGTTATGTTGACAGTGCATCAGTTACTGGTGCTGTTTAAAGCCATTTCACTGAACTTTAATTAGGAAGATTTAAAAAATGAAAAAATTAACGCGTTAAGGTAATTACTCTTGCCTAGTTTGTCAGCACAAGCAGAAGTTCGCATAAATTGTTTGCTTAATTTAATTTGGTGGTATACTAGTAGTGATGAAAGCTTGTATGGCTACGATGATTACTTTTTCTGTTTAAGCTCAAGTTTATTTGCAGTTCAAGTAAGTGGGGATATTAATAGTAAAATGACTGCTACAGGCAAGTTAGTGGGCTCGCGGTTTTAAACGGACTATTGATCCCGATTTTTGAATGGGCTTACATGACTTTTTAAGGCGTCTGATAATCTAGTATTTCTGCAGGTCGCCTACGTTTACCTCTGTTTAATTACTTCTGCATCTAAAGACGTGGCGTTATTCTTACCATTGGATGGACTGCACAGACGGGTTTACCAATGTGCCTTTTAACAAACTTGGATGGAGTACGCCTAGACTACTCAACGTATTTCAGGTGAAATTGGGAATATAATGCCAGGTCTTTCAGCAGGTACATTCTCTGATAAGGCTTTTGGTTGCAAAACCTATCAGGTGAAACGTATTAATTTTGGCTGGCTTGGAAGCTAGCTATGAATGGTTTCAAGATTCGTGGCCGTCGCCGGAACAGGAAAAACTACAATTCGACTTAGCTTCTGCGGACCACCAATTGATGTCATTTCCAACTCGGTAGTGGTTTAGATCTGCATGGCTGCTGTAGGATTTTCTGACTTAGCCAATGGACTTACAACTTTTTTGAAAACGATACTGGTTGAGTTCTAGCGATTAGTTTGCACAAGTTTGATAAATTTGATTTGGTTTGTCAGCGCGAAATCACCAGCATTGATGTAGCACAATCTTTTCTTTGCTAAAACTTGCTTGCTTATTATATTAACGCTGGGATCAGAACTGGCGCTTGACTCCCTTCTTCTCACTATGAAAAGTCAAAAACTTGATGATGACATTTAAGTTTCCAAAATGGAATTGGTCAAATCGCAGCTTTCACCAATTACTGATTCAGCAAACAAGGCTTAATGGCAGTGGCGGTTGTTCGCAATTAGTTTTAGCCAAGGTGGAAAATAGCGTTATGTCTGCAACATTTGCGTTTATGATTATGAATTACTAATGTGGCATTCAAGATGGATTTGAGTAAAAACAACAACGTTTTCTTGATGACAGTCTTGATGCAAACCTTGCTTCGGTTTGGTGTAAACTACGTTTTCTAGTTTTAACGCATATTAAAACTTTTTAAAACGCCCCAAATAAGGGGCTTTTTTATTTGTTAACTAACTATCTTTCCTCAATAAATCTTTACAAGTACAGTCCGGATTTTTGCCAAAGCTATGTTAATTATTTTTCAAGCCTTAGTCCTAAGAGAAAAAAATTGAAAATTGAAAAAAAATCCTATACAACTTTATTACTTACACTATTTATCCCACTTCAAGCCTTGCGCCCAAGAGACCGTTGGAAAGAAGGGACCATTACGTCATCGTTCGGTGACGAGCCACCGCAAACCAGAGATATTGGAGTTTTTTTTCCTATTTGGTGTCCACACTGTTACCAGTTGAACCACTGGGTTAAAAAGTTATGAAAAGCAAATTTGGCTGAGATTTGTCGAAATTCACCAAGATACACGTTAATTTTATGGGTTTTACCCACAACCAAAAATCAAGACGAAGCGACTCGCAGCTTTGATGGTAGCCGTCATTAAAACAAGAAGGATGAGATGGAAATTTAAAGCCATCTTCAATTATATTCATGTGCAAAGATCAACTGTTGCAAGTTTGAAGGATTACAGGAATATTTTCATTGTAAATGGCGTTGAAAATCGCTGAATTCGATAAGCTTAGCAGCCAGGTTTGGTGCTCAACAGTATGTTGCAAAAAAATAATAAAACCATAGAACAATATCGCAAATATTTAAGTGGGTACCGAAACTTTCATCGTAATGGTAAAGTCCAGGCTAAGTTTTCACCCGGCATGGCGGAAGGAAAGATTTTGTAGATCTAGGTTTGTATGGTTGACTAAACAGAAGTAGAGATTCGAGATTCGAGATTCGTTAAGTATGAGAGACTTGGCTCCTTTAGGGGGGCAAGTTTTTTTTTGTTTAATATAAAGCGCTAATGACTTTTTAAAATTCTCGCGGCGGATTCATTTTAGCGAGATGCATTATATTAGTTAGATTGTGCCTAATTCTACTTTCAGCACTAGCCTAATTGACTATCCTTTGCCCAATTACATTTTTTTATCTTTTTTCGATTTTACAAGGCTGGACGGCATGTTGAACAAACTTTTTGATGGCAGCTTTATGCCTCATGGTCATTGCCTGCTTATGCGCTGGGACTGCTATTTTTGACGTAAAACAGGCGATTTATGGACCTTTACAGCCTATTCTATTATTCCACTTTGGTTCTTATCTATCTAGTTTCGTAAAAAGAGAGGATCTTAAATTGACGCATTTTTTTGCTCTTCGCTGCCTTGTATCGCTTTTTGCGGCATTACGCATTTTTTATGGGCCTGATTGAATATCTGGCATGGATATTATTTTTATAGGAGGTATATTCAAATTAGTTACCGGACTAATTTCATGACTTACTGCCATTCGTACTGTGGAGATTGACGCCCAAATTATTGCTACTTTGCCCGTGCCTACAACGCTGGCCCAACGCCAATGAAAGAATTACTACAAGCAAAACAAGAATTACTTGAAATCAACCAAACACTGAAGTTAAAATAGCTGAACGTTACCAATCAATTGCAGGTTGAAGCTCATACTGACTCTTCTAACAGGCATTAAAATTCGTCGAGCTATCCTTAAGTATTTAGCGACTGAAATCGAGCGCTGTTAGCCGTTTACAAACGTTCCTTGTTCAAATCATGGATGTTAGATCTCGGACTATTTTAAACAAATTAACGACAAGCACGGGCATCAAGTGGGGGCTGACATTTAGTCTGGTGGCTAATTCCATCGCAGATACGGTCGCTAGTCGACCACGTCGGCCGTTTTTGGCGGCGAAGAGTTTTTAGGTCGATTTTTCTGAAACCCAGAGCCGGAAGCACTAAAGAACTGGCTGAACGAATAGACAAACTATCGCGGCTCTCAAATTAGATATAGACATAGCTTATTAAACGGCTAGTATTTGGCGTGGCAGTTTAAGTTTAGGAGGGACTGAAGTCGATTACATACTTTTTATAAAAAAGCTGATGATGCAGTCTATAAAGCCAAAGAACAGGCGACGAAATCAGGTAGTGACCAGCCCAAGGTTTAATGTTGTAAAGTGAGTGAAAGAATCCGGGTTTCTACTTATTCGAGTGATATTTACCATCTCCTATGTTAAAGCGTCTTTGTTAGTTTGATGATTCAATGTTTACAAAAACGCCTTCTAGCTTTATCAAACCCAAAATATTACAGGCATAAAAAAGGCCCACCTAAGTGACCTTTTGAAATCAGTTGCTTAATGTTATTAAGCGATGATTTTAGCTACTACGCCAGCACCAACTGTACGGCCACCTTCACGATTTGCGGAAGGTAAACTTCTTCCATGCGGATTGGGAATCAAAGTAACAACAAACTTAAGGTTGTCCACCAGGCATTACCATTTCTTAACGCCTTTCAGGAAGCTCTACAGCGCCTGCTTACGTTCAGTTGTACGGAATTAAAACTTGTGGACGATAGCCTTTGAAGGAATGGAGTATGACGGCCACCTTCAATCTTTAAGACAATACATACACTTCAGCTTCGAAATGTTAGTATGTGGCTTGATTGAACCAGGCTTAGCAATACTTGACCACGCTCTACGTCTTTCACGCTTAGTACCACGTAATAGGCACCAACGTTCTCACCAGCACGACCGTTCGTCAAGCAATTACGGAACCATTTCAAACACCAGTACAAGTAGTGGTATTGTATCGCGGATTACCAACGATTTCAACTGCATCACCGTTTTAACGATACCGCGCTCACACGACCGGTTACAACAGTACCACGGACCTGAAATCGAGGAATACCATTCTTCGATTTGGCAGTAGGGAAGTGACGGTCGATATCACGTTTTGGCTCTTGGAATATAAGTATCAAGCGCGTTCGCAAGCTCTAATACTTTAGGCTTCCCAAACTGGGTCGCCTTCAAGCTTCAATGCTGAACCTTTGGATTACAGGTAAATCATCACCACCTGGGAATTCGTATTCTGAAAGTAAATTCACGTACTTCCATTTTCGACCAATTCGAGAATTCTTCGTTCGGTCTACCATGTCACACTTGTTCATGAATACGATCATATAAGGTACCGCCAACCTGACGGCCTAACAAGATGTGTCACGGGTTTTGTGGCATAGGGGACCATTCTGTCGCAGCAACAACCCAAAAAATTTGCGCCATCCATTGAGCAGCACCAGTGATTCATGTTTTTTAACCATAATCGGCGTGTCCAGGGAAGTCAACAGTGGGCATTAGTGACGAGCAGTGTGTCATATTTCCAAACGTGTGAGTATTGATATAATACCGCGCTTCACGCTCTTGTTCTGGTGCATTATCGATGACGGCAAAAGCAGCAGCGGTGCCGCCGTTAAGTTTTTGCCAATACAGTACTGATAGCTGCAGTTAAGGTGGTTTTTACCGCTGGTTTCAACGTGGCCGATAGTACCTACGTTTACGTGCGGTTTAGCTTACGTTCAAATTTGATTTTGCCATTTTTACAATTTTCCTAAGTTTAAAAAGTCCGGCCCCTATTAGATTAGAAACCGGGACCAGACCTTCATTATTAAGAGGTCTAGCGTCAATAATCGCTTTAGCAAGTTTATTAGGCGGCTTCTGCGTAATTAAAAAATTCCATTGAGTATGACGCACGGCCTGGGTTGCAGAACGTAGTGCAGTAGCATAACCCAAACATTTTCTGAACAATTGGCACTTAGCACGGAATTATTTTAATTCCAGCTAAACCCGTCTTCCATGCCTTCAATTTATTCCGCGCGCGCGATTTAAATCAACCCACCCACATCACCCATCAATCCTCTTGGCGTGGTGACTTCTACTTTTCATGGGTAGGTTCAAGTAATTACAGGATTTGCTTGCGCAGCCCATTCTTAAAGCCCATAGAACCAGCGATTTTAACGCCATTTCAGAAGAGTTCAACATTCATGATATGAGCCATTCAAACAGGGTGACCTTGACATCAGTACGGATAGCCAGCTAACACACCATTTTGCCAACTGTTCCTGAATACCTTTTATCAAACGGAAGAAATGTAAATCTTTTTGCGGAACTACACCTCCTATAATACATTAACAAACTTGTATCCAGCCCCTCTTCTTGGGTTCTAGTGTTCAACCATTAAACATGTCCATATTGGCCCCTTACCACGGATTGACGAATGAATTTTCCGTTCAGCATCCACTTTAGAGCGGATTGTTTTCTCTGTAACTACCTGAGGTTTACCAACATTGCATTCAAACATTAAATTCACGCTTCCATTGCGATCAACAATGATATCAAGGGTGAGCTCAACCCATACCAGAAATGATAATTTGTCCGGATCTTCATCAGTTTTTGACTTTGAAAGAAGGGGTCTTCGGCCGTTAGTTTACCTAAGGCTAATCCCATTTTTTCTTGGTCTTGCTTTGCGAAACGCTGCTTCCACCGCTATAAGATATAACGGGTTCTGGAAATTCCATACGTTTCAAGAGTGATAATATGGTTTTGGATTCACATAGTATCGCCAGTTGTAACATCTTTTAAAAACCAATAGCGGCTGCAATAACACCGGCACGAACTTCTTTAAGTCGACCGATCCTTTGCATGATTTTGGGACTATTCGTCCAAAGCGTTCGCGTTTGGCTTTAACTGGGTTTAAAATACCGCATCACCGGCGTTTACCACACCGGAGTAGCAACGAAAGAAAGTTCAGTGTTCCCAACAAAGGGTCCTGGCATTTAAATGCTAGTGCGGCAAAAGGTGCTTCATTCTGTCAGCAGGTTTCTTTCTCTCAGTTTCGTCTTTGTCGTTTGAGTATACTTAATAGGCGGCACATCGATGGGCGATGTTTAAATTATTCAATAACAGAGTCAAGAAACCGCTGAACACCTTTTATTTTTGAAGGCAGAACCGCAAGTGGCCAACACAATTTTCATTTGTTTAAAGTGCGCTTACGCAAACGAATTTAATTTCTTCTTCATTAAGCCTCTTCGCCTTCCAAATACTTAGGTCATTAATCGTCATTTGCTTCGGCTGCTGCTTTCAACTAATCAAGTGCGCATCGCTTTTGCCTTGCTCAACTAAAATCTTGCTGCACAGCTTCATAACTGAAAGACATACCTTGATCGGGCACACTCCATTAATCGCTTTAACTGATTAAATCTATCACGCCTCTGAACTTTTCTTCTGCGCCCTTATATTAAATGAAAGGAACACAATTAGCGCCCAACGAGGCGAATTTGTTTGATTCACACGTAAATCCAGCGCCAGCGCGCGTCCATCTTATTAACAAATACAATACGCGGGAACGTGATATTTGTTAGCTGACGCCACACTGTCTCTGATTGAGGTTCTACACCTGAGGAACCGCCAAAAAAACTACTACGCCACATCAAGCACACGCAAGGACCGTTCAACTTCAATAGTGAAATCAACGTGCCCTTGGCGTGTCTATCTATATTTAATACGATTGCTTGCTCGTATTGCTTGTCCATTGCCTGACCCAAAAAACAGGTTGATCGCGCTGGGACGTAATGGTAATGCCGCGTTCTTGTTCTTGTTCCATCAAAATCCAGGTGGCAGCCACCATCATTGCACCTCACCTATTTTATGGGAGACGCCGGTGTTAGAACAAAAAACGCGCTCAGTTGTTGTGTTACCGCCTCAACGTGAGCAACAATTCCAATATTTCGATAACGAAACAATGCGGGGTAATACGAGCCATAACTTTTTCTTACTTACACGATAGTGAGCGAAAAGCTTGTTAGCTTCAGCCATTACGGTTGAACGTCTTCCACGTTTTTAAACCGCAGAAGCCTTTTATTTCAGCAGGCGTCGAGCATTTCAGCTGCAAGGCGTTGAAGCCATGATTTTTCGCCACGTTTACGAGCAAGCGTCAAACTAACCAACGCATACTAGTGCATTACGACGAACAGGACGAACTTCTACTGGTACTGTAAAGTAGAACCACAACACGACGAGATTTAACCTCTACCGTGGGGCGAATGTTGTCTAGGCATCTTCAAATATGTCTAAGTGTGGTTTGGCAGGCTTTCGCAGCAACAAATTTCTAGTGCACCGTTAAACGATTTTTTTTCAGCAGTCCGATTTTTGCCGTCTAACATCACGACATTTCATAAAATTTAGCGAGTACTGTGATCCGAAACTTAGGATCAGGTAGGATTTTTCGTTGACCTACAACTCTTCTTCTTGGCATTTTCAATTCTCCGTAGAATTTTCAGG
>Ga0163217_1101533_pt1 | contig 10377 bp, 5 predicted proteins | sample SynspAceP_FD_185933 | JGI IMG/M metagenome (GOLD analysis project Ga0163217, IMG submission 185933) | Saline lake microbial communities from Ace Lake in Antarctica - Synechococcus sp. Ace-P (PacBio error correction) | ecosystem: Environmental > Aquatic > Non-marine Saline and Alkaline > Saline ... | reverse complement strand
AAATCCCAGGACCCAGCCAGGTTGGCGTTCTCGATCGGCCAAGCAGGCGCCAGATCATCGATCGAACAGGGACATGTTGCGTGGCCTGATGAGGGAGCGCCTTCACCCTTGGGCCCATCCCGCTACTTCAATTCTCCAGGTGACCGATCCCCCGCCATCCGCGCGCCCTTGACGTGGCGGAGAAGAAGCTCTCAGAAGTTATTGGCAATGCCGGCTTCCGATCTCACCAACATGGCGAAGCCCAGCGAGCGTCCCCGGCATTACCAAAGCTCGCCACTGACCTTGACGGGGGAGGACAGCCGAGCAATCCGCGACCTCGGAGATCAGTGTGGACATCGACTTGAGGCGTTCTCCCCCAGCGGATCTACCCCCAGGGCAGTTTGTTGCCAATTTTGTGGTGGGTTTCCTGATCAGACGCGGGTCGCCAGCGGCCTTGAACAAGCAGAAGACACAGAGATGTGGCGGCAGGAGAGCCGGCCCGCGCCCGCTCGATGAAACGGGGGGCCGGATGGCACGCCGCCTTCCGCTGCCTCGAGCCGGAGTGCTCTCTACACCGACGACTGCGACTTGCCAGCTGACCACTCCGCCACCCGCATGAAACAGGTGGCCCTACCAGGGCGCTGAACCCGCCAGCTAAGGAGGTGGAAAGCGAAGCGAGGAGTCGCCATCTGGTGATGGATGTGCGCAACGGCGAGATGCTGGCGCTGGCCTCGGCGCCCACCTACAACCCGAACCTTCTCTGGGACTTTTCACCGCCCTTTCGGGAGTGGCTTAGTCTCGGGCAGGATACTCTATGAACCGGGCCCACGGTCAATCCGACAAACTGGCGATCGCTCTCCAGGAAAAAGGCGGGTCACAAGCCCAGCGACAAGATTTTAACGATTCCGGCCAATCCTTGATGATTCCGGAGGGTGATAGCGATCTTTACCATGACGGCGCGGCGCCGCCAATGGCTCATTGGCATTTTCCCCATCCTGCAGAGTGTTCCAGCAACCGGGGCATTGGTGCAGACGAGCGGCAGGTCAAACCCCAGCACTCTGGGCAATGGCTCGGAGAGAATCGGACAAACCGTGCCCTGACACCGATTCTACCCGGTGCCGTGGCCGGGCCAGCTCAAAGCCGGCAACAGTTCCCAGCAGCCGGATTGAACCGGCCACACGCCATCCTTCGGGTCAGGGTTTTTTCGTGACGCCCCCCTGAAGATTGTCTTCAGCTGCCACAGAGAATGCTCAGCCAACAACGGCACCAAGCTGGGTCAGCCCTCACATTCACGCCGTGTCTGCCGCTCCGCGCAATGGCCTTGGCTGGAGCCGCCGGTCCCGGCGAAGGGATCAGAGAACGGCTGCTTTGATCCCGCTCCGTCACCCGTCAGGTGATGGGCTGGATGGGAAAAAACAGTGGTCGAGGCGAGCAGCGGCGACGGCGTCTACAGGTGGAGGGATCGGCATCGGCGGCAAGCCGGGCACCAGCCAGAAGGCACTCAATTGGCGCTACATCCCCCCCCCCCCACCCCCCCCTCCCCCCCCCCCCCCCAGGAGCCACGGATCTGCGTTCGTGGGCAAGCCTGCGATCGATGACGCCACGCTTACGGTTCTGGTGGTGGTAGGACGAGCCCCAGGGGGGCCAATGCCTACGGCCCACCGTGGCGATGCCGGCTGCCAGGGAAATCAATGATCTGTCTTGGTGATCGAGAAAGAGTGCGCAAGCAAGCGAGGTACGGGATGATCACCCGGGAGATGGCCCAGCGCAAACCTGGTTAAGTTGACAGTCTCGACAGACCGCTTCGCTCCATGGCCAACTTGCTTGTCAACTCGCCGGGATGACCGTGGTGGTCGCCGGACACGGTGGGCGGAACTCGAGCCATCAGCAATTCACTCCCCAGGACGCGACCACCAACCCGTCCCTGGTACTGGGCGGCAGCCCAGATCCCCTCCTTATCAGGGGTTTGATCGACAGCTCTATGTTGAAGCTTCCACAGGACCTGCTGGGCCCCAGATGCTCCAGCTGAGATGGTGTAGGTGTGCTTGAAGCCTCGCGAAATTTCTGGCGTCAATTTAGCGGCAATGGAAAATTCTGCAGATCGTGCCGGCGGTCTTCACCGAAGGGGACGCCAGGGCTCAGTTATGACACCGCTGCCTCCATCACCAAGGCGCGCAAACTGATTCGCTTCTCTATCACCGAGGCCGGCATCAGGCAAGGTATCGTGTTCCTGATTCAAGATCGCCTCCACCTGGGAGGGCATCAAGGCTTGCAGAGCAGTTGAGCTCGAAGGGATTCACTGCAATCTCACCTCCTGTTTCAGCTTCACCAGGGCCGTGGCCTGCCGCTAGGCCCAAAGTCACCCGATCTCCCCCTTTGTGGGGGCGCATCCTCGATCTGGTACAAAAACAAAACAACGACCGCGATCTTTGACACTACCCCGGCGGCCCTGGAAGAGATCCTTGTGCTGATCGTCCTCGGTGACCAGGATCTTCAAATTACTTTCAAGACCACCGGCTACAAAAAAACCGAAGTGTATGGGCAGTTTTCCGTAAACGAGGAAATTGTCGAACTCGCACGGCTGCGACCTGCTCACCATTTCCCCCAAACTGCTTTGGACAGTTTGCGCCAGCAGCAAGGGGACTTGAAGCGCCGGCTGAAATCCCTTTCGATCCCGGCCCAACGAACCCGTTTCACGCTCAAAGGGGGGCTCGATTCGAGCAGCGCAATCTATTTGGCCGCCGGACCGCATTTGCCCAGAAAACTCAGATGAGGCATTCGCGGCTTCAGCAAGGCCATCGAAACCCTCGAAGCCCGCTTGGGCCATCGCCTCGGGGTGAGCCTGGAGGGTGAAGCCGGCTTCCGGCCCATGCCGCCCAAGGAGATTTCTTTTCTGCTCAACGATTTTCGATGGGTGATGTTTGCATTTCACCCAGCGAAGGAATGGTGGGCCAGCGATGGCCGGTCTTCGGATGCCCTCGACACCGACCACCGACGGCCGTGGTACTTGCTCCTGAGACGTGCGCCGGTGCGCCTGGGTGCGCCAGTTGGCGGTTTCCGCCGCTCCCAGCAGCTAAAGGGCTGTTTTGCCGCTGACACCCAGACTGGTCTGCTGGATTCCACTCGGGTTTGCCGTGAACGCTCTCGAAACATGCAGCGCCCTCGCCGAATCAAGCGGCGTAAGCTTCGTCGCTTGAGCCCGGGGAAAAAAAAGGTTTTTCAGTGCTGGAAGAACCTGGCTCCTGCATGTCGGAGTTTATAGAAGGCAGGGTGGGTCTGATGCTCACATTCGTATCTCTGTACTTGGTCTCCAGCTTCAGATGGAATGGCACGATTTGCCGGCCCGAGGAGATCGAAGCGGCTGGTGCCGATAACGTCGGTCTTCGGGAAGCCGTCAAGGTACCGCTCCGGTACATTCGATCACCGCCTGGTTTAACGGGCGATTGCAGGCCTGACTCGCGTGCCCGAGATCCTTGAGTGATGAACAGGAAGAGAGATGTTCCTTGTTTGGCCGTGTTTCAGGGTCCGATCCAGACTCTTATTTTTTAGGGGCCCCCGATTGTTTCATGCGAGTCGAACTTTGTCGGCTCGGATCGACAGTCGCCTCGGGGCAGCAAGACGCTCAAGGATTGCCTTAGGGCTTGATACGCAAACCCGAAGCGGTGCATGGGGATTCCGCGCGCCTGGGCATATATCGCCGTAGCCCCATCTTTCGCGGAGATGGATCACTCTGAAGCGAACTGCAGCACGGGTATCAGCCTCAGCCGTCTGATGGGGGGCGCTTGACTCCCCATTGGTTAGCCGAGCTTCCGCACCCGTTTTAAAGATAACTGGGGCCGAATTTTATCGCCGGGTTGTCTCCGATAGTTACTCAATCCACGAAGCCTAGTGCGCTATCGTCGTCGAGCTCACGCGCGGATCTCTGTCAATCTCACTTCTTCGCAGAATGGTATCGCGGCGTTAGAATGAGTCGGTGCGTCTCTTTTAAGGTGGTAAGTCAGCTAGACTCCAACGTTGCGTATATCAGCTCAGATGATATAGGTTCTATATATGTGGTCATACCTGATATATCGTTATACTCAATCCATCTAGGACGCTACACTGGCTATAAGCTAGAGCGATCGATGGGTCGCCTGTACGTAACCGCAGCTTTGGGTTCATATCCCGCCTGTCGGTTTCGCGACTCCGTGATATCCCCCATCGTTGGTCATATAGCCGAAATTATCGTCATCGCACAGTGCGCTAAATATGTATCCTATGCTTTACGGTGCCGGTCTGCTATCCCGCCAGGGTGTGCCCCCCGTCGCCCGACAGCCAGTTCGATTCCGCAAGGTCTTCTAGCAGGCAGGTCCTGAGGTTCGAATACGCTAGTTTGCCATCACGCACCTGAAGCCCTTGTTAAAAACAAGGGGTTTTGTTGTTTTTATAGAATCGTTTAAATCACCAATAAGAGAGAATTGAGATAGATGCATAGGGTCTTTATAGCTTCAAATCAAAGTTGTATTTATTTTGTTATATGAATTTTTCTATAAATGTCACAAGATATAAATGGATGATATTAGCTTGGTACTACTGATTGCTTCCTCTGTCCGGAGTCTTGAAAAACCTGATCACGAAAACTAAACTTGAGATACCGCACCGTAGATTCCTACCTTTAAAGAGAAGGAAGTAAAGGAAAAAAATCATTTATTGAGCGAGTGGAAAAATACATGCCGACTTTGGCTTGTTAAGATCCTTATTACCTTTTGCATTTATGTACTTGGGTTCGGTCGTCATGGCTCATTGGTGCTTTAGTTAGCCATGGTTATATTGCACATCGTAATTGGATGAACGGTTCACGTTCCATTAAAACTAGCTGACATTTTTTACGTACTTCTTTCGGTACTTGTATTTCTTGTTGTTTGGTTCAAGTTTAAAAGGTATGTCTCTTCAACTCGAAGGAGCCCATTGATTGGGTTTTTTCACCATCTCAACGATTCAGTTGGCTTATTCCGATAGTGGGCATTTATTGGACATTACATGCGTGTCGGCCTGCAAGTGTAGACATGAGAGCCTGCTCCTCGTGCCAAGGGTAGGTGGGAAGTGGACCCACAGGAGCATTAAACATTTAACTATTTTTAGTTTAGTGTGCTGCTCGGTTCTGCTCTTGTCATGGAATAGATCTCCCTAAACAAATCATAACCGATATACTCTTGATCTGTGGGCCGATGTCGTCCATAGCACCCTAACTCTCTCTTTTACGGAGAACCCGGGGTATTCGTTTTTTATTTGCTGCAGAAAATACCATAATTTCACTTTTTTTTTGCACAGTTCACGGTGGGATGTTCTTAAACTTCGAATGCTTGTCTTGGCTGTTTTTTGCGCAATAAAAAAGATTTAATATTCCGTTAAATTAGTTGGTTTATACTTATAGTATTTTGTTAGGAACATAAGGTGCTATAAAGTAAAAATTTAAAAGACATGAATAAGAATCAGTTAGAAAGGAAAATGGAAGCAAATAAAAGGCGGAATTTAAGCAAAAATTTACGGCGAGTTTAAGCGGACGACGACACCTCCACATATACCAATTCGCACACGGAAAATTCCAGACGCCTGCACAGGATAGGTGGGTCGGTATTCAGAGAGAAAACAGGAACGAACGAAAGAAGCCATCAAAAAATGAAATAGACTCTGGTAAGCTCTTACCTAAGATCTAATCAAAAGCTCTTTCAGGGACGCTTTTTTTCATATAGCTAAAAATACCCCAACTCAGGACTACAAAGTTTATTTTTAGTATCTTTCTAATCATCTTAAAAGATGCTCAAAAAACTCTTTCGTACTATTCATTTTTTGCCGGATATCTTCTTAGAGTCTCTGTTTGATTGGCCATGCACAAGCGCAGCTTAGTAAGGTGAATTAGAACACGCTATTCGCGTAGAAGCTCAACTACTTTTGTAATTATCCAAAAGATTACGAAGCAGCACGAAAAGAATATGGCTTGTTTTCTTTATGCTGCATGGCGGCGGTCTGACATTTCCAACCAGCAAGAAATTCAAACGAGCAGTAAAAACCACCAAAAAGCACTCAGTTGATGGCACACGCTGGATTGTCGGCTGGTGTTTTGAGTGTTAGTGCAACCAAATTGTATAGGTGTGTTGAAATTGTTGGAGGTCACACTAAAGCAGTATGCAATTGGTAGGACAGCATCGTTAAAAAAGCACACGAAATTGATCCCCATAAAAAATTTACCATCTGGTTTAAGTAGAGGAGGAGCGAGGCAGCAGTGGAATTTACGCGATAGAATGACCTGATTACTTTTTGCAGCATTAGCCGTCGGTCTTGCGTCATGGCACCAACATACCACGGCATTTTATTGCAGTTGGATTTGATAAAGACTTGCCAATGTTGGTTTATGTCATGGAGAGTGATACGTGCGCTATCCTTTTTTCAGAATCGCGTGTAAGAAATGGCCTCAACAAAAAACTTAAAGCTTTGGGGTATGCGTTAAATTCACAGATACAAAAGGTCTAGGTCCATGAAATTTTGGAGTTGGTCATTTAGCCAATCCTAGAAGCTCGTATATCACCGTGGTTTGATAGCAAGAAAAATAACACTAGCCTTCGTTTAGTTTTTCATTTAATTCGCCAAGCCTACCATAGACATTCTGCCGTACCGTATATAAAAACCATTTATCTTTAGGAAAACATCACCGCCTTCAATACCCAGTCGGTTGGCCTGCGGCGTATTGTCCGACACGATAGACTCGGGGCAACGTAGGGCAAATAAAACGGCTTCTGTCTATTAGTTCGCTCTAAAACTTTTGTGGGGGGAAAGGGGGGTCATTTTTATCAAAACATACTGGCCACCACAATAGGTGCCTTCCAGGGACTTTATTAGTAAGCGCCCTCGCCGCTTTTTAGATTTTTACCATATTATAGAGGCAGTAAAATTCACGTTTTCCGTATATAAAGACTGGTGGCCCTGGTTCTTGTTAAGTGACTATCAAAATCGTTTAACGTTGGGTTTAAAAGAGTGTAAACAGTTCTCCTTGATCGATCAAAGTCGGCTCCCAATTTAAACCCGGTCCTCGCGAGTTGGCTACATTTGCAAAAGTTCATCCCCAATACATCACATTTAGATTTTATCCGTTTTATTTTTTTTGGCTTTAGCGCCGTGTCGAAAGTCAGTCTGTTACCATTGAACCGATTGTTACTTCCAGATATCTAAAAACTTCCCATCTATTGGCTTTTGAAAACAGGACCATTTTGTAAACCCATGTTTTTAAATCAGTAGAAGAGCCATAGAGAAGTCGGGCTACGTCTTTTGTTCCAACTCAGTTGTTACAACATAATATAAAGTTCCTTCTTGTTATTCAACACTCTTGGGGCTTCAATTCCGCCTGGATTGAATCCCATGCTTAAATTCAATTTGCAAATTATTTCATCGGAAATAAAACTGGTTCTGGGTATTTTGTAAATTTAATTTACCCTCAAGGACTATAGGGCCAACCCTATTCGTGATGTCGTTCGCCTAGGATGGCTTTTGGGTTTGTCCTCAGCCTCTAACAGCATTAGAATATTGTATCATTCTTAAAACAATGGCAGCGGGATTAAAAACATTCTTGCTTTTTGGCAGTTGCACTAAGGTATCTAAAATTGGATCTTTAAAAAAATGCTCGTGTTATCTGAGTTGTCATGGTATCGGTCGTTGATGGCTGCGTTTTTCAAAGCCAATAGCCATTTTTTCCTTTGGAGTGGAAATCACATCCTATTAGTGTACACAGTAAGCCTTTAAAATATAAATCGATATTTTTAGTAGTCATTCAAGAGCTGGTCATTTTGGTTATAAAAAATTATTTTTTCAAACTTTCGTGTAATTTTACGTCAAAATTTTTAGAACAGCTTAAAAATTTGGTCCCAGTGAAAATTAGGCAGTTCCAACTTCATAAATCCGTCCTCCTCGTTGCAGTTAGCTGTTTAAATAATTGAGGCCAAAAAAAGGACGTCGCGAAACTCCAGCCATCCGCAAAAGCTTAAGGGTTCCTTCATTAGTGTGACCCTGCCTAAAACACGCAGCCCGCAAGAAAATGGCTAAAATAGCTTTAAATTCTTTCCGAATAGGGATAGATATCTCGCCCTTATTACGTTAGCAGATACTTTTAGTGATGATTTTGTGTATGGATTTACTCTATGCCACCGGACCAATTAATTTTTCAAAACGCTAAGGTGTTAATTTGATTGTGCAGAGTGTTTACAAATGCGTGGTTAAAAACAGCAACGCCTTGTATAAGGCGAACAAAGTCATTTTATGGAAAAAAGAGATATCATAAATTAAGTTTTTGCTCTGAATTTGTTACCGAGGCCGTAAGTGCTGTATACAGTTATAAAATGTGGGCAACAGGCAAATTAGTACCTAAATCCGCAATATGTAATTGCTACATCAGTGAAAGGTCCTCTTCCAATTCCTACCATAAACGGTTGCTGCAGTCTTGGATAATATAGCTTTAGAGTGTGACTTTAGCCGGTGAGCGAGGTAGGCTTATGGGCACCGAGTCTTGATTTTTTTCGGCTAAAAAGCCTACACGGATACTAGCGCGATTTTGCCCTCAGGAAATACTGAACCAATTAGAATTTTATTGAAAGAAACAATGGAGGCTTTTGTTTTGGTCGCGATCAGAACAGAATGGTGGCACGTAGTAGACCTGTCTTTCTGGCAGTAGCGACATAGGTGGCTAATTTTAAGTGGAACTGCTCGGTGTCAGAATGCGACTTAGAATTGTTGCGTTACAACTAAAACATCTCAATTTATTTGCGACAATTTGGTCGTACAAAAAATAAAGTGTGAATGAGTACCACCATCGGTGGTTGACTTATTGATGCTTTTCGAATGCTGCCACCGTATCGGAGGAAAATTACGCCAGTGGGTAAATGTTCGACGTTTTGTAATCTTCGCTAGCTTTGTTGGAAGCGCTTTCTTTTGCATAGGGTAATGCTTGCTTTACAATTTTAAGTGTTCGACGCGCGGGAAATCGATACAGCTATTCTGAAGTGTCATAAATGGACTATGCTCATGTAATTTTTGTAGATTTAAAAATTTAGTACGGCCACTTAATATTTAAGGAACGCGCCAGACTTTTCAAGACAGCCGCTTATTCTCGGGTGGTACACTTACCCAGAATAGCCCCGAAGGTTTTTGAATATGCCGGGGATGCTTTCTTTTCTTCATGGAGGTTAAAATTAAAAGTTTTCTTCCTCGTTCTTTGAGAAGTTAATAGTTTAATGCACAATGTTTTTTTCGTAATCCTTTTCTAAAATCCATAACAATTCCTCACCTCATTTTGAACGGGCACGACATGAATTTTTTCTTTGACCAAAAATTCTTAGTTCTTTGAGTCCGAATTGAACAAATCTAAAAGGGGAGAAGTCTTGATAAGCCAAATCTTTGAAGCTTTTTGAAAAAAAAGCAGTCTATCCATGATCAGGAAACATTTAGGCTAGCAATCTGCTAGAAAAAAAACACTGTTCTCTCTACGCGCTTCAGGTTTCTCGCCGTGGAAGGGTCGATATAAATCAATCAAAAATTTGAAGTTTCGTTTTTTTAGCTCTAGAGCAAAGCTGTCAAGGCAGAAGCAAGGGTGGCTAATAGTCTCCATTTTCGCAACACATTGTACATTTTTGACTTCGCTACCCAAAGATGCAGATTATAGGCACGTCTATTTGAGGCACTATGGCGTGTGTGTGTCTCGCTATTATCACGCAGCTGCTCGCTCACTATTGAGGTCTATTTGTCGACTAAAAAAATATTGCGCTGTCAATCCGAATCCTCCAGTGAGATCACTATCGAGAGGCGAACGTCTTTCCCGCGATGACTTTCGGCTTTTATTTAAATCCGCTTAATTTCAGAGGAGGGTTCTGACACCACTTTGCTCCAATAGTGTTACGTTGTGTGTCTGGCATATTGCCACATCGGAGTTATTGGTGGCAGTTTGGAAATACCACGTGGGGGAAGCTTGTCCTTTGGCATTTTTTTTTGGTCTTTCAACATTAGTGTGCTTTACCAGTTCTTTTTGAGGAAACCCCCTCGAAAAAAGTGGCTTTTATTAGCAAAAAACTGACATATGTCAGTGTTCCAATTTATTATTTATAAAATATTTGAACACCTCCAGTGATCTATAAACCTAAGTGTTTTATCAAAAGTCCGATTACTCACACCAACGGACTTTTTTAGTTAAGTGACTTTAACCACACTTATTATCGGACAAAAAATTTACTCCTTTAAAATTACTTTTATAGCCCGTATATCCAGGTACCGGCAACGATTTCATTCAACGATGCCAAATAGCAATCCAGCCACATGATCTTCAGTAATTCAGGAAGGTCATTTCTAAGAGGGATGTGACCTTCACACTATTCGAAAAAA
>Ga0163217_1095081_pt1 | contig 10377 bp, 16 predicted proteins | sample SynspAceP_FD_185933 | JGI IMG/M metagenome (GOLD analysis project Ga0163217, IMG submission 185933) | Saline lake microbial communities from Ace Lake in Antarctica - Synechococcus sp. Ace-P (PacBio error correction) | ecosystem: Environmental > Aquatic > Non-marine Saline and Alkaline > Saline ... | reverse complement strand
CGGCCTTCGCTGCCGTTCAAGGCCAAACCTCGGTGCTTCCGTTTCGGAGCCGTTGCTCGATGGGCGCCAGTCGCTTGGTGCCCGCTGAATTCCTCGGCGCCTCCCAGCTGGGCATCGCCATCGCCATCGGCGGGCTCTGGTGGAGCCATCGCTACATCGCCTGCCGCCAGCAGCTTCAGCGACGGTCCGCTCGGCGCTTTGCCCTGGGCTGAGCGCGGTCGCTCACACAGCCCGAAGGCACAGACCTGGAGGTCTGCTACACTCCGGGGACTGCCCAGGACTGGGATGATCGGCCTCGGAACTCGCCTGTTGATTTCCAGTGACTACCCCTGCTGGGGCGCCAAGCGCTGCATCGGCCTCAGCCTGATCAGCTTCAATCGCCACCTCAAACAGGTTTTGCGCAAACCGTTGCTGTTTCCTGATTCAGCTGCGTCGGGGCCGCGCACGTGCCTCAGTTACGCGGTGCTGATTCGAGCAAGATCGCGGGCGCGCCGCCCACGGAAGTGCTGTTGCGACTGGGCCATTGCCGGCAGCTTCAAATCTGCAGATGGCTTCCGGGTCGAGCGCTTGGCGCCTGATGCTGGCCCTGGTGACCACCATCGCCGTTGCTGGTGATGGTGTACTCGGATGGGCTACATGGCCCATGACAAGAGTTATGTGCGGCTTTTTCAGCCTATCTGGCCCTTTTCAGGCAGCTCGATGCTGGGGCCTGTGATTCAGCCCAACCTGTCGAGATCTACGTGTCTGGGAGCTGGTTGGGCATGAGCTCCTACCTGCTTGATCGGCTCTGGTATGACCGCGATGGCCCGCCAACGCCGCCAGAAGGCCTTTGTAGGTTCAACCGGGTGGGTTGATTTCGGCCTGCTGCTCGGCATCCTCGGCCTGTTCTGGGGCCACCGGCAGCTTCGGCTTCGAGGACATCGGCCTCCGCGCGGCCAGCCCTGGGCCATGGCAGCGTCTCTCACCCGGCGGCGGTGATCCTTCCTGTTTGCTGTTCATGGGCCGGATGGGCCAAATCGGCCCAGTTCCCGCTCATGTCTGGTTGCCGACGCCATGGAGGGCCCACCCCGATCTCCGCCCTGATTCCATGCGGCCACGATGGTGGCGGCCGGCGTGTTCCTGGTGGCCCGCCTTTTCAGCCGATCTACATCCAGTCGAGGAGGTGCAGGCCTTCATTGCGGATCGGGCACGATCACCTGTCTTCCTGGGCGCCTCGATCGCCCTCACCCAGATGGATCTGAAGGAAGGGCCTGGCCTACAGCACGGTGTCCCAGCTGGCTACATGGTCTTAGCGTGGTGCGGCCGCCCCGGTGGCCGGATGTTCCACCTCGTGACCCACGCCTTCTTCAAGGCCATGTTGTTCCTCTTGTTCAGGGCTCGGTGATCCACGCCATGGGAGGAAGTGGTGGGCACGAACCGTTCTCGCCCAGGACATGCGCCTGATGGAGGTCTGCGCAAGCACATGCCCGTGGACCGCCACCACCTTCCTGATCGGCTGCGTGCGATCAGCGGCATCCCTCCTTTTGGCGGCGCTTCTGGAGCAAGGCGAGAATCCTCGGCCAGCCTTCAACGGTCCTTCCCCTGCTCTGGCGGTGGGCTTCCCACCGCCCGGCATGCGCCTTCTACATTTCCGACGGCTTCTACTTCCTCACCTTGAGCGGGAACCGTTCCGAGGCACCGATGCGCCTTGAAAGCCCCAGGTGCTGGCCGATGCCGGCCGGGTTTGGCAATGGAGGAAGAAGCCAGGAAGGGCAATGGCCAGCAGCCAGCGTTCCCCACGAATCGGCTTGGCAGATGGCAGCCCCGCTTGCGGTTTGGCGGTGCCTCCGTGCTGATCGGCCCTGCTTGGAACCCCTGGAAAACCGCTTCGCCAAACCTTGCCTTACCCCAGTGAGGCCGCCGAGATGGCCGAGCAGTTCAGTTGGGGCGACTTTTAACCTGCTGGCCGGCGCTCGTTGGTGATCTCGGCTCACCGGGATCACCGTGGCGGTCCTGGCCTACTCCCTACCACAAAGCTGACTGGCCACGGCCGTGGCGGGCGCTTCCCCCGCCTCAAACGCCTTTTCTGGCCAAAAGTGGTACCTCGACGACATTCAACGATCGAATTTTCGTCAAAGGGCAGCCGCAAGCTCGGCTCCGCCAGGTGCTGGAGGTTGACGCCAAGGTGGTGGACGGGTTGGTCAACCTTCACCGGCTGCTTCACCCTCGGCAGCGCGAGGTCTCAAGTAACTCGAAAACCGGCCCGCCCAATTCTATTGCACTGATCGTCTTCGGAGGCCTGATTGCCCTGGTGGTGCTGTTCAGGCAGCTTCTGCCTGCCGCCACTGGTGGTTTTTTTTTTTTTTTTTTTTCCCCCCAAAAAAACCCCCCCCGATCTGGGGGAGCTCAAGCCGGCCTGTATTTCTACACTCCGCCCCAGAACTTGCTCCGAGGTCTGTTGCCGCTGGATTTCTCCGTTGCTCCAGGCGCCCTGGCGGTCCTGGGCGGCGATCACGCAGGGGCCTTTCCCCTGCTCAGCGTCTCGATCCTGATGCCGATCGTTGCCGGGCTGTTGATCCGTCATCCTGATCCCGGCGACGCAGACCGATTCCGTGGTACGCCCTGGGCGTCGCCCTGCTCACCTTCCTGGTCACCGTATGGGGCCTACCTTCAACGGCTACGACCCCTCAGAGGGCCGGCCTGGCAGCTGATCGAGCGGTTGGAATGGCTGCCCGACTCGGCCTGGGCCTGGGTTCGGTCGTGCCGACGGGCTCTCGATGCCCCTGATTCCTTTTTTTTTGCCCTTTTCCCCACCCCAGCCTTTTTTTCATCACCGCCCTGGCGGTGCTGCGCCGCCTGGCCGGTCACCTTCAAAACCGCGCTGTTCTTCTTCCTGATCCTGGCGATGGATGCGCGGCCAAGATCGCCTGTCTTCGCTTCAGGACATGCTTCTGTTCTTCCCTGGCCTGGGAAGGCTGGCAGGAACTTGTTGCCGGTGCTTACCTGTTGTGGCATTCTCGGGGGCAAGAAGCGCCAGTACGCTGCCACAAAAGTCATCCTTTTACACCGCCGGCGGCTCGGTGTTCATCCTTGCTGGCGGCCCTGGCCCATGGGCTTCCAGGGTGGGCGGCCCCCCAGCTTTGAATACACAGCCCTGGCGGGCCAAGGATTTCGCACGCCTTTGAGCTGCTGGGCCTACGCCGGCCTGTGATCGCCTTTGGGGTGAAACTGCCGAATCGTTGCCGCTGCACACCTGCTGCCTGACGCCCACGGCGAAGCGACCGGCGCCCGCCCATGCACATGTTTGCTTGGCCGGCATCCGTGCTGAAGATGGGGGCTATGCCCTGCTGCGCTCAACGTGCAGCTGTGCCCGCAAGCCCAGCCCAGTTGCGCCGTTTGCTGGTGTTCTGGGGGTGGTCAACATTCATCTACGCCGCCCTCACCTCCTCGCCCAGCGCAACCTCAAACGGCAAGATCGCCTACAGCTCGATCAAGGCCACATGGGCTTCGTGCTGATTGGGCATTCGGCAGCTTCAGGCGCCCTCGGCACCAGCGGCGCCATGTTGCAGATGGTCAGCCAGCCTTGATCGGGCCAGCCTCTCTTCTTCCTGGTGGGCGCCACCTACGACCGGGCACCCACACCTTGCAGCTCGTGAGATGGGCGGCGTGTGCCAGAAAGATGCGCAAGATTGTTCGCCCCTGGACCGTCTGTTCGCTGGCCTCTGGCTGCCCGACGGGCATGAGCGGTTTCGTCTCGGAGCTGATGTGTTTTGTGGGCTTCGCGCACCAGCGAGGCCTACCTCTCAGCTTTCCGCATCGTATGGCAGGCCCTGGCGCGTGTCGGGGTGATTCTGGACGCCGATCACCTGCCTCTCCATGCTTGCGGAGATCTTCTTCGGCAAGGGAGAACCCCGACTTGGCGCCCACAACACCCAGCTGGTGATGCCGAGCCCCGCGAGATCTACGTGATCTCCTGCCTTGCTGGTGCCGATCATCGGCATTGGGTCTGTACCCCAGATCGGCACCGACACCTACCGCCGCCTCCATCGAGGCCCTGGTGCTACGCGGCAATCGGTGATGGCCCGGGTGCTGTCTCCTCCGGAGAACGGGCTGATCCGCAACGCCCAGCCGGTCGAGTGATGGCCCCGCCCTGCTCCCAGCCCGCCCTGGGCTGAAAGCGCCCGGGGCGCCTGCCTCTGCAGCGGTTACGAAACCTTGCGGTTGCCGGCAGGCGGATTGCAGAACCAGATCGCCCTGCCTACGCTCCCTGCCAGCAAACCAAGACCAGCTAATCGAGCCATGCGGACAAGCTTGAATTTCTGTTGATTTCAAGCTTCGGGCTGGCCACGGTTGATGGTCACCCTGGAAAAACACAGCCCCAACCACAACGAGTTCAGTTCCTGCCGGGCGTGTCAACCACCCTTGCCACTGGCGGCCATTGTTGCTTGGGTCGTGGTTGGCGGGAATCGGCGCCACGGCCCCCTGGGTTGTTCGCCGTCTGGACCGGCGTTGGTCAAGAAAGGGTTGGAGCTGGTCCAGTCCCAGAGCGATCGAGAAGCCCAGCGGTGAAGGACAGCCGAGCTTGAGCGACATTCAGCGCTATCGGGCCACCGTTGAGCCAGCTAGGCCTGCTGCCAGCAGCTGGGGGAGAGTTCCGCACGGCCGCAAAGCGCGTCACAACCGATTAGCCCATTGGTCCGCCAGCCAGCTGAGATTCCAGCTGGGCTTCTGGCTGCAGCGGCCAAACCGGGTACGTTGCCCCTAGCGGGGAAGGAGTGGCAGACGGCAGGCGCCAAGGCTGGCCATTCGCCTGCTTCAGGACGCCGCTGAAAAACGTTGGCGACATCGACCCGGGACGTCGATTTGTGATCGCCGTTTGTGGACGGCTTTCTTGACCAGCTGCGCGGACGCATCGAGGTGCCCCGCCTGATGCGGCACCCAGGCCGGACGGGGCGCAGTTAGCGAAACCAGGATTGGCCGCCTCCAGCGAGGCCTTCCTGGCTGCGGCCGTGCTGGTGGGCCTGAAGGCCGGAGTGCGGAGCGACAGACGTTCCCAGCCGCCGCAGCTGATCGAGGATCCCTTCGGCCTGTGATCCGGGATGATGAGGACGCCAGATTTCGCGGGTTTTGTGTGGCCACGCCGCCGGAGAGGCCAACTCTGGCTCCGGCCGGTGGCACCCCCTCCACTGCAACCGGCCGAGGTCAGCCTCGGTGAAACTGATCAAGCCAGCTCCGAGGACATCGCGCGCGGCTGGAGCAGGATGGTGGCCGCAAACCGCCCCAAACCCAGGAGCCGGCCCTACAGCGAAGCGGAGGCCATCGAACAAGTGGCCTCCCTGGCCCACCGCGAGAAACTGCCAGAACCACCGCGCCCTGAGGCCTGTTTCTGCAGGCAGTGGCCCGCGGCCCTCGCATGGGTCTCGGACTTCGAGCGCTCTGTGCCGGCCCTGGGGCAGGGCGTCGGCACCCGCCGATCTCGATCACGATCGGGTGGGGTGTTCTGGGCCTTGCTGTTTCGCTGCTCCAGGGCCGACTCGACCTGCAAGCAGGAGGGGGGCTTTGGTCGACTTCAGATCAAAAGCGGCTGCAGGAGTGGACCACCTGGAGACTCGGCGGAGCAACAGCAGCAGGCGAACCGACAACGAACCCGGCCCCTTGCTGGAACGCCAACGCACAGCGGGCCAGCTCCCTTGCCGGCTCGATTGCCAGAGGGCCCCTGATTTTCTTTCATTATAGTGATTGTCTTGAAGTAAACAAATTTTAAGGAAGGCGCCCATTGAGGCGATGACCTTCGCGGCCGGCAAGGGTACCCGCGTGGCGTCCTATTACGCACACCATCCAAACGATGATCCGATTCCTTCAGAAACCGTCATGGAGTTTCTGCTGGGAATTGTGCGCAACACGGATTTGACGAGGTATGGTCAATGTCTCCCACACCTGTCGAAAGGAAATTGAAAAATTATTTTCGCGACGGCCAGCGATTCGGTTACCAGATTGCTTACGCTTTGAGGGGCCGCATCGGAAGATTGGCGAACTGATCGGGCGCCGCCCTTGGCTCCGGCTGGAGGAATCAAAAAAGTTCAAAACCTTTCAGAAATTTTTGAACACCTTTGTGTTCTCTGCGGCGATGCCCTGATCGATTCTTGACCTGACTGAAGCTGTTCGGCGCCCCACAGGAAAAGGGTGCCAATCGCCAGTCTGGGTGACAAGCGAGTTGCCCGAAGATTCAAGTCAGCGCTATGGCGTGTCGATCACCGATGAAGATTCGGGTGGTACCTTCCAGGAGAAGCCCTCTCTGGAAGATGCGCCAGCGAACTGATCACCACTGGTTATTTATTAGTTTCGAGCCCGAAGTACTCGATCACATTCCCGAAGGTGTTCCTTCGATATCGGCGCCGAAACCTTTTCCCAAGGCTGACAGCTGTGGGCGCACCCGTTTTTATGCCCTGCCGATGGATTTTGAATGGGTCGACAGTCGCAAGGTTGCCCGACTACTGGCAGGCATCCGCAGCGTGCTGCTCGGCGATGTCGCCAGGTGCAAGATCCCGGACGGAAGTGGCGGCTGGGATCTACGTGGGGGCCTGACGTGGCGGCGGACTGGGATCAGATTGATGTGCGCCGGCCCGGTCACGTGGAGGGATGAGCCGGATTGAAAAAAAAACCGGGTGTGACAATCATGGCCCACGATGATCGGCCCGAGCTGCCACATCTGCGAAGGTGCCACAATCGATAACTCGATCATTTTTGAATACTCCCGGATTGGCGGCTGGCGTGCGCCTTGGGGATCGAAAATTGGTGTTTTCGGGCGCTATTGCGTCGATCGCAATGGTGACCACTTCGATTCTTCAAGAAGCAGCCCTGGATTGCTATCACCGATGTGCGCGCCAGGATGTCCGCCCAACCCTCCCCCCCATAGAAGGCTTTGGCCGAGCTGCTCGGCACCGATTTCAGCCTCAGCCAGGGCGGAAAGTCTGGCGACAGCGGCTCAACTGAGCAACACCGCCTGCCAGGAATCATCGGGATTCGCTCTTCCGCTTTCACCGCCATCAGGGCACCCCTTGGGCGATTCGATTGATAGTTGCACCTGTTCGGCGCGATGTTGATCCCTTCGGGCAGCCGGATCTTCAGCGGCGGCGAGACGATCGATTCAAGCCTGGGGGAATCCAGTGCTTCTGGCACCATTCCGGTTTCACAAAGGCGGCATTGCGCGCCGACTTCAGCAGAAACACCCCCGCCAAGCACGGCAGAACCCAGTGGTGCGGCGATCTCAACACAGAAACGCTTTCAGGCCTCCGGTTTGCATCACCATCTGCGTCTGCAGAAAGCGCACCGGCGCCTTTTTGCCGCCCGACCCTGGTCTTCAGGCCCGCTCCAACTGGGCGACTTGCGGATCGGCACCGCGCCAGCGAACAGGGTGGTGGGGGCCGTCGTTTCAGGCAAGCCTTTGCGGGTCTTCCCCCGCATTGAAACCTCTGACCAAGCTGCAAACAGAACGCACCGCTTCAGCCATTCACGGGGCGAAGCCCCGGGTTGTCGCCGGCGCCGACAGGTCACCGGTCAAGCAGAACAGATTGCGAATGCCGGAGGGCAGGGCTCCGAGCAGTTCGGCCTGGAGGGCAATTGGGTTGCGGTCGCGGCAGGAGAGTTTGCAAGAACGGGCTCCAGGCCATGTCAAGCAGCAGGCGGCAAGGCCAGCGGCTCATTGCGCCCATCACCGCCCGGCTGCCATCGGTGACATGACGCATGAAACCAAGGCCTTTCAACCCCGCCGCCACCCTCAAGGATGCGGCCGGGGTCGCCCGCCACGGCGGCATGACCTCCGCGGTGATCGGCGAAAGCCGACCATCGGCCAAGCGCCTTGTTTGCAGCAACAAAAGAAAACGGGAGAATCAGACGCTGCCCATCATGCGGCAACAGTGGTCCGGCGCTTTGGTTGCTTAGAGTGAAGCCCGGAGGCTGGGATCCTTGATTGTCCGTTACAGATGGTCCTAGCCCAGCTGCCTGCCCCATCTTTCCGCGCGTGAGATCGAGATCAGGCGAGCTGGTGGCCACGGCCTAAAACCCAACCAGGAAAATTGCCTTGCGCTTATGATCAGCAAACGCACGGTCGATTAATCACGGTCAGCAATATCTTTCAGCAAAACCGGCGCCAAGAACCGGGTGCGCCCTGTTGAATGTGGCGATGCATCACGGCAAGATCTGCCGCGATGGCTTCAAACTGCTGCCAACCTTCCCTGAGCCTTCAACCAGCCTTTGAAAGGCGCCGATCAGCACACCCCGCACTCAGTTGCATGCCGATTGTGACTCCGCAGTGTTCGTCACGGATAACTGGCCTGCAGGCAATAGCCGTTCGGAGTGAGCCCGAACAATCGGCGTAATCCAGGCAGGGGCAAGGGTGTCTCCTTCCAGAGAAAACGCAACATACCTTGTCGTCGTTAGAGACCGATCATGGAAGGAGACAAGCCGTTGCAAAGGCAAACAAGGATAAAACCTTAAGACATGGGGCTGAAGAGCCCCGCGGCCACGAGGTCGATTGTTGATGTGAGCCATTCTGGATTTGGTCCGTGCTTGATCGGCCAGAACAGGTTCCGTGTTGATCGGGACCAGCAGCTTTAGGATGGCTGCCAGGGCCAGCATTTGCCTCCATGGACCTTGGCCGCGTCAGCTCAATCCCGGGGCCACCACTTCTGGCAAAGGACAGAGGATGCTCTTGCGGTGCTCGAGTTCCACCTGGCGAGCCACCAGAGCGCATTCTCCGCCTCGAACACATCCGACCACCCAGTCACCACCGGGACCCATCAAGGCCAAAGCCGCTGTTTGCCTGAGGCGATGCGGCCGCTCGAGAGCGAGCAAGCGCTTCGACCATCGCAAATTGGAATAGAGAGTACTCGAAACTCGCTGGCGGGCGATCCCCGTCGGCTGTGCGGCTGAGTGTGAGCCAGGCCTGGCCGCCCATCATCACTGAGCCTCCACCCGAACGCGTAAATCCCTGCTCCGACGCAACCAGTAGCCCTTGGCGGTAACTGCTGCTGCCAGCAGAATGTTGCTCGCCCCGCTGTTCCCCCTCAACAAGAAAGCGTCGTTCGATCTCCAGTTGCCATCAAGACCGCCTGCTTCAACGCCATCGGTCCTCCTGGCCGCGGCGGCAGGGCAGCTCGCTCCCTTGGCCGATCACCGATCAATTGTTCCGATGGTTCACCGGAGTCAGGTCCACCTGCCCAGTGGAAAGCTTGTGGGTCAAGGTCCGGTTAATAGGACGGAGGCTCTGCTCGAGACACATCAGGCGGAGTTGCCTCACCAGGCGTCGCACCAAAGCAGCGGTCGCCAGTTCCCAGCCACGTGGCGTGTGGCCCCGTCTTTCCAGAAGCTTCACCCGGCACTGGCCTCACCAGGGCAAAACAACCACCAGGGGTCGAAAACCGGGGGGGGACCACCAGGGGGCGGCTTGAGGAGGCTCATCGGACAGACGGATTGACCCACAATGGCATTCGATGGCCAGGGTGCGGATCGGGTTCCACCCGCCGCCATCGAATAGCCAGTGGGAGCCGGTCGGCGTGGAAATGATTCAGGGCCATCGCCGCGGGGAAACTGGTCCACCCACCTCCCCCATCGATCTCCAAGGCTCAACAGGCAGGTGGGTGCAAACTTCTCCAGCAAGACACGGAAATAGAAAGTCATGAGGGCACGATTGCCAGCCCTTGGCCCGTCAGGGGCAGGCTGCGGGCGTCGGGCGCCCCTCAACCGTGGTCGACGACAGCTCGAGGCCATCATGCGGCGCTTTCCAGGCAAAAGCGGTCATCACGCAAGCCGCGCCAGAGATTGTCCGGGTGGCTGGGCGAAAGAACCAGCAACTGGCGGCGCCTGCGTGAGAAAAACCCGAAAGGGCCACCACGTGAAAAGGCTGTAGGATCGGCACCCCCAAGGGGCCCAGGTGCTGGCGGCGACCCAGCACCGGCCATCACCGCCGAGCAGAAACGGGAGATCTGGCCAGGGCGGCGGTTCTTGTGGCCAGCAGGGCCGGGGGAAGGGTTGGGCGGCCAGACCACTGGTTGGCGGAACCGTGACCTCCAATGCCCTGGCCCTTGAGATCGGCCGCACAGAGTCGGCCCTGTCGCTGGGCCTCCTGAACTATTGCTACGCAGAATCAGCCAGACCCTCTTTCCAAGCTGCATTGAAAAGAGGTGGAGAGATCACCAAGCGCAAGCAGGGGTTAAAGCGCGCCATTATCGACGGGTTTCGCGGTCCGATAAGAGAGAGAGCAGGATCGGCCAGGGCCCAACAGCCGCTTTCAGCCCGCCCGGCCACCGGTGAATCACAAAAGGATTGGCAAAAAAAAACACCCTGGACCACGGATCAGGGCTTGGGGGCAAATTCCTTTCCTTTTCTTCCCTTTTTGGC
>Ga0163217_1078405_pt1 | contig 10377 bp, 9 predicted proteins | sample SynspAceP_FD_185933 | JGI IMG/M metagenome (GOLD analysis project Ga0163217, IMG submission 185933) | Saline lake microbial communities from Ace Lake in Antarctica - Synechococcus sp. Ace-P (PacBio error correction) | ecosystem: Environmental > Aquatic > Non-marine Saline and Alkaline > Saline ... | reverse complement strand
GAAGGCGCGAGCGAACGACAGGCGACTTCGGGCTGGAGCGATTAGCCGCCGCGAAGGTGAATGAAAGGCGAGGGTCTTGATGTCGTCGGAGTAACGCAAGCGATGACTCAGTTTTGTGTGGTTTTCCCAGACGAGTTCTTGTTTTCTGAGCGTGCCCGTGTCTACCTCGATCAAAGAACGAGAAGAAACTGACAGGGCGTTTTTGAGTGAGGGATTCCTAGCAAATGGATACTTTCGCGATGACGCGCCCCTGTACGATCTGATGCTCGATTGATGCCCAAGTTCGCATCGAACTGGATCGTTTGTGGTTGGAATTGGATTTGTGCTCCGCCCGATGCGTCAGTCTCCGGTTTATGTTGGTTCGATCGCACCGATTCTCAAATTCGATGCAGGGATGTATTTTTAATCGATTATCGCGCGGAGGACAAAAAGACTGCACGTCGGCAGGAAGTCGCGGGGCTAGCCGATTGCTTACTGCGACAAGCCAAACGGCGGTGCGCAGCGACGAACCTTGCGGTCATCCGGTTCTACGTTGACGGATATGTCCCGGACGTTTCGGGGAAATCGAAAAGCTCAGCTCGAAGTCGGCAGCCTCGCAAATCGACGCCTCTGGTCGAGTTTGCTTCAGCGGCGTATCGAGAAGTTCTGTCCTGACGAAACCACATCGATTCGTCGTGTCTACAATCGCTGCGCCGCGCGAAGGGATCAGCCCGAGGGACGAGATTCGCGATGTCTGGGTCGCGGTCTTGATGTCGCCTCACTTTTGCTATCGCATTGAATGTGCGCGGCCAAGCGATGAGGTCGAGCGTACCGGCCGTCCAGCACTCAGTGATGATCGCTCGCAGTCGGTTGAGCTATTTTTTGGTTCGAGCATGCCCGACGACGAGTGCTGGAGTGGCTGCGAAGGTTCACTGCGCGGAACCCAACGTTGATGATCGATCAGGACCCGGGCGGATGCTGGGCGCATGATCGGTTTTTCGAAGATTCGTCGTGGGAATTTGCCGAGCAATTGTGGACTCGTCGCTTTTAACTGAACACAACGGTGTTGAACGGACCGTTTCCCCTCATCACGATAAGTGCTCCAGCGATGGCGGAGGAGGCCGATCCGGTTTCTATCGCGAATCTCATCGAGCGAGGGGACGGGTCGGTGCTGGAGTTTCTCTATGGCCGATCAACGTTTCGTGAATCGTTTTGGGCGCCATATGCGCCGGAGCCGATCGCTCGGGGTGATTCAACGAGCAAGTTTGGGGTTCGGGGGGACGACGCGTGTCGCACGGACCGCGGCGGATTGCTGCCATTGCGTTTCTTTGACCGCACAACTCCGCGGGGCTGCGGACGAGTCCGGTGCAGCCGTGGCAATTGGTTGATTTCAAACGAATGCTTCGGCGAAAAAGGTTCCGCACCGCCGGCAACGGGCCTGGAATTGCCAAGACGAGTCCAAACTCGGTGATCTGACGCTCCGTGAAATACGCTCGAACTCCATCGGCAACAGCCGTCGCTTGTGCCGGATGTCACAACCGCATCGACGCGCTCTCTCTCGTCTGCGAAGGCTATGGTCCGATCGGCGAACTTCGGTGATGGCGGCATTTGGGCGGCCAGACGATCGATGTTCCGCCGTGTTTCCCGACGAGAGCGTAAGGGAACGCGTTGTCCGGCGTGCTGGAGTACATTTCGGACGCACGCCAAAACGATTTCATCGCAACCTCTGCCGAAAACTCTGGCCTTCGGACTCGGTCGAACCTTTGCAGTTATCGGTGACGAGTCGATCATTGCTGAGGGATGAGCAACGACTCGCAGGACAATGATGATCGGTTTCAAGCTCCTGATGGAAGTGATCGTGACGAACCCTTGCGTTTTTTGAACCAAACGCATTTCAATTCTTTTGAGTTGATACCGTGCACTCCCATGAATAAGACCGAGAAAGGCAACGCGTAACAACGACCCGTGCCGTTCTCGTCGACGGACGTTGCTGCGTGCACGCGTCGCCAGATTGGCGCTGCCTTGGTTGGAGGTCGATCCCGGTCTGTGGGAAGCGAAAAAATCGCGACGATCAGCTCACCGCCTCACTCCACGCTTCGCCGCGTGGTCCATGCGGCTGCGGATCACCAAAGACCAATTTGTGGGCCAAAGGCAAGCGCACCGAGATGGGAAAACTCGGCAAAGAGTCTGGCGCCGATGGAAGCGATCAAACAGCAAATGAAATTTCATGCACCGGGTTGTTCACGAGAATCGCACCGACGTGGCACCACCCCGGCCAAACCGCAACATCCTTCGGAGCGTCACTGAAGAAAGGTTCGGAACATGCGTGGGCGACATTAGCATGGACCAAGTCTCGCCAAATCATTTCGGCCGGTCAAACGGTCGCCCGGTTTAGTCCTCGGTTGTAGAGCAGCCGGTCACGGGGCTATCACGAGACAATTTCTCGATGGCGTACAGTCCCACATCTTGTTGGCAGAACGCGACATCGCCGGTACCTGGAGTCTACCTTCCATGCGTTTGATTCTGTTCGACAACCACAGGCAGCCGGCGATGGAGAGGCTTTTGGATCCGGGTCCGTGAAGACGCCGCTTCGCTGAGCCGCCGGGTTCAGTCAAATCGACACGCACGAAACTCGGACGAGTTCTTAGCAGCGGTTCGCGAAGTCGAAAAGCGAGCCGTCTCGATGCGTGCACTCACCGCCAAGCGGGTCGAACGCCAGCATCGAGGCCAAGCGATCGCCGCGATGAAACGCCCGACGGACGGGTTGCCCGAGGATATCCGCGAGCACTTGCGTTGATGTGCGACCTCCCGTCGCGATCGGTTTCAAACGGACAAGTCACGGGTGGCCACGTTGCTACAATCGCGACCTCTCGGGATTGTTCTTAGCCGTATCCTGAAATGTCAACAGCACGCATCACTCCGCTCTCACGACGACCGGTCCGGAAACGGAAACAACGGCATCCTCACGACTTTACTGTTCAAACTACGCTACCTCGCAAGGCAAACTCGATGCGATGCCGAAAGGGGCGACGGCCACCGGTTCTGGATCATTTCCTGTCTGTTGTTTCATTTCGAGATGTGGTCGGGCCAACCGCACATGATTCGGAGCAGGTTGCGGTGTTGTTTGACCGGGTGGTTTGGTCCGGCCAGTGGAAACCGGCCGCGTGGTGGACATGTGGGCAATGGGGACACAACGAGCGCAAGCTGTGCAGCATGTACCTCTCGTCATTGAATCGCATGGGCGTGAACCTGGACCGTTTCGGCGACGCGAGAAACAGCTTTGCGGTTTGTTAAAGAACTGCCCCGAATAACGTTACATCAGCCTTCCAGGCTGACTTCCCGTTTGGGCCATGTCAGCCCTGGAAAGGCCTAACGTACGGAAACGGAGATTATTTCGAGGACGAATTCGTTAAGTGCGCTCTATTCCTCATCTGTCGAGGTGAAACGCGCCGCCTGATCCCGAATCGGGCGGCATTTTGCCCTCCCCCGGCTGGCGCTGTCACCGAGATCCACGGTCTCGCGTCAGTCCGCATAACGTTGAGCTGGGCCCGATTTCGGGATGTTCCGGCCGGCGGACGTTGTGTTGACAGCATGTCCTCGACGACGTTTGAAATAGCGCACGTTGGTTTTTGCGAGCGACTGAAACTGCGGGTGCCCGGCGGTCGCGACGACGGGCAGGAACATACTTCCAGGGACCGGACCGCGATCGGCTTGCAATTGATTGCCTGATGGTAGTAATAGAAGGCTGATTAAGGGAGTTTGACATTCGCTTCACTACCACTAGCAACGGGCGCATATCATGACCATCGCATTGTTTCGATCCCGAGGGTGGATCGCCACGGGGCGAGTTTCGCGAACGGCGGTAACAGGGTCCGAGGTCGTACCTAGCTTTTCATCACAGACGGTATCCGCGGGGCCACCCTCCCGGCTGCCAGACGATTCACGTCGGCACACGAAACGCTCCTTCGCTCGTCGTGTACCGCGACGTGAAGCGGCAGGTTCGAACCGCGACATAAGGATCGTCGCGGTCCTGGTGGATCGGGCTCCGTGTCGACGTCCAGATCACCAGGTGTTCTCGGCGGATGCCGGAGTGTTCGAGTTGATCGAAGCCATTCGACGATTGACCAATCGAGTTCCTGACCGCATGCCCACGGTGACTCCGTTCTCTCTTGCACTCGAGATGAAACGCGCCGGGACTCGGAAAGGTGTCCTTAGTACTGGGCCCGGCCATGGCTGCGCGGGAAATGAGAGAAAAGGGTTCATCGTGCGTGCTCGGCGATTCCACTTGCACTCGACGCTGCGTGGTATAGCTTCGTGAAGCCCGGTCACGATGCAGGGGGCTTCGACGAGACGGTTTCGTTTTCCACAGCGGCAGGGGAGGGCCACGTGAAAACCGTCACCGGTCAGACCTCGCGGCCGGTAATTCGTCGGAATAGGGCGACGCGAAGAACCAATCGACCCCTGAGGCGTTGGGCAGGAACTCCACTGGTTCACCCAAAAGTGCCATGTTTTCCCCCACCAACCGCCGTCGCGTACCCCTGCCGGCTGAGCACTGTCTGCAATGTAAATCGTTCAAGTGTGCAGCCCGTACGGAGAACCCCTGGTCGCCCAGCACAGGCACCATCGCGCATCGTTGAAATGGGCTGCCGACGCGTGAGCGTAGGCAGCCCGTCAGGGATGCATCGCGCGCTGGGAGTGCAGACACCGGAGGTGACACCAGAAATTGAGTGAACTTAGCGACCTTCCGAGCCATGCGGTTCAGGATTGAGGTGTCCGAGTGCCGGCGTCGATCCGAACGGTTCGAGTCTCCGTAACCGAGGTGTCACAGTAAGACGATGATGAGTTAGGCTTCGTTGCCTCACCGGCTCTTAGGAACAGCGTGATGCCGGAACTTCAGAAAAATCAATGCGACGACGGCAGAGCGATTGCTTGGACATCGGTTTTCACGTTGATAAATATCGATTTTTCGGATGGTTTGTTTTCACACCCGACGCGTTAGCGACGGGATGCCAAGGCAGAAATCTCCTGATTTCGAGCCGGATTGTATCGTCTGAGCGGAGGTCGCCGTGAAAGCGTTGATTTTGAGCCGAGGCATCCCTCGCTAACGCGCGTTTTGAAGTTGCGCTTTGACAACATTTTTTTGGCCAAAGGCCTTATTCATCGCAGCCAGGGCAACGCCCCTGAATGCAACGCGTACGCGGGATATGGTTTGGCCAACGGGCCCCTATTACACCCCGTCACCTTCATTGAATAGCGGCCGCTGGCCACCATTCGCCTGGTGTCCAAGTTCCAGGGGCGTTGCCCCTGGCTATGTGAAAAGGCCGTTGGCCAATCAGGGCAAAATTAAAAAAACGTAACTGTGCAAAACGAAGCGTCGTGTTGTAGGATTGACCAATTTCCGTTTTCTCTTCGTTCATTTCTACGCCGCTGATCAACGCCACGATGATCTTCGGCGAAGATGAATGCGGGTTTCGCCACTGATATCCGGTACTGGTTGAAAGAGGGGCACAGTAGGTTTCACATGTTCCACGACCAGATCGGTTTTGCGTGAAGTGATCGACTCCGGGTGGGCCGCTCGGGGTGACATCGGTGTCGGTCATGTCAGCATCAGCGCGACTTTTTTCGCCGAGTTTAGACATCTGCCGGATTAGCGAAGGGGCGGACCTTAAGACAACATTTCAAAGTGGGACGCACCGAGAATGACATTTTCGATTTTTTATCGTTGGGCGTCAGGAGATTGAAAACTTCCGCTGGCCGTCGTCGGTCAACGCATCGCACTCGGCCGATCTGCGATCAAACGGGGTTCGACGGCTCCAGGCCTCGCGGAATTTCGCATTTTCACCCTGACAATGCATCCCATGTCCGAGTCGTTCGATCGGCAACACGCCTTCGTGTTTCGCAATATCGTCCAACACCACGTCGTTGCCCCCCGCAGCTCGCTCGAGCGAGACGGTGGTTTCGCAAACGGCGCGTTTGGGCCAACTTTCGCATGCGGAGTATCGTTGTAAAAATCGGACGGACGCTGCCTTCGGTGCGTGAAGTGATTCACACACACTCGTTTGCCGGGCCGGGGTCGCGACAATGCCGTTCAATGCGGGCGCCGATTTCCTTGACCCTTTGCGTTGCCGACCGACTGCTACAATGGTCATCCACATGTCACAAATGATCCAGTGCCGTGCGTTCGGGTCCACTGCACTTGTTTCAACGTGGGTTCGCTTCCGCTGTCGCACCGCAGCCTCAAATTCATATCAGGTCGTCGCCCGCTGAAAAGAACTGAACATCGGCGGAAGACACGGTCAATACGAGTTTTTGTAAGGTAAATACTCATGAGAATAAACCCGACGACGCGCACAAGCAGAACGCAACGTAGCTTTCAGGCTGATCCTCCGTGTGTGTCAGGCTGGAAAAGCCGCTTTTTTGTTACCCCACATAACTTGATCCCGTATGGAAATGAAACGCGTGCAGACCCTCATGAGTTCATTTCCGGATGGGCGGGCGAAAAGCAAACGACGCGGGCCCCGACACGTAGCTCCCTTGGCGGACGTCTCGTCCGGTCATCACCCTTGGGTGCTCGCGTTCTTGGCGATCTCGCTCGGGCAGGTGGCACCCACTTTTCTAGTCATCAATGTTCAGGCCGATTCCCGCGAGCAGAGGGTCCTGAGCATAATGAATCGGGCAGTTGTGACCGCGGCATCTCAAAGTTCTTGTCCCGCGACTGGTTGATCGCGATGTCCAACTGTTTCCGCCTCGGTTCAACAACTTCGTTTGTGATGCGAGAGACGAACTGCAGGTGCGAAGTCCTGCGGCGCAGTTCCGACGGCCGGAAGATGCGTGGCGAAGGCCTTGGCGCATGAGCGTCCGATGCGGTGAAAGAAGTCCTCGGACACTCGCAAAATACCCCGCAATCGGATCTCACCGCGAGCGACGCGTCGCGAAAAAAACCAACTGGTGGCGGCGGTGGAATCGATAGGATGGGGGGAGTTGGACGCCACCAAGAAGGGAGTTCTCGATCTTCGGTTGCCTCCGAAAGATTGAAATTCCAGGACCAATGTCATCTTGGAGCTCCGCAGGTAAAACCAATGCTCGGATCGCGATCATTTAACCCGCCTTCGAAGATCCTATTGGGGGTTGGAATCGCACAGCGCTGTTCGGGCAAACGGGCAACATGCCCGTCGCCAGCTTGCCGTTGTTGCCCGCGTTGACGCCGAGCGAGCACGGACGTCGAACGCTCTCGATGAGAATGTCGAGCCCGCTCGATTTTGAATCACTTGCAAACGCTTCGATATCGTTGCCATCACGGGCCATGAGTGTACAACGCTTCGCATGGACTCGATCTGTGGTCCGAACTCAACGATCGTGGTTGTTTTGTTGTCTCGGTGTCCTTGGGTGACCGTGCTGAGGAAGATTATTTCGGCGATGACGCCACGACGTCAGATCTTTGTCGGCCGAAGCCGAGTGACTTGGCCGCCGTTTTCTTTCGGCAGTGGCAAATCGGGATCGCATCAGCGACGTACGAACAAACCGACAAGACGGACATAGGCGGACCGGTTCACCACGCCCGCATGATTACCTCAAGAACCACGCATACTCGTCGGCAGTTTGCAAATCTCACGAGGATGGGCCCGTTCTAGGTGCGGTTCTGCGACATCAATCGTTCACGTTCTCGGTCGCCGCCCCCGCATCAAACAGGCGTTTCGCAGGCTCACCGCAGAACTCGACAGTCTCCTGCGTCAAGGGATGGGATCGGTGTCATCGTCGCATGACAATTTGATTGGGAATAAAAAAAGGCGATCAAACCGGTGCGTCCGTGAGTCGCGGCATGGCAACAAAGACACGGTATTCCGCTCGTGTTCAGGCACCGAGGCGTGTGGACCTATGCGAGACGATGAACTGATGAGTTTGATGGCCGGCGACCGAATATCATGTCGTGTTCATTCCGAGTTTTGCGAAGTCCCGACGGGAATCACTCAAGGAGACGAGAAGTATCGAATGTTCGCGAGCGGTTATGGTGGCACGATGTTGGAGAAAGTTCGCCGGGTCCAGGATCGGGATCGAAGTGTGGTGCGGGATTGATGTCGGATCGATCAAACGATACTCCCGCAATCTTTGCAACTCAGCAAGAAGTCTTGAAAGGATCCCGGATCGCCCACGCGTTGGATCGGTCTGCTGCCAACCCGATCCCAAAAACACCTTGTATGCCCGCCTGCTGAAAGAACGAACGCGTGGAATTGGCGACGAGCATCACTTCGGCCACCACGTCGTCCAAAAGGCATGACGCGTGAAGAATTACTGGCAGGGGATAATTTAGAACGATGCGGGATGCCTTACGAAGCGGAGGTTTTACTTCGATTCGTTTGGATCAGTTGTTTTCCTGGCGATGACGGATTTGAAATTCCGGGCTTTTGCAATACGGCTTATTACCAAACGCATCGGTGCACCGCCGCAAGCAACACTTCTCTTTGCGGCGGTTCTTCCTTGATGTTTTTTTTCGATTGATGTGGAAGATCCAGACCTCGTTGGGTCGGACGTATCGCCAGCAAATTTGGGGAGCCGTGCGTGCCCGGTTTCGCTCGCGGAGATCTATTTTTTTCTACACTTTGGAAATGCGCGAGCATTATCACCATCACAAATGAACACTGAGAGGATGGTCGACAATCCGTCCAAGTTCGTCTCGACTTATGGCAAAGCGATGCGTCCCCCGAGCAGGTCGTCGCAAATTTCCGATTCATTCTGCCCCCCGTGCTCGCTCGCCTTAGGAAATGCCGCGCAACACGACGACGACGTCCCTGACCCGTCGCTCGAACGACTCCCGCTCAGATAGGAACGCCGGATGGAAAAGTTCAGTTCAGGGCTGCTAGCCTGATGCTTGATTGGAAAGACACAGCTGCAGCCTGAACTACATGAGGAGCCTGAGAGTAGACCACGGGGTGGGCCTCGGACGCAATACAGCCAGGGTGCGGTAGACGAGGTAGAAAATCATAGGTTTCAAAGAAATTGATTTGTTCGCGATTGTTTTTGGATTTTTATTAACGGGGCGGTTACGCGCTACCTAGTCACCATGCAAGATCCTTATAGATCGTCATTGTCGCGTCTATTACTCGAACCGACACTTCAGGCAGATTCCCACTCACCAATCGTTCTCGCCATCTGAGCCTTGCTCTCGCATCGCAGTTCACACAGAAACGTACACAACTAACCGCGGAGACAGACGATGAAGACTGAATTTGGAACAAGGGGGCGCAGCTGGCCTGGGCATGTGAGTCTGATACGGGGACTTCGCTTGTCGGGTGTCGTGCCCTGACCGGCACAAGAAACCCCCGAAGCTGCGGGCTACCCATGGAAGGGCATACCGGTTCGTCGTGAATGGCGTTCAGTCCGGACAGCAAAAATCTGAGCCGGTCGCGCCAGTACGAGCGGGCACGGTTCAAACTGTGGGACATGATCCACGCAAGGAGCGAGCGACCTCAGGAACCAGGCCGGTAAGCGTCCGTGGGCAATCGAGCCCAGATGGCAGATTTGCCTCTGTCGGTGGGACTTTCGTCACGGCCCGGGTGAGTTTGAAAAAAAGTCTGGGATTCGTCACGGTGGAAACCAGGGTGGAGGAAAACAAAGGAAACTATCTTGCCTTTGAACGTGCATCGAAGACGAAAGCATGAGTTTCTCCGATGCGAGCGGTGTTCTTGCAATGTCGGGGGCCGAGCGACGCATCATCAGAATTTCCATAATATCCTCGGCTGCGCTGGCAACCCAACCCAATGGGCACGCCCTCGCGAGCCCTTTTATGAGCGAAGCATATGCGATTCGAATCTTCCCGGACGGGCTTGTACCACATACCCCATTGTCGTCGTTGCGTTTGCGAGACCAAGAAACGATGACGCGAAACTCGACACGCTTTTTAACGCGACCGTCGTGATCGAGGTGCTCTCCCCATTTTCGACGGCCGATACGACCGGGAACCAAATGGAGATCACTTTACCGGCAGATTGATCGCCTGTCGTCATTTACTTGCTCGATCTTCCCTAAAGATTCGATTGCAAATCGACATGTACCACGCAGCAATGAGGCAATAGTTGGCGTTTCCCGGTGGTCCCCACCAGACCCGATTCGAGCGTGGTCGCTCCGGAATCATAGCAATGGTTTGTGAATTTGCACATCTGTGGTCGCGGAGATCTACGCTGCGGGTCTCGTTCGGCCCCGAATCGGGGGCTTAACGCGATCTCGGGACAGAGCCGTGCTAGCCAGCTTGTGATGTACGGTCAGGCTTTCCCAGGCTGACACAGACCAACGTGACCGCCGACTGTCTTTGCCGCCGGAAAACAGGCTAGGCAGCCTGAGCCTACTGCGTCTCTGCTGCATCTGGCAAGAAGGCGTGTTCCTTTCGCGTCCTGCTCGAAACGG
>Ga0163217_1056343_pt1 | contig 10377 bp, 5 predicted proteins | sample SynspAceP_FD_185933 | JGI IMG/M metagenome (GOLD analysis project Ga0163217, IMG submission 185933) | Saline lake microbial communities from Ace Lake in Antarctica - Synechococcus sp. Ace-P (PacBio error correction) | ecosystem: Environmental > Aquatic > Non-marine Saline and Alkaline > Saline ... | reverse complement strand
TACAATATATTGATTTAGGTTCTTTGCTAGCTGCCGTTAAGTTGTATTCAGTATAGAGAGCTGAAAAACGTGGGAGCAAAACAAGAGAAGATACCCAGATGAGAAAATCAACCCTATTATTTTGGATTTAACATTGTCATTCAGTAGTAAGCTTAATGTAGTAAACGCTCAACATTGGAATTTGTCTTAGAAGTACACAAGATACGCCATTGAGATAACCAATTATGCTGTAGGTGGATGATAAAAGCACCTTTATTCCTTGCCCACCAGCACCTCGGGCAATAATTTCTACATGGTAATATAGCATCTGTACCTTCGCTTTCAAAAGATATTAAGCGTGTACGGCTGGTAAGAATTACCCAATGGAACTTTGATTCAACCTTCCAGAAAATGCTCAAAAACTCACACTCTTTACTTAAATAACGAACCACCCAATGCTCTTGCACAAGTAGTGTGGCTACTAGACGAGAATGGATCAGTTCTAGAAACTTAACACAGCTACAGAACTGACCTTACAGAAACATGAATGGTCGATTTTCAGTTTAAAAATGCTGCCTAAAGGACTTCGCTAGAGCACCGATTAGTTGTAGAAGCTTTTGAAAAACTAAGAAATGGGTAATGAAAAGCACGAAGTGCTGAAAATCAATAGATTTATTTGCCTCACAAAGAATATCAAGGAAACCACTTTACTTTTTCAGAAATCACAAACTCAAAATATTTTATACAATTAAAGAAAATCAAGTAAACTATTAGATTGGACTTCTACACAGGCAGATTTAGTAAGAATTTAATAGACGCATCAAATCAGTGTGGTTCTGAAAATCTAATTATAAGCTATAAAAGAACGGTTTTAAAACTAATATTGCACGATTAATAATGAATTGGCAAATACAATTGGATTTCACAAATGTATCAAATCCGTTTAATCAGTACCACAATAAAGTATAACCTACCACAGGCAATGAAAATTAATTAGTGTCTATATATGGCGGTCAAACAGTGTGCAATGCTAGTAAACGGAGTACAATCATGCAGGGCCAAAATACAGTTCAATTTCAACGCCTCTGCACTTCCTTCTGGGTTTATATCTACAGACTTGCAACTGCTGAAACTGTTGCTTGCTAGAAAATGACTTTTAGTTAAAAAGATATTTAATTAGATTAGGGTTAAAAACATAAAAGCAAGGCGCCTGATATTGATGCGCTTGCTTTTTTAGCACATGCGATTCCTGTTTGCGAATAGAATAGGTAATATTTAGATTTTAAATCGCCTAACGCCTAAATCGCCTATCGCGAATACCCTTATTAGTTTTGCAGCTACTTTAAACGTCGCGTTAGCTTCTATTTTGCAAACCCTACTCCATCAAAATTACTCAGCCCAGTCTCATTCTTGTATTTCTTTAGTGGGCCAATTGGGGTGCCTAAAAAGTAGAAAGTTGCGTTCCATCTTATCTTGTCATAGTCCAAGTGGTTCTTGATCTAAAGAAATAATAGCAAATTTAGATAACGGATTTATCTCTAGCTCTTGTGTTTCATAACCAGCGTAGGAATAATCTCCAAAACTAAGCTTGTGGCTAGTTTGTTGATATATTGGTATTTAGTCTGCTTGCTCGTTTCTCGTAAGTCATAGCAATAAAAACCATTCAGCTACCGCTAATTTAGTGCTTCAGCTGCTTTATTTTCGAGGAAGTTGCAGGCGTGAAGCGAACTTCGTTATGAATTGCATCAGCTTAAATCCAATGAAATATTTGGTACGCAAATTCGAAGGATGCTCTGCGTTAGACCAAGCTTGTAAGAAAGTGCCAGTCGATTTAACGAAGTTTTGAACCCTTCTCTTGGGATATGCGTCTGCATTCTCTGGTTAATCGCCAACACCTACATTAAAAAAAAAAAAAAAAAAAAAAAACATAAACTGTCTAAGCTAGTTTTATTCATATTTTAAACCGAAAGCTACATCTTGCTGCAAATTCAATCATTCGCTGCATAGCAATTCATTTTAACCAAAAGCCAAACAGTACCGTGTGTAGGCATAATTCTTTATGATAAAAAAAACTCGCTGGTGCCAAGATGGAAAAGGGGGAAGTTAGGGTCCTTGGCATCTAGCGAGATAACCCCCAAGGATAAACCATAACCCTATTCCAACTCTTTTGGTAATGCTGTCGTTAAACCTTCACGTTTTGCAGCATATTCTTAAAAGCGAACAACTGATTGGTCTGAACTGCCAATCTGGTATTATCTGCGTTTAAGTGCATCACTAAATATCCCGCATTTGGTAGTATAAAGTCAGTTCAAAAGCAATTGTATGTCATTAGCTAGCTTTAACCAATTCGCTGGTGTAGCGTATTATCCTGCATTTCATTTGCAAACCCAAGCTGCCGCTTTGAGCTGTTCAACCCGAAAGTGATTGAATGTCATTTGCTCTTGTTACGCGTGGCACGAAAGAGGTATTTCCCCCTCCATTTGGCGTCCATCCATGTATCAGGCTCTATGCGTTAAAAAAGCCATTTTCATCAGTCCACATTCTCAAACTACCTTCACACTGCGCTTAACGGCTTTCATACAATTTCGGGAATAATACTTTCGTCGCCACTAGAACGAACGTATTCCATTAGCTGTGAATGACAAATCTAGGTGTTCCATTCTGTGGTTATTGTAAAGGAAGCTCATCGGCCGTGCTCTGTTTGGCACTCTGCCGTAGGTTTTTGAATTGGGTCTTATCCTGACGGCGCCTGCAAAATGAAAGCAGAATACTCGAGCTGTCTTAAAATTTTCCGTTAACTAGGGTTGCACCGGGGAAGGATATTGAAAAAGATCGCGTTCCCAATAACGTTTAAACCAGGGTAAGCCCGCATTAAATACCAAGCGCCTTGTTGCCGTGTTACCAATTGATCTAGCGTTCAGTGAAATCCATGCTAAGCACTATTTAATGATCTGATTGACGGTTTCTAATGTAGGCACTGCGTCAATAAATTCCTGTAAGCGCTGGGTTCTAAAACGCTTTGCCATGCAAGGTATTTTTCTTGTGCTGAAAGACTTGATCTTTTCCCCAATTCAGGGTTCGCTGCCATAAGCCTTATAAAAAAAGCCTTAGCGCTAGACAAAAGCCTCCAATTTCTCCGTATTTTCACAAATCGAATAGGGTGTTGGTGCTAAGGCTTGCTAAACACCAAGGTTCCCACATTATTCTCTAGTGACTAAAATACAGCATGTCTTCTTGTCATTTTTTGTTATAGAAGTTGTGAGTTCCATTAATCGGATCCTATAGCTTTCCGCTTAGCTTTGATGTCTTTACAGAAACTAGATTTAGGTAGTCATACACCAATTTCTTCAGTATAAACCACTAGGATAAGTTCGACTTACAAAATCTGGCGCACTGAAACATAGCGTCCAGCATTTAAGAACAGTGCCTTTATTGTCAAACGTAGCTTTCAAAACCGGGCATAATTCGCATCCGTGATCGTTTTAATCCCGTCAAACCAAGACCATTCTGGATGGTTTGGTTTTATGAGTAAGTGAAAAAATAGGCAGATTCCTTTATTGGTAAATGAAAATGGACGTTACCCGTATTATCCACGGTAATGGGCTAGATCTGCAACTTACTTAGCGATGCAGTCTATTGGAGATTATCGGACTCACTTTGTCGCCAACAAACCAAAAAAGTATAAAGTCGAAATTAAAAGACGTCGTAATAACGAACACGCATAATACATTGTTTTGAAATAAGGTGGGAAATAAAAAACTGCTCGAAATTTTGATACAGACATAACAGTTACAAATACTAAGTCTGCAGACGAGAATTCATGACCCTCTTCAAAAAAATCTCCTGTGCCTAAATATTTTGATGTATCGATTTCGATATCTATTGATATCTTAAAAATATTAACGGCAAGCGGTGAGTGTTTCTTCAGTAAATAATGGTAAATACCGCATTCAGGCTTTTTAATTATGTTACTATCCAATGGGTCACTATTTTTCTAAAAATCTCTGTTGCTTCCGTGTCTAAATACCTCTGCCATATGGAGTTCACCATTTCAGGATCAAACCCGTGGCGCCAATCTGTCCAGTCGGTTAGCTACATCTATGACAAAAACCATTTTACAACGGGCATATTTCACTACTTCTTGCTCCATTCCACCATGTGGGAAAGCATGGATTTGTATTTGGTGTAGTTCACCCATTCTAGGGCTATCCCGTCTTCATCAAAAAAAATATTGCTGGCAATTTCGTACTAATTTGCATTCTCGGCATCATTTTCTGAAATTGGGAAATAGGTATAGCCTTCTTTTAAAGCCTGTAGAAGTTCATCTGAGAGCCCCAATTCTATTTAGATTTTTGGTAGTTCCCAAACCTTTCCGCCCTTAGAGTTAATCCTTTAAGCGATATTTTTTTATAGTGCCGTCCATGTGCTTAAATCCCCCATATCTCTATGTTAAGCCTTTCAGGTAAAAGTCGGTAGCATCATTGTAGTTGATTTCTTTATGTCTAAAGCCCAATCTCGGGTATAGAGAGCACTTGGGCTAGTTCTCTATAGTTATACCTTCCAAGTAAAAGCTGCAATATTGGCCACTATTTCAGGAATATTATATGTCTGCTACTGGATGCGACTTGGTAGCCTTGGTGTTGATATAGTCTTTAAACTCATTAATAGTGCAGCGAACATAAACTTAACGAATATGCTTGTTTTTCCGTGCATCTGGATAGCCCCCAGATTCTATAAAATGGTGCTACTCCCCATTTAGCAATATTATCACCAAAGCTCTTGGCTTCAAAAGTATCATCGTATCGAACTCAACGTGCCCTGGCGCAAGTGACTTGCATCCATCACGTTCATAACACTATGAGCTTCTTTGTTTTGAAACGTTGTGCATGGTCATACTCTTTCTGCTCGTATAGGCTGGTGCAAGAATATGAAAATACCCGCTGATTTATTCGGTATCTCCTACACGGTAGTATCTACTTTGGTCGTGTAATTGAAGGCAAAGTCTGCATCTAAATAATCACGACGCGTTTTAAAAAATTTGGTCCTTCTGGGTGTTGGTGCAAGGCATCTCTGTTCTATCAATCCCTTGTGCGTTGCTACGATTAAAAACGCATTGGGCGCATCAGTTTAAAACATTGGAATTAATGTATGGTACAGAGCTCATAGATAGTTTTACGCATGCTGTCGTATTCATCATTCTTCAGCAGTAAGAATGCAGCAAATCAAATAAGCGCATAGTACGGTTGTCGTCTCCATGCATCTGTGACCACATCAAATAGAGAGTTTTACCTGAACCAATACGTCAAGCGTTTTATTGAACCGTCCTTCAAAAGAAAATGCTTCATCTGTTAGGAATAGCCTGATTAGTTACTGGCAAAAGAAAACCAATAGACCATCTACTAGTTCGTTTAAAAGCGTTGATTCTTGTATGGATGGCTCTTTAAAGCCGTTCTAGTCTTCAACAAAAGCGTCACTGATTTAACAGCTTTATCATTTTTTTCGATGTGGCTTTGCTTGGGTACAGGAAGATACTATGCACTAAAAAAGTTAGCCGTTATGTAAAGAGTAAGTTTACGCATGATAATTCTGGGGAATGGCTGTAAAAAAATGAATCGCATTGGTAAAATACAGCCAAGTAAGCAAAAAAACCGATAAAAGTGAAGGTGGGGTTCGGAGGTTATTATTGGTACAAAGATGCAGTCGAAGGACGGATTTCGAGGAAGAAACCTATACTTCTGGTTAAATTGAATGACCACTAATTCGGATTCAAAGCCATAGTTATTTTAAAAAAAAACTCACAAGGGTAGAGTAAGATTTCAAAAAACCGTCATTATCGTTCACTAATCACCTTAACCTAACCGCAACCTCTCAACCTTACACCTTTCCAAAAGGCTAACTCGGTTTTTGATTTCTTAGCCAGCATCTTGTTGGATCAGGGTTAAACCATGCAGCATTGGGATTTTCTTTTCCCGCCTACCACTAAAGCAATAGTAACTCGCTAAGCCTTTCCACGGACAGCCAGAGTATGAGCGCCTGTCTTTCTATATAAGCATTTATTTAAGATTGCAATAGAGAGAGTAGGGGTTGTTCTCCACTATAACGAGTGTCGTCGCTTTCAGGCAATTACTTCGTCATTCAGCTTGCTTCCGGTAGGTAGGCATGTCCTTATTTAAGGACTAAAATTTAATATTGGTTGACTATAAGATATAAAAAAAAAGCCACCCGATAATCATCGAGATGCTCTTGCTATGTATGCAGGTTTTTAAACTTTTGCTAAGAAGCTTAGGATCATAGTTGCAATAACTAGAAGCAAACTTACAGGACATAAGCTTAAAAAATATTCAGTGATGGGCCAGAGGTATCCTTGAATGGATCGCCCAAACAGTATCACCAACAACGGCGCTTTATGAGGCTCAAGAGCCTTTGCCGTATTTAACGCCATCTATGTAACGCCTACTTCAACCATTTTTTGCGCTTTATCCCAAGCACCACCAGCATTAGACTGAAACAATGCCATAAGCACACCCGCTGAAGTATACCCCAGCAAGTAAAACCACCAAGCATTGTCGCACCTAGAGTAGGATCGTCGCTACGAATCCTGGGACAAAAACCCGAAAAATACAGTACAATTACGGGGCTAGTAAGCCAGGTTAGAACCATTTCACGAATTGAGCGTTGTAGATTTTTCCACACATTTTTCATAATTCACGCTTTACCGTCGCTGCGTCAAAAAGTTGCTTGTCTGCGCATTGCCCAGCTCAGCATTATTCTGTATCACCATTTTTGTTATTACGTCTAAGGCAGCTTCTTAATTCAGGGATGTCCTTAAGACGGCGAACTTCTCTCTATCATTCCATTGCAGCCGACCTACTGCTTGCTATAAGACATGCAGAGAAAGAGGAAAGGAAGCATTGCGCCCACAAATAGGGATGCCACTGTACTGTAGCGAAGTAACATTCATACCAGGTCAGTTTATTTCGTGTGTGGCGTTGTATGCCGTAACGAAGGCCGCAAATAAGCTAAGCAGTAAGTGCAGCAGAACCAATAGCGAAGCCTTTACCGATACCGCTGTGTATTACCAACCGCCATCTAATTTATCGGTACGCTCACGTACTTCTTTGAAATCTGCCATTTCAGCAATACCACCAGCATTATCAGAATATAGGGCCATATGCACAACGGCAAGCTGAATTACCTGTGTTGGCAAGCATCCCACAGCAGCAATTAGCAATACCGTAAAAGCCAGCAAAGCATGTGCTCCAAATAATAGCAATGGCTTAATAATGATAGAATAGCTTAGAAAATCATACCTACGCCTAAACCAAGCAATTAAATTGGTTGCAGCACCAGTTACAGATTGCTTAACAATAGATAAAAACGGGCTTTGTACCAGTTCCGTATAATACTCTGATTAACCAAACCGATTAGTAACCAGCGCAAACCAAAAAGATGGTTGCCAATAACACCAGTTACTTGTGTATTTCGATATCATTGAAAGTCCAAGTAGCAGGAAGCATCCAAGTAATAATGAAATAAGAGGCCGCTAGCATTAATACCAGCAGATAAGAACCTCAACCCAGGTTTAGGGCTTTTTTGTGAGGATCACCACCGTCTTTCACACGACGAAGAATTTCCAAATAATAGAGCGTTACAATTCCTGTAGCAGCTAAAGCTACGAAGCATAACAGCTGAAAGTCCGTCAAAATTATCGGACCAACTGAATGGTGCATAAATGCTGCGCCAAGTACCATAGTACAATAATGAGCCCACGTACGATTCGAATAAATCGCACCCATACAGAACATCACCTTTACGTTATCGCAAACATTATCGGCAATTGTAGCAGGGTTAAGTGGTATCTTTCGGAATGCCCGTTCTACCTTTCCACTAAATTCAGCGCAACTCAGCAGCTTTGTGAAATACCCGCCGCCAACACGAGCAAAAAGTTGCAATTGATGATGCGCGAAGGAAAAAACCGGTTACAATAGCAAGCCACTTTTGTTGTACTGCACCATCGCCTTCAAGACCAAATAGTTCGAGAAATAAAAAATAAAATAATAACGAAGGCCTAAACGCCCAAACCAACAACACCAAGACCATTACAGAGGCCACCAGCGACGGCAAACTTTGCTAACCCTTTGCCGAAGGCTTTCTCGAAGCAGGCTGTGTAGTTCTTTACGTTTCCTTTGTAGTACTTTCATACCTATAAGACCAGCAAGCCAGAACAAATAGCTCCAACAATAAAGGATATTGAAACCATCCAGCCTAGAGGTTTCAGGGTTTGCGCTAACAGCAAGAACTGCGGGCAACAACAACTACGAAAATCGCAAGACACGATATTCAGCCTTTTAAAAATTGCCATTGCCACCGTCTGCAAATGTTTGGCTATTTTCCATTTTCTCAGTTCCAACGTCTGCTTAGCTACCAGGAAGATTTCCAAAGGTAAAATAAGGCTAATACGCCAGCGGCTGGGAACCACTGTTAATAGTGTATCTTGCATAATAATTGGTTTGGGGGTTAGTAAAAATCTGCGTCAATATGCTACTTTTTATCATTGTGGCAACCGTAAGATGTATTCCTAATTGGATACGCTTTAGTAATTAAAAAGTCTAATTATCCATTATGCTGCTCATTGCGTGGGTTAATTCCTCCTTCAACCACGCTTGATTAACGCTTTTTGTGAAGCATCACAGGCTTTCTTCAACCGTTTGCCCATTTCTTTTTCAGGAAATGGGGAAAGTAATTAAATCTGCTTGTCTTCTGGGTTTTATATTTCATTGCCCACCACCAAGTTCGCAGTCTAGGAAACTGCTGCGTGGCAAATTGTTCTATAAATCTTTATACCGTGTGTGTCACCGTGCGAGCCTTTTGACCGAAAGTTCGAAGTGTGCCCGTATCTATATGATGTCGTCAAAACACCATCATATTTATCTGGGAACATTTAATTTTGCACAAGCTTTCTTTAAAGACCGTCGCTGTTGTTTCATATTAATTGGTGCTTTATCAGCATAAATCTTCGCTTTATAATTTTCTAGATGCAACTAAGAAAAACGCACCTTCCCCTGGGGAAAAAGTAAAGTTCCATTTTTCTGCAAGTGGCATCAATCACCAAAATCCCATATTGTGGCGAGTTTTTGCGTATTCTGCGCAATATTGCCTAGTCCAGCGGATTATTTTGCCATAATGAACTTAAAAGATGAGTTAAAGAGCCTTAAGTGGGATTCGTAAGATTTAATTACATAAAAAAAGCCATGCAATATAGTTTGCTGGCTTAAGAGTCTTAATATAAAGATAGAATTATGCTTCTTCCTTGATATTCTTTGAACCACCTTTCGGAGGATCACAACAACAATAGTAGTAGACGTGGTTCCCATAGACTTTACTGTTACCAATAATTAGGTCTTTCTCACTTTAACAGTGTGACAATTTCCATATCAGAAATATCGATTCGATTAAAATGATGGAAGTTCATTAGGGAAGCGCCTTTGATTCTCAAATCTCACGAACAGATTTGAATAAACGACACCAATGACACCCCTTTTAGAATTACCTTTTTAATTTAACAGGAACTACAACATTAACTTCATTGAGCCATTCATCTAATAAGATGGAAATCAATATGTACACGGACGATTCTGGTACTGGGTTGAAAAATCAAACAATTTTAATAACGCTTTTAAATAGTGTTATCACCCTCATGCAATTCTACGGGAAATTGTAGTGCAAGTTCATTCAAGATTTTCAAGAGCTACTCGCCAACGGCTAGTAGTTTATTTTCGTTGAACAGTTGGTCCGTAAAAGAACCGCAGTACCGAAAGCTGCCACGTAGTTCTTCAGAGGCTTAGCGCCTTTTCCACGAGTTTGAGCAGTTAGTTTAAACATCCCTGTTTCATAATGGTTCTGATTTTATGATGTTTTATGTTATATGAGCAAAATTTTAATGCTAAGGATACAATCGTCGAATAATTCGGTGATAGTCTCATTAGTATAAATTCGTCTAATTGCGTCTGCAAAAACCCCTGCAACACTCAAAATTTGATTTTCTTAGAGGGGCGTATGCAACGGTATGGATGTCTGTTACCAAAAGCTCGGTCTATTGGCGAGTCTTCTATGCGTTGGTAAGCAGACCTGATTAAAATTGATGGACAAGCAGTAAGAATATGTAACCTGCAACCTCTTTCTTTCAATGCTTTGCGCCTAGTTATTAGTTCCTGCGGTATCGACATATCGTCGGACCATCAGAAATATTTCGCGCCTTCTATATCACCTATGATGTTCATAACCTCAGCAACGTTTTGCCTTAGTCTTCGTTTGTCAAATAAAGGCTAAAACCTGCGTCTAGTCGCTGGCATAAATCTGGCACGTTTTAAACTTCCTACGTCAGAGCAACTACGGTTA
>Ga0163217_1081432_pt1 | contig 10378 bp, 5 predicted proteins | sample SynspAceP_FD_185933 | JGI IMG/M metagenome (GOLD analysis project Ga0163217, IMG submission 185933) | Saline lake microbial communities from Ace Lake in Antarctica - Synechococcus sp. Ace-P (PacBio error correction) | ecosystem: Environmental > Aquatic > Non-marine Saline and Alkaline > Saline ... | reverse complement strand
GAATATACATGATGTCCTTTTTCATTCAATCTTTGTCTCCATATTTCGCTGTAATAAATCCATAAAGCTGGATATCGATTCCGCAAGGGGGACGCTGCCAAATCATGAGAGGCAACAAAAGCAAATTGCTCAATTTTCATATCGAGCGTTCAAGGCTCGTATGTTTTGCTTTTGAAGTGATTTATTAAAGTTGACTTAATTTCTAGGCTCATGCGTTTTGGATCCGACGTATCGGGTTCATTCGCGCCTATTACACGGGTTACCTTTCCCATGGTATCTCTTAAGAATAACTGCCGATCTAATTACATAGCAGGTTTCTCCGGGTGTTCATTAATTACCCGGTATTCGGATTCCATTGTTAACACAAGGGTCAGCAATTGCTTTGTAAAAACTATGCTTATTTGGCAAGATCTTCTGATGAAAATGCTCTTTTGCCCATATTCTCAGTTTCAGGAAATATTCCTTGAAGTCTCTTTTCCAAAAATTCTCAACGGCTTTGGAACGAAAATAGGTGTGTTTCTCTAGATCCCAATCCAAATGGCATGTTTGTGCCTCATTACTTTTTCAACCTTCATTGGATTGGAGGATACTTTCTTTTGCTTTCTTTGCTTGCTGTAATATCTCGTTTAAATGAGAGAAAAATTCTTCCTTGCTTGCTAATAGGACTATTGTCAATTCGGACAGGAAAAATAATTCTCCATTTTTATTTAAAGCGATAGCTCCATTTAATCTGGTTGAATTATTTTAGCTTCTCCGGTCTTCAGGTAATGATAGTCACTTACCTTTATCGTGCTACTCCGGAAATTTTCGGGGATGATGTAGTCAGAAAGCTTTTGCCCCATGATCTTCATGTGACAGCCAACCAAATATTTTTTCAGCAGGTGGATCAGAGGTCACATTCCGCAAATCAATACAAATGATGCATCCAATGCAGAAGGTCATGTAAGCCTGTTCGTTTTTCACTGCGTCTTAAAATTTCTCCTCAGCTTTTCTTACTCTTGGTGATGTCCTGTAGTTCGAAAATTTTAATACGGGCTTGTTATTCACTAGTTCACTTTTACCAATGCACCGAACCCATCGCTCGTTTCCCTTGGCTGTGAGAATTAAAGATCTCTTTCATCAAACTCAGTCCCTTTTTTAATCAAAAGATCCAACTTACGTTTTTATGTTATTCGGCCTTTTACTCTCCCAATATGAAATTTCTATTGCCCAGGTTAATGTAGGTTGTAATTATCTTTGTCTAATTCCAGTATTCCAAATAACATAGGAGACGGCTACATACGATTCCGGTCTTCTTGATTTTATTAAGGCTCATCTCCAACTGCCTATTTCGGGACAAATATGCTCGCCGTCTTTAAAATTTCCTCATTTTTCACTTCTCCGTATGTCCGGGAGTATAATTCCATTGTACACGATGGTGCCGTCTGCCAAAAAGAATGGAGTCCCAATAAGTAAGATGGGTTCGAGTTCACAGTCGGCATTACGTATTTTGAGGTATATCATCGACTTTGTTTTTAGTTTGGATGGATTCAAGGATGATTGCCTTAAATTCCTCAAAGTCGCCGCCCAACTTGATCTGAATCCGAAGCAGGCGTATAGTACTTCCATTATTTCTTTGGCAGTAAAACCGCAGAGTGCGAACCTCTTCCGGGAAACATTACTTTAAGAGTCTGATCCATCCGGACTTGAATATGCATATTGGGAGTATTACCCTGGTAGATTTTCAGAAATAGCGAGAAGCTGCTTTCCGATTCCTTGCGGTCGTTATTTTTGAAAACGCCGTAAATCCGATGCACTCACCTTTATGAATTCAGATTCCCAATGGCACGGAACCCAGATTTCTTTTTTTAGTAGCAGTGACTAAAACGCTTTCAAAATCAAATGTCACGGTGGAGCAAAATACATTCCGAGATACTGACTTGACCATTTGCGGAAAAATCACTCCTGATAAAACAATTTATAGCTCCTTTAAATCTGCGAACAAATGATTTCGGGTCTGTTCATGCATTTGATGAACCTTCGTTTGGACCAAAAATATTTGATTGACAAATCCACTTCCCAACTCCCAATTCGGCAATACCTTCTGCCTGGCGAATTTAGTTCAGCGAGTTTCTTTTCTTCTGTAATGTTTTTGGCTGTGCATAATGAGGGCCCTCCTTTAAGTATGAGTTACAATTACCAACTTTAGCCAGACAAATATCGCCGCTACTACGTAATGAATCTTATTTTCGAATTTAGAATCTATTTTCTGCCTTTTCCAGGGAACTAACCTGGTTCGAAAAATCTCTTTGTCATCGGATGAACAAATTCGTCAAAATATGATAGAGGAGCATCCTCTTGACTATAAGCCAAGCAAGTCACAACCGGCTTTATTGATTCTTCAGAACTTTCCCTGAAAATTCTACCAAACAAATAATATCGGGATGCTTTGAACAAAATTTCTCAAGTATTTTTCAAGCTTTTTTCGGTTGAGCATCAAACCGATTAAATTCCTCAAGTCGTTGAAATATTAAACGCATAATTTTTTACGATAGGAGGAATCTGTTTAGACCAACATGTAATTTCCTATGACCTCATTCATTGCTAAATCAAAGGGATACCCACGCAGATTATTAAGCCTACTTTTTTTCGGCGCTCTCTTCCGTATAAAATTCTTTGGATTTTTCACATTCATTCCCAAGTAGTTGTACCCCTTCAGTCCAAACCTTGCCGATAGCCCCTCTGACCTTATTAAGGACGATAAATTCAGGGCTATCGTCATAAACATGTTTCGTTCAGTTGGGGCTGCTACATTAATGGCTAAAAAACTGCATTTTGGCTCTTATCAAGGTTGGTCGTCCCTAAATTCGGACCCAGTCAAAATCCCCGATTTTACTAATTGATTTACATAACTTCGTTTGAAGCGCTAGTTAGCATCATTTTCAGTATTGAAAGTTTATACTGATTTGGGCGTTATTAATTCTTTTTCCAGCTCATTGGTTTTTTGTTCGGCTCACATCGCGCTCATGGCAAATCCAGTTGCGTTGTTCTTTCCTTATTCATTGCACGCGGTTTACGGTTGGAAGTTATCCAGATTCTTCTCCATTTTTTCTTTATAGTTGATGGTGGTGGATTTCATGAGTCTCCAATTTCTATTTGCAAGGCCTAGTTTTGCCAGTTCTTCTTTGTCGAATAGGTCCTTGAAGAATTTTTAGGATGTTTTACCAATGATTTCTTCATACTGTTACCCGCATTTTGTAAATGCCTTTCATTCACAAAAATGATCGAGGGCCTGATTATCAGAATGGGCTCTGCTTCGGTGATTAAAAACAGCGTCATTGGGTATTGTGACCACACTTTCAAGAGTTTTAGTTTATAGTTCTTCCTTCATTTTCGGTGGATGTCTCTTGAGTTGGCTACGATGCCATGCACTGCAGGATTATCCAACATGGTAGTTCAATACTACTCCATCATCGCCCATTCCTTTTTATGATTTGGAAAACCGAAAGGCGCCACAATTACTCGATAGTCAGGTGGCTATTTTTCCAAACTGGTTAAGGTTCTCTCTAAATATCAGGATGTTATATATTCAAGCGCATTTTCTTCCAAAAAGTTCTTCGGGTGAAACCCAGAATTGAGCTGCTTGTCGGGCTAACATATAAATAATTTCCTTCCGTTCTAGGTTGCGAATCAGGTTCAGAGACCTTCTTTACCAACGCTTTAAATCGTCTCTCCACTTTAGCATTGCTTCTTCCTCGCATTTTTTCAAATACCATCTCTGCGACAGCCATACTTAGTTTTGTAGTGTTATTCCCACTTTGCTGACCAAAAAATTATAGGGCAATACCACCATCTTTTTCTTATATCGGTTTAAGAATGATTTGAATTTCTGAACCCATTGTTATAGATTCAATTATTTCCGTTTGTCTTAGCAGATCCTCCTCAAACATCAACATCATGGTAAGATTGCCAATTAGCCTCGGGTGTGTATCCCAATGATTTGCGAAGCAGCACTTACAATACATAAATTTGCCCATGCTTATTAATTACAAAAACGTCTAAGGAGGCATTCAAATCAATTGAAAGCTCTTCAGTTTTTCTCCTCACGATACGGTGTAATATCTTTTGCTCGGCAGCTACAGCGAAGACCTTTTGATTCATCTCCGGTAAAGGCTCAAAGTATTCTGACAAAAATCTAGTTTCACTTGATTCTCATTCATAGTAATGGCTCTTCTACTTCAAAATACTCCCCTTTAGTGCCCTGGAATTATAGTCTTCCCAAGTTCAAGTAGCAAATGCAACACTAAAGCCTTCGGTAAATATTGGATTCATTCAACTTTTTTTCTTGTCCCAGACGCTTCTTTCATGGAGTTAGTTTACTTTTTAATTGGCCATAGATCAATTTTAAATCACTGTTGACTATCCAAAAAAAAGATCTGTTGCTTTGATTAGAAAGAATTTGCTTCAAACTGAGTTTGTTCATATATGGATTTTTGTTGAGGATGTTTTTTTTAGAAAAAAACGTTAAATAATAAAATCTATATAGTTTATGGGTTTAACTAGTAAGAATGCTGGGTACGCTAAGTTCAGATTAGAACATATCTTTTCTATTTAATTTATTCAAACAGGCATAAACAGGTTGATTTTTCGCTCTTAGATATTACACCATTAAAACTTGTCTTTGGCCTATTTATATTTCATATCACGATCCTTTGGTGAAAGAAAGGCGCTATCAAAAGCATGGTGATTTTTTCTCCTAGTGAAGATTTTTATTGGTAAATTGCATTTTAAGAGAACTCCACCATTCCAAGTCAATACCATTGCGGTAAGAAAGCTGCATTTAAAAGGGTTAAAAATTATTACTTTCGGGGAGATGAGCTTTCAATATGCACACATTATTGGGGAAATTATTTCCTCACTTAGCGGAGAATATGAAAAATGTCAAATAATGCACGAAAGTTGAGGATATGCAATAATGGGGAGCCCACGTTGTATCAATAACCGTTAAAAAAATAGGCCATCTTAGTAATTGAAAGTTGTGGTTACATAACTAACTTATTTTACTTTCCATAATTAAGGTTTTTTTTCCTTACACGATAGAATTAAGTTGTAATGTAATTTCTGACTTACTCAGTACAAGTTAAAGTAAGAAAAGGTAAATTAAATTTTTTGATAACAAGTTTTTACTCATTGATGTTTTTCATGAAACAGTAGGATTATTTTAGATATTGATTATCAATCACAAGATTTGATTTCTCATCATTATCCTTTATAGATGAATATTAGATTGTGATAAAAGGATTGAAATTATCTTCTTGTCGTAATAAGTTTGATTCATTAGTTTTTAATATTAATTCTTGGTTGTTTAAAAGAGGTCTGTAACTAAAAAATACGTCATTGTTTCGGATTATCTCAAATTCTCACTATCTCCACCATTTTCTTCCCATAGGATGTTTGAGTGTACATTCAATGAACATATACCCTCTCCATTTTCCAATTTTGGAAATAATACTTTTAAATGTTTCTATTACGGTTCAATTTATATGACTCCATCATCTATTACTGATATCTAAATCACCTGTTAACGGTTGTAACATTAGATTCAAAAATTCAATAGTTCAATTTGACTGCCTTTGGAAAATTTTAATACGATTTTTCCTGGAGTGAAAGATTGTCATGAATGTCTAGGCTGAAAATTTTACCAAAGGGACAGTATTTTTCCACATTCACGTAAAGATTCTCTCCAACATCTGGACTTTTCATAGCCGCCAACTCCTATTTCAAGTAGGTGATTTTTTTATTACTTGAATCTTTTTAGATGAGTCATATAATGAGAAGTATAAAAATGATCTTCCTACTTTATCAGTCCGTAGATACTTCCAGTTTGTTTAAATATTTCCTGACCCAACAGCTTGCAATACCATTAACAAGGATTCCCCCAATCGACGTATATTTGAAAATAGGAAAGTATCTTTTTTAAGTAATTTATTAAATCATATCGACATTGAATTTTATTTTTAATTAAAGATTAGTGGCATCCGAGTAACTTCTCCTCTGCACTAAATTACATGATACTCAGATAGTGAAAAGAGAAGGCGGAACCACCGATTTGATAAAATCCCGTTTTTAGGAATTTTCGCTACCACACATCAACCATCCCGATTACAACTTACAATTATCTGGACAGCCGATTATCTGCCAATTGCTTTTCTTTATTACCTCGAGAGTTGGCGAATCAAGTAACGGAAACTTTTAATCAGATCACTATTGAAGACTATGGACTAACTGAGAATAGCTTTTTTCATGCTATTGCGGAGGTGATATCCCAAATGATTCACTCATAGTCTCTGCAGTTTTTTTACTACTTTTGAACGAAAGCTTACCTACTGGGTAATCTATAAACTCCCGACAGCATCACACTGTTACAGTGTAACAGCAAGTGTTTACCGACGAAGTATTTGTGAATACTATATGGCTTGCTATTAGTAGATTATATAAAGAGATTATTAGGAGGTTCCTCTGAGTTTACCTATTTAATAATGGGCTAATGCTGATCAGATTAATTTGACGGGACTCAACAGACTCAAGCTAATCATAGATGTATGCCAAAAGGGCACGGACGTAACCCAATCTCTCCGCATGAGACGGCGGACTTAGGCCACACGTAGTCCTCTGCTTGATAATAATGGTCCAGGCTAGTCTGGCCTACCACGCAAGTTAACTACCTGAGAAAGATTTCTTCGGACAGCTCAACCCTCAGAAAAGCAGATTTATGTCTTTGACAAAAGGATATGTTAACTATACTGTTATAAAAAATGGACAGACCAAAGGATTCATTCTATTTGTTTTTACTTTTTTTTTTTCGGAACTTTAGTTTCAAAAACCAAAACGCGAATTATGAGGTAATCAGCAGCTCCGCCTTGATGCCCATAGTTTCCTTTATGCAGGCACAGTTTTATACCAGCTAATTACCCTTAAAGGCTAGACGGAAGCACTAAAAAACTCGTTTTAGTACTTACAAAGATCTCTTGACGGTAAGCATATTACGCCTTATGGACCAATCTGTTTAGTTCAATCCCAAACTACAGTATTGCTCACAAGAACCGTTTGGGAAATTGAAGCCCTCTTTCAAGAAATTAAAACAGGTCCCGATGCATTGGGACGAAGCTGGCTACTTTCTCGGACGCCGAGAGGGCATCACAAAACGAAGGTTTGGATTGGTGTTGATTGGCCAATTTGATTTTCGGCGTCACCCATAAAAGGAATCAAAACAGTTTGCCACATTGGTTTTCAATGGCCTAAGGCCAATTTATTTCTATATTATCTATATGGAGACATTCCTTAAAATGAACCATCTTCAACTCGGAAGAAAGAAATCTAGAATCATTCAATCGGATTATTTTCAGACAATGAGCAGGAGGGTGATTTGAGAAATGAAAAAATCATCTTAAACAGCCAAAAATGCCATTAATTTGACCTATCAAAAAATTTACCTCCGATGCTACATTAAAACATAATAACACGAAAGTAAGCTTATGAATATTTTTACTCTTTTTTAAAAACTATTATTTCCTAGTTTATGTTGATGATCGATTATGGTTCCGTATTAGGTTAAATATTAAAATAGAAATAAATTCTACAATTTATATACGTTTATGGAGCCGAATCTCGTTTGTTTAAAAGCAATCTAACTGTTTTAAGTTTTTTAAATTTCCTGCTTGTCATTAAATTCGTCGGTCATAGAACATTATTAACTTAATATAAGAAATCAATTGAGTATATATTCTTTTATTTAATAATAGAATTATATGAAAATTGTAATTTAAGTCGATATCAGTTTCATTGTTTATTTATTCTTGCCGGCATTTTCCTCCAACATAACATTTTAGGAACGTCTTTTTCGTGACGATGAGTAAGCCAGCACAATCGAGTTTTTCGCCATATTCACTCCTTTTAGATCAGGGAATTCATTCCTACCCAGACATTATTTCCAATGCTAATTGGGATTCTAAAACTTGCGGGTTTTCCTAACGTTCTATAATGTCTAATGATATTCTATGTGATCTTGTCGACTATCTTTGTTCCCAGTCCAAAACATACAGTAATCTCTATATTCACGCTTATATTGCATAGGATCATAGTTCATTAAGATTTGCAATCGTTTCCAATTGATAATCTCAGAATCATTGAAATAGGTATTTATCCTGTATATATAGATCCACATCCTGGATATGAATTAGAGATACATTATTTCCTAAGTGATGATTTTTACCCTTGTTTGAAATCACACCTTATTAACCTTCGTAGTGCTTTCCCGTAACTACACACCTGACTTATAGCTTTTTAATGCAAGAAAAATAAGTGCCAAGCTTTTATATTTTTTTCATAATTTGTTTATGATCTGTTTTTATTCAGCCTTACTTAAATTTTCTATATGTGCTAATTATAAAGGAGGCCTATTTTGTCTGACTAATTCTAGGTTTGTCCTGAGCGTCATAGAAAGATTTAGTAATTGGATTTAATTCCTAACTATCTAATTATTCGAAGAAGTAATAGTATAAAGAATTAGAGAATATCCTTCAAATTCTTTTGCCTGAATATTACACGATTTGCCAACCTTTGAGGAAGATTTTTTAAAAAAAATGGACGGTAGCAGGTTGTTGATAACTATGTTAAATTTTCTAGAAATTGAGTTGGTATTTGCATGGAAATTCCCCCGATTAACCATTAATCTTTTACCAAACTATTTCTGTGAGAATCCATGTTTTTTTGAGATGTGGATGAGAAGGGGTATTATACTCTTTTAGACTCTCTAATTATATGTTTTAGGTTTAAGGATTTCCATGTCGAAGGAATAAATATTACTCTACCCTAATCTTTAGGTGGTTATGTTAGGGGGTATGCGAACAGAATTAATTATGTTCTGTTAGCGCGAATACTTCAGTGTATCTAGATGAGGTGTTTGGGCAATATTGAAATCCTTATCAGGTGATATTACTTTGAATAAAAAACGCCAAAATTCATCCAAAATTGACAAGTTTATTTTTCGAGCGTAAATTCAAATTTCTAAGATGATACTTTCTCCAGAAAAACTGATTAAAGATCCCGGGACGCTGTTCTCCGGGGCAACAAAGTTTTGGTGTTATGCTACTGGAATTCGTAAGATCAGCGGGAGTATTTTAGTTAGCTTTCTCCACTGGGGTGCGATTCTACGGCCCTGTATTTATAGGACTTGAAGGGTAATATGTGTCAATGTCTCATTGGGGATTCGTTCTGAGCGGACAACTAACAACCACTGATGCAATGAGTCAAAGAGGGGTTGTCAATCCACATGATTCTGTTTTATTGGCTTCTGGGCACAATGTAAGCGTCAATTCAGATGCGGGAATCATCATGTTCAGCCACCCAGCATGAACACACCAAGGTTATCGATCATATGAGTGAGAAGACTAAGGTTAGACTCAAACTGAAAAATTAATTATAGAAATCTAAAATTTTGGGTCAATTATTTTTGAAGAGATATAAAATTCCCTGTGGATTGCTTATGAAGAGGTGGATGTTTGTGTATTAGTGATTATTGCAATTTATCAAATATAAAACAGGTTCTTTAGGTTGAAATTGGGAGGCTGACTCCTGGTCAATCAAGACAGGAATATCATCAGAATGAAAAACAACCTTCCATCTTCCGTCATCCCCTTTTTTTCCTGTTCATCAGTTAAGCACATCTTGAATGACTTTATAAATGATTATGGGAAAAAATTTAAACACTATAAAGAATATAACAGTGGATAAAGATATTGATGACTGAAATCTAGCATGGGAAAACTTCAACTTTCTGTCTTGAATAATTAGCTAACGTCGGTTACTTAACCAATTTATAATCTACTTTGTTGAGGTCTTCCAGTGATTAAAAATTTGTATTGGTCTAAGAAGGCTTTATTTCTGATAGATCTTAGTGCTAACCCACTAAATTTTCAAAATTTCACCCGCTGAATGAACATGGCGAATTGATTGTTTAAAGTTTTTAATATGTATCGGTTTTTTAAGGGGATTTTGATATTGCATGGTTTTAAAGTGCTCAATGAATTAAAAGGTTTTTAGCTTTCTGACTTTCTGAAATCGTATCGCTTACTGCATTTCCCGTTAAATCCACTTGGTCAATAAATCTTCCCAATATGAGCCCGCTGCTTTCCATCAAACGATGTGCTTCACCTGGCCTCTTTCCAGTGAGGAATGTTTTTGTAAATAATATAGGACATGAATCTCGTTCTTGAATTGGAATAGAGGGCCAAATGTTTAGTCATCCACCTCTTTGCGCAATTTGAGTTTTTACTTCGAGCAAGAATTGTTAGTTTTAAAGAAGCTTCCCGTCAAGATCAGGATTATCTACTCATAATGG
>Ga0163217_1025595_pt1 | contig 10378 bp, 9 predicted proteins | sample SynspAceP_FD_185933 | JGI IMG/M metagenome (GOLD analysis project Ga0163217, IMG submission 185933) | Saline lake microbial communities from Ace Lake in Antarctica - Synechococcus sp. Ace-P (PacBio error correction) | ecosystem: Environmental > Aquatic > Non-marine Saline and Alkaline > Saline ... | reverse complement strand
TCGCCATCTCTGGATCAGGGTGCAGCCAGAGCTGCTGGCCTCCAGGTCGACCACCAGGCGCACCAGCAACCAGCGGGCGCTGCTTCGCGCCATCAGTGCGCCCGGGCCCAAAGCCCAGGCAAGCTGCCTGGCGGCGGCCCCCGAAAAAAGAGACAGCAGCTGCTGACCCAGGCCCAGGGCAGCAACCGCCAGGTAGGCCACGGCGTCCAGCCGCGCCCAGCAGCGGGACGTGGAGAGCACTGAGCGGTGCGAGAGCCCCTCGTGTCCGTGGTAGGGCCAACCAGAGCAAGCCGCAGGGGGTCGCCCAACGACGGGTGGCGTGGAGCGGGTTGTCGAGATCGGGGTACTGTGGCGCTACCTTTTGTCAGGTTGCCTAACATTCAACCTGCTTGATCTTCGTACATCTCGGTGATGCCTGGTGCTCTGGGTTGCGTGCGGTTCTTGCTAAAGCTAATTGCGTAGGGGAACCTCTGCTGTCCCGTTGTCCGAATTACGAAGACGAGGCTACCCTAGTCCCAGTAGGACTCGATCTCTGTGAGTAAAACCTGGGGTCGCTCGCCTTAACCCGCGACTGCGCAAAAAAACATGGCTAACACTTTGTTTGAAACGCTCGGCAGCCGCAATCGCGCGGTTCGGCGGGGCACCGTGCGGTGGGCCTCATGTGGCCCCGCCCTTCTGTGCTCAATCTCTGAATCCACCCGCTGCTTGGCGTCCACTAGTTCACGGCTGGAATTAAATCGCGGGCAGTGTATCGAGCAAGCAGCCAGCTTAGGTCCAGTCTGCTCATTATACATCTTGATTGATCATGTGGAGTATTTTGAATCAGATGTCGGTTATTTTCGGCTCAGCTTGTGCCTCTTTATTCTATCCTGTGCCTGTCGTGCTCCTTAATGTAAGATTGAATACCTATTTTTCGTCCCCGCGTGGTCATCCGCGCCTTCTCGAACGTGATCTGAGCTAGAGGTGAACACACTAAAAGTGGATTAAGAGAAAATTGGAACATAGGGATGATATAGGTGGGTGTAAAAGTACAGAATGGGGATAAAGGAAAAAGAATTGAAAGAAGACGAGAGATTAGTCTTGACTTGGAGGTTTTTTGTGACCTGATTCTTTACTAACGCTCGCCGGAAAATAAGGTTTTCAGCTTCTTTTACCTATCATGGATTTCTGTAGGGTGTGGATATCCAAAAAAGCCCCCGCGCCCCTGTGTTTGACGTGTCGAACGAGTGTATCCGCTCTCCCACGTGCTCTATCGTCTGCTTCCGAAAAATAAAATGATTGTGGTGCCGTCGATAGCCTGTTCCCTGAGTAATTCTGTAAGACGTAATCTTGTCAATGTAGTCTCCTTGAATTTTGGTATCTGATGTGCGTCAAGTATAATATAGCTCGGTCGCTTGTTCCATGATCTCGACGTCTTCTTTTTATGTAGCCCAAACCGACCTACCGCGTCACTGGTGCTTGGGCTCTGCCCTTATGCCGCTGCTGTGGCGCCGGGCCTGAGGGATGTGCGCCCCTGCAGGGGATGGGCACGGCCGGGCTCGACTTCCTGGTGGCGGGGCTGCTGCTCGTCCTCTGATCTCGCACCCGCTCCAACGACACCCGTCGTTGGGGGACCCCTGCGGGTTGCTTGGTGGCCCTACCTTGTCAAGGGGCTCCGCACCGCTCAGGTGCTCTCCCAGTCCGCTGCTGTGGGCACGGCTGGACGCCTGGCCTCCGGCGGTTGCTGGGCCTGGGCTGGCAGCGCTGCTGTCTTATTTCGGGGGCGCCAGCCCAGGAGCTGCTGGGCTGGGCCGGGGCGACTGATAGGCGCGAGCGCGCCACCGTGGTGCTGAGTTGCGCTTGTGGGGCTTGGAGGCAGAGCTGGCTTTGCACTGATCAGGATGGCGCCGATGCCGCGGCTGCCCAGGTGCTTTGCGCCGTCGCTGGCACAGCAAGCCGAGGCCTTGGCATGACCGCGATTCCCACCTGAGCGCCTGGACGAGTGATCGCCGTGGTGCACGGCTTTGCGCGATTCCCGCCAGCGGTTGCCCCTGGGACTGGAGGGGACCCCACACCTCCTGGTTGGCCCTATGTGCTGGGGAGGCCACGAGGGTGGCGATTTTGCCTCCGCCATGGAGATGAACGCCACTCGCGGGGACTGGGCGGTGCTTGCTGCTAGGTGGTGCTGCACGCCCGTCGCAGCGAGGCGGTCGCTATCGAGTCTGGGGGCGATTGCCCGGGGGCATCAAGCGCAAGGCTTCATCCGCGCCATCCCATGTGTTACGCAGGGGCGCCGTGGCGCCGACACCGCCGCCGTTGCGCGCCGCTGGGAGCGCGATCAAGGCCGAGGAGGCCAGCGCCTGGCAGCAAGCCCACGCCGCGCAAACGGCAAGCCCACTCAGCGATACGGAGTCGCTTCGGGTCGCCGCAAGTGCGCGGCCAACCCGCCTGGCTGCGCATGCCACTCTCCAAAAAATGGCCGCTCCGTGCCGCGGCTTCGAGCGGGGACGTCTGAGAGCGGAGAGTGTGGGAGAAAGGTGCCAAGTGTGAGGAGCTGGCGAGAGCTTTCAGAGAGTGCCGTGGGCTCGCGCGCGACGGGCCCACGACAGGAGGAACTCGGCAGATGTGCTGTTCACCTGGTGACGATGGGCCCGCTTGCGCTCGCCAGCGGTCTTCGCCCCGGAGGCGGCTCTAGCCGGCCTACGAACCAGTGGTTTCATGGAATCGTCTGTGTGCGCCGCGTCGGAAGCTCGCCCTGGCGCGGTGATCTTTGGCCCAAGTCGGAACATCGCCGAATGGAGGACTGTGGCGGGCAGGCCAGCCGCAATCGCGCTCGAGCCGGCAGGGCATATAGGCGGCTTCAGCGCTCAGCTCAGAGATCCTGGCTCAGCACCCGGCTGGGCACGGCCGGGCTTGATTGCGCCGCTGGTTCTTGGCAGTGAGCCGCTTCTCACGAGCCACAGGGGCTGGCCGTTTCAAGGGTGCGCGGCCGTCCCCCCCACGGCGGTGGCGCGGGCCGCAGGCCTCTGCAGCGCTCACAAGGACGGCCGCTGGGCCGCCACCGGTTTATGCCACTGGAGCTGGTGCTCGATGGCCAGCGCAACACCCACGGCCCCTCCACTAGGCGCGCGCATGCCAACCGCCGCAAGCAGAAGGGCCTGGCAGCAGCGCCGGCAGCGCCGCCGGAAGCGCCAGTATCAAAAACACCAGCTCCACCCGCGGTCGGTGGTTGTTCACCGTTCTGTGACCAACCCGGGCGCGAGGAGCGCGAAAAAGCCAGCGCAGCTCGGCCGCCGGGATTCAAGCACGCGGTCGTCAGCGACAGATCACCTGCGGGCGGTTCGTGGCATGGATGAGCTTGCATGGACGGCGGCGCCAACGTGCGAGCCCTCTGTGCAGGTACGGCATCAAGCCATCCGGACCCGCCCCGCGCATGGGACTCCCGTCAGCGGCACTGGTTCGATGAGTTTACGGACGGTGTTGCAGCTACGGCCTGGCTGCGGCCTGGGGTGATCGCCGAGGAACTCAGCTCGCCTTACCAGGCGTCACGATTCATCGGAAGCGAGCGCTACGCAAGGGGCTTGTGCGTCGCGGTTGTTAGGATGAACGGGTCCGAGCGCAGGAGCGCGCGGGCAACTAACCCGGCCCCTCGTGCAATCCCGGCCCTCTTGACGAGACCGGCCGCGGGCCTACAGAGCGGTGATTCTGCTGGTGTGGATGCAGGCACGAACGGGCGGCATCGCCCGCGAGTGCTCTCTGCGCTACCGGCGTTGCAGCAGCATTCGGACTGGTGAGAGATCCTCATGGACAAGGTGGTTGGCGGAGCCTAAGGAAAATTAAGCAAATGCCCAAGTCTGCAGGGGCCGGTGCACTTGCTGGAGGCTCGTCCTCGATTTGCACGTCACGTTGGGAGACCAAAGGCACTCGCCCTGGGGTCGCGCTCGCCGCCGCTGACGCCCAGTTTACGACGTTGGTGATGCGTCGACGGTTCCGCCCCGCGGCCCGGGCACGTGAGGGCCTGTTCAACGCGCTTTCTTCCGGCCACGTGCCCGACAATCCTCAGGCCGGCGCGGCAGTCCTTCGCCACCAGAGCGAAGTCGGCCGGAGGCCTTCCGCTCGGTCATGCGACTCGCACAGGCTGCGGCTGCATGCGCGACAGTGTGTGGCGCCAGTGCCGATTCCCTTACGGCTGGGTTGCCGACATGTACACAAGCAGGCTGGTGGAAGGCTGACCTTCGCCGCCGCGACGGCCCGTTCGGCAGCGGATTCCGCCCGCGCCGCGTCCGTGTCGACGAGGGCTGCGCGACCAGAGATCTGGCCCCGCTGTGCCGTCGCGGCGCTTCGAGGCGGTTCGGGCCGGAATGCGAGTAGGGCCTCTCGCTGGTCTCGACGTGCTGGGCCAAGCACGTGAGGATCCGATTTGTTGGCCATCACCTGTTTTCACCAGACTTGCCCGACGCTATCAACCAGTTTCGACCCTGACTGAATCGACAGCGACCTCTTGAAACGACGGTTTGCGGTTCATGGGGGCCGCCGCGATCCGGCCGGTTGCCAGGTGGGGCTATTCGGTGTCCCTCTAGTGCGCACACTCCGTTCAGTCCCCAGCGCACCCAGCCGGGCTTCGTGGGCCAGCGGCGATCCGAGAGAGGTGAAGCAGATGGGCTGGGAAAACCTATATGGCCTCCCCAGCTCGATTCTGGATTTGAGGACGTGTGGCCTTCGCTCTCGCGCGATATAGGGCGCGGAAGTTGGCGAATAACGTTTGGCGCCCCACAGGAGCCAGTGGTGGCTCCGGCGTTGGCCAGGCCACCGAGGCAGGCGGTAGCTGGCCTGGGGCTGAGGCCCTGTATGCTGGCGCGGCGAGCAACTCGATTCAGACGCGGCGCTGGTCGGGCAGTCGCTCGGCCGCACCGGCATCTTGTTGCTCGTGGTTGCAATCGATGCCCGCCGACCTGCGGCACAGGCTGGCTCGGCTCAAGCACGAAACGCTTGCGCATGCGGCCGTTGCCTTGGAGGTGCTCCCCAGTGGCCAGCTGCTTGCAGATCGCCATTCCGCAGCGGACGCGCGCGGATTTCGCCGAACTCAGCACGAGCGGGCATCGCCTCGCTCGCCAGGCACCGGACCGTCAACGCAGATCTCTCTCTGCAGCACCGAGGTCTTCTCAGGCCGCCCTGGTGGCAAGCCCTGGCGCCCTGCGGGCAGGACCGCTTTACATAACGTGGATCCTCGATTGCGTTCGACCTTTCCGTTATGCCGGGGCACCGGAACGAACCCGGACGGCTTTCTCTGGCGGCACTTCAGCGGGAATGGTGGTACGAACTCCGCACACCGACTCGGTTGGGATCGGATGTTGAGAAGAAGACGTGTGGAGCTTCTCCACCCTGCTCGACGCCGCGGCCGGCAACGTCGCCGTTCTCTTGCGCGCGAACAGTTGTTCGCGCCTGCTGGCTTTGCGTCCGGTCGCCCCGGTCATGCTCACAGTAGAAGCAGACGTGGCCCGCGCTTCGTTCGCGCAAGGGGCGCTCGTGTGGCTGGCGTGATCAGCTTCATTGCGCATCAGTGTGAGGGTGGATGGTTGTGCGAGCAGCGTTCAATTCAGGAATACTCTGAAAGACGGGACGCGAGTTCACACAGTGCGACGGTGAGTTGTGGGCGATCGCCTCAGTGGGCGGAAATAGCCCACCAAGCCAGGACGAATGTTCGAGATAGCTGACAGTTCCCCTGGGCCTGTAGCCGAGCTCAGGTCGCCCGGCTGGTCGCATGATTTACGTCACGCGTCGTGGACCTTTGCGCACGGCAATAAAATGGCATTGGCTGGTTCGCCATGACCAAAATGCGGGTTCTGTCGGCAGGTGTGAACGTTTCACCTTCAATGAACGGGCATCAGGTTAAACCGGCCTTCACGGGGAAAGTCGTGACCAACCATCTTTACCTCCTTACAGGGCGGTTGAGGGAGGGCGATGCCTGGCAAAACAAGGGCAGAGGCGGGGACATCCAAACGCTGCGCCTTCGGCGACTTGTCAACTGACAGCGCTAAGCAGGTCGCTGATTTCTAGTTCAGTTAAATCGGTTTCAGCATTCCTAACAGAGACAGGGCTCCTGTGAGAAAAGTGCTCAGCATCCACCAGGGGAAAGGTTGGCAGATGGGCCCATAGGGTGGAAGCTGATTGGTCTGAGCAGAACGGCTGACGGACGGGCGCCGGAGGACGGCAGTCATGTTGGTGACACAAGAGGGTCACCATCAAAATGTCCGAATGGTCGCCAGCAAGCGCGCAAAAACTGCACAGCCAAGGCTCACCACCCAAGGGCGATGCTGGAGATAGTGCACGGAACAACTGCGGACAGTTGGTGGACGCTGGCCATGATTCGACTTATCAAGGTCCATAAGTACTGATTTCAATGGCGGGTGCAAACAGGGCCGTTAGATACCGAACTCCGGAAGTCTTTCGGGTTTAGAAAGGACAGCCCTCATAGTGGATCGAACAAACGTTCGGCAACCATTCAGGCCAGGCAGGGGATCCCCGTTGGCGCTGACGCCGATCGGCTAAATCACCCCCTGGCTCGCGCAGAACTCTGCAAGGCCGCACCGTGGGGCGCGCGGATGGTTGCCGCTTTTGAGGGGCTTGGCAGTGCGGACTTGCATATTCATAGGGGCTGGTCGAAGAACATCGGGCCTCGCTGCCAGCACGCGAGTCGTGCTTTGCCGCGCGTCTTCGAACATCTCGACATTGCGTTGTTGCTCGCCTCACGCGCCGATGGAGTGTTAGTGAAGAGCGCCCGTGGCAAACACGGTCGGCTCAGCCACGGACCTTCGATCGCATTCGGCCCGGCGAAGCCGCTCTATACAGCCGTGCTGCTCAACGTGAGGGTGGCGAGCATCTCGCGCGAATGACCTGGTTCATCTTACGACCAGGGCCGGCTGTATGACCCGCTAGGTGCCCTGTCGACGACCTGGTCTGGTGGTTTGGATCAATGCGTCGCTTGTGCGCGCCGCAGCGGACACCCGCCTGGCTGCGCGCTCAGCTGGAAACAGGAGGATGTGGCAGATCAGCGATACGGCAAGGGCAAGGAAGGTTGGTGGCTCGCCTGAAGGGCCCCGAGGCGCGGGGCCTGCTGGAGGCCCTTGGTGGGCGAAGCCTCGCAGGCTGCCCGCTTCGGGCACCGCAAGGCTGGCTCGCGCAGCGCCAGCGGGCGCGGGCGGCAGGGGCAAGCCGTGTTCGATGGCCGCACCGGCTACACCGGCGAGGGACTTGGCTTGCAGAACATGACTCGCTGACGAGCGCTCGGGGCGCGCGCCTCTGGGCCAAACTGCTGAGCAGCGAGCGTTGCCCCCCTGCGGCCTTGCGCCACGCGAACACCCTGCGCCTGGAGGCCGCCATTGCACCTCTCTGGCAGGACCATGGGACGGCACACACCCCCTTGGAAGCCTCGCTGGGCTGGCTTGGTTCACCTGGAGATTGCGGCTGATTTTCATCGGCGGCGGCCCTTGGGCGCCAGCAGATCGAAGCGACGTGAGCGGCGCTGGTAGGGGGCTCAAGCTCCAGGGCCGCGGCGATCGGCCCCGCCATGGCTATCGGCGTGCTCCTGGGGTGAAGCGTGGTGGGCGAGTCACCGCGGTACCTGGTCACGACGTTTGGCGGAAGCCCATCGCCCTGGCCCAGCAGTGCCAGCCGAGGGCGGCGCAAGCTCTCGAGGCACGAATACTCGCAGGTGGATTTCGCGGCCAGCCCCAACCGGCGGGCTTGTGGTTTAGAAGCGGCCTTTCTTATCGGCGGCGTTAGGGGGACCCGGCCTTGGCTGCCTGCCATTGGAACTCGCAGATTCCTTTCCCTCTTTCCGCCGATGCGGCTCGTCAAGGATGCGGGCGGATCGCCGTTAGTTGAGCCGTACGGATTCAAGACGCGCTATCAGATCTGCGGCCTGGGTGGACCGCGCTCGCAGGACCAGTTGGCCGGCCTGATCTTCCTGTGTCGTGCGTGCGCTAGACCGTATGGCCCCATCCAGAATGCCACGTGTGCCGATCCCGAAAGCTCGCCGGCACCGTGCGCAATGAAACGGTGCTGGCACTAGGTGGGGTGGAGGTGTGGGTCCAGATTCGGCACCAGAGAGTCGCTCACGGAACGGACTGGGCGCCGGTGCTTCGAGTTGGGACGCGGTGCATCGCCAGCCAACTCATAGCCCCGTTCTCATTGTGCATTCAAAAACGCTGCCCCTTCGCCGGTCTCGTTCACGACGACCGGCAACGTGCGCGAGGAATGCGGCCTGCGCCCGATTCCGCTATTCTCGGGACTTGGCGCGCGAAGCGCATGGCGCAACCTGCGGGTCTGTGACAGGCACAGCAACGATCCGTCCCTGCCGGATCCGTTCCTGAGTTAGGGCGAGGCTTCATCGGGTTGGAAACCACGGGCTCCTCACCCGCTCCACCACCAGTGAGGGCGGCCCCGCGCTTTACTGGTAGGCCCAGCACAGCCGGTCTGCGGCGTCGAGTGGTTCGCCTGCCCAGTCAACCCCAACTCAACTTTCAAGCAGATGTGTGATGGTGGGCGGATGGGAAGCGCTACTACCAGGTTGGCCGCGCCGCTTGCTTCGCGACGAAAGACATGCGCGCCGCAATGCCAGAGGAGTCTCAGACTCCAGCTCGGAATATCCGAGGTGAGCTTTCTCGAGACAGGAGGGAGATCTTTAGGAGTCAAAACGAAACGTTCCCATGATTCGCCGCGCATTCGGAGAGCGAGCGAAGGGAATCGAGCTGCCGCCTGCCCTTCCCGCCTCCACCTGGCAGGAGGGGCGCATGGGATCGCCTACCGCGCACCCGACCGCCCGACACCCGCTACGGCCTGGGGTGGGTGGATGTTGAGCGACATTGCACGCACTCCGGCTTTCATGGTGATTTTCCGGGCCGTGGCAGGCCGGTGGGGCCGTTGACGCTCGGCATCAGCAATACCCCGGCAGGCAATGACATGGGCAGTCAGAGCAACGTGCGCATCATAGCCCGGCACGGAGGGATAGTGTCAGCGAAGCCCAGGCGGCGGAGAGCGGCTTGGCTGGCTTTAATCCGCCGTCATTGAGGGGTGGACCCTTGAAACCTTCCTTTTGTGTTCGGCAGGAACCTGGTCGGGAAATCAACCGATTCGGAAGCTGATCAAGATTGGCATTTCACCCAAGGGAGAAGATCGGCCAGAGTGCTTTGGAAGCGCAGCGGCGATGCCCGGCACCCTGCTTGCTGTTCGATGCGAGCCGCGACACCGCCACGGTGAACAAGAGCCCTTGACCGGGAGTTGTGCGTCCAGTACCTGGCCCGGGAGGTTTGGGCCTGGTTTCCGCCGGAGGGCAGCAAGAGCCTGGGGATACTTCTCTGAGCAGTGGTGCGACTTTCCGATGTCTCTCGGCCTCTCAACAGCGAGGAGAACGGCTGGAGGCCCATATAGACAACCATCCACATTGTTTGCGCACAAACCCAGCTGACCTCTGTCCAGTGATACTCGGCCAAGATGGGGCATGCGGCCTTCGCCACGCGCCGACGCCAGCACTACAGACTGGGTGCTTCGCAACGGCTGGAGCTGGGCGCGCGGCTCCTGCGCATCCGATGATTTTCGCTCTGGCACAGCGCCAGGATGCTGCAGAACGATCGGCCTGGCCCCGGAAGAGCGGAACGAGCCAGTTTCGGCTTCTGCTGGGGAGGTGCCCTTGTCTGGGTGCCCCGCCCACGGCGGCATAGACTTCGGCCATCGTTGGATGGTGATGCTGCTGGCCGGTAGAGGGAGTCGATCGCGGACACGGATCGCATTCCAAAAACCCAGCAGGGCCCCGTGCCTGCTCACCAGGCCCGCGATGTGGTCAGCCCAGCAAACTAGGGATCTGACCACGTGGTGCAGCACCTGGGAGACGTGTGAAGCGATTGAACCTCAGGCTTCTCGCGTCTAATATCAGGGGATCTCTCAAGGTCCTGGATAGGCAAATAAAGGCCTCATAACAACGCACACCCAAACAACACCATGATTTCAGCCAGGCCAGCACTTCCAGCCAGGCCAGACATAAGGAGCGGCGACGGGATCGGCGCGCATGGCTAGCCGCCTCCCTGGCTGACCCAGTTACTCTATACTATCGATGGGCTGGGTCCGATGTCTAAGCTGATGCTCATGGAAGCATCGCTACACGCGAGATCTGGACGCGATTGAGATCGCGAGCGCAGGTATGCCCTGCCGTGCGGGCGGCTCCCCACTTGCCGCCCTCTTCCTCGCATCAGTGAGACCGAGAGGGGAGCTAAGGTGCCGCGGACGCTGTGCTCGTCGTGAGTCGCGGCCCTCGCGAAGTGTGTCTGCTCGCTGGTGATGCGAGGCCGCCAGCACGCGCACTGATGAGAAGCTCCAGCACGCGTGCCGGACCTAGCTCACCAGC
>Ga0163217_1024784_pt1 | contig 10378 bp, 8 predicted proteins | sample SynspAceP_FD_185933 | JGI IMG/M metagenome (GOLD analysis project Ga0163217, IMG submission 185933) | Saline lake microbial communities from Ace Lake in Antarctica - Synechococcus sp. Ace-P (PacBio error correction) | ecosystem: Environmental > Aquatic > Non-marine Saline and Alkaline > Saline ... | reverse complement strand
GATTTTTATAGAAAAATTTGCTTTGCGGCCAAAGCAAATCGTTTTAATGGCCTCCTCTATTCCAGGGGTTACCCATGGACTATTAAAAACCTCTTACAGCCTTCCTTGGCGCTAATTTATTCCACCCATAACTTCTATGGCATGTGTTTAGGACCTATAAAACTTGTATGCAGTTTTTGTAGATACAGTTGGGCCAAAAGTGCATTCTCACTTAAAAAGCCAAGCCTGGGTGAATACCTTCAGCCTTGAGTCTGCAAGGCTGCATTCATTATTTTATCCAAGCCCAAAGTAGTTAAAGAAGATTCGGAAAGAAGAGGTTGAAGAGGCGTGATGGAATTTTTCCCAAATGCACCGCTTCATCGGCAAAGCGTACCATGGGCGCTCCCTATCTGCATCCGAATAAACGGCAACCTGCGTCTTTATTCCATCTTTCGGGCGTCTGCGATGACTGAGCCGTTAAAAGCTATTTCTCCCCGTTTGGCAACCAATATTTTTTTCATCCTAAAAACTAAAAATCATTCCATTTCATTATAATCTTTGTCCTTTGTCAACACATCATGACATTGACTTCAATGTTCTCTTTACTTAGCCTTCCCCAGAGGAAGTTAATTGACGTTTTCCATTTTTCATGGCCGATAGCACGATTCAAGGGGGTCCCTGTCACAACCTCTCTTGCCCTATCGTGGCCATAATTAGCGATAATAACCCTGCATAGGGGCCTTAATGCTGTTTATTTATGAGTTTTTGGATGGGTAATTAAACCCATTTTTCAACCATTAGAATCGTATTCGTCCCCAAGGTCATTTTCATTAACTATTACCGTTTTAACCTCTATCGTCATGTTTTGTTGGTGAAAATCGGCATTTCAAGCACTTTAATATAAAAGATCGGTTGTTCTGGATGTAGCATATTGATGTTTTCCTAGTTTTAATTTAATATCCATGGATTCAATATCCTTTCGGCTAATTATTAAAATTTTCTTTATTTCCAATAGTGATATTAAATGGGTCATCATTAGATGGCTTCATAACTCGGCACAGATTATATAAATAAAACAAAATGCCAAGTATTAATTAGCCTTAAAAATAATAAAAGCGAATATTAAAGTACCACTAAAGTTTGTAAAATGCAATAACCATTAAGTAAACAGGGTGCGGCATGCCTACATTATCCCGAAACTTGTAACTTTCAATTTTAAGGTTGAAAGTAATTCCGAAATAGCCCTAAATCATATTGGGTCCTTCATTCCAATTAATTCTGTGGTTTATACTTTTCACTTAAGGATATATAAAAGAATTTAAATTCCATATGCGATCAGGGCTATTTCCATTATCCCTCTGATTCTTAGTTTTTTATTAGCTGCGTTAGGTAAGCTAATTATAATCAAACCATTGAAGTTTATTTTAAAAGATTGCCTTCTCAAAAGAGAAGCTGTATATAACTTTCCACTTCCGCTTATTAATTTAAAAAAGGACATTTTTATCCTTAATATGATTTTATTCATGTTTTTGTTTAATGGCTGCCTAATTTGTCCAAACTGAATTGTTTTATAAACGAATAATCGATTAGTAAACAATTGGGACCAATTTTTTGACAGGATTTCGCCCAAGTACAATTAATTAATAATTCAAAGTATCCTATTAACAATTAAATGATAAGCAGATGAAAATAATTTTTAAGAGTAGCGCCAGTTTCTATTTTCAAGTTTTGATGATTGAGCTGTGGGGGTAAAGAAGAAAAGAAAAAAGAAAGGTTTTAGTGTAGAACAAGGGCAAAAAACGGACACGAGCAAGCTGCACCAGACCTCCAAGCGGCAGATGCAACGAAGGCTTCGGAAACCGCTGGATTTGAGCAATAAGTCAGTTGGACCCATTACCTCCGTACCTTGGCGGCCGAAATAGATCAGGAAAGGCTAAAAAAGCGATGGAAGTTACAACCAAGATGTGTCTTGGCCTGTCATAAGGTGGAAAGAAGTTCATCGGACCTCCACCAAACGTGTGTTTTGCGAAAGACGTAGTCCAGAATGGGTCATGAACATGATGTTGAATCCTGAAGTTATGCGATTAGGAAGATCCTTTGGCAATAAGCCTTATTAGCCGAATTCAACGGCGCCCAATGGCTAATCAAGGTCTAACGGAAGAACAGGCCACAGCAGTATTGAATAACTTTAGAACCTTAAATATTAAATATACAAAACATGTACCAACAACCAATATAAATTTTGATCGTATTCATTTCTGATGCTGGCCTTGGTTCATTGTAAAAAATGAAGCAAAGCCGGCATCTTCTCCAACTAGGACAATGTCTGGACGGAGGAAGTGGAAAAAACAGGGACAAAGCCTTTTATAGAAATGATTGTTTCACGCCCAATGTATTACAAATGCCAAGGCTCCCCGACCATTCCCACCTTGGTGGCGGCTGTACAGCCTGCGGAATTGGAAAACGTTCTTGGTGAATGCAGCGACGGCCCTAATGGTATTCCGCCTTACCAATGAGGCTTTTTGCCGCACCCTACCGGAAGGGCACTGTGCCAGGACCTTTTAAACGGAGAATAAAGATGCTTTGGCAAATATTTTAAAGTTTCATGTTACTGCCGGGCAAATATATAGCAAGGATTTTTTAAAGAAGTTAAAAAAATTGGGACAGGCCCAAATGATCAGAACACTATTGGTTGAAGTAATAGGTGATGATGTTTTTGTTTGGTGGCGCCAAAAATTATTGCCAGATATACCAGCGGCCAATGGAATAGTACATGTGTAGAGTAAGGTAATGTTACCTCCTACAGAATAATATAAAAACTCAATAATCAATTAAATTATAAATAATGAAAAAGCATACCTATTTAGTATTGGGACTCTTGCTTTGCCGCGCTATGACTAGTTGTGGTGTAACGGTAACCAAGTAAAGGTTCTTCGGAGGCATTAAACTCGGCAATGCCGAAAAAGGTCTATTGGGCGCCAGGGGAACATGACGAGTTTACGCCTTTTATGTCTTGGTGGATATAGCGGTAACTCTAAACAGTTTGACGGCTTACCTTCTGACGAATGTTCAAGGAAATTCCGGTGTTTTCACAATTGCTACCTCTGGCTACGCATCGGAGGAGACCAAAGCCCATGTTGAACACCTCTTCGGTTTTGTGCCTGGGAGTGATTCTTCACCACCCGGATATCAGTCAGACGATGGTGTATTGGATGGAAGGTCGGATTTTTATAAATGGTTAAACCGAATAGCCCCCCGCGTATAGCAAAATTGATCTAAAACTTTTGAGAACCGCTGAGATTATAGAGGCTGCCAGAATAGTGCTGCGTAATCCACATTCTTCCTTTATTAGCGGAAAACACGGAGTATGTGTAGCTGGAAACCCGTTTTTCGGTTCCTGTGCCTCAAGCCGATATGGCCCATAAGGATTACAAATGGCCAATTTAAGGAGCACTTTTCTTTTATTAGTGTAGATCCAAGAAGATGTCGAATTGATATTAAGTTTTCAAATATGATGCCCAGGAATTCAATTATGGAGCCTATCACATCCAGGAGGGGAAATCAGCAGCGTTGGATTTCTTCGTTACTTACCTATAACACAGAGGAGGCCAATACCCTATAGAGGTAAATGCTTCGCAAAATGATAAGCATTTTATTGCCCAGCTATCAATTGGAAAAAAATGAACAGTATGTAAACAAACGGAGGTGAAACAAAAATGCCAGCTATTATGCACATAATGTGCTTACAGTGATGAAACGCACACGGCCTACTTCTACTATTGATGAAAGAGTACTTACCATTAGGACCCTACCAAAATACCGGGGGCGTGTTTTTCTTCCAACTCCAAATCACTCAGGTTGTGATGTAGATCCTTCTGCGGGAAATATTATTGGTAACGGAAAATGTCAGCTGATTTAACGGTTCATTCTTTTGATAAAATGATTGCTGCCATTGAAGGCAAAAAGTTTGTATGAGTGAAGCTATGCATCCCATCCTAAAATTTGAGGACTGCTTGCCGGAACTGTAAAAAGGTGGTCTGGACCATTACATACCGAGTTTGATGGGAGCGTAATTGCCTATACTACTTCTTTATCTCTTCAGAGGTAAGTTATGTGGAACGGGTACTGCGGAAGTTATTTGATAGAAACCTACCTATATCTGTGGCCCACTTTAATGATACCGGAGGCAATTCTAGAAAACCATTCGGTAAATATGTTAGTACCATTGGAAATAAGATTTACCAAGGATAGTTATTTGCCTACAGTCCAGAATTGAGCATTCGCCCATTATATGATTATATCGGGTGGAAAAAATGGAACTATTTATATTTCCATACACATGGTGAGCCACATTATGCAGCAGAATCTGCGGAACTCTTAGCTCCAAATCGCAAAAAGATTTATAAACTGCGAAAACAAACATCCCTATGCCACCTTGGGCGCACAGATGCCAAAGGTGGTAGTGAAGTAAAGATGTTCATGTTAACATGTCAACAATACCGAAGTCATTTACTCCGGATAAACATTGAAGGATAAGGTGGGCTGACAAGGTCCTATTTTCAATAAACGAACCAAGAGCAGGATTTTGATTAGTTACGCACACGGCTTTGCAATGATAGGGGCCAACCACTTCGGAATTGTTTGGTTATCCAGGCAGACCCAAGACAATTAAGTTGGAACCAAGCAAGTTGGGTATGGCATTCTATTGTACCGATTCTGTTCGCACTGCCACCAAGAATGAAGGTGTGAGGAGTAGGGTTCACCAGCAAGTTCCAATCTAGAAGCCTTTCTTGCGTCCGCTTGGCGATTAGCTTCAACTTATTTTTTAGTTGTAATAGAAAAAGCGGGTTTGGTTTATGAAACTGCCCGCTTTTTAACAAGTTGAAAAAGAGGACAACATCCAGACATTTTCCGATTTGTAACTTATAAAGGGACCCATAGTAATGAAAAAAGCAACAAGTTTATTAATGAATTATGGCCCATTGTATTATTGGGTTTATTTGCCTTCCTTTATGGAACATCAGCTGGAAGAGGCACGCAATATCCCGACCCTTGGGTATGAATATACATATTCAGATCAGAGTCTCTTGATATTTGATTTGCAGAATATAGACGGACTCAATCAAACTATAAGGTTATGAAGACCATAACCAAACCTCGGTGAAATGTGGGAAATTGATTACTTTTCCTATGATTTATATCGGAATGGTAGCCTTTGGAGTATTAATTGGGCTGTTGGGCTTTTGGGAAAGTGATTACAAATTGTTTTCTGGCTGGTTTCTTACTAATGTCTGTTTTGGAATCTTGGGCATGTACGATTTAATTCAATGGTTAACGCTATGGCTCAATTAAGATCCACACGCCATAATAAAAGTGATAATGAGGATGAACGCAATGACTTATAAACCGCCCCTTGTTGGGAATCAAAAATGTATAAATTTTGATGTAACTCACTTCCAGAGTACTGTGTGGCTATATGATGTTGTTGAATGTCTCTTAATTTGGTAGCCTTCATATATTAGGTTGGAAGAGCAAGAAGTCGTTGGGTAGAAAAGGAATCAAAAGAAGCGTGGCGCGTAAATTTAAAAATTTGAAGGTATTGATGTAGCTACAGAATTAGTTATTTGTTTTTTATTTCTTAATTATTTGTGTGCAACTTCCTGGAGTATTGGTCCCCAACCCATAGCCTATGGGTCTGATGGATGTCATTTCTGTAGTATGACCATGTTGATAGGCAACAGCAAGCCGGAAATTTTACGGACAAAGGTAAAGTCTTGAAGTTTCGATTCCAGCTGAATGTATGTTAAATCATCTTTAAGGATATAGGCCAATTAAACAAATTATCCTTTATTTAGGTCAACGACTACGATCAACCTGGTGAATTAATAGATGCTACCAGTTTGCAACCTATCTCAAAAAGTAATCGTGTATTCAGTCCGATGGGTGAATTTTTTAACAGCCTTTAAAAGCGAGAAGCGGCCAGTAGATGCCCTCTATTGACTATATGAGGCGGACTTAATGACCTGGGGAACAATTAAAACTTAGATTTCATTATAGGCAGAGCATGGTGCCCATTAAAAATTATTAAAAGCAAGGGTAAACCAAACCAGGATAAGATAAAAGTTTAATTTTTCCACGAGGACCCTGAGCATTAAAAAAATTAGATGCCTAAAATAAAAACAACAGTTATGTACGCCCCCCCCCCCATACGCGATCAGATTAAAAAATTCAGGAATACAATAAGCTTCAGCGCTAAAATAAATTGGTGAAAACTGAGGTTTTGGAAATAATTTGAACATCAGTTGGAAGAAAGGGGCGTTTTTCCTGAACATATTGCATCCACTGATGCGCAATTGATCGTTTTGGAAGGGGAAAAATTTTCATATCAATGGTCAATCCTATCCCATTAAAGGACAAACAACACTTTAGGTTTCCCCAAGAAGTGCCAACATGGGGTTGTTGGCCGAGAAAGACTCCAAATTCTTGATTATAATAATGGGAAAAAGAAGTTATCCTTTTTCGGTCTTTTGATATGCTACTCTTAAGTAATCATTTATGGGCATGAGACCATAACGGCTGTAATTCCTGTAAGGTAAAAGACCATTAAGGAGGGGCCGTAGCTGCGGCAGCAGATTTGATACTCTTTCTAATTAAAAAAAGGAACCTATCGGGAATTCAAATATTCAAGATAGGGAAGCCTTGACAATAAAACTTGGGGAAAAACGTATCCGTAATTGATGGTGAAGATCAAGGGAGATTATAACTATGTTGTTTCAAATAATTTACCATAGGACGATTGTTTATATTAACGTCTCGGTGGTACCAGTACACGCAGATTTATGCCGCAATAAGGTAGTGAGAGCGAAAATTTTTTGATTACAGAAGTCTGCTACTGGAGAAGTTGTTTTCGCATTTACCTGGGAAAAGGTGCAAGAACGGAAAAGTATTAAACAATAAGTTACCGGTATGCTAGATGAATACAATTCTGGCAATGGGCATACAGCTATGGTATCCCAAAACATAGTTTTTAAGAATAATATAGTGTCAACATGGTACGGGATGGCATCTACCTTGATTCTTCTGACAACATAACAATTGAAAAAGATAATATAGTTCCAACAACCTTTTGATATGGTCTGCCATTTATGTTTTCAAATGATGACATTTATAGGGACAATACTTTTAAAAATAACGGGGCAGGAGTTGCGGTAATGTTTTCCAAAAGAATAAAAATGTTGCGGCAATACTTTTAAGAAAAAATTGGGGTTACCGCCTCATTTGGAGATGTTGTTGAAAGAAATAAATGATGCCGAAATCTCAGGCAATTACTTTTGAGAGAATACATATAGCATCAGTATTTGAAGGAATCTAACAGGATAAATTATTCAAAAAATAACTTTATAAGAAAATGTTGGGCCATTAAGGTACGGGGACCTGCTTACACATAACACCTTTACCATAATACTTATGTACAACTCCTTTGATCTGCCTACAACAGTAATTTGAACGATAATTATTTTCGAAGAAAACTATTGGAGCCAAACTTACAGGTTATGACCTGGACAGGAATGGCACGGTGACATTCCCTAAGACTGTGAAGTTATTTCATATATCGTAAACAGAACCTCCTGAAACTATATTCTTTACGAGTTTATTTATGGATATTATGATTTTCGGAGAAAAAAAAAATGTATCCCCAGTAATTCTACACCCAGATGATTAGTAGATGCCAAAACCATTAATGAAAAAAAATTAAATATAACACGTTGAAAGTTTATATAAGAAAATTTGGCCAAAATTAAAGTCTTGTCCGGATTGAAACTCGATATCGACCCAAGCGCATTTTTGCCGAAGTCCTTGGGCCCATGGCTCTGGTTAAAAAAACGCTGATCAAGGACCTTCTGGGAATGGTGATTCCTAACAAAAGGGACATTCAGTATGCTTCAAAGATCAAAAATAATGGAAGTATCGTCAGGATATAAATTACCTCCCCCAAATTGCCAATTTCCAGGAAACTTTAAAGGTTAAGGAATTAATAGGCAATTGATAAAGGACATTCGGCAAAAACCCACTGATGAAGCAAAAGCTTATCAGTCTATTGGATTGGAACCTTTTTTGGATAAAAGCTGAGCAATCTTTCTGAGGAACCAAACAAAAGGTAAATATTGGTCTTAACCCTTTATGCTTTGATAGTCCCTTGATTATTTGCGATGAAACCTACCAATGGACAGATCCCATGCACTGATTTCCCCTCAAGCAAGCTTATTGCTGAAGAAAAGGGCCAAAGCAAAACCTTTTAATACCTCCCATATTATGCAATTTGTTTGAGGAGGTCTTCCGATGAGGTGTTTACCTACTTGAAGGTGAAATTTTACTTTAAAGGGAAACTATAGCCGAGCCTTTAAGACCAAAACAGGACAAACCAATTTTGAACATGCCATTGCGCAATATCAAACTCACAATAAAGCATATTAAGATTTACTAAAAATACAGTTTTTACGACCTAATGCGGAGCAGATGGAGTTATGTTTTTCCTGTTCTCTATCTGTGTTGGGGTTTGTATTGTTGTTTTTGAACAACGAGCTCTTCCAAAGCCGTTATACCTTAATGAATGTTATAATTAGTACTGTGCCCCCTAATAGGAACCATATTTGGGGTTAGCTACTTTACAACTCCAAGAATTTACAGAGCTCCTTTTGGCACAGCCAATAAAAAGTCTCGTCCATTATTTTTGGGGCAGTATTTAGAGTAGCAGGCTCGCCCTTACAGAAGCCTTATCTTGGGTCTAGGAATTCCCGTTTGCCTATACGCCTTTTAGAGGTTAATGCCATTTGGGATTTTTCATTGTTGTTGAGTACAGAGATTTTTAACTTTGATCTTTGTAGCGGCGGTGCTTTTAATATTGGCCCTATCTAACGAAAATAGGGATCAAGGTTTGGATATGCCGTTATTAGCACCTTGGTTGTTTTTTGCAGTATATATGACGATTATTTTTAATTCTTTGATCGTTTTTGAAGAATATCCCTGGACAGTTTTTCTTTGGTGGCTACCATGTTTCAATCCAATAGATCTATCCCAGAACTTTAATATGCTAAAACTGGATATTTTCCGCTCTCTTAGGGTATATCCGGAGCTATTTTTTAAGCAGTTTTTTGGCACTAATTGGGGACTGTCATGTTCCATATGTTATCCTTACTGCTATGGACTATAATTCCTGTTGGCGATTAAAGTAGTAGCTAAAAGAAAGGATTTTTAATAGTAACCTTGGAAGACCCGTAAAAGCGGTGCTTAACACTAGGTTCCATATTAAAGTATCATTAAGCTATTTTTTATGGCGGCATTCCTGGGGTTGTATGCCGACTTTGTGGTAAGTGCCGAATACCGGCAAATACGCTTTATAGTCCATACAACATTTCCCGATATAGCTCTTTTTAGCTGGGTATATATTGCGTTGACCACCTTGTTATATCCATCTTTTTTTGTAATAAGGGATGAGCTGCAAAGGAAAAATATCGAAGGATTTTTGGTTTACACAGATTTGTTTGTTGGGGTATGGTTGCTATTCCTTTCCCTTTCCAAGGATATGCCTTGTTTTCCTATTGTTTTTTCGACCTTATTTTTATTTAGGCGTCCTATTGGTTTTCGCTTTTTTTTATAAAAAAATTGCTCCCGAATTCCATAAAAGAATACCAAAGCTATAAGCTTGTTAAAGACGCCCTCTGGTTTATGATAGGTTTCACGTCTTGGAAACCGTGGGCCCTAGTGGGCATTATGACCGTTTTGGGAACCCGAATCTATATTTGGTATAGATTGGCCATCTTACTGTTTACTACATTTTGCAATATAATGGAGGATTGATACTTGGCGTTGGCCGGACTCCTTGTTATCTGTTGGAAACACAGCAAATTATTATTTTCCCACAGGGCTTTTAGGAACTTTTTTCTGGGACAACCGGTGGTTAGGAATTGTTAATTGAGCCTTTTTCTGTTCTTTAACCCTATGGATAGGGCCAGAATTGATAGTATATATTGTTGGAGGGTGGGTGCATTTTTTTACAATTGATCGGCTGGGTATCTTTGATAAAAAAATTTGCTGTTATAGGAAAACAGGTTGGTTATTTGTGCAAGCTTGTTTTTATTGCCAATTTTTTTCAATTTGCCATGCTAAAATTTGGGGCCGCATTTATTTGATGTTCCAAGATTTGGATATTGCCAATTGCTTCACGCCAATGCCTTACTTCGCCCAATTTGGCTCACCCCGTTTTTTGGATTTTACCAGGTAGGCTATTTGCATTGGACTTTTTGGGGTCATAACCTTGAGGCCTGCTTCTTTTTTATGAACTATTGGATTGATAAAGGCTTTCCAAAATACAGCCTATATATTTTATTGATCTCTCTCT
>Ga0163217_1090045_pt1 | contig 10379 bp, 7 predicted proteins | sample SynspAceP_FD_185933 | JGI IMG/M metagenome (GOLD analysis project Ga0163217, IMG submission 185933) | Saline lake microbial communities from Ace Lake in Antarctica - Synechococcus sp. Ace-P (PacBio error correction) | ecosystem: Environmental > Aquatic > Non-marine Saline and Alkaline > Saline ... | reverse complement strand
CTTTAGTCTCTTTTCTTTTTAATAGGAAATTTGCAACTAATTTTGTGATGAAGAATGTTACCTCTTAATATCTAAGTTTTGAAAAAGCGGTTATTCAACGGACTCCACTTATTTCCTAAATAAAGGAGTGTAAATTTATTCCACTCAACGTTTTTCGATTTGGGAATGAAATGTATTTTAAGTGGGAATATACGTTTCGAAAACGAAAATTCCAGGAATTATATAGTCTACCCTCGCCCCAACAAAAGGTGGCTGAAAATTTTAATGGTCTTTTACCAGAATATAGTTCGGCTATTAATAGGACCCAGCTTGGGTCCCCGCTTAAATTATTTCAGCATAAATGGCAGGATTTTGAATTATTTGAACCTAAGAATTGGCTCTAGAACTGCCCAAGAATACTTTTCCAATCGAAAAAAGAACACATAAGATCGAATAGGTTTCGTTCCCTCCTTATGCCTATAGAGGGGTCTATAATGCCCAATTTTGGATTTTAGAGGACCAGTCTCCAAAGCATTTGGGAAAGAATAACCTCTCCAAGCCCGGTAGAACCTCGGTACATGATCAGAAACTTTAAGAAGTTACTCGCCGATAAAACCCTTGATCCGATATCTATAAATAACCTCTGGAACTGTGATTTTCCTTGGGACAAAACCACCATGGGGGCTGCCTACAAGGTAATTGACTGGACCCCACTCACCAAATGTTGCATTGCATTTTTTTTTACGGAAGACCATGAGTACTTATACATGTGGACGGAGCATTTCTGGCGATGGTAAAAACTATGTAGCACTTAAGAGACGCACCTCCCGGACGAGCTAAAAACACCATTTTGAAGCAAAGGCTATATTCTATTTTTAGCTTCCATGGAGCTGGAAGAAAACTATTGGTAATTCCCATAAGAGGAAACTATATGGATTTTTCCACAAGTAGGGAACACAAAAATACCCATTGGTGTTTTTCGAGCCACCTTTCCTTTGATGATCGCATAATTAAACCAATTTGCACTTTCTCATTTATGTTAGATCGGATTCCAGTCCATTGGGACTGGCTAAAAACATCCCAAATATTTAAAAAAGGTATTATCCACAGGCATTAAACGGTGGGAAATAAGGGACTTAAGCTCGACCAAGCGCAAATATTTTCTTGACAGGATCCATATATCCTGGCTTAGAGGGGAATTTTCCAACATGGTTGAAAAGGTGCTCCGGGTTATAGCGATAATAAGAAACAAGATCAAGTAATGTTTACAGGTTTTATCTCAGAATTCGCAAAAAAATAAGAAAAAATAAAGTCAGACCGATTTAGGCGAAAAATACTTAAAAGTTTATAATATGATATTGTAGCCTGTTGCTAATCAACAACTCAATACTTTATAAATTAAAGATTTTGTCCCTATTTTTTGATTTGAGGCCCGTTTAGTGTTAAATTGGAAAACCTCAACCCCTTTGTTAAATTTAGGTTAGGGAAACCCGTAAATATCCCAAATCCTAAACTCTTTTATTTCTATTTGCGTCAATTTATGCTAAAAGTATGCATTGAAATGATTTTAACTAGAAAACACTTAGAGACTAAAAAAACGACTCTCGTTGACAAAATATTTCATTTTGTTCCGCCATTTACTGATTTCTTTGTTGGCCTGTTCAGAACAAATAGGAAGATTGACCCATATATTTGGAAAAAACTTACACGGTAACGGCCACTGCCGTATAATTTCTTTCCTTCCCCAAACCTCCGCAATACATCCCAGGGGATAACCTGTTGGGGTGATTCTTCTATCAAAAACCTGGTTAATTGAAAAATAATTGCCCCGTATCACATTGGTTTGATTTAATTCCTTTGGCCATTGGTATTACAATACTTTCCCTGTCCGACAAATACAGGGCCGGATACCAGTATTTATTTCGCGTTAAAGGATTAAGATGCCATTCAAACTTGGAAAAAATCGCATCGAACCATTTACTATGGACGAGGATAAACGAGACAACAGGCCTTCTAAAGTGGGGGAGAAAAAAAATAACCATGCCACTATGGCCGGGTTTAAAAAAAGGACTCCATAGAAATAAAATTTGATCTCTGTAATTTCTATTCTATCAGTTTATATTCCAAAAAAATAATGAAAATCAGCATCCTATTCGCGCGTGTGCCTATTCCTAGCCATATCTTGGTCCGTAAATTCGGGCGGAAATAATTGACCGACCCATCATTTTTGACAAGTTGAGCGCCAAATAACTCACCTTGGAATATTTGTCCCGACCATTATGGGCTTGTCCCAAGATTACACCTTTACTATAGAGCCTTGATTGGTCAGTATTGCACTGGACCGTAATTTCCAACCTTGGAAAAAATCTATCAGGGCATTTGAGTCTACCTACTTTACCAGAACTTGCGAGACCAGAAGATAAGCCGCCGCCAGTGGGATTAAATTGTATCCTTCCCAATTCTGGTTGATCCAAGATCGGTAACCATATATAGGCTAATGCCCGGAAACTACTATGGCACAGACACTAATTGCGTCTAAATCATTAAAATGCCGTATTGGGTTGAAAATGGGAGGAACAGGAGATAAAAAACTTACTAGCACAATTAAGGTCCAATAAATGGTCTTGGTGAAAATATTTAAAATCCAAATACGATATCGGATTTACCTTATTAGGGCACTACGAGTATACCTTTTTTGAAGGATCATGACCTATGGTTCGGAAATTTAAAGATCCAGGCATTAGGAAAACGTAAAGACGCGATCCTGGTTGAGAAATTTCTAAGAAGAGGTAAAAAGAGCCTCCAAAAAACTTAATTTTTAAGCCCTACACCCCCGACAGCAAAATAATATGATGATATCTAATAAATCTTACCTTAATCCTGTTGTTTTTGATAGTATTTTCAGGCTTTGGGCAAGAAAAGGAATTTTTACTTCCAGTATATATGAAGCTATGAAAATAATAAGGAATCTTTTTTGGATAAAAAGAACGCGGTTAAAACATACTGACATTACAGGCCCCTAATAAATAAATAGCCCAACATTCCCAATTTTAAGGTGCGGTGGTAGGTAAATCCATTGAAGGGCGTAAGCTTTTCCCTTGATCCAGTATAGGAAACAGGTTCAACCGATGTTTTTCTATGGGTCGCCAAATTGCACGGCGTATCGAACCCACGGCTTACCTTCAGGCCATATTTTGATTATTTTTAATTTTTTAACCAGTACCGATTTCAAGGAGCGAAAAAAGAGAACATTCTAAAAATCTAAAGCTGCATTTTTTACCCATTGCTGAATCCGGCATTGGCGCAGAAAGTCTACCAGCGGAGAGGAAATACCCCTTTGGGCATTAAGATATCAACAGGGATGCACTTCGCATTGGCAATCGCCCGAAGGAAGGACCTTAAAAAAAAGTTACGGGATAGTTTAATGCAGGATTTTTCGGATTCAACTACACGATCAAAGTACCCTTACTTTACAACGCGGAGGCGAGAACGAACAAAGCCTGCTACTATCCTCGTATTTGGGCTTCCTGCCTTCAATTATTGAAAAGGACATCAATGAGGTACGTAGGCCAATTGCCATCTTGAAGGTCATTGTCTATATGAATAGCATAATCTTCAAAAATTACGCGCCAGGCCAAGTAGGACGTTTAATGACCGATTTTGAACCAAGCAGCCTCTTGGGGACAATATTCCAAAAAGTGGGTCCAAGCTGCCAATTTTTAATAGACATCCGGGGGAGTTATAAAAAAATGATCTTGAAAAACAAGAGATTTAAGGAAAACTAAAATTATGTTTCCATACTATCGGCCCATTTATAGTATTTGCAAAGCGCAACTATAAAAATCATAACCGCTTGAGCGGTTATGATTTAAAATTCCAGAAAACGACCGTAAACTGTTCGATCTAAAAACTCAATAACCTTACTTAAATTACTGGGCAAATAATTATGTGTTAGATGTGGGCCCCATTACCATACCCAGTTGGAAGGTGGTATGGATGCATTGCACCAAAATTATATTACAACCAGCAAGCTAGGGTTAGTAGACAAGGATGGATTCTTTTACTTATTATGGCTATGAAACTTTGGAAGGAAAACGGATTCAACAAGACTGCTTGGAAAAGTTATTACCCAAAAAACCTTGCCCCTTTAGAAGACCGGGTATTCAAAGTTTAAAGGTGATAGATCATATTGACCGGTCGGGATTCACCCTTCGTTAGCGGGTGGAAAATATTCCAAAAGGACCTAAAAAGGCTTTATATCGACCCCATCAACGTCATAGCAAAGAACTTACAAGGCTTCCGGAAATTTAATATGCGGTACGTTTAAATTCCAAAATTTTTACTGGAACAACAGGGCAAACCCCGATATGCTATTATCAACTTTGGATTTCCTCGATCGACCTAAAAACGGGGGGAAGGTAATTTTTAAAAAATGCTTTGATTTTAAGAGTAGTTCTAATACCCGTAAGAGATGCGATATTAATCTCCATAAAATAAGTTATCCAGTTATAGCATTACCAATTAGAATTGCCGGACTATAAGAGAATGGAATATGGTATAATTCGCTGGCCCTTAAAACCATTTGGATAGCTCGCTTTATTATAGCGCTATATTTGATTAATGTCGTTTGATTACAACCATGATGTTTTATTTTAAATGATTACAAAATTTATTTTTAGTATGCATTATGAACATTGGTTAGGTTGGGCGTTGTTAATTAGTTAAAAACAACTATCGCCGCCAAAAAAACCCTACTTTTCGTTTATTAAATTGCGCTTTTAGCATTTATGGCCCACTTATCACAAATCTAGGACTTTGACCGGGCCCATTGTTCGGAAGCGTTTATCAATAAATTCACTTATCCTAAGTGCCACTAAACAAAAGTAATTGGATAGTTTGTTTAAATTGGGCTGTTTTATGTTCTTTCTTCATAAACTAGTCAATAGTTACAAGTATTTTAGAAAGGGCAAAAATATAATATCAATAGTCACAAATATTCAATTTTAACATGATCAAAGTAACATTCGTTTTTTTAGCACTTTTTTTATTGTCCAATTCCATTAACCCTCAATGGTCAGGGAAGCCCACCGTTCACTTTTAAATACACTCCCATAACGACTATTCTTCAAAACATTTGCCCATTCTGGGAATGCTTCATTGCGCATGGCGTGCCAACTCTATTGAAGTAGATGTTTTTTTAAAAAATGCACACCTTGTTTTGCTACCCCAGACGAAAAGGGATAATTATTTAATTAACCACACTATTGTAAAAGTCTGTATTATAAACCCGCTGGAGAACGGTATTGGAATTACCAATTGGCGAAAAACACAGGAATTACAGTCTGGTTGATCGATATTAAAGTCTAACACCTTATTTCACACTAAAGCCCAGATAGTCTCGGGTTTTTTAGAAAGTTAACCCTAAAAATACGGCATAACCCCAACATTACGTAGGATGGTTATATCGGGGAATAGTGCCCAAACCGCAGAGTATAAAGCATTTCCATCGCATTATTATGTTCGTTATCAAATTCTTGGACAATATCCCAAAACAGCGGATGCCTTGGACAAAAAGTTAGCCTGATAAGCCTTCCTTTTTCATAATTTTTCTCAAGATGAACGGGAAAGGGTAGATTAAACAGACTCTGAGAGGACCTTGCAAAAGGTTAAAGCAACCATAGACAAAGCCCCATAGTTTTTAATAAACCCTTTCCGTTTTAATGGCCACTCCCGACTCAAAAAACAAGCCTTGGAGGCCTTTAATGATTTAGTAGTGATCCGGGATTATATAAATACAAGGATATGCCGGACAAAAGTCCCTCTGCTATTTACCTAACTTTAGGGAGTCGGGGAATATTACAACAAGGCCAATCTGAGATATATACACCAACCTTATCAAATCCGGATCAAAGGGAAAAAATACGCGTTAAAAAATGTCCTATTGCTCATTGGAACTGATGGCAATGGGCTCACCCAAAATCATCATCGCCGGTAACTGGCCCAATGGAAGGGAAATCTATCCCTAACTCAATTAAAAAGTATAGGTTTATTAAGACGCAATCCTCGGACGATTTTTACTACGGATTCTGCTGCGCTAACGGTCGGGCATTGGGCTAACTGGCACAAAAAACCTTAACAATTAAGATCTGATTGTATGGCACCTATGGTAACCCTCTGCTATATAACCACCGATACTATTACATAAGCATCCAATTCTTGTAACTGCTGCCTATAACTACCGATAAAATTGTGGGTGCCTACCCCAAGTTTCTTTCTATGCCCACCAAAAACGAAGATCAGGGATTGACATTGAAGGTATTGCCAAAAAGATCTTTTAAAGAGAATGTAAACTATCCCTTTTTGTTTGGCGGGAGGGGAGATCACAATTTTTAACCAGAACCAATTAGAGGGACAAGCGGGGTTTTCAATTATTAAAAACGGTACAAAGCATAGGAGGCAGCAAAGAAAGATAAAATTGGAATCTGTCTTATCGCACCGAGAAACGACGTACAGCTTTTTGGGCGGTCGAGGGGAAATTACTATATTGGCAGACAGAAGCCACCAAAAAATGGACTTCAATTCCTAAAAATGCGAAGAACAAGCCTTTCTTTTTAACTGGGAGGCCGCAAAATAGATTAACATGACGGGCAACAAAATCGACTTTACCGGATAGTGACCGAAAGGAATTGATTTAGATGGTGGCTATAACCAGAGGCCCATTACAAATTCGCCGATAAAACCGGAAACACCCTCCTAGTTACGGGTAATTACTAGCGGATCATGAAAACATCAGGATACTAATGCCACAGGAAAGTATTGGAAAATTAAAATGACTAGAGGGCGAATTTCTATCTACCGATGACCATACGGCAGACCATAAAGGTTCCCATTTTTGCCCTACGGCCCCATACACAGGGAATTCCAAGGCCCGTCTATGAATAACAGCCGACGGTTTATACAATAATTCTCCAGTCTTTGGATGTAAAGGAATTCCCTAGAATAAAAATCTTTAAAAATCAAGAGTTTAAAATAACCCCCGATAAGCTTAAGGCAATCGGGGGTTCTATTTTTCTATAATACTTCAATTTTTACCCTTATGTCTTACCAGGAACTCTGCATCACAATAAGGCAAAAAACTTATAACCAGGTTTGGAATAATTTTAACAATTCTGGTACGTCTGAATTTATTGGACCATATTTTTCCCTATTGTTCTTCTTCAACCAATGGGCAAATAAGATATCTCCCCGCAGCGTATCAAAATTTAGCAGGATCAACATTGTACTCTCAGTATTGTTAAATATCTCAACAATGGAAGTGGCTCTCTTAACACTTTTTATGATCCCAGTTATCCTGAAAACATTGCCACGTCACTAAAATCGTCTTAAGAATCGGTATGTCCTTCCACCATTACTTCCAATGCTTTGGTTCAGAGTTTGATCACCAATCGGCCAATTTTCGCCAAAAAATATTATTCGGCTTTACTAGCTTACTCCTGTTACTCCCTGAATTGAACAATAGTTTATCAGAAAATATTGATCATGACCAACCTTGTTTTGGTTGATGTCAACAATCTCACTCATCATCTTTCATTCTCAGAAAAGATTTCTTTAGATTATAAGAAATAGCAGGTTTCATGGAATCTTCCATAAAGTTTTGCCCCATATGGGCCAAATTCACAATCAGGGTGCAATTCTCTTTGTCCAAAGTAGCCTCATTTTTGTTTTGTGTTGTTGCTTTCATTAACAGCGACATCACCAATACTACAATTGAGAGGTCATTTATTTCTTGTAAGAGAAATTTATTTTTGTCGTTTGTACTCTGTCACCCTCTTCTTCAATTTTTAGAGGACTTTGGATTCCAATTCCTTCTTTCTCTACTCGGGTTTTGTCAAACATGCTCTGGGTAGTTGGATAAACTCACCTTCAAGTGCTACACTATTATTTTCATTAGATAACACAGAGAGCTCCATATACTCCATTTCCCATCAAAACCAACTATTATTACTTTTTTTCATTTCTTTTTTGATTAAATAAATTTACAAATAGTTATACTGAATAAGGTTATACGGGCATATAGCGGAAACATAGACGTTTTTTTATTTTAAGAAAAAGTTAATTAAAAAAAAGAGCAATCAAATAATTTTTATGCTCTAAATCCTTTGTCATTACAAAGTCTACTAATGGCTTCTATTTGACAGGCCTCTGTGAATCCTTATGCGTTAGAAATTTGAGTTTGTACAGCACCTCTGTCTGGTTGCCTCCAACCCTGAAATGGCCAAGTTTGTTGTACACCCACTTCCATCACGTTTTTGGACATAACATATTCAAAAGGTTAAACAAACTATTCGCCTGTTCGGAAACAACCTTAAAGAAGACAATATCGATTGAAAAGTAAGTTTCCATATTGCCTCTGTTATTACGCAAATACGCTACAATGTTCATTCCCTATTTTTCCCAAAATATCAGCATCGATTTCCGCGCCTAATCCAATAACTAAAGAAGGCTACATGTTCTGTTGGCATTGTCCACTTTTCAAAGCGGCAGTTTGCCAGGTTAACGGGGACGCCCTGATCGGTTCCATCTGTTAAAAATAACAACAGACGGCAGCACCCTATACGATCATTGGTACCAATAACTCTTGCTGCCGATATATTTTTCTGCCTTGTCCGTATGCTTCATTTACAGCTCCGTATAATCGGCTAGAGGGATCATTTGGAATATTAGCATTAATTCCTTGAATGGAAGTAAAACTAAATCTGTTTTACCATGGGTAAGGTCATTTCAAATACATGTAGCTCTCTTCTTCTCCGTCAAACCAATACATGGCCATTTTTAAACGATTCCAGTGTCTACATTCGGGCATCACATGTTAAAAAGGGCTTGTGGAGCCCATTTTTAATTCCTCCATACTACTGCTCAAAAACTGTTACTTAAATCCAATACTTAAAAATAGTATTGTTGTTGAATATTTGTGAAAATCCGGGTAGAAAATCCGAGCAAAGATTCAGAAGTAGAAAATAGTATTAAAGCACGTGCATCATTCCTACCTTGCTTCATAAATGTAAAAAACTGACTTGCTTAGCCCATGGAACAGGGTCTCCGTCCGGAATCAGAACCTTAAAAAAAGACAGATACCATTACACCGGATAAGGTTGTATCTGATCTTGCGATGATAAAACCAATTCGCCATCACCAAATTAATACAATCATTCTACTGGGCTATCCAAGACCCAAATCCCCTCACGGAATAATTTAACGCCACTATTCAATCATCATCGGCATTCCCACTGATATAACAACAATAATCCGGCAATGCCAAAGCATAATGCGGCCAATCTCCATATATAATTCATTTCATATTATTAAGTCAACTAGACAGAAACGATCAATCAATATCTTAAATTATTAATAAAGATAAATGGGATGTTAATATTGTTAAAGACTTTATTACATTTTTACGGCAGAACTTTCATACCCACTCAATTATGAAAAGATATTAGGCTCCCATTAAGTTTGTTAGGAAGACCACACTAATTATCAATATACCTACTGATTATATAGCATTCTGTACACGGATTCAACAAAACGCTAGATATTGGTCAACCATAATTCAATAAAATAATGAAGGACTGAAACTTTGGGCCCCAAGGTAACGAACCACCTAAATTTTTTGTATTTTACACTATACTTTGGGAAGTTAAAAGCTTGGGATTCGCCATGGAATTATACATATTGTACAGGATTATGAAAACATTGCAGGTCAGATGGCTTTTGATTCAGCTATTTATCCCTTAATTACAAAGGCACAAGCATGCAGCTGATTCTGTACCGCCAACGGGACATTTACCACCCACTGGGCAATCTATGAAAAATTAAGTGAAATCGGCACAAAGCTTCCCGGAAATGATTCAAGGAATTAAAAGATTATAAATTGCGCAATGAATCTCTGGGAGGGACATGGTGACATATCCCAATACTTGATGAGCCATTATACCTGTCAAAAGAAAATCTTTTGTATACAACCCATCACATAGAATACTTCCAAAAAGCAATTATATTCTTCGACAGCGCCAAGCCCAACATGATGCAAAAAGGAACATGTGACCGTTAAATGGATAACGAAATTTCAGGAACACGGCCAATTAGACCATACTGATATTCTAGGCTTGAGGGAAAAATGGACATACTTGGTTTTAACGCCCTCAAAATAATTGTTACACCAGAACTTGCCATACTGCGGATTTAAGCTGCCTCTTCTACTACAACATCCCATGGCTAATAAAACTGCACTATGACCAAGCCACCTATGGTCTAACCTTCACGGGCGAAGAGCCAAATATTTTCAAAAGTCGAAAAAAACTTATTCTTCTCCCTGTAACACAGGGCAACCCAATAAAAAA
>Ga0163217_1083307_pt1 | contig 10379 bp, 7 predicted proteins | sample SynspAceP_FD_185933 | JGI IMG/M metagenome (GOLD analysis project Ga0163217, IMG submission 185933) | Saline lake microbial communities from Ace Lake in Antarctica - Synechococcus sp. Ace-P (PacBio error correction) | ecosystem: Environmental > Aquatic > Non-marine Saline and Alkaline > Saline ... | reverse complement strand
GTAGAATACGGAGTTTCCAGGTATCTTGAATTGCCAGAAGGCAACACTCTAGAAAACGAACGAGCAGAGTTGTAGCTCAAGAGAATTTCCACATATTTTTTATCTTTACGCGACCAGAGTTGTGATTTACAGATTATGTTGGTACGTCTGCACCATAAATTTACGCTTTTGGCGTACGTCATTACGATTTAAGATATAGTGGCTCTTAATATGGCAGAATTCAGTGAATTTAATAGGAAAGACAAGCGACCTGGCAAAGCTGTCATGATATAGACTTCATTATTGCGTCCAGATTGATTTCAGAATAGCGCAATTTTATAATGCATAATGGTGACTGTTGGAGAAGTGCACCAGGACCGGCAGACCTTCTATTCATCAACGATTGATTGTCTGAAGTTTTATGGACGCTGTTTATAAATGGAACAAATAACAAATTGCACAGCGTTCTCAATATTTTTAAAAAATACAGATGAGCGTGCGTTTTGATGTTGGATGGTATGGTTGAGGTGACAAGGAAGTATCAATTCGAAATCAAACCAAGAAAGCGTGTTTTATGGTTAGTTGTGCTGCCAGCATCATCGGCATATCGAACACTGAATATGGCATTGGTCTAAACCAGACGACCATTCACAAATTTATATCGAATGAAGATGCGTAACCAATTGGTTTGAGTAGTGGACTTTTAGATGAAAAGGAAAAATCGGTACCTGCTATCTGATTATTTTCACAATTAAAAAGTGAAATCTAAGACAAGCAATTTGGTGCCACATTGCAGCATTTAGTAACTATTAATGAAATACGCAGCTGCAAAAGTATTAGCCGAGAAAAACCAAATAAAACGATGTTGTTTATGTGATGGGCAGATATGCTGGAGAAATTGGAAGTCCTGGCCTATGCTATTTTAGGAATGCGAGGAGAAGTGATAAGAACGTTACACAAGGTTTTGAACTCACACGAAAATGTTATTTTGGGGCAGCGAACTTGAAGATAATTATACCGTAAATGGGATGGATGAAATGGCAAATTACAGTTAGAAGGATTTCGGATTTAGGTATAGCCATTTTTAGGAGCAATCATTTTGATTTACATGTTTATTGTAGGATGGTTCCAAGACTTTAAGCCCAATTTGTAATTGGATGGTTGCGATTTGCTTTCTCGTTTCGGAATTATTTTAGGACACTGGATCTGGGAGCTTCTAATTAGCCACCTCTCTTTATCGAATGATGCGTTTAGAAGCGGGAATATGGGTTCCGAAAATTCCGGTATTGTAATCGATTTTATCTCAAACCTTCGACGCAGAGGGTATTCCTTTAAACAAGGCGCTATGGAAGCCGGACGCCGTTCGATACAACTCTATATTTATTAACGCAGGAACGGTAGTAATCGGGGCATTTGTATCTTATTCGACCCTATTTTTAAGGTTTTAGCTCGATTTACGTTAAATTGGGTGGTACTCATTGTGTCGACGACGTACTTTATCTCTTACTGTAGTGCCTATTGGTTTGTATATATGATAAGCCCCCGACTCCTGAAGTGGAAGTGTTTCCGGAGGAAGGACAGAACGGTGGAAAAGCCTTCCTGAAGCCACAGATATCATATGACTGTGTCTGTCCAGGTTTACACAAGGAGCAGGAAACTGAATACTGATTAAAAGAAGTGTGAGTGTGCAGGTAGATGAAAAGAGGTATTAAACAAAACAACAATTTCCCTCTCTCTTTGGGAATGATTAAAACTGTTTAGCTCATGAAATTATATAAGATTGTAACGTTGTGGAGGAGTTTGCAAAAGGTATTCTAAACGTTATTTAAAAAAGCCAAATATTGAGAGCTTTTAGCAGTTCTTGCGGTATGATGGTTTTAAAAAAAATCTATTCGGTGGTTAACATCAAGCTGGCGCTTTCCGGAGTGAGAAGACAGGCGTAGCTCCGATTTATTTTTTTCGTTTACAGAAGATATTAAATATGCCCTTATTTGAACTATTGAAAAATATCAATAAAATTTAGAAACAACAACCGATAAGCGGTTGTAGTTCCATTGAAAGAGAGTATACTAAATTTAAATTAATCACAAATGTGAAATAGTATTTAGAGGTTATCGTTGGTGTCATTGTCTTAAGTTTAGCGTGTGTTAAGCGTTTACGTAAGTCCAATTGGATGTGGTTAACGGTTTTATTGGCCTTAATTTAATACAAGTTGCCTTTTTACGAAATGTTAGAAACTTTTTACAGAAATTAGGGATTAAAAAACGAAAGGACCTGTAGCTGCAGTAATTAGTGTATGAGGTGCATTTTGGATGAGGTCAAATGTCTAGTTCGGTGGACCTGGAAATGTTTAGTTGATCTTGAGAACCTTTTTATTAATGGTTCTGCGTACTTCCGGGTTTTTCCGACTTTCCTTTCAATATAAAAAATCACTATAAAATGGATTATTTTTTTAGGACACTTTTGAATGTAGAATGGATAAATTTAACTTATTAAGTCATTTGGTTTTTCTCTTTACGCTTGAGATATTATGTTTACCCAAATCGAGGCTCCAAGGCCAAGAGGGGCAGGGTCAGAAACCCATTTAATATCACATATATCCTCACTGCCTCTTTAGCTTCATCAGCTAATAGGATTTGCTGACTAAAGAAATATCGAGTTGCGCCCAACCCGTTATTGCGTCCCGTGATTTAAGCGTTGCTCGCAAAATAGTATAGGGCAATTTTCATTCAGTGCAATTAAACATTCGAAAGGCATCCACAAAACCAGCTTGGATAAAATGATCCATTCCATCTTAGATCTTTCAACTGGGGTAAAGCCTTAAGCGTTTTAGTTGATAGATATATGTCTTGTGGTTTTTTAGTTCGATAGCTTTATGTGGTAACATTTAAAATCGCCACAAAGCGATGACTGGTTTTGTTCTTTTTCTAAGTATCTTTTAATACTTCAAGAAATCAGCCTATCTCCATTTGTTTTTCTATAATTAAACGCTCTGCTTTTGACCGGATATTTGAGACGTATTTACATTGGCACCAAATAGAAGTTTTTTTCCGCTGTAAAAAAAATCGAAAATCGACGGTTTTCGGTGCACTTCATGTTATTCAATACCGCATTATCGGTCATGGATGCTTTTCAACTTTTTGCCTTACTGGGATATGCTGTGTCCAGGTGACAAGCCTTTTTCTGGGCTGAATTAGGATTGAATGTGGAAGGCTGTTCAATTGTTGTAGTGCACTCAATTACTTCATCATCCTGCGCTTTAGTTTCCCTGCAACACATTGAATTGAGGGATCTATTTTTTCGTATATCTCGAAATAAGAAATTTTTTTTTACTGAGGCTCGAATATGCCATTTACATTTCCAGATTATTATTTTCATTATTTATAATTGTCTTAAGAGTCTATCAGATGTTCAAGTTAAACCTGATTGTAATTGATAATTTTTTCGATTTCAACGAACCGTGATCAGTTTTTTTTTATCTATACCTATGACTGCTCTTGTGCAGCTCATTTTTTTAACTCGGCGGCAACGCTGTTTGATAATGCTATTGGTCGCATGAGTTACCCAAAGGAATTCATCTGAGCTAAACAGAGAAAAAAGCGACCCCCTAATAAACCTAGCATTAGAAATTTGAGGTTAACCCTTGCCTTTAGTGGATTCAGATTTTTTAAAGATTCATAATCGCTAAGCACTTTACGTTATACGTCTGACTTGGCAATTCTCGCTTCTTCTTTGTGGTATGACAAAATTTTAGTTTTTTGAAGTAGCAGGTATTAAATTTCTTTAATTTCACTAGATCTTGTATTGTTTCATTTTCGTTAAGCTGCATGCTTAATAATCCATTTTCTTCCGAACTAAAGGCTCTATTAACAGCGGTTTCCACTGACCAGCGGTATACAATGAGGCATCCCTAAACCATTATATGGCCCAGGCAAGGAATACATATTATTTTTTATGCGGTGAGGCGTTCATGGCTCAAGCTAATTTGGTCAATCTTCTTTCCTTTTTTCGTTTCTGCTGTGTTATTTCTCTTAAAGATCGCTATAGTCCTGTTAAAGCCTGGCATACCGCATTATTTTTAATTAATATTCGTATTTTTATTTCTAACTATAGGCTTGGTTTTTGAACCGTATAGGTTATCAAACGAATGGTCAAATATCGCACTTCGCGTGCCCATATTAATCCGTTGATTGGTGCAACCCATAAGAATGATCTACCCACTTTTTCCATTTTGACGCGTATCTTGGGCATTCCTGACCAGCCATTCTATTCTTATGTGGAATAGTAATCATATGTTCGTACTGCTCTTTTTCTTAATAGGCGATAGCTTGTCGGCCAGCCATACATAGTTATGGCTCGTTACATGAAAAACCATTAGACTTGCATTCTTTGATGTTGGGTATATAGAATTCATTCGGAATTGCAAACTTTGTGCTATTGTAGTAGGCTCTATGATGTAAAAGCGAGTATCGAAAATAGCATTGTTTGTGCAAACTTGTTGGCGAGTTTTGTATGTTACCTTCTAATGGGGATTATGCAGTTGTGCCAGACGGAAGAGAGAGAGGTGGCGGTAACACTCGAAGGTATGGGGAGGTGAGTAAGCATGGCCACGCCGGCGGGTCGACTGGAAAAAGGCCCGGCATCCTTTCTAAACCAGAATTTTAATTAATCTTAAAGTATTCTACTAGGATGTCGTGGGATGATTGTGGACGTGTCAGTGAAGCCCGTAACGATGCTACTTTTTTAAAGTACGTGCGCAAGAGCTGTTGGGTAATAATTTATGTCTAACCATGAAACTGACATGGCTGCCATCTATCGCCCCATATCGCCAAAAATGAAGGTTTTTCATGGGCTTACGGCTGTAATTTATGTATAGCCGCAAGCTGATCGCTATTTAGAAAAGAGCAGGTCGAAGAAATTTTGACTTGCACTTAGGGATGGCGTGTGTTGACGGAGGGGCATGAATGTGAAGCACACGGCACGAAGGCGGTAGTTCAATCAGGCAAGGAATTCATTCGGCGGACTAGTTGTTCAATTATTATTTTGCGCTTTGCTAGTTATAGCTATGTCATGATATAGCCCCCAGGTATTACGAAATAGCCACTGCCTTTAATTTAGATGGCGTGACTAAACTCGTCGGGGCGAGTTTTATACCTCTTAATTGGCTGTGTGCAATGGTTGGGACTGCTCACCAGGTAAACTATAGAGACATTATTTTTCCCTAGTACCCGAAAGCTCGTTAAAAAGTTTCTACTTTTTTGGTTTCCTTTTTTATCTTTTCTCTTAAGAAAATTAAAACCTAGATCGTTGTTTGTTAATCGTTTTAAAAGCCTAACAAAAAATGCACTAAAGATCATTGCAAACGATGCGCCAATTGGCATGTGCAATATATGACCCATTAATCCAGAACAAAAGCCATAGGTAATACCGAAGCAATAACCGTAAATGTGCCTAAGAAATTGTTGGGATTACCTACTTCTAATTCGCATATAAAGTGCCGCTTTGTTAATAATTAAAAGGGACAACGGCGTTCATCTTGAAATGCCTCAGCATATTTTCAACGGCCAATTAATAATAGAATCATCACCACATACCGTAAACAAATACTTAAAGCGACAATGTAAAAATTTCGGGGGGGTTTAGGTGGTGTAGTCCATTTCATATAATAAAACTTGAACAAGGTCAATGCAAAGGTAAAGTGGAACCGATAAAAACAACGGACCCAATCCACCTCGCCAACCCATTGCCAGCACACTACTAGCCGTTTACTGGCAAAACAATAGTCCTATAAAGGTTGCCACGAACAATTCAGATACTTTTTTGAATGAAGCGTTCTCTCCATAGTTTCTATTAATTTCTACATGTACAATCATCCGGACATTAAACGTGTTACGTAAATGATCGACCTTCCCATCAATTAATAACTTCCGAAATTGTTCATCGATCTGCGCCTTTCGTTTGGACAACGGAGAATAGTAACTGCAGGATTAATTCCGATCGACTATCCTCGTCCGCCTTTTACACTTACCTTTTCACAAACCCTAAACTCACATAATTTTGGGTACTTCTGGACACCTACAAATAGATTAGGCAACTTGCTTTAACATTACATAGGCTGATACTTGTTACAACCAACACCAAATTTTCAACATCCGCGAACCGATTTCTAAAAAACCTTTCCGGGTATTAATCAAGAATTCGGGAATCATTTTTATCAAAACTTCCTGAACTCAATATTGGTATTACTAGGCGGTAATCCGATTTTCAGGAACCGACAAGGAAATCAAATCCGCTCTCGGACGGCTAATTATCTCCTTTATCTAGAAAAACCACGCGAAACTGCACGATTTTCTTGCTCACCCAATTTTATGGTTACATTGCTACATCATTTACCTTTAATTATCTCGCTCTCTTAAATCTTGTGCCTATTTGGCCTTTAAGCTGGTTGTCGTCGTAATTCTCGCTCCATCTAAGGTAAAGCCCAACATGGGCACATCGTCAATCGCTCTAGTTTCCTTTAACTAATTGGAAACGTAACACCTGCTGGCAATTTGGTTCCAGTATGCTTTGTTAATTTCGTTGTTATAATTTCACGACCCCTAAGAACGCTTAATATCTTTTCGCCAACATAAAACTGCACGATCACCATCCTTGCTCTTTCATAGACGTGAGATACAACAATATTTCTTACACCTTTAATATTCGAAAATTAAATTGCTCTAAGTGGCTTTATTCACGCGCGACTTCCGACTTCCGTTGGACTGCCCTCCGGATAACCACAAAAATGCTGCCATTGCACAGTCAATTTTGCAGGTTTCTTCCTCTCGTGGGATTAAAGAACGAACTCTCCAACCGCCAACAACCTAAATACATCATTTAACAACACGTTAACTTTGATGGCATGAAAACGTATTGGCAATTTTTCCTGCCCGATACCTTCTATTCATAATGAAGGCCCCATCTTAATTTCCCCAAAGGGGAAAACTATTACGGGATATTTTTTAGTTCTTATTTACTTTTTATGAAACACTCCTCCACCGTTAGTTGAAACACGTACAGCTATACTGAAAACTGTTGACTGAGACTGCTTACTGCACACCTATTTCCCTTAGTACCGTTATACCAAGCCTATTCCTTTCGGCTGGAAAACGAGTAAGCTTCACCGCATTTAATAACCAGATTAAATCTCCTCTACCTGGTTTCGCATAGCTTCTTACACTAGAACGGACAACCAAACGAATAAAATGCGTTGTATTGCTTTGACTAACCGCTTTATAAACTCCAGATAATTGTCGTTAGTAAATTAAAATAAGCTTCGGTTGAATATAAAACCCAGTTCGGTTTGTTGCTTTTCTTTAAATACATCTACTGAAAATTAACTCGTTGTTAAACAATTCCTGATAACAAATAGAGCATTCTGTTTGTCTAAAGCTATTTTATACTAAATATTGTCAAGCCAGTATTTTGTAGCAGACACATTACTTCAGAACTTTTCCTTTATATGGTTTTATGGTTCATATATTAACTAAAACAGCTACCGTTGATCGCTATTTTTATTTCAGACGATTTCGTTTCAGGAACATTGCTCAGCTACTTCAAGAACCCCCATTAGCCGAGGTGTTTCGTCCTCCTCTCGTAACGGCATTCCTGATTCGCCAATGTAGGTCCAGCTGTCACATTTTTGTTTCGTTACTATTCCGCTAAAAGGTGCTGTAATTATTACGATGTAAATATTGTGCATTGACTTCATTTTTCTATTTGGCTTAGCCAATTCTAATTGGCTTTTGCCGATTTCGAAATTAGCTGTCCAATTATCATCCTATTTCTTTTTGCGATAGCGCTTTTAGTCTGCAAACAACCACTTTTAAAAGCGCGTTGTAACTTTTTGAAAGCATTCTCAAGAACACAGGTTGCATTGTGTAATTTCTGATCTTACTTGTGCACGCTTTGCTTGTTAAAATTCGGCATTAATAAAAATAAGCTACTAATAATTGTCCTTGTGTACTTTATCTCCAACATTAACGTATACCTATTATACTAGCCCATCATTCTATTACGTAAATCCGCCACTATTTGTTGCTTCAATTTTCCGCTTACAGATAAAACATTGACTTTTTCATTAGCTTGAACTGACTAAGTTTTTACAGCAATTGCGGGTGTTAATGATCTGCAAATGCTTTTTAGTCTTTCGCCTCCACTCTAGCCAGTAACAACTCGTTAAAGAGAAATGCTACGTGGTATTTACTTTTTATATTCTTGGTATATTTTTTTATTTAAAGCAAGGCTTTTAGTCTTGTTCTTGTTCTTTTACTAGGTTCTCTTTTTTCTTTAGGTTAAAAAATTGCACATACGCTAAATAGCGTAATTATGATTTGAAAAATTGTCGCAAAAATTGCTAATTGTTCTTGTGCAAATTGTGTTTCTGCTGCAAGTAAATCTCGGTTGTTTTTTCTAAACCTTGTTTCAAACCTATTTTTAGTATTATTCTTAAAATTCTTGGTTTGAGATAAAGCAAGCGTCGTAAGCCAACAGTATTATTTTTCTGCCCTCTTGCAGGCATACGTTTTGCCCTGTTTAATTCTAACCTGACTTTCAGCTTTTGGATTAGTCTAATTCTTAATTATAGATTTCGTTCAAATCTCGGGCCTTACCTTTTTAAAAACTTCCCAAAAACGCTTTCCGCCTTCAAACAGCGTCTCCATTGTAAGGCTGCTCGAGTAAATAACCATTCAGTGGCCCTCTCCCAAATAGTTCATCATCATGAAGTCATAAGGTTCCAAAAGCATTAAGACTTGGCAAAAAACTCATCTGATCCGCTTTATGCATATCGCTCAAGGCGTAGTTGCCGATTCGATAGCGCCAGAATCTCTGTTCTAGTTCACGAAAAAAACATTGTTTTGTGTCAGCCGATGCTATGGTCAATGAAATCTGAAGGTGTGTAACATAGCATAGCTATGCATCATTCATTACAACAGGAGCGTTAAACACCATTTAGAAGTGCGTTTTGAATTTGTTACATTTTTGGCCGTAGCCTGTAACTGATTTTCTACTTTCCGTAACACACGAACTAAATCGGCCAAAACATCAGATTTTTGTCAAATTAGCCATTGAACCACAAGTATGTTCGTCGCATGTGTGCCCTTGATTTTCTAAAGCCGTTATCAATTAGCTTTCATCCAAAAGCACTTCTTACTGCTTTGTAGGGCGTAGTGCTATTGCATTATAGGCCTTTCTACTTCTAATTCTAAATAGTCAATTTACGGCGATTCTTGTAATTTCGGATTGGACAATTTTAATTTCTGCTTTTGCCGCTTACGCTTTGATAAAAAAACATCAAAGATTTAATAAGAGTTGTTCTTACCGTAATTCTGGTAGCATAATCTTGAACTTCCGAAAGGATTATTTAATATTGCAGGATTTTAAAAATCGCACTGTGTTAAAGATACCTTGATTTTTAAAATTCTCTACTACCAAAAGCCATAGGGCTGGTTTGTGGTTGCTTTATGCCGTAATGTGAGCACTGTAATATTTGGGTAATAAAAGTTCCGTTTGTCCTGCTTCATAATCACCTTTTGCCAATCAGAACATCTTGCTAGACATTTTTTATAGTGTGTTATGCTCTCCCACTGACTGCTAACACAATCAGCTTTTTTTGAAACAACTATCATTCTTGAGCTCCTAGATAAAAATTTGAAATAAATAAAGAAAAAAACACAGGGACTAGAAATTTCCATTTGACTTTGGATTTATTTTTACAGCAAAATTAGCCTAGATTCAACCCCAAGGCAGTTAACCCTTTGTTTACAGTAGTTTAAAGAATTAATTTAATAAGTGGGTAATTTTAGGGAATAAAGTCCGCTGCTATTTTATTTGTTCGCTGTTTCCCTTTTACCCCTTTGGAAGGGCAATAATAATATGGAATAAAGACTCTCTATTAACAACTATTTTCTAATTATTTTGAGCAAAATATTTCAGGAAATGCTTTAAAAATGTAAGCTCTTCTTCTGAACCAAATTTTAAAGCGGCAAAAATGCAAAAGAAAAAAAAAAAGTTAAATTATCGTTTTCTTTTTAGACCCCGCATTTTTAACGTAGGGTATCCGCACTTACTTATTTCTAATCTGAATCTTATGGCATATTATCTTGTTTATAAAAGAAAGGGTCCGTATGGTGCAAAAAATAAAAAAACATCAATTGTAGGCTAATGCCCACTTAGTTTTTGTCCCGCTAACAAAAAAACAAGGGCACCAAAAAAAGTTTTTAGAAATGGTTAAAAAAAAAAAAAACTTTTTTTTATTACTTATTCTGGGAAAAAAAACCGGCTTTTTTTTTTTATTTTAGAGGGGGTTTAAAAATCTTTCCTTTTTTTTTTCTCCCTTTTTTCCTGCCCCCCCCCGTGGG
>Ga0163217_1060181_pt1 | contig 10379 bp, 6 predicted proteins | sample SynspAceP_FD_185933 | JGI IMG/M metagenome (GOLD analysis project Ga0163217, IMG submission 185933) | Saline lake microbial communities from Ace Lake in Antarctica - Synechococcus sp. Ace-P (PacBio error correction) | ecosystem: Environmental > Aquatic > Non-marine Saline and Alkaline > Saline ... | reverse complement strand
GGGCATGGAACGCCGCCAACATCTGTCACATCCCTCTTATTACCCAATCACTCAGGGCGATAAAATAAGCCAAACAGAATCACGGCCAAGCCGATCAGGACAATAAATTATCGACACTACGCGCGCGCTGCATTATCTAAATATCGGACCTTGTATCACCACCATCCATCGCTGAGGCATTATCATTAGCTATCGCAGGCATTGGGATCCAAACAAACTGAAGGAATGAAACACCTGTTACTTAGAAGAACAAAGATCTACCACTTCATCTAAACCACCTTTTCTGCACTTCACAAAAAATTCAGTATCGGTACATTCTCGACAGCAAGCTTCTGTATGGTATAATCGTACACTAGTTACAAGAGGTGACCAATTCATGCACAGCATATGATCATTTTGCCAGATAATTCCCCACTTAAAAGAGTCCGAAAAGTGGCTATCTCCCCCCGGTATGGCTTTCAAGTAAACATCAGCACAATTAGAACAAGCAATAAATACTATGGAACTGTTCTGAGTTCACCTACTCCTTATTGACCAAAGAAAGCTATCAAACCATTTATAGAATGTCCAGTCAGCGCGGAGCTCCTAGCGCCCCGCATTCGGCATTATCCTTTGATGCAAAGCCTAGGCCTTAGTATTAGGAAATCAAAACAGCATGGCGCAGGGAGCTAGCGTATTTACCTTCCCCTGCCAAACTGATTCCGAAAACGGCTACTCAAACACGTAGTAAATGCACTAGAAACAAAACGACCACCCTGATCCTGCCTCACTCAGACCAAACATCAAGGTGTATTTTTCCAACACGCAAAAGAAAGAAAGATTAACGCTCGGCACACAAGGGAAGCGGAATTATTGGGCAATGCCCTCCAATTGCAAAAGCCTTTATTTAGGCGATATGAGAAAAAAAAAAAATAGCAGAACCATGTACGGTATTGATTCGCGGCCGAGTCTGGAACAGGTAAAGAACTGTCGCAAAAGCACTGCACAAACTTAAGCCCAGCGCCACAATCATTCCATCATCAGCGTTAACTGTGCTGCCATTCCCGAAAAACCTTCATTGAATCAGAGCTTTTCGGCATGAGAAAGGCGCATTTACCTGCGGCCAACTTTCATTCCATGACGGCTGAATTTACGCCGCTGACAAAGGCACCTTATTTCTCGATGAGATAGAGGCGAACTACCACTAGAAAGCGGCAAGCGGAAGACTATTACGGCGTCTGCAAGAAGGCGAAATACGTAAGTGGGTGCCACCCAACAACAAAGAGACATTTCGCATAATTACAGCAACCCATTAAGAAATTTAAACCGAACATGATCCAACAAGCGGACAATTTTTAACAGAAGAATCTATACTCATCGTCTTTATGTCATGGGAACTACTACTTCCCCCCTAAGCAGACAGAGGTGACGACATCTCGATGTTAGCAAAAATACTCTTGGAGAAAAGCCTGCCAAAAAAACACAGCAACCAATTTGCAACCGTATACCAAGACATTATCGATAAGCATTCGCTCACATCGCTGCCCGGCAACGTACCGAGAGCTTGAAAACGCCATAGAAAGAGCCGTTTCATTCTCAGCCCTCCTGAAAGAGAATAGAGCTTGCCAATCTCAAACTTGCCAGTCAGCAACCCCCCCAACCCGACACCCCATTCACCAATGTCGGACACCCCGATAACAAAAATTTAGTGGGGGATGCCCTCCGATTACTTCAAAACATTTCGTACTCTCGCACTCAACACCAAGATTGGACCGGAAAACCAACTTGCACATTCTTGGGCATATCAAGAAAAAGCCTAATGGGAAAGACGACAAAAACTCGCTAATACCCAAAAAAGTAACAGCAGAAAAAGTAACTACCTTGGATACTTAAAAATACCCAAAAAAATAATAACGAAATATTGTAAAAAAAAGTGTACAGTATTTTCTCCAAACCTTAACCAAAATTCAGCATCTTTATTGTTTTTGCACAACAAATGCGCTTATAGATGCCGTACAACCGATTTACATAAGATTGACCAAGAATAAAAAATAAGTTAATCGTTCGTATGTAGGTTCTTAACAATAAAAATAACAAGTAGGCAACACTGGGACCCTCTTCAAATAAAAATAAAAATTTTGGACGGTCCTGGATGGGAAAATCGCTTTGGATAATTGACTTTTTAGATATGAGAGAGAACGACAATAATAAAGAGAACGATGAAACGATGCATTAATAAAAATAATAACCTGAGTTAGGAACTGCAGAAGCGAGCACCCACTTTGTTTTCGCGAACTAGTTCTTCATGTATTCCAAAGCGATTATTTTATTTTACTGCATCAGTAAATAATTTAATCGCTTCACATTTCTCTTCTACTTTTTCAACACACCACATTTAGTTCATAATACCTCATACCATGGCCATTATTCGTGTAACTTTAAGTCCATTCCACGTGATAGAATTCTTTATCGCTTAACTTTAAAATTTGGTGTCTAATGCTTACAGGATTTAAAAAAATCTCTAGGTACGCTAAAGCTTACCTCTCTGTTTGGCCTCACCACAGGCTCAGGATTACCCTATTATCATCCCTCGCAGCGTCACAGCTTTATCTCGCCAAAATTTAAAGCCCCAATTGCCGTAAAAAATATTATATCGCCATAAATAAAAGCTGGCTTATGACGCTTACCTTTGTCGGCGGCTGCGTTCGAGGACCCACCTCATCCGGTATTGAGCCAAAAAAGACATTTGATGTCGTAAACCAACGCGACACCCGAATGAAGTTCCACACCATTTTTTTCTTAACTAAGACTCATTGGTCGTCGGTTTCAAATTGCCGTTCATGTGAGCCTTTGGCCGTGAAATTATTGAAGTCTCTACAATTTAGAGCGCGCATCCCCAAGACGATGACAGCGAAAAGCAGGCAGCCACAAGAATCTCTAAAAAAGGGTAAAAGACTCGCCGCCGATCTGCCCATGGCCATGTATTACGCGACAACGTTGTACGGCAAAGTATCTTGAGAAGACCGCAGAAACGCCGGCGACTTCACTTTTAACCGCGCTGTATTTACAATGTTCAAGATTTTCAGTATTCACGATTATGCGGGTGGCCTTAAAAGACATTAGAAGACAAAAACAGATTCGTATTATGGTGAACCGCTCGTCAGCCCGCTATCAAGAAGAATCCCTGTGCGTATGTTGCGTGCGATTCGCTTCGCCGGAAAGCTCGCTTTTGCAGACTGAAGCCCCAAAACAGCGGCACCGATCAAAGGAAAAATGCACACCTACTAGACCCATAATTCCGCCAGCGCGCCTTTTCGAAGGAAGTGTTACAACCTCATTGGGCACGGCAACGGTATCCCAAACCTCTTAGCTTTACTCCGCCAAATATGGTCTATTCTTAATTTATTCCCGGACCACTGACGCTTTACTTAAAAAGCGGCTGGAAACGCGATGAATCGATCCCGGAAAGCCTTTATCCTCAAGGCTTAAAAACACACAGACGACGCATTACAAAGCGGGCAAAACCGACAGGCACCTACTTTTTTTATACGCGTTACTACTGTGGCCAAGCGTCGGCGTTACGCCATGATGGAATTTTCAAGCGCAAAGGCCATGCCAGCGACACCCGCACCTGCACCAAGCTGCGAACAGGGTATTTAGGACAATCAAAGTCGCCATCGACGCCATTCCACGGGAACCGGATTTTCAACACCCATGCGTGAAATTTGGGACATGCCAATATAGACTCCAAAACGCTATGGGAAAACGTGCCTTTTTAACTTACTAGAAAAACACCCTCGCTCCGCCGCTGGATTTGATTTCTTATTAATCAGAGAACTCAGCGGCCAACAAAATTGGATGGCCCTAGGTGACTGGGTTCTAACGCAACACAAGTTGTGGCGAAGCTTTTTCACATGGTTCAGAAAGCCCAGCAAAGAGAGCACAAAAAAACATTGATACTCCACGCCAACGACAAAGAAGCCCAAAAAAAACGACCGCCCGACGTCGTCGCAGAAAAAGTTAATGGCAAACATAAGTGCAAACCACGCCAAGCGAAACATCTGTGACGAATAAGAGGATCGCTGGATACAAGCTTATATCGGCCCCTCGGCAGCAATCTGACAACCCCAATGCGCACTTGATCGCGCCCATTGAAACCCTAAAGAAGCACGGACGCTTTTAAAACGCTTTTTCGTGTTTCTATCTATTTACGGCAGCAAGCCCGTTGGTCCTCAAGATCAACCAGACTCATTAATTGCGCGTCGCATCATTCGAAACCGACCTAACCCCTATTGCCTCTACTCGACATATTACAAAGCATAGAACAAGCTCAAACCCCGCCGAAGTTAAGAGAACGCCATTGGTCCGCGCACCTTGATTTAGATCTGTTATTGTACGGGTCCAGAAAAAATACAAATTACCTCGACTAACTGTACCGCATACCACATGCTAGAAAGGGGTTTGTCATCAAAACCACTCAACGATCATTGCCACCTAAGATGCGCTTAGAAAATGGCAAAAACCGTTTACGAGCAGTTACACCAACTTGATACCAAGCGAATTTGGTTCTTATCAAAGAAGAATAAACTATGGTATTTCAGATAACTCACAAAGAAAGGCTTACCAAAGCCAGTTACTTTATCTACTCTCAAAAAGATGAAAATTGATAAAGAAAAAATCACCTGCCTCACATCCTATGGACGCGTCATTCACCAATGCAGCAATGTTGCTGGCGTTGAAACCATTCTTTTGGTGATTTCCTTAGGGCTCACATTGGTCTATACAAGGCCAAGACATCACGCTTCCTGTTACTATTGCAAGACATGTGCTACCCTCAACCTATATCTATCTGCGCCGTGAAAACGATGGCAACACCCAATGCCTTCATCCTAGCCGACATGGGCGTTTCATGAGTTACAGCAAACCTGAGCAAGCCACTGACAATTTGCCGCAAAAAACTCATGCAGCCGGTGCGAGCAGGTCAAACTAGAAGCGGAAGCTGGCTTGCCGACACTATAAGACTATTTAAGCCAACGCGGCATTCCAGTGCTGCGCCACTTAGGATTAACCCTAGTCTGTGCATAAATTTGGCGCTACTAAAGTTCAAGGCAAAAAGCCAAGAATCCGCGATTTATTACTGAAAGAATCTCTGAACTGCGTGGAAGCAGGCCGCTGAACATCTTGCTTTACGAATGCATCCCAACCGAAACTTCGTAAAACACTAACCGGACCCGTTCCTGTATCCGACCCATAGGCATAGGCGCTGGACACCACACTGACGGCCAAGTTTTGGTAAATGGCAGCGACATGCTCGGCATTAAAACTTAGGCCACACACCCAAAAGTTCGTCAAAAACTTCTTAACCGGATGCGCTCGGTAATGTCACAGAAGCCTTTGAAGCCTATGTTAAAGAAGTCAAAGACACGACATCCCAGAAGAGCACGGATTCAAAACAATGAAAACTCACCACCATCGCCGAAAACTTCGGTGCTTGCCACTGGAAAATAGAGCGCCTACAAGACAAAAGCATTATTTTTGTGCCGAACCATGGGCAACTTACATGACGGAACACATGTCCACTGATTCGTCGCGCTACCCGAAGAAGGCGATGTGCATCGTTTCCTCTATTTTTGTTAATCCCAATGCAGTTTTCTGCCAAACGGAAAAAGACCTAGGAGCGCTAACCCAAATAAACACTTGAAAGAGACAAACGCGTCTTACAAGCCAATGGCTGCTCATTATCTATTGCAACCCGATCCGCTAGAAAGTGAGCGCGCAGATGGCAAAAAACGTAGCCAAACTCAAATTGAAGTCATTGGCCTATCCGACTATCCCCTTTGTGGCGATCCACGCCCAGGGCATTTTGTTGGGTGTCTCTACCGTAGTTACCAAATTGTTTAACTTGTTCAGCCAAGACTGGCCATATTTCGGCCAACAAAGACTTTCGCAATTAAAAATCATGAAGAACATCGGTTCGAGACCTAAGCTCTAACGTACGCGATCGGTATCGATACTGCGCGCCCCAATGGACGACGGCCTTGCTATGGGAGTTCACGCCAATGGCCTATTTAACCAAAGAAGTAAAGGGGGCACTCGCACCGGACGATGTACCAAAACCTTGTTATGGGCGAAAGACGGCCCTTAATAACCAAAACAGTTGCGAGGGTCACGAGGACATCGCGAACAAGCTCTACAGAAGCTTGAAGCGGCTGGATTCCGTCGTGATTTTATTTCGTTCGCAGATCCGCGCACAAGATAATTTGCAAACACCGTCAGAGGAGAAGAAAAAGCCTAGTCATTTTGGCGCGGCATACCTAGGAACGGCGCACGCTTGATCGATAAACTTGCGTGTAGACTTGCTTAACTTCACTTTCAAGACCGAGGGGAGATTGTAATGCGCTCACCCACAGAACTAACAGCTTGGAAAAAAAGTTTGTCCGACCACCAAACAAGAAATGAAACTCGTTGATATGAAATCCTTTTCGAAGCAACCCAAAACGTGCTGAAGAAAATACACCACTCAACGTCGGCAGGCTGGACTCTTGATTACGCCAAAAAACCGCGCCAACGAAAAAACCTTATCTCTACTCACAGATCTCGTCTAAAAGAAGCGAGACTAGAAAATTGCATCAAAAGGGCATGTTCAGCCGGCGCGCACATCAAACAACACAGAAGGACCGCTCTGTTTGCACATCGCCCTTCGTGCTTAGCCAAGCTCAAGAATCACTCATGGTGGATGGCGCTTAAAGTCTAGAAGAAGTCCGTAAGCCACGCTAAAAAAATGGAAAAAATTTGGTGTGCAACTGCACAAGCGGCGAATGGAAAGGCCCATATGCGGAAAAAACCATTACGGATGTAGGTTTCTATGGCATGAACGGCTCTTACCTTGGGCCCAAAAGTGGTTGCAGAAGCTCTGACCACCGTTACAAAAAAAGACGACATCCACCAGTACACTTTTGTTGCCACCATCCGATGTTCTGGACATTACCGGCAAGGCTAAAACAGCTGAACCCAGAATCTCCACTGTTCTTGTATATTCTCAATACTGAAAGACCCTGTTCTCGAAGGTTCAAAACCTATCCAAGATGTTCCAGATCTCTCCTATCTAACGCCACGAACAGATACGTAGATTGGTTCTAAGCATATGGGGGGTCTGAGAAGCGCAGAAGCAAACACTTCGCCCGCCCCGTCTAGCTCGAACGTGAAAAAGCCGTTGCCTTTGGCTATGCAGAGAGAGAGAACTCTTCCCAATGTGGGATGGGTTGGCGGACGTTACTCACTTGTGGTCAGCGATTGGGCTTGCCAGTAGCAATTGCCGTTGGCAATGGACAACCTTCTATGATCATTGCTAGCGGCGCGCTCACAAATGGATGCAGCATTTCCGTACCCGCCTTGAAGAAAACCTCCCCGTTATTCATGGGCGCACTTGCGTGGGTTTACATCAACTTCCACAAAACGCCACAACCCACGCCTTGATCCGCTACGATCCACTACCTACGCGCCATGCCAGCTCACATACAACAGCTCCGCCCATGGAAAGTAACGGTAAAGCTTACACTATTTGAATTGGTGCACGGTGTAGAAAACCGACCCACCGGCCCCATCATTTGGGTCTCTCCGGGCGCTGCACCACCACGGCCCAAACGAGACGCTTACCAACCAGTTATTGCATCAAGGCACCCGCTTGTGCCTGTGGACTTCATTGTCCCATTGGCAAGCCACAAACCCAATTTGGCGAAACACACGCCACAATTTCTTGTTCGCTAACTGCCTAGCCAGTCCGCCAAGCCTTGATGTGCGGTAAAAACCTTGACAAGCACAGCAAGAACTTTCGGAACGCTGCACAACAGACGAACAAATCGCTTAAAAATTGCACCCAAAAGTTGATCAAAGGCAACGGCCCAAGCAACCCACGCCTTACTAACGGATAAAAATGACACCAGCGACCGTTTGGTGCCTTGAAAATCGCCCTCTACGAGCAACCGTACTTTGTACAAGGCACGATTTGGGGCATCAACTCATTCGACCAATGGGGCGTCGAACTTGGCAAAAGTATTGGGAAACCGACATCTTCAACCGCCTTGTTAGTGACGCGACAACAGCGCACTGGATGCTTCTACCCAGCACTGATCAAAGCTTCAGAAAGCACAGGCTTAACTTACGAAGGCTTATTCTTTTCATACAGCGCCACTACAAACCAACACCAGCCTCGGTGGTGTCTTTTGCCTTTCTCTGTTCCTCTCCCCTTCTCTCTCAAGGGGGAGGGTTAGGGAGGGGTGCTCCTTTAGGCCGCCGAACGCCATCCCAACACGAAACTTTAATCCACATTTGACACCAAGCCAAGCAGCGTTTCTCTTCGAAACTACCCGCCTTACCTTCATTCGAAACGCCGCTTGGCCCTTTTTAAAAAACCCAATTACAACTTTCTTACAGAGACAAAACCAAAAAATTCATAATCAGTGATTTCTTCTAAACATTTATTTATTCTTTGCTCTATTCCAAAACATCAACCAACTTTGCATTTCCGCCAGAGCTTAAAATCATATAAACCAAAATATTTTTATCCTGATGATTAGGGATCTATTTATGATCCTTAACATTGGATTCCAGAGGCCCTGAAATTGGCATTATAGATAACTTCATCAACTCCTTTTTTCAAAATGAAGTACTCTGAGATAATTTGAATGCGGATATAGCTCCGCCCTCTATTGTGTTGAAATTACCTCTAACGGACGACTTAAAATTACTTCCCCTGTATGTTGCTAATCCATCATCTTTCTTTTATTCTAAAAAAATAATGGGAAGCCCCTACGCTTTTAGTTAGGTCAATAAACTTTCACCCTCTCTACTCAGGCTTCAATAAACATACCACCCAACCAGAAACAGGAGCCAAAGTATCCAGACCTCGCTTCTGAGATAGCGGATCCTCGGTGGAAAAGGCCAAATATTATAAAACACATTTGTATTATACGGTTAAAACCTTACCACCTTCTGACCTTATATTAGAAACGGGCTTCACCCCATTTTCATTCGTATAAAGGAGTTGGAATTATACGAATTTTTTAATTTACATCAAAAACAACATGTGATCTCGCCGGAATATAGAGGGAAAAACCTTTTTCGAATGAGAACAATCTTGCTGATCCAGACTCGATATATGATATAAATTCCCTTCTTCACAAAAGTAAGAGTTTCATCAGAGGAGAAAAAATGCCTGCGCTCCTTCACAAACCTCTTTTGAAATTTGCTCATAACCTTTTATCAAAAATTGTCAGAAAACTCCGGTCGGTTCATTTCTCAAACTCCTTAAGCATTAGTGGCATAAGTATTAATCTAAAGCCTCAAACCCATACCTCGCCAGTCTGCCGGCCACCTTCTAAGCGACATAAACACTCCTTTCTCAACCAACCGTCACCAAGGAATCACGAGGTTGCGGTGGCTTTGGAGCTACTGGTGATGCTGCAGGTATTTTTTGGCACTTAGCCCGCCTTCAAAAGGTCGGTCAGATCCTGCATTAAAAGAGTTTGTTTAAGCAACTTTCTTTTTGGCCGCTTTCCATGTTCAGGTTCAGGGTGTGTTGATGCTTTTCCACCGAATCTTAGATTTCTTCAATTTACCAAAAGTCGACTTTTCTGAGCGGCTTCTTGCTGTGCCATCAGAAACCGGAGTCGACGAACCATTTCACCCAGTTCGTAAGTCTTTAAATTGAACTGGCTGGCTTGTTTTCAGTCCGTGTAATAGGCCGTTTTTGGTCTTTCTGCTATTGAATGGTCCGACAAGCCTAAGTAATGGCGGTCGGATTTCAGTCTGAGCCAACGCCGTTCGGCAAATCGCTTCGCCCTACTCGGGGCCGTTGGCCATTCATCAAATGGGTGAATTAGTTTCAAAAACCATTTTTAAATGCGCAATTAGCCGAAACCGTACTGCCCAGAAAGAAACGATATCTCCGCCTCTACTTTTAATGGGTTAGGAGCGCGGATTAAAAAAAAAACCAATCTAGGAAATCGGCTTATTTCTGCATCGACTTTGGAATTTTGAATGTGGCGCTTCGTTAATGCCCACTTTTTCATAACTAAATCGGAACAGGAAAGACGATTTGGCATAGGGCTCTTCGGGGAAATTCTCGCCATTGGAAACCCAAACTTTTAAGGGTTTTTTTTACCGGAGGCAGTTAGACTAAATTTTTCTTTTGTTGTTTGGGAAGAAAACTAAAATTTGATTTTTTTGGCCAATGGGGGAAAAAACAAGCGGGGTCGTTTTTTTTTTGTTTGGGAGTTTCTTTCCAGGCCCCCAAAAAAAAAAGCTAATGACAACGCCCCCCACCGTTCCGACCATTTTCAAGGCCAGCATTCCCTTCTGGCCCGCGGAATCAGCGACTCGTGTTGGAGGATTATCTCTCT
>Ga0163217_1052719_pt1 | contig 10379 bp, 11 predicted proteins | sample SynspAceP_FD_185933 | JGI IMG/M metagenome (GOLD analysis project Ga0163217, IMG submission 185933) | Saline lake microbial communities from Ace Lake in Antarctica - Synechococcus sp. Ace-P (PacBio error correction) | ecosystem: Environmental > Aquatic > Non-marine Saline and Alkaline > Saline ... | reverse complement strand
TGTGCTGACGGGCACAGCAAGGGGCCGATCGTATCGGTCTGTGCGGCCCTTGGGTGTTTTTGCTGGCCAATTGCCGGGTGGCCGGCGACGTGGCAGGTCGGCGCGGATTATGATCGTACAAAGCGATCCGGTCGGCCGCGCGGACGGAACGGTGCGTGATTGATCGCCGCCATGGGGGGGGCTCAGCGGGTTCATCGAAAACTGGACGGCGGTTCCTGCCCGAGGACCCAATCATCGCGAAGTGGCCGCAGCCAAAGCCGTTATGTGACGGCGATTACGGCGAGGCGTTGGGCCTTTTGCCGTGGTCGCCTTGGGCGCGGTTCGCGCGTCGAAACGGATCAGATCAAAACCCGCCGTGGGATTTCCGGACGTAGTGCGGCTTGGGGGGCAAGGTATCTCCAAAGGCCCGGCTGGCAGTCGTTCATGCCGCCCGTGCGCATGATGCGGAACGTTGCAAGCGCAGGCGGTGGGGGCGCGATTACGATTGGCCGAAGCCCGGTTCCCATATTCCCTTGATTGCATTGTAAGAGTAGGGTCGGCTGATGGCGCGTCGCTTTTCCTGGTGTTATGGATTCAGTCGGCATCGGCGTGCACCGGAACGCGGATACGTCTTTAACGGTGCAAGTGCCAGATACCGGTGCGAAATACCTTCGGCCATATCGCGCAGGCTTGCGCCGAGGGACCGGCCGAAGACGGACGCAGCGGCCCCTTAACAGTTACCGACATCTGGCCGTCCGCTGGGGTCTGGGCCGCGCCATTGAACTGGCCAGCGGGGCTTCATATCGACCAGTCTGGATTGCGTCCCCGCGGCACATGGGGCAGGCGACGGAAGTGTGCCGGGCAAGGACACGCCGTCGGGCACTGGGAGTTGGCGGCGTTTGCCCGTGCGTGGGCTGGCATTTACTTTCCCGAGGTGTCGCGGTTCGTTTCTCCGCCCGAACTGTAGGCGGCAAGCTTTGCGGCCTTTGCGGGGACGACGAGATTGGGCAACTTTGCCCACCGCCCCCGGCACCGCCATTATCGAGGAGTTTGGCGCGCAACAATCATCAAGACTGGGTTTTTCCGATCTGCATTACGTCGGCTGGACAGAGAACTGTGCTGCAGATTGCCGCCCACGAGGAAAGCTTTGGCCTGCAACGGTATGCTTGAGTTGTGCGAAAAGATGGCTTTCCGATGCGCATGAGATGAAAAGTCGGTCGTGTTGATCGCACGCCCTTTGTCGGGGATGCACAAAGCGAGAACAACGCACCTCCAACCGCCGCGATTTTGCAAATCAAGCGCTCTGCCGCCGGTTCGCTCAGGCAACTGAGGGTGCAGGGGACAGTGGTTGCGCACGTGTATGCGGTGGGCAAACGATTCGGTGACATCTTTTCGATGGCCGTTTTGACGAGGTGCGTAAAGGGTCGGACGCGGCGCTGATGGGACATCTTGGCGATTTGATCGACACCGCCGAAACGCGGCAGCCTGACCTTTGCGAATTTCGCGAATTTGACAGTCTACGCACCGCGCGGCGGTGGGCTAGCCCGGCGCGGAAGCGATGACGAAACGGTAAATGCAGGGCGACTGCGGGCGGCGATATTGCTGGTTTCTAAACCGCAGATTCATGGCAATTACCCGACATGGGTCGGCACCGACCACACGGCGCGAGCGGGGTGCTGTTACTGTGGCGGGGGGAGGGTCGGGCACGTTGGGCCAGATTCGGCTTTCGCGAATGTGGAACGTCGATGATTGCGGCGCTATCTTTAGGGTCTTGTCTGATTGAGCCCGGGATGATTGCGAGGGGGCGAGAGGCGCGAGGGGGCCAGCCCCCACCGCGGCAAACGCCACGATCCCCCCGGAGTTTTGCTTGCAAAAATGAAGCCTGCCCGGCACGCGTGGTTTGCGGGGAGCGCTTTTCGGGGCATTTGAGTTCAGCCAAAGTAATATGGAGAGCGCCCCGATGTCCGATATTCATTGACCACCTGACCGTCGTTAATCATTCCACTGTGTTGCAGCACAAGCTGACAATCAATGCGGCGATAAATTCGACGTCCCACCGCGCGTTCCGCCAGTTGCTGCGCGAGATTCAGCAGCTTTTGCATACGAGGTGGACGCGCGGCCTGCCGATTGACGACCAACGGATCGACACGCCCAATTGCAGCGATGGACGCGCCGACGCTGGATGGCAAAAGAAACCTGGCGCTGATTCGATCCTGCGCGCGGGCAACGGGTTTGATGGATGGGGTGCTTAGAGCTGGATCCCGTCAGCGCGGTCGGTTTTGTTCGGCTTTTACCGCGACGAGGAAACCCTTGCCAGCCCGTCGAATACTACTTTTAAGGTGCCAGAGGGCCTGGATGACCGTCTGGTCATTGCCGTTGGACCCGATGCTGGGCAACGGGCAATTTTTCGTCTGTTGGCGGCGATCGACATTTGCTGAAGAAGAAGGCGGGCGCGGACCAATTATTCCGGTTCCTGTGTTTGCTTGGCGCCCGAAGGTGTGGCGCGCATGAAAGAGGCCCTCCCGATGTACCGATTGTGAACCGCGGCTGTCCGATGAGAAGCTGAACGAGCTGCGGATATATCATTCCGGGCTTGGTGACCGCCGTGACCGGATTGTTCGGGAACCAAATAGGCGCAAAATGGGCGATTCCGGTGGCATCAGGGTGCTTTTACTCTTGAAACCGGGATCGCGCAGGTTTGTTTACTACATTTGTGGTGGGGGCGCAGATGAAAATTTTACTAGTTATTGTGCTGTAGCGGCGTTGATTGGAGCGCACTTGACAGGAATTGCACAAGCGCAAAGCTTTCGGACCAGGCGGCCGGAATCCCGTCGGCGTTCGTATTAAAGGGCAAAGGGCAATATTGTCGACAGCAAAGGCTGATGTGTACATTCGGGCGGTATCGACGCAATGTGGACCTGGGTTGCCGCGCGTCTCGCGCAAAGCGTCAGGGGCGTGTGCGGGTTCAAACCGCACCATGTGGCAGACAGCTGCCAGCGCCACCTGCCGGTGCTGCTGACGGCCGGTACAGATACCGTGAACAGCGCGCCGTCGCGGCCAAGCCAGCCACGGTTTGCGGCACGCCCTTGCCACAGCGCAAGGCCAAGCCGGTTGTGTACGCCAGAAAGCACCAAGTCGTTGCGCAGCCGGTGCCGCGCTTCTGTCGATGTTGCATCAGCCCCTATTAACGCAGGCTCGGTTGCTTGTTGCGGCAGGTCCCAGCACGTGTGCAGGGCGGTCGGCGATCAGCCAGCAATATTCCGGGTTTCGGCGCGACCAAAGGGTTGTTGTGCGTTGCGGTCCGCAATCCGCGCCCAATCCTGCATTCCACATCGCAGGCTGCTGTGACGGAAACCGCGCCGGTTCCGCGGTTGGCACGACGCGCCGTGTGACCGCCCCTGCGAAACCCGCGCCTGCACATTGCGTATACCCGCATTGTGCCAAACAACGTCCGATCAACCGCCAGAATACCGTATGCCAATGTGGCCGTGCCAAAAAAGGCTATTCGCCCGTGTGGGAGGACGACCGTCTGAACCCGAAACCGGGCAGAGCAGAACCTGGCTGGCGGTCCCAGATTGCTTGTTTGATCTGGACCAACACCGTTGTCCGCGCCGTTTTGATCAACCAGAATACCGGTCAGGATGTTACGGCGCGGTCTGCCGCATGGTTTATCCTTATACATCGGTTGGACAGCAGCGGCGCGAGTTTGGGCGACGTGACCTTTGACCAAAGCGCAATGGCCAATGGTCAAGCGCATTGTTACGCAACAAAAACGCTGCCCCAGCTAAACGCAAGCGGTCTATCCAGCCGCTCCTGCGGCCCAAGCCGGTGGCAACTGCACCCGCGACCCACCGCGTGCGTCAGGCAACAGGTTATGTGCAAAATCGGTGTCTATGGCGATTAGTGCAAAAACGCCAAACGCGCCGCGAAACGTTTATCGCTCGTATGGGGATTGGGAGGGCGCGGATCGGTAAAATCCCACCCGCGGCGGTAAGACCTATTGTCGGTGCAGGCCGGACCCTTTTTGGCCTGTGCGTCCTCGGCCCCTGCGGCATTGGGCAAAGCTGCGCGGTGCTGGGCTATTGGGCGATGCTTATATCCGCTTGACAGTCAAATTGCGATCACCACAGACAAAAGGCCAGGGCCGGAGTCGATCCGGCTGGCCTTTTTCGTTTCAGCCCGAAAAACGCGGAGTACGCGTTACCCGCCGCAGATTGTTTTGTAACCGCAGCCAGTCCGCGTCGCTGCAGCAGCGGGTCGTTCCTTGCCGTTCATCGGATCGCCCTCGATTCAGGGCTAAGGACCGTTTCGTCCGGTGATGTTCGGCGCGCCCTGCGCATAGGGTGCTGTGCGGGCCGTGCTTTTTCGAACGTGCAAGCAGCCTCACCGGAGGTTTCGGGACGGTTTCGGCATCAGGTGCTCCGCATACCGCGTCAGGGCCCGCGTCAACACATCGCCGGTCGTCAGCAACCGAAAGTTTTCGCGGATACTGATTGGTTCCGCCAGCATATGTTGCAGGCGGATTCTGTGATCGCGCGTTTGGCTTGCTCTGCCAATTATAGCCGCCCGCGATATCGGGGGATTCGTGTCGTCGAACAGGGTTTTGTTTCAGCACTAATCAGGGACCGCCTGGCAGTGCAGCTGGGACGGCGTCATGGCGGCAGGCACAACCATCGGTTCGACGACAGGCGCGCCCGAGTTTTGCCAGCGCAGTCCGACCCCGCGGCATTTGGTGCAAGCGCCACCCGGACACCCAGGGTTCGATCTTTTTCAGAGTAACGACGTCCGATAGAGTTGCGTTTGACCTTGGGGACGACCTTGAGGGTGTGATCTTGTAAGGCACCGGCAGGCCAGAACAGCGCCACGGCCGCCACCACCAGCGCAGAGGGTTCAGCCACCCGGCAAAGCGCAACCGGCCGGGACGGGGGCGGTGGCGTTCGACGGACACGCGGGCAATGTTTCGATGGCGTCGATCATCTCTCCCTCGTTGTCGGAGATTTCAGCGTTTCACTGGGTGTCGCCATCGGGGTGTGGTTTTAAATTGCAGGACGGATGCCGGGGTTCGACGTGCCAAAGCCGCCAAGGACCAATGGGCCAACCGGCCTGATCCCTCAAGGTCAGAAGGATTACCAGCGTCGCAATCGCCCGATCGACACGATGACTCGCGACGTTTGCGCATCCGGGGCAAACGCCAGGAGTCCGGTTGCTCCAACCGAGCGTATTTGGGAAAGGGCTGTTCATATCCTGAAGTATAGTTTGCCTAACTTTTTTGGATAGTTTACCACCTGACACGGGTGGCAATGGGAGGACTTACGACAGCATGGAGAATTCTAAAGGAGTGTCCCCATGGCAGGATTCAAGGCCCGCACATTCCCGATTTGATTTGCGCCAGACTGGCCGAGTGTGGTATCAAGGATGGCAATTCAGGCTTCATGCCAGCGTTGTCCCTACAGCATGACGGACCCTGCGCCACACCCGATGAAATCACGATGCGGATGGGCGCGATTGATCTTCAAACATACCAAGGTGGCTGGGTGACGGGCAGATCGCGCAGGTTTTTTTTATGGTGGATCATGACGAGATCTATCAGTTCTACATTTTTCAACGCCGCCTTCAAGGGCTTGGTTCTGGCGCAGCAAGATGATGCGGCGACAGAGGCAGAGCTGCGGCCATGGGCTGAAATGGTGGCCTGTACGGTCGGCAATACGCGCGCCGCGCGGTTTTACGAGGCTGCGGTTTGCGGTGCAGGGCGGCGCGCAATCCCCTACGAGGTCGAAAACCGGCGAAGGGCCGCTAACAAAATCGACGTTTTTGGCGGTATGAAAAAAACGGGCTCGGCTAGGGCCGGTCAATCAGGCAGAGACGATGCATCGTGCCGATCCGATCATCTCTTCAAAACGTGATGTAGCATTACCTTATGGACTTTCGCAGCCTCGGCGCGCAGTTCGAATTTTTGTTACCGCCGGTCGAGGTTGTTGGCAGCTCCTGAAGATAAACCCGTTGGGCGTTTTTGAACCCTGCAAGGGTTTGGCGGGCAAAGGCGATCATGCTGGCTTCGTCGCTCGTTGCACCGGGGTTAAGCTTCGATAAAGGCGCAGGGACTTCGCCCCATTTATCATCCGGCTGCGCCACCACGCAGCAAGGTTCACATTCGGGTACAGGGGCCATCAAAACCGCCCTCTACCTCGATGGAAGAAATTGTTTCCCCGCCCTAAATAATTGATGTCCTCTGGGCGCGGGTCCGCAATCTGCATGTGGCCATTGGGGTGTTGCCACAGCCAGATCGCCGGGAATGAAATACCCGCCCGCAAACGCCTACATTACGTGGCGGCGGAGGTTCTTAAATAGCCCTTCACACCGAATTGCCGAACGGATCATGATCTCGCCTTGGGTGGTGCCGCTCCAAGGCGGGACTTGGGGACATTGGCTGTCCATCACGGTTAATTCCTCCATTCAATGGGCATGGCGACGCCTTTGGCGGGCTTTGATCGCAAGCGCGTCGGCCCCTTGAGTGTTGTCCCACGGCGGGGGTCCCCACAGGCATTCTGTCACATGGCCATAGGTTTCGGGTCAGCCGTAGACCTGCGTGGACGTTGAACCCAGGGGCTTTCGATTTTGGACAGGGTGGCGGGAGGCAGGGGGTGCACCGGCGGTGAACACCTCTACCGATGGTTTGAACGTGCGGCGTTCTGCTTCGGGGCGTTCACCATTTATGTTCAGGGACAATAGGCGCACGCCGAAGTGGGTCACGCCTTCGGTCTTGCGATGGCGTCATAGATTGCGCTTGCGGTAATGTCCGCGGCAGCAGACAGCGTGCGCCGAGCAGGGGGCATCATCACGTATGGCTTCCAGCCGTTGCAATGAAACAGCGGACACCGATCTGCATGAACCACAGGCCGCATCACCATGCGACAGGCTCACCACTGTGCCCACTTAGTCATTCAGATTAGCCCCGCGATTGATGATAGACCACGCCTTTGGGCGCCCCGTGTGGCCGAGTATAGTTCAGCGCAAGGCTTTCCCATTCGTTCGCTTGGCAAAGCCATACCGAGGCAGGTCGCTTGCGCGATTGAAAAATCTTTCATAGGTCGGATGACGCCTGTCGCGGCAAAAACGGCTCTGCACTTCGATGAGCAAGGCGCAGGCCCGTTCAGTTCGGCACCAGGGCGGCTTCGGCCAGATCGATGAAACTGGGGTATCCGCCAGAAGCACCGCGCTTCGCCGTGGGTCAGGATATAGCGCACGGTCGCCACATTCCAGCCGAGCGTGTTATTGTGTAGAGCACGGACCGCAAGCGGCGCCGCCGAAATGCGCTTCGGCCTGCGCGGGAATGTTGGGGAGCAGGGTAGCAACCACCTGGGCCGCCTCAGATCCCGCCCCGATAGGGCAGAGGCCAGCTGAGAGCAGCGCGCGTGATACTGCGCATAGGTCACACGGTGCGCGCCGTAGATCACCGCCGTCCATCGGCAAAGGACATGCGCCCGCACGCTTCAGATGCGACAGCGGTCGTCAGCGGCACATAGTTTTCGCCGCGCATTTGTCCAACCCGTCTTTCGTTTGTCATCCAAGCCCATGCGCACCTAGTCGTTTCGTTTCCTGGTTCCGGTTACTTATTGCGCAGCATTTCCTCCCGTTTGGGAAGGATGATCAAAGCAGGCTTAGGGGAGAATTTATGGGCCAAAGCCGCAAACGACCGACGCGCGTTAGAGGCAGGCGGCAATGTTGATCAGCCGTGGCGCAGCTATATCTTTGTGCATATTCCAAAAGACGGGGGGCAAACATCGCTGCATTGCGCTTGAAGGCGCGGGCGATGAAAGATGATTTTGCTGTTCGGGATTACGCCCAAAGCCAGCAAACGGCGGCAAGCGTCTGCAGGGGGGTCACGGCGGCGGGGCGGCTATTTGGAAACATTTCGACGCTTGCCGATATCGAAGGGCGTCGTGACCCGCGAGGAGATGTCACAGAATGTTCACCTTTTGCGCTGGTCAGAACCGCGTGTGACCGGATGGCAGCTTATTACCACTGGTGCGCGAACCAAGGGTTTCGATCATCGGCAGTGGGCTGGCCAAGTCGTCTGAGAGTTCGGCGCGTTCGTTCAGTCACCTACCCGTGCAGGGTAGTCTTGCTGCGTCCCTTATGGGTCCTATCTGCCGACGGTGGCAGGTGTAGATCAAAGCACCTGTTTTTCGTCCGGATCGAGCATTTCTTTCGAGGATATGCGCAGCCATTTGTTCGATTCATCTGGAGGTTCGATCTGACATTTGGCCCCGCGAAAACACCTTCTGACCGCCGCTGCGGGCTATCAGGGGTATTTACCGCCAAAGACACGCGACCTTGATTGCCTGCGGCCGCGCCGAGGATATCACACGTTTCGGCGTATTCGTTTCGACGGCTGAGATCAGCCACCCCCATCGATCACCGCAACGCAAAACGGCCAGCACAAAATGCTTGGCCGTTTTCCATTTTTATGGTGCGCCTGAAACTCAGGCAGGGCTTTTTGGCGTCGAGGCCGAAGCGGTACCATAGAAAGGCTCTGGTTCTTCTCTGCATTTCCCACGCAGCAACTCGGGGCATTTTGAAACGTTCGCCGAATTGCCCGCTTCAAGTGGTCACAGCGTTCTGGCCGCATAGGTGTGTGCCGATTGATGTCGAGCCAGCTGAACGGGCCACCCGGAACCAAGGCGCAAAGCCCCAGCAAGGATCGCGCCCACCGTCGCCTTTCGCGGATGTCTTCCAGCACGCCTTTTTTCAAAACGCGCGCACAGCTTCCATCACTTGAACGAAACATCAGACGGTCCTGGCACATCGCGCAGGTCTGGCTGTTCGTCGGCTAGCGGAACGTTGTCGTGCATTGCCCTTCAATTAGCCCTTGACGGCTTGCCTTTTCATCATAGTCGAAAAAGCCCGCGTTTGCCTTGCGACCTAGACGGCCCAGATCTTTCCATCAAAAGATCAGGTTCATCGGCTTGGGACGCAGGATAGGCATTGCCCATAGCCGGCCCTGGTCGCGGAGCAATCTTGCCCCAGATCGGATAGAGGTTTCATCGGTTCAGCTGCACCGGCCCCCACAGGGGAAAGCCAACAGCTGTTTGCCGCGTGATCTACCAGCTGCCGTGCTGTTACCTCGGTGATCATGCCGCGCGCCTTCGTTTGCGTAGGGGATTGATTGCATGCGGTTGCATAGAAGAACGCGCGTCATTTACCACGATGGGCGTCTTTGCGGATTCTGGCGCACATAATCGAGCGATTTGCGCAACCGCACGGTCGGCCTGTTTCGGCACCCTTGATGACTCTTCGACCAGTGCCATTTTTCTCGACCGGCCGAGAAGAAGTGGATGCCGATGAACTGTTCCGCACGCGACGACCGCTCTTGGCCAGCTCGGTTGATCGGCAGGGTCCGAGGTGTTGGAGGCAAAGATTGCCAATCCTCGGGGATCACGGCTTTCGACCGTTTGGTCATCTCGGCCTTGACGGTAGGGTTTCGAATACGGCTTCGATGATCAGGGTCGCAGCCTTTCAGCGCATCTAGATCGGTGTCGCAGTGAATCAGGTCCAAGCCGGCGCGTTTTCTTTTTCCTCGGGTGGATTTCTTGCGCGCGATGCCCTTATCAAAGAAAGCTCGCGGAATAGGCTTTGCCTGGTCCGCTTGCTTTCTTGCGTCTGGTCGATCAACACGACCTCGATGGCCCGGCCTGTCGGACCACAAGCGTGATGCCCGGGGCACCCATCATGCCAGCGCCCAAACACGCCCCAGCTTCTTTGGACGCGCTGATCGGCGGACACCTTCGGGCCGCACTGCGCCTTTTTCCAAGGCTTCCTTTTGTCAGGAACAGCGACCGGATCATGGTAGAGAGACGGGCTTCAACAGGATATTGGTTGAACCAAGCGCGCCTCGATCTTAAGCGCGGGTATCGAACGGCACAAGCGACCCTTCGTAGACGGGCCTCAGCAAGCTTGGCCGCGGAATGCGCCTTTGGTCTTTGCCGTTGACCATTCGCGTTGCACGAACAAAAGGTTTCATTGAAACCCGCAGGGTGATAGGGCGCGCGCCGGGCACTTATAGCCTTTGGCATCCCAGGGGCTCAGGATGTCCGCATCCTTTTGGCGTTTCAGCACCCATTTTCCTTTGCCGCGGGGCCACCGGATCGGCGGACGACTTTCGTTCAATCAAAGCCGGGGCAAGATTTCCGCAGCCAGCAGGAAGCGGAAACCATCTTTTGGCCCTGTTCCAGCAGGAAAAGGTGACGCGGCCATTCGGCGCCCAGTTTTTTTTTTGGCGTGTCAGAACGGGTTGTGCCGCCCGCGCCGGGAAAAGATGGGGCGGACCATGATTTCTCGGGGCAGGGGGGCCGATAAACCGGGGGCCCCTTTGGGGTTGTCGGGGGCAAATCCTTTCCTCG
>Ga0163217_1010572_pt1 | contig 10379 bp, 5 predicted proteins | sample SynspAceP_FD_185933 | JGI IMG/M metagenome (GOLD analysis project Ga0163217, IMG submission 185933) | Saline lake microbial communities from Ace Lake in Antarctica - Synechococcus sp. Ace-P (PacBio error correction) | ecosystem: Environmental > Aquatic > Non-marine Saline and Alkaline > Saline ... | reverse complement strand
TAATCCGATTTTCACAGAAAGAAGTAACCTTGCCACTGACTTTCTGCCAGCCGCTCAGGGGCTATCCTGTGCCGACTAATACTCGAGAAAATTATTTTCCTCGAGAAAGTAGGTTAACACTTAGTTTAACTCCCATAAGAATCCTGAGCTTTCTGATAAATCTTTAAGATATGGTGCCTCCTTTCCATTTCTCGCACTCAGAAAACTCTACGGGATCAACCCTAGCACTTTTTTAATAATTCATGGTGTTTCTCTCGACCCCAGTTACCAAGCTCGTACCTCCGATTGAAGACTCATCATATTCCTTAATCTTTTACTTTCAGAGTTCTATCCACCGTCTCACCTTTGTACACTTTTCTCACTGCAAAAGCATCCCTCTGCATTTGTTGAATCCAATCGTCAACAACGATCTGTTTTCTGTTCAGTTAGTAACATTTGCAAGGTGATCCTTTTGGGGCATATAACCAACTATCATTCTTCGACCTGGATGTGGTACTCTCAATGACTATATTCCCAGTGCTTTTGTGAAGCTCGACTATGATACACACCCGGTGACCCCACAGGGACGTTTGCGAAGCGAACCCAGCCTATGCCCATTTTCTCTCTTCTCTATTCCATAAAACTGCTTCAGTTTATTTAAATTAGTTCGAATTACCAAAGGATGCAATATTATTCACATATTTTCTTATTGTAATACTTGTCGGGGTTTAAACAGATATAGACCCGATCTGACCATTGTTGTGCCCGACATTTTTCTGTCTAAAAAACGGTACAAAGATGGTGAATTCTAGGGAATCATCAGTTACTCCGACAATGAGAGGTGCCTCGCCCGAATTAGCAGCAACCATTTCGGAGCCGCCTCTGCTAGCATATAATATCCAAATTAGCCTAGTACTGGTCTTTTCTAAGCTTCAGTCCTACTTCCCTCCCGCGTGACTACAGAAACTAGTATTCTTGGTAGAGCTTTGCGGACATTAGAAAAAATCTGCGCGTTATGAATTCATTATCCACCCTATTGCTACGCCGCTTAACAACCGGCGTTGAACTTCTAACACACAGAATTTTTCCAGTGATTTGAATCCATCAATACAGACCAGAACTGGACGCCTCGAACAAAGCCCCATGCTTCTCTCTTTTTATTTTCCCGTTAGATGACCAGAGACAGATGCGTCGCACATCGAACTTACTGATTGTTTATATAAGCCGGATCGATCCCAGGAAACCTTTCTCTTTCGACAAACACTATCCTGACCCAATCAGGCCATCACCGGGAAATGAGAAAAAAACATACCAGCAACAAGTTAATTCGCCAAAACACATTGAATGCCCAAAAATATTAGGGTCCTTTCAGTGGTGATAGACCTCCTATCTCGTATCAATCAGGAATAACATTAAAGACTAAAAGCCCAATCTCCAAGAAACCACGTCCGAACGGCCTATTTGCTCCAAAGCAGGCCACCAAAAAATAAAAGAATACCGGTACTGCGCTATTCCAGTAAGAATCATTATGTGGGTAATTCTAGACACATGTTATAAAAGTATTGCAGCAAGAATCAGTAAACCGTCCACTTGTAAAGATGACTCATGCATAGTCGATCGGATCGGATACCTAAAAATTAGACTTAGTATTGATAACCAGCAGCCTGCATCAAAAAAGTACGATTTCCGATAAATTAAAGATAATAGTGCAGCTAACTTTTATTAATAGCTTAAAGATTTATGTGTGAATATTTGTACTTATCGTGTGTTAGTGTATTTAAAAATAGATTCATATCTACTTCACTTCTAACACGTGACTCAAAATTCACCGATGAGGGCACTTATCCGCTTTACTTTTTTTTTTCTCTCTCTTTAGCTTTCTCTTTTCAAGCTCGATAAGCGCCAAAGCGAAAAGGAATAGTCAAGATAATACTAATTTAGAGGGTTAATATGATATGGGAAGCATCAACACTAAAAAAAGTTACTTGCCGCCCAAGACCACGGAATGGGACCAAGCCGAGTTTGAGATCAGTGTCATATTCGATGGAGTATAACTTTGTCGAATTTCGATATTTATATATTGAGCCAAATGTGAGGGGATATTATTCCCTGAATGCCCTTGGGTCTACTCTGTGTGCGCCCCTTTCAGTAAGCGCGGAGAAGAGTCTTCTAAATCAAGGAACGCCGGTAAGGCAATTTTCTTGAAGCTAACTGACTCCCCGCGATTTTTGGATACAAAATTTTATGACAACGTAAACTAAGAGTAACATCTATATCCGGATACAGATCATGCAGCACTTAGAACATTTTGAGATAATTAGATTGGTGTTTTCTAATATTTTGGTGTACGGCACCACGTTTTCAATACATCAATAGTGTTGGAGCTTCTTACGGACCGTGTATATAAATCGGTGCGTAAACTTGAAACTCATCTCCCTGCCTCCATTAGCCAAGTGTATGGAAATTAGTGTAGGAATTTGGCGCGATTGGGAATGAATGATGGCCAGATTATGATATACATTCGATTCAGGGGTGAGAGAGCCTGGACTTCTAAAATTGACAAATAGCCGGGTCTGCCAACATTCGACCCTATTATGAACTATATGATGGAGAGGGACGAAATTTTACTGATGTCACGGATCTCCCCATAAATGCCCTGAAATATTAATTCAATTTCATGGGACATTGGAGTTTTGCTTGATTCGAGATAATGAGACTTCGATCTGGACAATCGCAGTCTCTTTGCAAAATGTGTGGAACGAGGGTCGGATTTAGATTGTAATGACTGAGTAATGAGATTCTCTTACAACCTCAATATAGGCGCACGTGCTCTCCCAGCCTAAAAAACAATCTATACTCGAACGCAAATTACGAGTATATATGAAACAATAGAATGTAAAAATGCATGGATTTTCATAGATCTCTCTATCACCAAGTCACATGGGCTATTGACATAGCTCTCATCAAAAAAATCGTTGGTCCGGAAGGATCGAGCATCTATTTGCTAATGCCAAAACGAGAGTTAGCGCAACAGGAATTCGCTCGAATTGTCTGCTCGATTCATTTGGGCCCATCAGTGAAAATATTGTTCCTGAAGGAACCGGGATCAGATAATGTCAGTTCTTTGCTGGAGTTTCAGGTGACTCTAGATGGGTTGAAGTATTCCCTAGGACATAAATTATTTAATGTTGCATCGAGCCTCCTCATAGCGGAAGTAGATTCGAATTTTGTTAGTTCAATGGTGAAAATGCAAGGACCATTAGGAAATGAATATGGGACCTGTTTCGTACCAATCGATTTCATGGTCCGGAGGTGACAGAAGACACTAATTCCACAATCTTAGCAGAGCTTCAGTTTGGATTGCTCCTCTCTAAGTGCACCATTTTACCTAGATCGGGCTGCGCGGAGCTGTGAGAAAACGTATATACGTCATATATATGTGATGTCAAGGAGTAGACGGTAAGACAGTAGAAATTATATTGATAGAAGATCTCGATGTTCTCATTGATGTTCAGGACAGCGTATCGCGACATTTGATAATAATAAGGCTGTAGAAATGTTGACACCTTCACAGAAAAAGAGATGCCTTCGAATTGAGGATGATATACACCGAAAAAACGGTGATTAAAGGTTTATGAAAATATATAACGACAAAGATGGGTCTCGCCTCCCCCCCAGACTTACTTTAATCAATTTACAAAAGCACCCAAACATTGCCCACATAGAATGTAGGAAGTCAGTGGGACAATTAGCTCGTGATAAATACATTGAGCATTAGAAGTAGATCTGAAGAGCGTATTAGACTGAATTACAATAATAGTTTATTCAAAGAATGTTTGGCTATACCCTCATTGTGATATGTGATCACTGAGGACGAACATTAGAAAGTTCCTCTGGCGAACGTGCACGTTATAGAAACGTTTGCCCTGGGAAAAAACGACTCCCATTTTATGAGGGATAAGTCGGACTGGCGGAAAACCGATGCCTGCCAGGAAAATGATAGAAAATAGTCCCCCTGCCCAAGGACAATTGAGACCCGAATAGTGGAACGAATGAATAAGCATATAATTGCCATAAAACTTCAGGATACCCACTATGGACTAATGATCGTTAGGATCCTCCCACGTCCGCGTACTCAAAACATCCTTAGAATTGTACTCTTCTTTGAAAATTTATACGTCAGTAAGATGGTATGTGGACTCAAAGCCGCACTATTTTCATAAATGTGAAGTGTTAAACCCTTCAAAACTAAGGAAAGCTAGGGAGTGACATCATAAGAGATTCAACTATAGATACAGGAGCTGAAATCAGATATGCAGATATAAAATTTCTCGACTACGATTGAATCGGCGAGGATATCTATTCGGGCGTGCCGATTTAAGGTCCCATCCCTTTACTCCAGATGTACCGAAACCACAACTGCGCTAAAAGGGCGATGTTGGGTTTATGACAGGTTATTGGAAAGGATATAAACCATCTTGCGTCCGCGCACGGCCCAAAATTGGAGAAGCGCTCGTCTCCACTTAGAGGTGACTGAAATGAAGACATAGTATGCTCAAAGAAGTCACCACCTCGGCGCATGACGACTCTCAACGTAATTGCATTGATTCGATAAAGTTTGCCGCGTAGCTCTCAGCGTTCAACATCTCGTCACTGCTCGCTCCTCCCGAGCTCCGCCACGGGTCCTCGGCCATGAATACGGGCATGCTCGGTATACTGCGCTCGGTCAAAAAGCTATCAAGACAGTAGTACTGGCAAGCGCGGGTTAGAAACCTGTTTTATTTTACCCGAAGATGCGCCCAGCTCTAACAGATGAAGATCAAAACGAGATGTAGTTTTATGAGGGTATCATTTATAATGGGAAAATTTTTACCGTAGCGAGCCGTACTCGTGATCGAGGTGTCTCGTGCCAGCTTCTTGTCAGATCGCTATATAAGGCTCTCAAATTATATGGCTTGGGCGACGAAGTGAGAGCACAACCTGTTTATTATATATTACAATGATTCTCGCCAATTTCGTGGGGCTCGTTAAGCAGTAACGGATTCTTTATTCACGGCATCTACCTTTAGTAATCCCACCACTCTTGGAAAAAACGGTGGAGTTGATCGTGGAGCATTCACATAGAAACGCTGAATTCTATTTCACGGGAGTACTTGTGATCGACTCTTTATATTTTGGGGCTTTGACGGTGTAGTATTATAGGGCTGGGGTAGAGTCTCCTTGGTCACACAAAAATTAACAAAATCGCTTAACCCCTCTGTTTGAAAAATTACTGTTATTAAGTTCATAATCCCCTATAATACTTCTCTCTTATGAATGCAGAAAAAAGCAATTCAGCTGCTCGCTGATATCCCCGGAGGTCCATGGTAGGATTGTTGTCGCGCCTTCAAAAAAACCAATATACTAGTTGGGAATTGTATCTCTTCGACCTCTGAATCGAACACCTTGGGATTGGTCCACAGGCCGGTGTTTGGGAGCAAATTGATTTCGCATGCGCATATATATCATAACAGTCTCGAAGTGACAGTGAGATTTCCACTTATAAAGACGCCCTCAGTCATATTCAAGACAATTTAAAAAGGACATACAAGCTCACATATACTTTTTCAAACACTAGAATCTGAACCTATAATTGCCTGCATACAGCTAATACAGTGCAACATATAGTCGGAAGGGTTTATAGTGTGCTCGCTTCCCGAGAAAGGTTACAGATTTACCTTGTGCGTTTGTGTCTAACTTAATTTTGATTGCTAGGAATTTTTACGTACTTGCAGGCTTAGACCCTACACGATTCGCTCACAAGTATGGACACTCTCGGTCCATAGGGAATTTTACAAATCTTATCATCCGTAATTTTTTGGCCGTATTATGGGCAGTCAATCAGCTCATCCACATCCCACTTTTCCATTTTTGCTTAAAGCGCACGCTAAGGCAGTGAGTATTTTTTTTTTATCCTACCATCGGGAAGGGAAATTCTTTGGATGGCATGACACACCTTCTTTTAATAAAACTTCCCAAAAGTTACTCCGCAGTTTCCTCCTCTAAAATTACAAATGGGAAAGGATAGAGGATTTTTTTTGCCCTATTTCGGAGCTTGATCAATGGTTGGTTTAATAATCTCAAACAGAATTCCAGCTGTAGAGTTTGAGGGCGCTCCTCAATTTCATATAAGCGATATTTATCCAGGTCTGATCGCTAATTGGACAGATGAAAAAGGTCCTCTCAGAAAGCAAAAAAGTGTGAAGCATCGGAATTCAGCCAATGGATGCAAATACTACCCGAGTCGCCCGAATTCCCAGAGATGCCATTTTAAAGATCAAAAAAATTCTACTGCCTAAGGTCACAGTCGTATTTGAAATTTTGCTGTCTCCGTTTATTATACCTTTTCCTGTTAGAGGTCTTTCATGCTAATAATTTAGATAATGCAGTCCGATTAGGCAGACCACTTGTTCATGCTGCGTTTGGCGTTTCATCCAATTCGAGATCTCTCTGGAAGCTCTCCAACTGCCAATAGAGAATTTGCCAAGGAAGGAATTTTCTTTAAAATGCGTCATACGCGCACTTTTCATAATGTGCCTCGAAGTGGGAAGAAAGCCAAAGCTGGACTTTGGAGTAACCCCAGTACGCGATAAAGTCGAAAAACTCAGCGTTTTAAATTTTGGTCATCAAGAGTCACTTTTCCCGAATACACCGCGCTCCTGACAATCTCGATCTGGATGGCTTCTCAATTGAAAGTAGCAAAATCATGAGAAGATTGAAGCCTTGCTTGTCAATTATGAGTTGCTTTATTGGCATATTCGTCGAGGTGGATACAGATTTCCTCGGAATTATTCCCAAGCATCAAAGAAGTCACCATATAAAAAAGTGGAGATGCGGAGAAAATCTCCGTCGCAAATGTGTTACATAACTCCTTCTATTGCAAAACTTCGGGCCCGCTCGTAGTTACTTCGTCTTATTAAAAACAGCTATTGCAGTACTGGATAAGAAATAATCGTGCTCATATGCTTCCTTATCCTATAGATCAATTCTCTTTTTAAAAGTGTTTATACGCTTCACACTTGGGACCACTACATCCCAACATTTTTTGTTCAAATTAAACCTGCTTGGAGGCCAGGGCATTATCCTCCTGATATTTTTTCAATTAGATACTAAATTTCTTGCGCTGAGTGCTCTCAATCAATATTAACTATCATCGTATCTTGACTAGTACTTTATAAACTAATCTTCCATGATGTAGCAGTGACTTCGGATGATTCTATAATTCTCTGTATTTGCAAACAAGTGAGAGAGTTGCTGAGTTTGCTGACTCAAAATGATCGCCATCAGCCTTAGCATTTTGGTCTCAAAAGTCCTCAGAAAGTTTACTTATTTCCAATTTAAATAATGTCTCTCAATTTAGAGACACGCGCTAAGCCTATATCTTAATAATGCTCTCTGTTGTGCGATGCCGGTTAGTTGGTGCAAGTTCACCCCTTGAATTGCCAAAATGTTAAAAAATCCCAATCATGATATATTTTTCAATCTCGATCCTTTACCTTGATCTCTCGAAACTGACAAATGATCTGCCTAAATACTTAAATTTTAATATTCTACCCGAGCATGGCAATATGAGACTTGGTTTTTGTGTTATTGGTGAGCTACAATGGCTAGCCCTAATCTGTTTTTTGGGATCCAACAATTAAAAAATCTTTGAAGGTAAGGCAGAACATTTTTTCAGCGGAGAGATGCTCAGATCATTCTACTTGTATCCGCATACTGATATAAGAGTCCCAATTGCAGCATCAATTAACAAAGCTTAGTGATTGGCCGTTTTACGGACCTATTGGTGGGTCTATACTTCTTGTCTCTTAAGTCTTAATATGCATCCACTTTTTATTACCTCGCACATCATTTCCCCATGTAGTCTTGTCAGACTTGTTCTTTTTTGACATATTTACCATAAGCATTCTAAGGTTCCGTTTCGGATTTAATGACGAAACAGAATCACCTCTGCTGTATCCTTTGCCGAGGAAATTATTGGATTGATTGAACGAATATGATACATTATTCCTCTCAGGATTCAAACCCTTCCCAATGTCCATCTTCTGTGATAATTCCGATCAAACAATTGAACCTCATCAATCAATGGCCTCTTGTAGAATCACAGGATCTGAAGTAAACAACAGCTTTCCTAAGCCTTAAAGGAAGAGTATTCCAGTTGGTGCTGTATTCATGCGTAGGAAGAATACTTCTCAGTTAACTTATCGCAAGCAGGTTTTGACTTTTTGCTTTTCGCCATGTTGAAAGAATTCGAAACAGCCCAGTTGCTTTTACGCTTCCAGTTCATAGCTTAAAACCTAAAATTTGTTGACCAGCGCATCTGTAGGCACTTTGTGCGTCCCAGTGCACTACTTCCCACATATCATTTCTTGTGGAAGATATACTCGTGAATGTTAGGAATCTCACAGTCGAGAGAAAAACATGATTAGAAGAATCCAAGATCCATATATCGCCAAACCTCTATGTTTAAAAAAATTCTATACGTAATAAAATTATTAGCTGTGGCCAATTGATATTCTTTAGTTGGCCTTGTCTCCTTCTTTCGTTTTTTGGTAGTGACCCAGGAACGACTCGGGGTGCCCCATGAAACTTCTCGTATTTGCATCCAAAACCCCATGGGTACTGTTTTAAATAGAGCATAATTCATAGTCATTCATTTTGTTGCTCGAACGCTAGGTGCTTACCAGATTTTTCCCTTCTACTAATTCGACTCAAGAGTGCTTTCTGATTCTTTTATTCCTTTATCAAGGTAGATGAAGACTTCTATTACAATGAGTTCTAAAAACTAATTCTTCTATTTCAAACCTTATTTTATAGCTACCGGAAATCAATTTCCTTTAGACCTTTTATATTTACCATATTGGAGAAATCTTGTTCTATAAGTACCTGAACTCTAATCTCTAATTGCACCTATTTGCATTTCTTACCGCATATACATCTAGGAGTTCTATTATCTTTTTCTTTACACCTCGCTTTATTCTCTTTCTCTCCTCCTCCAAATGTGTCATGTCATATTAGTTGATATGATACGGGAACCTACTGTGATCGTTTTTGAATTGAGTCATAGACTGGTTTGCATATTTCTGCGACCCAGAAGAAATCTTTGGATCTCTCAAATTTGCTTTGCAAGCCCTCATTGTTATGATGTCGTCGCGCAGAGACTCTTTTTGCTGAAATTTTCAATTGATCTAAACGCAAATCCAGCTCTTGTTTTTATTCTTTATGTTTTCTCAAAACAGCAATAGTCTTCGATAGAAGTAGAGAGCTTTTTTTATGAAGGTATTGTTTTTATGGCTACCTCTCCGGTTTTCAAATATTCACGTGCCGGACCTCCAAAAATATACTACTTTAGAAAATTCCACATTACTCAAAATACTCTTCGACCATAAATACTATGAAAAATGTTATGCAGATAGCTGGAAGAATCTTTTGGCAATACGGGTCCATATTTATATTCGTGACAAGCGAGGCACATCGAATTCGTCAAGCCTTTAGAAATGCCAGCCCAGGGCCATGATTACATTGTGCTAGTAAGGCCTCTGTTCGCACCTGGCCACATATTGATTTCTGACGGTTCTTGATATTTCTCTTCAAAAGCGAGATTTGAATACCCAGACAGAAGCTCCATCGATTACCCTTGAATGATATGCAGATCAAATTGGCTTCGTGTATGCTATAGAATTTTTTATTGCTTCTTTCATAAACAGGAATTTGGTTTACTCTTAGCAATTAGGCTGATTTAGGACTGGAAAGTAAAGCGTTCCATGCTACTGTGGTTTATTTTAAAATCATCATACGTTTTCTGAGCTGGTACTATAGCTGTCGTTCGTAATAAGTCTTTTATTTCTGAATTCACGCCGTAAGTGGTGGTGAAGGCCATTTTCATAGCTCAGTCTTGAATATTCCATTCAAATTTGACACTTATGCTAATTATTAGTTAGGTAAAGTCAGCCATAGGCGCAGCATATCAGTAGTGACCACTCCATAGTCAACCCGGCCGGCCGGTTTTGGCTCTAACGATATAACACATGACGTCGATTTCTATGCAGAACCTTTCTCAGGAAGCTTTTTTAGAGAAGAAATATTATCATCGTCTTCTAGAATTAATTATATCTAATCTCCTGAATTGAAGGTGGAAGTCCAGCTCAAAATCAGAGTCAAAAACTCAAGATTACTTCAATACCCAGTGCGCTCGGGTGCTGAGCAAGAGGAATAGATAGAGGAAATAGTTTCTATATTAGGGAAACACGATTTAGTTCCGATAGAAATACTCACCGTCTGAGACTATGAATATTGTTTAATTAGATCCTTGACTCGATTACTCAATCTACTTAGTTTATAATAAAATTATAAGATCTTAT
>Ga0163217_1116280_pt1 | contig 10380 bp, 6 predicted proteins | sample SynspAceP_FD_185933 | JGI IMG/M metagenome (GOLD analysis project Ga0163217, IMG submission 185933) | Saline lake microbial communities from Ace Lake in Antarctica - Synechococcus sp. Ace-P (PacBio error correction) | ecosystem: Environmental > Aquatic > Non-marine Saline and Alkaline > Saline ... | reverse complement strand
ATCCGCCAGTTCAATATACGTCAGATAGGGTCAAGTTCGCTGATGTTTTAGATAAAGGCGTGCATATACAGGTGTTCCGTGGACTTTGTCGCATTTCCAACATATTTCGCAATCGATTAATTTGCCCGCTTCGTTCTTTATTTTACCCGGTATTGGCGCATCGGACTCGCCTCAGATAACTAATGCAAGTGGGTCACTTCGACAGATATTGCGCAATCACACCCTTTTTCGAGTCGCCTTAGTCGTTCATTCACACTCCGGTGCCGTCTTCAAACCGACGGCGAGTTCGTACAGAGGTTCTGCGTTATCGTAAAGTAGCTCGTTAGAGCGCTATCTATCCATCCCCAATGGGGCATCCTTCTTTTAAGGTCTTTCTCATTATTTAGGACAATAATTACAGTTCTAGCGTTATTTGGCTTTTTATTGGTTTGCCAAAAGGCTTTTTTCGCTTTTTTATAAACGATAGATTATACTTACCAAAGAAAAATCTTGTTAATAGGTAGTGTTTAAACCTCTTTACAGGAGGATTTATGAACAGTTCAATAGTACGATAGGGCGCATTTGAGTTACACTTTCGCAATGATATTGTCTGGCACCTTGGTTACTTTGTTATCAGGTTTGAGCTCTGTGTGGAATGTCATTTTCTTTTCGCTGTGTTTATTGTGTTGTTTTTCTAGTGGTTGTGCCTATTATGCAGGATTATTCCGTCGAGAGTTTTTTCAACGAACGCGATCTGTTGATCCTCTTAGGGGGGGGGGGGATGGATTTACTTAGTTGCAAACTGGATTTTTTTGTTTGCCTCGTTTGAATAATCCCGTTTTCTATCGCCACAGTGCGTCACATGAGCCATTATTTTTGGTATTGGCTGGCGCGTTACTCACCAAGGACAGCTGTCTGGAGCTTACTGGTTTTGGTTAGGTTGCGTTTACAGGACTTTTTTTGTCGTCGGAATTAGGACTTAAGGCGAGTTCGGACGCTCTTCTCTACGGATCACCTTGTTTCCAGACAATTGACACTTCCGACTTATTGGTGTTATTACTCGCTTAGCGCGCGTGCTTTATTACGATCCACTTATCACAAAAAAAGTCAAGCAATTCTTGTCTTACTTTTGTGGCTTGATTAGGGTTCATTGTGGGTTTTTTATTGTGCTTACCTTTGTCGATTTTACCAGCTTCGAGCAACCGTCAAGGTTAGACTTTAATTCTTGGTGGCTGTGTTAACCCAGTTTTATGTTTCATTATGTATGCGCTTCCGATGTACTAACCTTATTTGCCTTATTGCATTATTCTTTCTTTACGCATTTTGTCGACTATTTCGCTTTTTCGATACATTAGCGGTTTCAAGGGCATCGGGTATTGTTTGATTTCTGCTTTTTGCGCCCCGAGTGAAATTCACTGGTGCTTGTCTCTAAAAAAGTAGTATTCGAAAAGAGTGAGGTAAAAATGTCTAAAGTACCTAAGTGATACATAAACCGTACCAGCGGAAGTCTAGAAGCGTACTACGTGAGTTGCCAAATTATCTGACTCAGTTCAGAGTCAGGTGTTTGTTCTTTTCACAAGTACAAGAGATGCCAAGACGTGATTTGATGTGTCTCGAGAATTTACGACAAAGGGCGCTTTGAGAAATTCAAGGGAGTTCAGGCTCAGTGGGGACAAATAACGAAAATGTGGAGCCGGTTTTTATCGGTTCAGGTGGTAAACTACGTTTAGGTCCAATCAAAAATCCATTGGCGAGCCGTTTTCTACTGCGGATCTAGGCTATGAATTTACTAACATATGTAAGCTCATATCAATTTGCCGAATACCGCGAGTAATGATGTCACTTATCGGCCAGCGAAAATTTTCTATTACTTAGTGTGTAAAAATGCTTTTCAGATCGGCGATATTCTCCCCAGGCGTGTCACTTTTTTTGATTGTAGTCTTTGCTTTGCAATAGAAGCGCCTGTGGGGAGAAGACAGCTCGGTTTTTGTGCCGTGTGATGGATCAATCATCATGCGCTTTTATTCTCAGTGTGATTCACACTCAACGTCAACAAATCATATTCGGAGATTTTCGAAAACTGTGTTAGGAACCTTTATTAGCAGCTCTAGGAATTCCGTTTCACCTGATTCACCATCAAAACATTAAAGGTTCTCGTTTGAGCAACACGAGACGCCGTAGAAATACACTCATGGACCAGAAAAAGTCTCAGATTCTGCTTTATTGGTAAGATTAATTGCCAACATTATTGAGTCATTCTCTCGAAAAAGTAATTATCAGTAAGAATAAAGTATCAGATGCTCTAATTTAGCAGCGAATATCTATACATTTTGTCGTAGAGGAGCGCGGAGTCATGTTCTGGGACAGTCGATATGATTTGTTTCGGCATGGAAATGCCTGTATCTCGTATTTAATGCTCTGTTATCACTTTTCATTTTTTCTATCCATCTTTAGGAACCTTGGTGTGTGGCCATCAATTATTTTGGCTTTTTCAGTGCGGATTGCGGGAAGTCATAAGCAGTTATTTTCCTAAGATCACAAGGAGCTGATGATGTTGCACGATTTTTTACTTCGGTAACGGTTTAAATTCTTATGTTATGTGCTTTTTTTAGGCTTAAAAGTAACATTAAAGTAGACATTACGAAGGCGAAACACACTCCGACGTTTTTTTTGGGATGAAATCCACGGTAAATTCCTGTTTTAGACTGGGTGATGGGGCGAATGTTTGAGCGAGCAACGCGGTGCTTTTGTACTGAGAGGATCCCATTCCCGTTATTGCCAAGTGATCTATTCAAAGCAAGGTGCATCATGGTATATTTTGGGAACAATACAGCTGCAAGATATTGCGTGACGTTTTTGGCTGACACAACAGCCATGACAGATCTAAAGAAATTGATGCCAGAGGAATCGCAAGGTAATGGCGCGCTGCACTCATGGATGAAACTTGTCTCACGGATTTTTTGACTGGTACACTTCATCTGGCGGAACATTGTCTTGTTTCCTTACACCATGTAGCGGAAGAAGGCGGTGTTTATGATTTATTAAATTCCCTCATGTTTCAACGCTGGGTTAACAACATCAAGCACTAATTGGTACCTCCTATTCGACCCCGCCTCGCTTTGTTTTTTTAATGAAAACAATACTACTGTTTATTATTAGTTATATCGACTGTTTCCTTGACTACTTTAAAAGGTGGATTTGGCCACTCGTACTCTTTTAAACCGATTTGACTGATTTAACCATTAACCAACTTTTGTCAATTAGCCTTATAGGTTATTGCGTATTAGAAGTCTGGTGCCTTTTTATATAAGGTCGCTATTGCTTATTCCATTTTTTTCGGACAAAGGCGGGTTTATAGAAGGAGGAATTTATTTCAATATACAAGAACCGTTTATGGATTATTTATGGGTATATTTAACAATAGGAGGGGACGCTACACCATCGCATTTGTAGTTTAGCGTGTTATTTTTTTGGTCGTGTGATCGCTGCAGAGGCACTAGTGGGTTACCTCCAAAGCGCATAGGTATACGCTACCCGGCACAGCCTTGGTACAAACGCAGACAGAAGACCTTTTCAATCACGCTTGGCGTTGGCTCGCTGTCTTTGCAAAGAAGTTTGTCAGACTTCGTCGCTTGAAAAACGTGATATCCCCATGCTCAAACAAGCATGACAGAATGCAGGAATTCGTAAACTGACGTCTGACATTCTGAAATCAAGATTTTTTAGTCGATTTTGATGTCAACTTGAGTTGGCATACGGCGCCTAGAATAGTTGAGGAGGTTAGGCGAGGAATCACAACGCGCTATGGTTCGATTCTCGCGCAACCAAACGCATTTCATTATTTTAAGCACCTGTCGTCATTCAGAAGAGCCATTTGCTCTCCTGCTGCCAGTGAAAAAGAAGATTGATCTTTTTTGACAACGAATTTTTAAAATTATCGTCGCCTTTTGGCGGTATTGTTTACTATCGCCGCATCCTCCCCCTCCTTCCCCCTTATTACCCTATGGTGGTTTGCGCCTCGGTAATATTCCAGAGCGATCAAACGTGTCACCTAATGGGTGCTGAGTCAGCGCGGGCGATGGTGACCTTAACACGCGACTCATAGCACCAAGAGATGAAACCGGCGAACTAGCGGAGTAGATGGCATTGTTTGCAAACAGTTGGGGTTTAATAGCGAGTGGAGTGGTTGTGGCACATCGACAAGAATTGCATGGTAGGGAAACTGCAAAAATTGCTAGTTAAGTGGGCACCCAATATCTCGACTTTTTGGTGACGCGTTGAAGATGGAGGACAAACCGAAGTCGCCACATGCGCCGGCACGGTGGAAGAAGTTGTCCTTACCGCTGCGCGCGAGGGCGTTCAACAGACTTTAACAATTAATTTCAAAACTGGCAGCTTGCAAGATCAGATCACAATGCAGCCTTGTCATTCAGTCAGCTTCCGAGGCGGTCTTGATAATCGCTCAGTATTTGGATGTGACTCTTGCATTTCTGACAAACCAATTGCTCGCGCTAAAAGCAGCATGAGGCAGCAAGAGGGGCGACAAGGGCCCGAGGTTTTGGCCGTTGTTGTGACGAAGTTCGCGAATTAGCAGTAAATTCAGCGTCTACCGAAGCATTCAAAGATGATCAAACCGACTTCAGATCGGTGTGAGTAATGCGGTGTATCTGCCATTACAGATGTGTCAATATGCAGGTTCAGTGTTTCTTTGTTCCGCAAAAACAAGGAATCCTTACTTTTGTTAGCACTCGGGTGTCGATTTACGATTCACCGCGCAAACAGCCAGTGGAACAGAAGCACAGGTTAAGGTTACCGATGGATAATTGAGAATTCTGTTAGCTGTCTTCGATGTCAAAAGAGTGCTAGATTTCTAGACGTGATTCAGTCATTCAGTTCAGAACACTAACCAATTCGGTGAGTGGCCGTCAAGTAAACGCTTTACGGGTAAACGGATTTCAAGACAAAACAAGATAAATAACCAAAGCCAGTACCTAAGCGCATTGGTTTATTTTTCTTGCAACTTTGTATTTGCTTGCGCATCCAGTTGGTTAGAGTGTTTCTTGATGATGATGATACCTCTAGAAATCTTAGCACTTCTTTTGGCATCCGAAGAGTAGGACGATTCTCATTTCGGTTAACCTTACTCTTGTTTTCTGTGCAGGCTCGTTTGCGCGGTGAAGTGTAATACGACCAGCCGATTGCCTTAAAGAAGTAATTCGGATTCCTTGGTTTTTTGCGACCAAAGAGAAGACAACATGAAAACATAAAAAAGGCAAAATAATGAAACTATCAAAATAGATAATGACAGACAGAAAACACCGCAATATAATACCACACAGAAGATATAGAAAGAAGACAATATCCAATAAAGATTGAAAAACCACACCAATCCACCAATCAAACTCCCCACCACCGTGCCCCCCCCCCCACCACCCCCCCCCCCCCCACCCCCCATTCTTTTTTGAATGTTCGGTACACGCTGAGTTTTAACTGGTAATTCCGCGAAAACTTCGGCAGCAACAACGGCAAAACCTCGCCTTGTTCCGCCGTTGATTGCCTCAATGGCTTGCGTTAGCGCAGAGCGTTGGTATGTTCGAAATGCCAAGAATCACATCCAATACTGAGGGACTTTTATCAGACCGCTCTGATAGGATGAATGAAGAGGTGCATTGTGATGATTTGCAGGCTGTCCAGTTGCTTGAATTGAATTGTTAAGTGATTTCACGCCACTGTTGCGCAGCGGTTTAAGGGAAATTCGATTCTTCCACCGTGATGGCTGCATTGTGTGCGACTTCTCGAGGTTGTCCTCCATTTTCTTCAACGGCGCGGTTCACAATTTAAAAGTCGAGGAGATTGGTTTGGCGCATCATTAACTTTAGCAGATGTTGTTGCAGGTTTTCTCTTAGCATTTTGCATTTCTTGTCGATGTGCTCACAACCTTCTCTCCTTGCTATTAAACGCCCACAGTTTGGCAACAAAGGCCATCTAGCTGCTCGGTTAGTTCGCCGGTATCATCTTTCTTTTTGTGCTAAATTGATTCGGGCGTTGTATTAAGGACCATCGCCCGCGCTGATCTAGCAGCCATAGGATGACACGTTCTTTGATGGCTCTGTATGTTTCCGAGGCGCAAACCACGCCAGAGAGTGCTGGCAGATGGTACAATGACCGCCAAATGGGCGACGATATTTTAATTCGTGCAAAAAAGATCCAATTCTTTACTTTTTCATGTGCAGCCATGGAGAGCAATGAGCTCTTCTGAATGACTCGTCAGGGTGCGTAAATTAATGAATGGTTTGAGTTTGCGCGTGAATCGAACCATTAGCGGCGTCTGTTAGAATTTTCTCGCCTAATACTTAAACTATTTTCTAGGCTGCGGGCGTATGCAACTTTCAAGTTGACATCAAAAATCGATAAAAATCTTTGATTTCAGGAATGTCAGAGTCAGTTTACGAAATTCCTGGATCTGTCATGGGTGTTGCAATTGGATAGCACGTTTTTTCAAGCGACGAGCTTGACAATAGTTCTTTTGGCAAGACAGCGAGGCCAACGACCCAGGCGATGATTGATAAAGGTCTCTGTCTGCGTTTAATGTACCAAGGCTTGTGCCAAGGTGAGCGTATTTTACTATGCTGCTTTGGGAGTAACCACTAGTGCTTTGCAGCGATTCACAACGCCAAAAAATAAACGCTAATACCAATGCGATGTGTAGCGTCTTAATTATTGTAATGAAATATACCCTATAATATCTGATTTAACGGTTTTTGTATATTGAAAATAACTTGCTTCTTTTGCTATAAACCGCCTTTTCGTCCCCCCCCCGAAATTATGCGGATAGGGCATAGCGACCTTATAATAAAATGGCCCAGACTTATTCGCACGTTAAGCCTATAAAAGGCTAATTGATCAGTGTTATTGTTTTAAATCAGTCAAATCGTTTTATAAGAGTACGAGGTGGGGTCAAATCCACTTTTAAAGTTGTCGATAGGGTAACGTCGATTTACGAGTATTAACGTATGTGATTGTTTTATTAAAAAACTTAAGCGTAGACGTTGCGATATAGGAAGGTTACAATTTAGTGCTTTTTGATGGTGTTATCCGCGTTGAAACATGAGGGTATTTAATAATTCTAACAGCCGCCTTCTTCCGGCTAATGGGTGGAAGGAAACAACAAAATGTCCGCAGAGGTGAGGTTGTTACCATCAAACTCCATGTGTAGACAAGGTGTCATATGAGTTGCCCGCGCGCATTACCTTGCTGAATTTCGGTCTGGCAAGATTTGTGATTTTAGATCTTGTTCATTGGCGTTGTGTGTCAGCAAAACGCTGGCGACGCATATTTGGTTCATGGACATGTATTGTTACCAAAAACCATGATGCCTTGGCTTTGTTGATTAGATCTTGGCAATAACGGGGATTGATGCGTTTGCTAAGTACAAAGCACCGGCTTTGCTTTCGCTCAACATTGCCATATCCAGTTCTAAAACAGGAATTTTACCGTTTGGATTCATGCAAAAAAGTCGGAGTGTGTTTCGCCCTTCGTTGATGTCGTTATTTTTTAATGTGACTTTTCAAGCCTAAAAAAAAGCACATAAAACGATTTTATACGTTACCGGAGGTAAAAAAATGTGCAAATATCATCAGCCATTGTGATTTATGGAATAACGTGCTTGATGATCTTCCCGCAATCACGCACTGATAAAAAGGCAATTAATTGATGGCACACACAAGGTTTCTGATGGATTAGAAAAATGCAAAAGTATTTATACAGCGCTATTAAAACGATATTACAGGGCAGTTTCATCGCCGAAAATCAATATCGACTGTCGAAATGAACTGACTCTGGCGGTCCTAGTGACAAATGTACTAGTATTTTCGTTGACTAAATTTTAGGAGATTTCTGAATTTATTTATGTGCTTTACTGATAATTACTTTTTTTCGATAGAGAATGAAACTTCATGATGTTGGAATTTATCTTTACATAAGCGAAGGTGTGCTTTTTGGTTCCATTTGAGGTGGTTTTCTGACGGAGCGTTCTGTGTTTTGCCAAACGATGACCTTTTTATGTGTTTTTTGATTGGTGATCAGGTGGAAACGGTAATCGTAGAGCTGGCTATAAAGTTGGTTCTAACTAAGTTTCGGAAATATCCGATCTTGATGTGTTTGATCGTTGTAGTGGTGATTCCACAACTGAAAGACAGAGATAATAAAGCGCATGTGATTGTTTGGATCCAATTCAGCAGGCTAAAAAAAGCGAGCTGGTTTGTTTCTGTCTTTGCACGGCGCTTTTCTATGGCAAAAGCAGAAAGTATACAATCACAAAATGACGACGCACTGGGAGGATATCGCCGATCTGAAGCAATGTTTACAACACTAGATGTAATAGAAAATTTACGCTGGGTCGATGAAGGTGACTCATTACTTCTGTGGTATTTCTGCAGGAATTGATATGAGGCTTACATATTGTTAGTAAGCTTATAGCCTAGATCTACGCAGAGAAAACGGCTCGCCAATGGATTTTGATTGGACTAAAATCGTAGTTTAGCCACCTGTAACCTTACTAAAACGCTCCAATTTTTCGGTTATTTGTCCCCAACTGACGATGCACTGACTTCGCTTGATGTTTCTCAAAGGCGGCTTTGTCGGTAAATTCCTCGAACACATCAAAAATCTATGAAGGTTTGCTTTCTTGTTACTGTGAAAGACCACAACATTCCTGACTCTTTGGATGAGTCAGGATGATGTGATTTGGAGCTCACGTAGTACGCTTCTAGATCTTCCGCGGGTACGGGTTATGTACTCACTTAGGGTGACTTTTAGACATGTTTTACCTCACGCTTTTTTCAGATTATTTTTTAGATGACAGCGACGACCAGATTGATTTCACCGCGCCAAAAAAGCGAGTATATCAACAATACCCGATGCCTTGATTAAACCGCTTATCTGTTGTTTCGAAAAGCGATATAGTCGACCAAAATGGCGGTTAACAGGTAGATTTAAATGACAATAGGCATAGGTTAGTAGCTGTTTTGGAAGCTGTCATACTAATGATATAATAACTTGGGTTAACCAGCACCAAGAATAGAGGTCTATCCTTGACTGGTTTGCGCGGATAAGCTTGTTAAACGACAAAAGGGTGCAGCATAAAATACCCCACATGACCTGAATTTCAAGCACAAGTGTAAAGGTATTTGCTGACTTTTTTTGTGATTAAGGTTGGTGATCGTATAACGCAGCGCGGGCAATTGATGCGAGTAATAAACCAATTAAGTGCGGAGTCATTGTTGGGAAACAAGGTGGTCCGTGAGAAGAGGTCCGACTTCGCTTAAGTCTAATTCGACGATCAGAAAGTCTGTAACGCAAGCGCTAACCAAAAAACAGTAGGCTTTCAGACAGTTTGTCCTTTGTGGGTTTACGACGCAGCATACATAATGGCCTGCATGTGAATTCGGCCACTGTTGGCGATAGGAAACGGAATGTTTTCAAACGAGGGCAAACAAAAAATTCCAGTTTTGAACTAAGGTAATGCAACTAGAGGCATCAAGGCAAGATCGCGTTTCCGTTGAAAAACCTCACGACGGGATTAATCCTTGCATGAATAGGCATAAACACTTAGAAAACAGCACCAATACACAGCGAAGGAAATTGAATTCCACAAGATTTGCTTCAGAATGATAACAAGTCCAATGGTGCCAGACATATCATTTGCGAGTTAACTTCATTGTGCCTATGTTAAACCTATTTGAATGTTTCATAAAATGCCTCTTGTAAGATTTGTTTACTATTACCTTATTAATCAAAGATGTTTTCTTTGTAAGGTGAGTTATTCTTGGTTTATAGATAAAGCGAAAAAAGGCCTTTTGAAGACCAATAAAAAGACAAATAAACGATAGATACTGTATTTATTGTAGGTTTAAATAGAGAGGAAATGACCTTAAAAAGGAAGATGACCCTTTGGATGGCATAGTTAACGCGCTTAATCGAGCTTTACTTTACGATTAACGCCAGAAACCTCTGTTACGGAACTTCGCTCGTTGCGGTTGGAATGGACGCGGGAACGAAGTGTGATGAAGCTAAGGCGACTTCGAGAAAGTTGGTTGTGATTGCGCTTTAGGGGTCGTGTCGAAGTGAAAACCAGCTGCTTAGGTTTATGGCTTGATGGCGATTTGTTCCGTATTTTGCGGCCAATTTACCGGGTAAAATGAAAGAACTGGAGCGCAAATTATTACGATTGCTGAAATGTGGGGATGCGACAAAAGTCAACGGGAGGACGACTTGGTTTATATTTGCCGGCTTTATCTAAAGGACTCAGCGAAACTTGACCTTATCTTAAGGGGGAACAGCTATATCTTTTTTTGAAACTTTTTGGCGGCCAAAAATTTCTTCCCTTCCTGTTTGGCGTCC
>Ga0163217_1048648_pt1 | contig 10380 bp, 5 predicted proteins | sample SynspAceP_FD_185933 | JGI IMG/M metagenome (GOLD analysis project Ga0163217, IMG submission 185933) | Saline lake microbial communities from Ace Lake in Antarctica - Synechococcus sp. Ace-P (PacBio error correction) | ecosystem: Environmental > Aquatic > Non-marine Saline and Alkaline > Saline ... | reverse complement strand
AAGCCCATTTCTCAGACGGAAAATCGGAATCATTTTTCAAGATTTCAACTTTTCACGATTCGGACTTGTAGGCTGAAAACTTGGTCCTTCGTAATTGAAGGCTACAGTTGGCGGACAAGCTGAACAAATCCAAGTCAGAATGGCTGAAGTACTGATGCTAGTGGATTTGGAATGATGCCTTAGATTAAAATGCCGCACAACTTTCCGGCGGTGAGCAGCAGGTGTTAGGTTATGCCAGATGCACTTTTTGAAATGAACCCTCAATTCCTTACTGGCTGTTATGACCTACCGGCAACTTACGACCCAGACGTTGGCCGGATTGGGATTTTCAACTTTTCAGAAATCAATAAAAGGGAACTGCAATTTGATGGCCACCAACAAATATGATTTGCTCGAAACATTTATCCCATATCGAGTTACTAAAATTGTGAGAACGGAGAAACTATTTGGATATAAACTCCCGATGTTTCCTTCGGTACTTCCTTCTAAATTATCTTCCAAATAATCAAACCATGATCCTGAGAAATTTCGTTTCTGCTTATTTCAAATAACTAGCTTATGAAGACGCTCAATCTAAATTCCTTTACTAGCCAGTAATTATTCACAGGTTTACTCTTCTTTGTATAGGATGAAGAGGATACCATCTGTAGTCAAAGAGCAATGCTGCGGTTAAATAGGTGGATTTTAGACATTATGGATGAGGCTTATTATGGCTAGGAAATCTAGGAACTCAAAAGGAAGATTTCCGTTCCTGAAAGATTATTTCGAGGCTGTTTTGTTTTAGCCTACATATTCGTTTTTCTGTCATCTATTCCTGATTACAAAATTGATCAACTTCACTAAATGGAATTTTCATAATGCAGGGCTATGAATTATTTCTATACCGAGGAAAGGTTCGACTAAGTGATAAAGTTTTTTGCAGACAGTATCCTACATCAAAAAAATAGTCCAGCATCAGCCGTTGATTTGAAGCGGGGAGAACCGATCACCGCAATAATAACCGAGAATTCACGGTCAATAATTTTAGAGGGAAGTATTAGGATTGACTGAGTCGGACCCATACATCAACATATAGCAGGTACAATAGCACTGAATAATCACTAACTGCAAAACCTGAAGTAAGTTCTTACTCCAGTTCAACTTTCAGAGAACCCAAAATTTTTTTGGATTACTATTTATCCAATCATAATGAAAAGATTGGGATTACGTAGTGTACCCACTTCTTCCACCAGGACCAGGAAATGCAGGCAAACAAATTTGATAAATGAAAACTTGATTGCTATATTTGCCAAATTCAAAGCTGGGCAGGTGTAAACAACCTGATAGTGGATTTAGGGTTATTAATTGGAGGGGGATTTGGTTTCTTTTCGGCAGTCAACTTAGCCAGTCTATTGCTCAGGAGTTACAAATTACAAATGTATTTTCAAAAACAAAATACAATTCATTTATCATGGATCAGATTCCAGAACTACGCGATGTTAAAGACTACGTTTTTTGGCAAAAAAACGAGAATTTAGGAACTACGCTTTCCGGAAATAGGAATCTATATCTTACCTTAATCGGACGGCTCAGCTTCTGAGCTCGAGTCGTTTAATTGGCTTAAAACCTTTACATGGATGTTTTCTTAATTGGGAATACTACAACGGGAAAAACGTAGGTCAATTCCAATTGAGATGAGGCTATCCGGAAATAAATACGGGTTTCTTCCGATCGTTTACCCAAGTTTCAACAGCTTAGATCAATCGACTAACCACTGGAATTTCAAACCAGTGGAGGCTTTGGAATAGCTGAATCCTGTTACGGGTGGGTGATATAAATGAAACAATTGCTCGCAAAGCGAGCTCAAATCACCGGCACTTCCCCATCTGGGAGATCCTGAATCAGAGCGAAGCGGACTAGCAGCTTCTTTGGATCGAAAAATTCGTGCTGGGGAAGAATGATTGAACCATTCAATCATCAACTAGTTTCTTCCCTAAGTCCAAAAAATTAATTACGATCTTATATTTGATTTCTTCCTGTAAAAATGTTTTAGGGTCTGTGGTGAATATTATCCAGTTTTTAATCCAAATAAGCTTGTTGCTTATTTCCTACCAAACAACGATTATTCTGGATAGCACTACTACCTATATTAATGTTATCAGAATGTTATCTTTTTCAGATCAGTCTTTATCTTTCTGTAATGGGCTTACCTTTGATAAAAATACGGAAGTAGTGCTCAGATCGTTTGCAGTTTTTTTTAATTCTTTCCATCTATTTTTTAGGAAGTTTAGCTCTTGTTCAGGAGGTCATTCGACCAAATAAACACTTGGTACCAAGCGGATAAACTAGAAAAAGGACATGGGTAACTAATTACTCTAAGATCATCCTGTCAGCCTGCTACCTTTCCTTGATTACTACCACTGCAGCTATTTATTTTTCTTAGTGCATAAAAAAAAACCGATGTTTTAAAAACACCGGGTCGGTAGACTTATACGAATAACAGGATTACATCGCCTTTTCAAATTTTCTTTTGCAAGATTTAAGTTTGGTTTCAGGTGGATCGCCTCCTCAAAAGCCACTTTGCTTCTGCTTAGAGCTCTTGATCAAAAAATAGAATCATTTCCTTTTAGGTTCAAGGGGCCGCCGCTTTCATTCCAACTTCATTGTGTTTCTCAGTCTGAGAAACTGGATCCAATTTTACATTGGCTTTTGGTATTTTTTAGAAAGCATGTTACCGAATTCAAAGCTCTGGTATTCTTGAGGTTTATATTGAATAAATGCAGTTGTATAACTGAATTATCTCAGTCATAAGTACAGTCGTTCAAAGTGGAGGTAAAGCTCGATCTAGAGCGGCCTAATTGCTCCAAAGAAAATGCTGCAATTTCAAAGACCAATAATTTTTCTTTCACTTGAAGAATGTCCAAAGCAACTTAAGCTGCTGAGGTTGCCATTCTCAATTTTCAAAGTTATAGACTCCCAGGTAATTCTGGATTAGCGAAGATCTTCTGGGTTTCTGATTATTAAGCTGACAACTTGTCTTTTGCAGCCTGAAAGTCCTTATACCGCAACGCCAATTGATTAAGCTGATTGATTTGAATATTCAATACCCAGCTTAGTATTGGGGATCTAATTTTTGGGGCAACCGAATCTGTGGTTTGCGAAGATGTATTAGCGCAAATTCACGAGAATCAGCAGAGATAAAAACGTGCTTCATTTTTTAGTGAGTTTTTATTTGATTGTTTTCTTAGCGTTTATTACGGGGGTCACCCCTTCTTTTTGGCGATTTTGAACATCAATTCGCGTGGCCTCATTAGGATTTGTTATTGAATTCGGCCCTTCCAATTAGTTCTTTAATTTTCTTCTTGATCTTCACCTACAATTTTTGAAGGCCTCGAGATTGGAATATTGCATGACCATCTTCGCCCGAAATTGGAGGTTGAAAATTCGCATTTTGAATCTTTTTTCTTCTACCTCCAAAAGCTTTCTCGTCAACTTTATCAAATTTTCGAGTAGCCTTTACTTTTTTATTTATTCTTCGAGGTACATCGGCCCGGCAAAAGCTTCATGAGATCATCGTGGGCATCCCCAGCATCAATAGTAATCTCCTCAAGGCGGAATCAGTAATTCATCTTGATTAAGCAATTGGGCGTAAATGGAGGCGTTACCAACTTTTGCACATATTTCATTCGATCATCCATTGGCAATTTCAAACGTCTGAAGATTTCAGGAACATCCGGGCGTCCCTTGTCCTCATGTCCGTGAAATGTCCAACCACTTTTCTAATATTGAAGCGGATTTTCGCGGTAGGCTGAGGGGCGCCCGTGGTGCATAGGTATCATGCAGATCTGCCGACCATCTCTCTACGAGGTCATCGAATTTAAACTTTGCGCAGACAGGTATCAAGACTTGACCAGAGATATTGAGATAGTGACAATAGAATCATCCTTGTAGCGACTTGTCACTCACTGAGTCTACACCTTGGAAGGCGACCATTTCTGGAAAAAACTCTTGCAATATTTACGGCAAATAGCAATTTGGGAATCCTAGGAAGGCTTTTTTACCAATAATTTTATTCAAGTCAAACGATAATTCGTCAGACGGAATGTTTTCCAATCGCGAGCATTTATCACCTAAAGCAAAAAAAGGGTCGGGCTCGATTATCAAAAATTCAGTTGAGAGGCAATCTAATGCCGAAGCATACGTAGCGGATCGTTCGAAAAAGTTAATCGAAGCGATCAAGTGGCGTTACGGGATGGACCTTCTTTTTGATATCAGGCCAATCCCGAAAAGGATTTCGACTAAATCACCAAAAATTTTCTTATTCAAAGAAATGGCCATCGCTTTATGGTGAAATTCTTCTTTTCGTTCAGATCTCCTGTAACGTACCATCTTCAACGATTGGCTTCGCGACTCTAATCTATTAGGATTCCTTTTGGCCTCTACCAAACTCATCTCATACTCTCAATTTGAAGGATGGCCGTCCCGAAAATTTTAAAAACCAGAAAGTGGAACATTGGTATTCGAACTGCTTCGCTACTTTCTTCAGGCAAGCTTTGATCCCACTGCCCACACAAGTGAAGTCAATTGTTCTTTTACAAGGTTCGTCCAAGTACTAAATCCCGAACCAAATCCACTTACAAACATAGGTTTCTATCCAAGATTTTTGGCAGCTTGAGCTACTTTAGAAAAAACTTTACAACTTCGTTCATAGCTGTGATTTGAAGTTCAGTCCTTTGTAATTTTTACATCCTTCGCTCCCAAGCATTGAGCTCTTTAACATTAGGACTGATATGGAAATTACCAAAGGCGTCTTTTCAAACACTTTCTCCTTTGTATCCAGTTTGACCAGAATTGGTAGAAAGTTGAAAGAGGAAATTTTTGTTTCCACCTAGGCTCTCGAATTATAGAAAATTAGATTGCCGTCTGCTAAGGGTGGTGATTTCAAAAGTCTATTTTTGGGGAACTATGATAGATAGTCGGCTTCGACAGCGTATTCTACAATATCCGTGAGACGTTCAGAAATGGCTTTGCAAATGCCTCGGATTATTGAACAGCTTTCAAAAATCAAAAAGATCCTCCCAAATCTTCCCCCATACTGCGCTCCCAGTCCTCTGGCTTATGAAGGTTCATTCACTTTTCCATTGCCTTCTTTTTGAGATGGAGAATTTGCATCCGTTTTTATTTTTTTTGCTAAATCTGCTAATTTCCAAAACGAGTTTTTCTACAAAAATAATCAGATTATCCGAAGAGATGGAACTTATTTTAGAAAGCAATGTGGGAATACCCATAATCATCTGAGCAGAATGAAATTTCTTGTTTTAATGGATTAAAGTTCAAAAATGAATCGAGAATATTAACGTTACTCTAGCTAGAAAGATGGGCGTTGAAGAGAACCAGAAAATAACCTTCTTGCTTAGATTCTCAAATGAAAAAATTTTTTATCGAGGATTGGAAAAAATTGTATTGATACCCTTCAAAAGTTAATAAATACCGAACTTAATATAACTTTGCTTCTGACCAAGAGGATTTGAGCAATCAAGATCAAATGGATAAGGGGATTAAAAGAGTAAGCAACATGATCATCCATTCGTAACTTTCCCAATCCAATATTTAATGCTATCGCTAGCCAGCAATAGTTGACTATTTATGACCTTACAATGTCACCAATAGAGTAGGGCATGATTAGGTTACGTGTATCCAATTTCTTTGAATATATTGCTATTTTTTTTGCCAGTAGTTCAAAGCGAAGGCCTTAATTATTGAGAAATATACAATTTCCTAAATTTTCCCAGTGCTTTGAGCCCCTAATACTCTTTACAATCTTCTTCATCCATTTAGTTTTAAATACACCCCGGTTAGTTTCAGTATATTGAACTTTTATCGGTGTGTACCTCTTTTGATCTAGTAGAAATTAATTAAGGGCATAAAAAAAGGCTGCAGATGCCAACCTTTTTTTGTTTAGAAACGAATCTTAACTCTTCAACCAGTTAATAAAGTCTGCATCATCCTTACTCGTTTTCTATTGCAAATGAAGCTTTTCGTTTTCTTCCCAGGCGGCCTTTACTTTTTACTTCCACTCAGCATAATTTTTGCTTTTCTCTGAATCAGAAAAAGTTCTTCGCTTAGAGCCTTTTGCAGCAGATGCATTTCCTGGTTACTAAGGAAATTAACTCTGTCAATTCATTTTAAGAATCTTCATCGTTTAATGTAGAACCCGCAGACTTCCAATTTCTTGATCACTTGATCTTTTGGATTAACTGGCCCGTAAACAGCCTATACCTTTTGTAGCTGCCTCGGTTGCAAATCAATTTTGTTTTCCGTCGCCCCTGTAACATAAATAAAACCATCACCTTTTTTAAGGTTCAGCATAGCTTCTTTGATTAAATCTCTCATTTTTTTTTATTTTTTTTAATATGTTTTTTTTGTAGGGAATTCGAGTGCAAATATATATAATTATTTTTTACTACTCCAATTAAATATCTTTAAAAAATTAAGGGATTGGTTTTATACAGCACGAATCATTTAAAAGTTTAAATTTGTCCATCCAATTTTTGGATCGATTTACATCCACATTTTTCTTCATCAAGAAATTGAAAATAAACTTCTTCTAGTTTGCTATCAAGAAAGTTAACAGTATGTATGAGGTAAGATCTATATCAGATTGGATAGCTACTACATAAATTTTCAAAGTCTTCAAAATTAGGATATATAGTTTATGTTCTTCTGATTTTCAAATCATTTATTGAGGCTCAATTCCAAAAATCTCTTGAGCAGAGGTTAATAGAAATACTCAGTTAATCTCCGTCCTTTGTGAGGAATATTGTTCATCGGACTTGAAGTGTTTTTCAACTTGCGCTATTCGCTAAGCCTTCATTAGTTTAGGTCATTCGAATAGATTTCGATCAACTTAGAGAATTTTCAAACTCTTTCCAATTTTGATTGTAACTCCTTAGGTACTCATTCTTGAGACTTCTTGTCTTTCATTAAAATAATTTAGCTCCATCGAATTTCCTGCTTTCTTAGCAAACTTCCAACAAACTAAACCACTTGACTATCTGGAAAGTCAGTAGTAGGCCAATAACAAACAATGTTTTGTTTTCCATAAAGAAAGCCATCAAAAAATTCTTTCCATATATGTAGTTTAAATGTTGCTGCTTCTTGAAGTCAGAAGTCCAGTCTATTTCATTAAACAATGAGAACTGGATCAAAAAAAAATACTCATTTCCAAAGAATTAAAAGGGATCCAAAGGTCAGCTGTGATAACTCCAATCTTTTCCCAGTTAAGATTGATTTTCTTTCTCTTTCGTTCCATAGTATTTTAAGTTTAGCAATTTCCAATACGATTGGGTTGGATGCTCCTTACGAGATCCAACGTTAAAAAGTAATCTCGAAACTATTAGGGAAAACTTTTCGACACATATGTGTCACAAGTTTAAATTTAATCAAACTGGACAGGTTATTCAAAAAAAGTAAATGCATCTTCATTTTAAAGGGTCATTACTCAGGAAATTTTCCCTTAATTTTTTGACCCCATAAGAACCCCACAAATTCACCACTCGGCCTTTCTTATGGCTTCAAATACAAAATACATCTTTATCACCGGAGGAGTGACATCCTCGCTAGGGAGGGGCATTTATTGCTGCTGTTCACTCGGAAATTTGCTTCAATCCAAAGAGGCTGTTCAGGTGTCACTATCCAAAAATTTGACCCTATCTTCAATATTTGTTCCGGGCAACATTTGATCCGTTATGAACATGGCGAATGCATGTGACCCGATGATGGTGCTGAAACAGATTTTAGATTTGGTCATTTACGAGCGTTTTTTTGAATATTCCAACTCCCAGGGACAAACAATATCACCACTGAAGATCTATAATTACTGTATCACTAAAGGAGCGGAAAGGTGAAGTATTTGCGGGAAAAACCGTACAAGTGATCCTCATATTTACAGATGAAATCAAATCAAATTTTCTATAGGCTAGGCGAAGGAGGGGAAATATGATGTGGTTGATCACAGAAATCGGTGGCTGTGTGGGAGATATGAGTCCTTACCATTTATAAGAAGCGGTTTACGTTCAGGCCATTGGGGATCTTTCCCCAAATAATTTTTTGGTGATACATTTAACTGTTAATCCCCTATTTGAAAGCTGCCCAAAAGAGCTTAAAACCACAGCCTACACACATTCTGTTTCAAGCATTTATTGGAAGGCTTGGGAATTCAGCCAGATTATTTTGTTATGGTCGGAAACTGATTCACCTTACCGCCAGATGTTCAAAGAAAAAGTTAGCCTTGTTTTGCCAATGTGCAACTAAATAGTTGTATCGAATCATTGGATGCAGAATCCATCTACGATGTGCTTCTTCTTGATGAAAAACAGAAAAGCTCGATGAAAGAGTCATTGTAAGCTTAACTTTCTTTCTAAAAACCAGCTCAAAACCTAGAAAACTTGGAAGGATTTCTTAGGCAGCTTAAAAACCTACCCAATCTGTTAAATATTTTGGCTTGGTGGGAAGTATGGTCTCCCTACCGATGCTTTATAAATCATCATCGGAATCTTTTACACATGCTGGAGCATCTATAGGGAATGTGAAGTGAATTTGACTTTGATTCTTCTTCAGAGGAGTTAATTTCAGACACTTTAAAAGTAAACTCAAAGATCTGAAACGGATCGTGGTAGCCCCCGGGATTTTGGAGAGCGAGGGATTTTGGAAGGTAAAATTGAAAAAACTGTCCGAATTTTGGCCCGAGAAAACAATATTTCCATTCTTAGAATTTGTCTTGGAATTGCAGTAGCCGTGATCGGAATTCAGCCGTAAATGTCCTTTGGTCTAATAGATTGCTAACAGCACCGAGATGGGACCTACCCCCTTAATCCAGTCATTTGGTTTGATGGAAGATCAAAGATAAAGCTAGATCAAATGGGTGGAACAATGGCGATTAGGTTCGTATGCTTGGCGACCTGAAAAAATCTTAGTAAAGCTTATGCTGCGCATATGGGGAAAGTCTAAAAATCCAGAGGTCATCGTCACGATACGAGTTTTAACAACTCTTACCTAGCAGCAGTTTAGAAGCAAGGGAATGATTTGGCCTCAGGAAAAAAAAAACCCGGAACTGGTCTGGTTGAAAATCATTGAAATTGAAAGATCATCCATGGTGTAGGAGTTCAGTTTCACCCAGAATATAAAAAAGTACGTATTAAACCCTCAGCCCTTGTTTGTTGAGTTCATCCAGGCTTTGCAGTTGAAATTAAAGTAAAAATAAATAGGCCTCCTGAAGTGATTCAGGTTTGGAAGATTATAGTATATGGATAAAAATCAGCAACAGGTTTGATTCTTTTTGCAGCAGTTATTCTCATCTATTCTCTCTTTTTGCGAGTAAGCCCAGAAATTTCCGGGTGGAGGTATTGCTACGATTCACTCAAAATGATGCCCCGAGCTTCCGCTGTTCGACAACAGGAGGTTCACAGGGAAAGCAGCCTTCTTCAAAATTGATAGTCTGATCACGAAGCAAAAATTCTCGAAGTACGGAGTTTTAGCAGTGATTTGACTATCGGAGATGAACGAGGGAGATCACTCTCGAAAACGAGTTTGATTCAATTAAAAAATCTCAACCCAAAGGCGCATTTGGTTAAAGAGGTTCATTCTCAAAGAATTTACAAGAAGTTGGGATATGGGCCTCCACTAGATTTTGCTTAGCGAAAAAGTTCTCCAGATGAACTTTATTTGTTGACAGCAAACTGGTTCCCAAATTCAATCTCAATGACCTTTATTTTAAGAGTAAGCGCTCTACCACAGGAAAAACGAAAGAGGGGATCAAAACTCAAGGTATAACGCTATCTGCTGGTCAGGGAAAGCGGGATGCTAGTTTTTCATTCTTACAGCATCCAAGACGGGAGGCTATGAGGTCAAGAAAGACCTTTTGGAAATTTGAATCGTATCAAATGTAATTTACTGGGAATTCGATTGCATTCACTTGGGAGGATTCAAGAAAAACCCAAGAAAAAGCAATCTTGCCGAGTCAAAGAAGGACAGTCTAGGATTAAAAACTTATTACCACTATTATCAGGATCATTTGAACAACCTTTGGGGTGGAGATGATTTAGAAAGAGGGAGACACTGGAAGGGGGAACCCATCCAAAATTGGCTTTTTCATTTTAGTCACGTTTTTTCTCGGCTTGCGAATTTTTTCATTTGCGGACAGTGCATTTCCCAAAATGTTAAAGATCTTTCTCAATTCCCCACTCCTTGCTGGACAGTTTTTGCCCAAAAATTGTTCGGACCAAATTGAAGCGCTCTCCCAACTTCCAGAATTATTTTTCCCCCATTGGTTGGGAATCGTAGGGGGGGCCCGGGTTTTTTTACTTTTAATTTTTATTTTTTCGGGGATCTCCCTCTTTCTTT
>Ga0163217_1119667_pt1 | contig 10381 bp, 8 predicted proteins | sample SynspAceP_FD_185933 | JGI IMG/M metagenome (GOLD analysis project Ga0163217, IMG submission 185933) | Saline lake microbial communities from Ace Lake in Antarctica - Synechococcus sp. Ace-P (PacBio error correction) | ecosystem: Environmental > Aquatic > Non-marine Saline and Alkaline > Saline ... | reverse complement strand
TTTGCTTTTGACGATAATGCTGGTCGCGTACGCGCTGCGAGCCCGCGCAATAGCCGAAGCAAGGTCCAAGCTCCTTGAACCTGAAGCGTTGGGTATCGAGCCCCAGAAAAAAAATGGCACGCTGCCACTAAAGACGATCCTTGAAGCGTCGCGCTTTCCCAACATTTTTGCCTTGCGGCGATGTAAGCCGGCCTTACTCAATTTACCCACGCGCTTCCATCTCAGGCCTGGTTACGCGGCCTCCGTCCCAGGTAAATGGCCTCGTCTGGATCCGGTTACAGCGCTTTAAGTGGATTTATAGAGTGAGCCTTGCGTTACTCTTACCGCGCCGAAGTGCTCGTGTTGGGTTTGAGCGGCGAAGGCCGCGCAAGCCAACAGGCGCAGAAGATTCGACTCCATCAGCACTTACCCGCCGTTATGACCTGGGCGGCCTGGGATCGTGCCATTACCGAAGCGAAAACGTCGGGTTTATAAAAAAAGTTACACGCACAGGCAAAGACCAAAATCCTTCGTCGTGGTGGTGGTGGGTTCCCCCATGCCGGAGCGAAGAAAAATTTTCCCTGGCGGAATTCACTGACTGGCGAGTGAAGCCACGGCCCCTGGGAGGCTCAATAATTCTGGCTGGCACAATTCATCCGTTTTACCCGGACTGGAAATGAAGCGGCCAAAGCCATCTTGCGGGTCAGTGGAAGCGGGGCAATGCGCCCCGCGTTTGCTGGCCGTGTGGGAAAAAGATTCACAGTTTGACGCGCCCGCCCCGCCGGTCGCCGGGTTGAGACGCGTCCGGCGTCAGCGCCGGTCCTGATTGCCTGCTGTTTGGACGGCGATCCTAATGCTGTGCTGACTGCTAACTATCTAATAGCAGTGTCGAAACTTTTTAATTATGGAGCCTTATGCCCGCCGACCCTGGCCAGCCACGGCCCGATTAAGGCTTCCCGACACGCATTCCCGGTGGTGGAAGTTCTAGAGCCCGCGCAGCCGACAGCTGGACGCATTACGCAACGGACGACCCGGGTATATTGATGGGATACTTTTAAAAGAGCTGTGGATTCACATGGCACTGCCTCAACCTGGCGTGCCCGTTCTGCTAGGCTGACAAGGGCAGTTCCATCTCTGAGTGCAGCGCAGCATCCCCCCCGGATATTGAAGAGCTGAGCGATGTGAAGCCGTTTATCCATGAAGCTATGGTAGGGGCGTGGACGCAGTTCTTCACCCCACGGTGGCGAGCCGTTTTTGTGACTTCGGGATTTTGTGAATACTCCTGGAATTATGCCAGCCAGCACGGCCATGTTTTTGTCGTTGACCCAACGCCACCCGAGGCCGCTGTTGAAACGCACGCTCAACTCAGAGTTGCTGCGCATCAGCTAACCAATCACCCATCTCCCCATTCACTTCTTCGCGTTAGCCTCGGATTCTCCCCCCCGACCGCGCCGCCAATGACAAGGAAGACCGCGGTTGGTGAAGGCAGTTCTTGATCACGGCATTAGAGGGTGTCCCCTCTCAGCCACTGCGTGTTGACGCAAACGGTTTTAACTCGGTGGTCCCTCACTTGCGGCGCCAGACGATGTCAACGAAGTGGCGGCGGCCGAGGTGGAAGCTGCTTCCGCGAATCTTCCGCCAATGGGGCATTCCGAAACCCTGGCGTTACCCGCCTTTCCAGGACCTGGGTACGCCGGTCGGAAACGGATAGTCCGGGAGGGATTACTGAAAAACTGCACTGGAGAAAATACACCCCACGCCCAGTGATAGCCGCGCGCACTTTATGTGCACCTACACGCGGATGTTGTGAAGCAAGGGTGGACGATGTCGCGGGGTGTATGCCTGTACGTTGGTGGCATGATGATCCGCAGACGATTGGTGGCTCGCTGACTCAGAGCATGGATGAGCGGCGTTTTAATGTGCGCCATCATAGTGCTTTGCTTTTCTCCGTGTATCGGAGCTATGGGGCCCAGTTGTTTCGGCGCCCTGCGTTCAGGTCTTTTCTTCCTGGGTTGTTTGGGCTTGGTCATTCTGGCCATTGGAGGTTAACGTCCTGGGCGGGCGGGGCTTTCTTCCCTGGCGCATACAAGAACCTCCGTCCCGCCGCTCAGACACCTTTCTCCCCCCGGGCGCGAACAGAAAGCCCACCACCCATCACCTGAACTGTGCTTGTGCCTGCTTCTCGGACTAGCGCTTTCGCGTGTGGTCGCTTTGGAACGTATTGTTTGGTGCCGTTTCAGTCAGCGCAGGGCATCTTACCGCCGTACAATTTTCTGACGCCGTTGGTGGATCGCCTTCGGTGGAGCATCTCGGTCAGGCGTTTTCGGGCTCTTTTTCATTCGCAGACAACGGTATTTTCTGCTTCAAGAAACGGGACTCCGTCACCATTGATGACGCTGATTTTCTGCCTGCCGCGCGTTATGTTCCGCTCGATTTTTGCTGATGCACCAGTTCGGCAGGTCACATGTTTTCACCCGGCATAGCACAGGGTCGTTTGGAACTTGAATGACATGCACCTCGATGCCAGCCAGCCTATTTGGGACCCGCCGATTTCGGTGCCATCAGACTTGCTTGTCAGCCGAGGCCGCTGCGCACGCAATACGGTTCTCGCGCATTACTCTTTGATCGTCGCAAAATGGCTGCTCGCAATGGACCGGGTTGTAGTCTCGGGAAATCGCCGCGAAGAATGCGATGTCTCAGGCTAAAACAGCGGGTTATGGTAAAGCGATCGCCGGCATTAGCCCGTTCGGCAGCGCCGCTGGCGGATGTTTCTGATGAGTTACCGGCGGCTTGTACTGGCATGGTCTTTTTCCTTATGAGGGCTTAACCCGCCGGTGGGGGGGATGCCGTTGAGTGTTTCACCTGAAGACTTTCTGGACCCGGTCTTGCGCTAGGCCTGCCTTGGCCGTTGGTGACATTCCCGCTGGGATTTGGGTGACGGAAGTTTACGGCCTGCTGTTTGGCGTTTAATGCTTGGGGCTTTTTGCCTTGGCGCACCTTCAAGTCCCGGACCCGTCAATTCCGTACAAAAGGCCATCAAAAATTTGTGTTTACTCGGTATTGACGGCATTATTTTGACGGAGTTATGCTGCCGAAATCCATAATCAGTCCGCCATCTTAGAGTAAACTTGAAATTTAGTGCGGTCTAATATTATTTATTGGAATTTTTCAGTAAAATAGAGATTCGTTATGACATCAGAAGGATCGAATACCACCGGCCATAAACCGCGGAAACCTGTGAAGGATGAATGCTTCAGGTGAATCAGCTTGGTGGTGGAAGTTGTCCACCGCTGGATCCGAATTTTCAATTTACTGCAATCTTTGCAGTGCAGCGATTTTGCCGAAAACGGCAGTGGCTGCGGAGAAAGACAGCGATCTTGTAGGCTTTATTCCGGTTATATTCCCCCCCACAAGCCGGAAAACAGTCTTTGTAATAGGCAGTTTTGCGCGTCCATGAGAAGGGTACGCCGGTCAAGCGGGGGCTATGCGCAAAGCGTATGTTGAAGGCCGATTTGTGGCACGGCAAGAACTTAGCCACATTAGCTATTATGGGAAACCACCATTACGCTGATAACGACGCTTCCTGGGCGCTGTTCGGCTTCGTTCACCGCGATATGGGCACCGAATTGACCCTTTGAGGAGCACTTCACGAAAGGACGTGCAACTTTGGCGGTCAGCACGACTTCCGAAATTTTTGCTGCGCATTGGCCCTTCACCAAGGCCGTGACTGAGCCGATGCCCGAGTAAAATGCGCTAGCGACAAGCCACTGGTGGAGCTTGCCACAGCGTGCCGTCTGAAATCTGACGTGCAAAGAGGTAAAATCATGGGATTATTAAAAACCGTTGAATCTGAAGCGCGTGCTATACCGTGCTCTCAAGGGTTTGTAATCGCACCAAAGAACGATAGTAAGGTGAATTATGACTGCGAATTACATACGTTTGAAAAAAATCGGCGGGCACCTCATGACCAACTACGAGGCCCGTATTACGCGACAACATCATTATTTGGTAATCGTAGCAAAGACGAGCTGTATCAGCGCAATCTTGTGGTGTCGGCCTACGCCGTGTCCACCAACGAGTTTACTAGAGCATTAAAAAAACGGGTAAGCGGGCGTTTATGCCTGTTCGCGGATGCGGAATCGGATGGGCCTGGGGGGGGGCGACGATTCACCAAGCTGGTGCGCTTTCTTACCCCGACATCAACGGCGAGATGTTTAAGATCGATGGTTAAAGCAAGCAAGCCGACCAGTTCATTACTGATCCGGGTTGAAGGCGTGCGAGGCTGCTCTGACGACCTGCAGCGTTGTGTTCGTATGGCCAGTTCAGCCTTTGAAGGAACCACCTTGCTGACGGCGCGACAGATGCTGGCGGTATTGCGAAGCCCACAGTGCTTTTCAACACTACATTGAAACTGCCAGCAGGAGGTTGTCAACATCCAGATCTTGACCTGTGCTAGACCTTACATACACGCGATTGTCCAGAACTGTTGCCGCTGATGAAAAGCTAGTAACATAAGCTTTCGACGTGACATCGTAGACCACTGCACATCAACCGCAGTGAGTGCCTGATCTGCCACCGGTTCTATTGAGGCGCCAATATGTGACTGTTTAAGGAAGCCTTGACTGCGTACCCTTGATCGCCGTGGCTACCAGGGCGAAATGACACCTTCAGGCCGACGCTGCTGGCGGCATTACTCACCTCCCTTCCTCTCTCGCACTGCTCGCCGTTAGCACCAGGGGAATACGTCTGTTTTGAGCTCTCGCCTACCGAGCCCGCTATACTGGTGCGGGCGGCCCGACAAACGCGGGTAGTCTCTGCCCCTCCGACCAACTACCGACGGGCCGACCAACCTGGCCACTTGGGTATGGAAGCCATCATCCACCGTTGCCGTAAAGGGCCTGCGCCCCAGTAATGATATCCATGCGGGTGATCGAAACACTTTTGAACCGGAACATACCCAGGTTACTCTGATCACCAACAGTACTACGTTAGCGAAAACCCTCAGGTAGAAATTATCGCCGGTGCCAAGGGCATCTTTGCTATTGAATTGTTTGATCATAGATCCATGCAGGCGAGCCAGGTTCAGACCGCAATGACTTCTGGATGTGCTGAGCGATTTAAGGTGCGCTTTGTGTCAAAAGGACACCAAACCGCTAACACCATCCACCCATTAGTGAGTAACACGCTGAAACACGTTAAAGCGGGCGTAGTGAACGCCTGAAAGAGACGTTTCAATGCTTTGAGGTGAAATACTCGCAAAGTGGCGTGTATCGGCCATTGCAGTGACATGTGGAAAGTGCTTGGCCATTCTGGCACGATTCATGGTATAAAAAGCGCTGGCCGATGCAGAAATCCAGTGTGCTGGCGTCTTGCACCACGTTGATGCGCCAAGGTGGATAATGTCATTCTGTGATCGATGAAGGACAATATATAGGGCTACTGATTGTGCGCTGCATGCCGCACCACGAGCGTGATAGAGCCGCATAATCACGATACGCGATTGCTCGGCCGAGCCAGTGCGCCTCTGGTTAATAATGTTCCTCTAGTCTAAAGCGGGGGCGCTTAGTATAAAGTGGCCCTTGGTTGGCTAGAAGGGCTAGCGCCAATCCTTTTTCTTGCGAAGTGAACCACTTTGGTTCTGATTAAATCAGCCGAAACTGTACGAGCGAACGATAACAGGTGGCTACAATCACCTGACAGACCACCACTGTCAGCGTTAATCCCCAAAGCGCAGGCGAAGATACCATGCTGGCCCCCAGTAATCTTCATCCGAGCGTTGCCTCGTCGACCACGACTACCAACCCCAAAAAAATGCAATGTAAACATACTTGCTTCCACGGCGAGTCACTAATAGGCCCACGCCTGCTGCAATAAAAAAATATCTGACTGAAACACATCACACGAGCGGCGACATGATAGCAGCGGTCTTCACGCCTGCAAGCAGGCAATTGCCAGGTAAACGCCCGCCACCATTTAAATAAGCCAACTATCCGGCGCTTACGTGTTCAAAAACCAGTTGCTAAACCACTCTCTAATAGTGAGGATGGGCCATCAAAAATAGTGCCACAATCGCGCCCATGAAAGGGAATCAGGCCAGCCCAAAGCCAACAAAGGATGGCCACAGTCGGCCGCCACCGCAAATCCGACTTTCTTGCCTTCTGTACCCGAATCTTAGCGGCTCTACAGCGCTGCTAGGGTTCCAACCCACCATTTCATTGTATGCCGATAAATGAAACACTTGAGTTTTCAAGTATTGTTAAACATGCTTAGCATATCCTGGGCGTGCCCAGGTCGCTGCGAAAACTGTGGGTGGTGCCGCGCTCATTCAGACAAAAAATCATCTGTTGGCCATCACCTGCTAAGCCTGCATATAGCTTTGGCCTTCCAGCGAAAGTATTTCATTCAGCTCGATACTGCCAATTGTTTGCTGCGATTTTCACGTTGCCCACCGGTTAATCACGCAAAGTACTCTCCGGTTACTTCTTTCCGCATTAGATTCACGCAGGACATCGAGTTAGTTTAAGGAATCAGTTTTAAAGATCAGCTGTAAGCGAAGGAACGCCCATTAGAAGCGTTATTGGCCGCTGGAACAGGGTTCCCAGAGGGAGTCCAAAGTATCTGCCGGGAGTGAAGCCTGTATCGCTCCAGGGGCAGATTCCCAGCAACAGATGGCCAAGCAGTAAGAGTGTCTTCGGGTGCCTTTTCTACGCCAAATCGCGATACCCAAGAGTGACCAAAAAACCGCTCTACATTAGATTGCAGGCAGGGCCTGCCATGGCCGAGTGGTTGTCGTACCGGCTCGCCGCAAAGTTCGAACCGCACGGCGCACCTCCAGGGGTTGCAGATACCGGCAATGCCGCGGCCGTGGCTTTTAAGCCAGCTTCTCTTCAATGTCCATACTTTCAAGTGAAATTTCCAAGGCTTTCGTCTTGGCCTAGCCAAGCCATTTCCTGTTCAAACAGGTTGAAACCAGCGTGCACACTTATCGCCAGTTTGGGCGGCAGTGGCAGGGCTCAACACCAGGCCGGACCTCTTCTTTCAGGCTAAACCAGGTCGCGCAGGCCGCGTTATTCCGTTTGCTGTGGCTGAAGCGACAGCCGCCATTCAGGCAGGGTACTGCGATTCTGTAGGTCGCCCCGTACATGGGGGCACCACACTAGGCGTCTCGCCGCTTATGGCACCCGCCAGTGCCGGACGAATTAACCAACGGCTTACTGAGAAACTCCCGGCACGCCGAGCGTCGCTGCAATGGCACAGCCCGGTTATATTCACTGGCATTTATAACCAAGATGGCAGATTTCAACGTGAGTGCTGGGTGGTATAGATGCACCAGCCATTTACCGTTGGTGTCTACTCAGGGGTGCAAGCCGTTCGATGGTCCACGGTTTATCAGTCACCTTTGTTCAGTTCGGTTTATATCTCGAAACAGATCCCGATGAAGGCGGCTGGGGCACCCTACCGAGAAAACCCGATGCTTGTGGGCACCACTCGAAACAGCCTACCCCCAAAAACTATGGCAGCCGAGCACTTCACCATCATTAAACTTCGCTTTATTCCCGCGACTTTCTGTTCGCAGCCAGGCCCCCGGATCGGATGACCTTGCTTTTGCTTCTAGAAGCCCCAACTAGCGCTCCAATCTTGTGCCTGCCGCGATGGGCGCGATCGGCCCCAACAAGCACCCTACGCAAGGATTCCACGGTGTCTACCGACGCCGTAATGCGCACTTGCCCGATTCAGGCCCAACCAACCTGCCGGATACTGACAACCTGAGCCGCGGATGCGCCCACAACCTGAGCCTTACGGCTGCCGTACATGGTTTATGTAGAATACCCAAAAACCACTGTCGTCGAATATTTAAGCAAAACGGTTGTCTCAGGTAATCGGGGCAAAAGCCATCCGTTGGCCGGCGTGCTGGCTGGCTAGCACCCCATGGCAATTTGGGGTTCCAGGCCAAATGCTCAGCCTTTTCCCGGCATCTTCAACCAGACTTGGAAACTGTCTGCCCATGGGGTTGCTCATCCGCGTTAGGTCCCGATCGCAGACCGTCGCTCTCAAAATCCCGAGCGCATATCTCCCGATGTCCATCAAACCTTCCTTTTCATTCTGGGATGTGTGCGGTGCCTTGGCCCGTACTATTATCGCAGACATATACAAACGGGACTTTATCGTTCCATGAGAGCTGACCAAAGGACCTGTTTTCGGCGTCCTATTCCTTCCAATACATCGAACTATTTTCAAGCGCAGACCTCTTGTTGGCCAGCGGTTCGCCTGTTCGCCAGATTCGTCAACGTAACCTGTGGCCAGGTCTTGGCTGTGGTTGTGTTGATCGTTTTTGTTGCCCTGTGTACGCGCTGGCGGTTTTTTGCTGTTGCCTTCGGTGGTTGCCAGAATGAAAACCTGCCGCACTTATCGGCTCAGCAACAGCTGGGCTGCAGGCAACGGTAGGCGAGGTGCATGCCAACCCCTTCCCACGTTCAGTGCCAGAGAAACTTGCGGGGGAAATCTTCAGGCTAACGACGCAATGGCGAGCAGGCTGGCCTTTCAGGGCTTTTATGTGAATCTGAGGCGTTGACCTGCTTTAACAGGTATACCACCGGTTTTCAGGCTGTCGAGCCTGGAAACAACCATTCGCTGATCAAGGCAGTTAACCTGCATGCGTGCATTGGCAAGCAAGGCTCCCAGCCCGACCGGGCAGTCGTCAGACCACTGCTGATTATTCAAGAGTCGATACCGAGCCGGGCAGTTCTTCGCCACTATTTGCAGCAGGGATTTGACTGACGCGCGGGCACGCTGGTGTTGCGTGACTTTAATAAAAACGGCAGCCCAAAACACCAGCTTTGTTGAGTTTCGCATAACTCACCGTCTTACACTTCAGTTTGCAGGAATTTGGCGATCCTGGGGCACGACCCGGCGATATTGGCCAATATCGGTTGAGGCCGTTGCGGCAACAAGCGTTGAACTGGCAAAGGCAGTTGAGGTAGACCGATTATTCTCGCGGTAGCCTGAGCGTTGATTTAACCTGGGGCCGGCGTGCTGTGTCTACCTGCTTAGCGCCCTATATGCCCTTCCAGTTGCGTTCCGTCGCGTCAGCCTTTATACCGATTACCAATTGGCCAGGCAGCTCGCAAATCCCATGGAGTTTTGGACCCGGCACGGCAAGCGACGTTTGATGATGCAACTCTGCTTTGGCGGCCGACCTAGTGAAGTAGCCTTCCGTAGCGGTGCCCCTTACTGTCGACCAGATTTTCGTTTTGACCTTGGCGCGAGGCGAATAGAGGTAGCAAGATCGGTTCGGACGGGCCCGAGCTGAGCCTAACCGCAGCGCCAAACGGCGACATCGACTGGCTGGTTGCTGACGTCGGCCCGGTGCTAAGGCTTTGCTGTCTTCTGGTCAGTACGACAAGTGTCAGCCCATGAATTCGCTGGTCGTGGCTGAAATGACATTCGCGGGATGGGTCAGTTAAGTTGGCGCACCAAGTGCCCTTCTAATATTGCAGAGTTTGCAATGAAACGACTTGAACCTGAGCCTGGACAATTTACAGACACTTTGACGCCGCGTAAATTACGTTGCAGGCTCGTTTTGGCCAGCGGCGTAAGTCTGGACGTGAAATGGCCAGTTCCACCACCGCCCATTTAATCTGGAAATGCTGTTGTGGGCAATGGAGTTTGGCGCTGCCTGCGTTCGCGCCTTATGTGCAACAGCGCAATGGCAAATTTAGAGTTACCGGCGGGGCTGCTGTCAGTCGATGGCAGCCTGAATCTGGACAGCAACGTTTTACCCTCTGACCGGCACTTTCAACGGGCAGTGCTTCGGTGACCGGTCTGGACACCCGCTTTGACTGGCAAATGCCACACTGCTGGGCCTGGAAGACGCATGCAGCTTGGCGCCCATGAGTACAACGTGAAACCGGCCGCCTGGAAATCGGATGCCGCCGTACGCTGATCGACCTTGCCCGCGAAAACATCCACTCGCACGACGGATGGCAGTCACGACATCACCCAATCTGTTAACGCTGGTCCTGCCAGGGCACGCCGACAGCTGCGGCTTGCGAACTGAAAACCAGCGGGCTTCATATTCCGAATTGGCGAGTGCCAGTTAGACAACCGCCGATGTGGACTACACCGACCGCATTTGAACCCGAACTCACTACGCGCTTCGGGCAGCTTAATGTCAGCCTTAGTGGCTTGAGTAATATTCCGCCACATGCAGGGTAGAGTGAGCTTGAAAGGAAAGGTCAATCAGGTGGGGGGCAATTCTTGATATGAAGCGGCTCTATCCGCCACATTGGGTACTGCCTCTAGCAAAGCGACCTGGTGTTGCATCGGAAAAACTGAAAGTTGGCCGCGCCTGTTCGCCCTATTCCGGGACGTTATTCCGGGGTTACGGCATAGCGGCGGGAAG
>Ga0163217_1117463_pt1 | contig 10381 bp, 14 predicted proteins | sample SynspAceP_FD_185933 | JGI IMG/M metagenome (GOLD analysis project Ga0163217, IMG submission 185933) | Saline lake microbial communities from Ace Lake in Antarctica - Synechococcus sp. Ace-P (PacBio error correction) | ecosystem: Environmental > Aquatic > Non-marine Saline and Alkaline > Saline ... | reverse complement strand
CAGTAAATCCCCGACCAGGTCATTTTTTGTCGAGATGAGGATAGTACTGATTGACCCGTCCATACAGCCATCAAGAAAAGGGGCAGTTTCTCCAGCGGAGGTTCTGCGTTTCACCACAACCGCGTGGCCGAACACCATTGCTGCAGAACTGATTGCAAGATAGGCAGTGCGGTTGAAACTTTTCGGAGTTTTCAAACCTTTTGGCAGCGGTGGGTGCTGAGACCGTTAGCCGTCGGCCATTTCGTGTTTTTTTTTTTTTTTTTTTTCCCAAAATAAGCGGGGCGGGGAGGGCCGGGGGGCGGGGGGCGCGGGGAGGGGGGGGGGCGGGGGGGGGGGGCGGGGGGGGCCGGAGGGGGGCGCTGGGAGGAAGGCGGGGCAACGGGACAAAACATCCACTGGCCGTGTCCCAGCAAACAATTCGCTGAAGCAACCGACAAGCCTTCGGCAATCGTCCCAGACCAGTTTTTCGGCCACCAACAATGTGACGCGCCGCGAATTGAGACATCGGGTTCGGAAAGCGCGTAACAGGTCCAATTAAGCCCCAATAGAGCGCAAAATTCAGCCTGTTGTTGCAGTGCCGCTCACGAACGACGCCACTTCCTGAAGATTAGGCGCACGTCAACCCAAAACCCTTCCAGAACGCGCCCGGATGCGGCAAGGTCTGTCCGCGGCAACCGAAACGTGAAGACTATGATAGAGAGATGAGCCGTTACATCTTCCATTGCAGGAAGGTTAAGCGTGGCGCGATATTCTTCAGCCCTTACGGTTCGCCGGCCCAGGATCATTTGCGGTTCCCGATCATAACCAATCCTGAAGAGCTTCCTGCACAAGCAACAGGTCTCAATTGGACTGGGCGTATGGACACCAGAACAACAAAAATAGAACGCGACCAGTAAAAAGAGTAATTTTATCGTAACTTTGACACCTTGCAATGCACCCCCTCGCACCGGTTTAAACCTGATTAACATTCGAGTATCCATGAACGTATGGTCATTACGCTGCCACAACATTGATCCAGACATCAGCCAATTGTGCTGCGGCATTTGGAAACAACACACTTCGGGCTCCATACGACAAATTTCACGTGGTTTTGTCTGGAACATTTGTCTCCGATCTGATTTCATAACATGGAATGAATCGAATAGCGATCAAAACCCAAAGCAAGTTGGGACTGACGGCCCAGAGCTATTAAAGGACACACAACCATCTGGCACCGGAAGACCGAGTACATGCAAGACAGGAAAGCCGCAGGATCCTGCTTCATCTGTGTGCAATTACCGGTCGCTGGACGTGGCGAAGATACACAGCAGATGCCGACCGTATCCTCTTTCATATCTTTGAACAATCGAGAGCACGCACCGAACCTTTGAAGCAGGCGCAATCAATCGTTCATTCCCAGTGCGGGGAATTGAGTTGGAGGGCGCGCGACAATCCATCCGGATAAGGTTTGCCCCCTGTTGCAACAGGGACTGCCGAAACCATTGCCCGAGGCTCTGATCCATTCAGTTTTTTCCACAGGCGTTCGGGTCGGAGCCGGACGTGACGGTGCGGGCATCTGCCCGCTGCGCCCGATCATTTGCCTCCCCTGACCTTCGGCGTCAAAACAATTTCCCCCCCGCATCTATTGAAAACAGCCGGATCTGTGGTACTGGCTAAGCTTGAAAATGTTGCGCCCACGATGTTCCCCCAGGTCGAGAAAATTTTTTGGAAAATTCTTTCTCACATCATTCAAAGCGCTGAAATGCAGCAGCGGGCGGTTTAATACGCCCGCCCATGTGGCAATCGTGATGTATGTTGAATAAACGCCATGCCACTGGACCGACGTGTTTGACTTTTACGCCTTGAAAACACCAAACGATTCATTGCCTTGATGGCCACTTGGTTCGGGGCCGCATGCCGCGGACCAGATTTCATGAATGAATGTGCTGCCTGGAAGGCGCCACGCCCGCACCGTCTTGAAGATAATGTTCGCATGGACAAAACCACATTACCCTGTCCCACGCCGGCACTTTCGCCGACTTGTAATATCGCCACGCCATAATCGCGCCGCCGGCAACACCTGCCGAAGCCCGCACCTTGTTAACATTTTGCCGAGAGAAAAGCCGCATGATCACCAAACCAAACCACCAGTGTTCACTGTCACAACGAGTGTTCGACAAAGCTTCTGCGCCAAGGACAGGGCTGATCCGGACGTCATTTCATCAATGGCGACCCCGGCCAATCGATCGCCCCGAGCAAAGCTTGGCGGGTTTTCCGCCGTTTTTTGCCATTCTGGGTTGCCCTCCCGGCCGACAAGGCATTCCGCTATGGAAACAAATGCGAAGCCAGAGCTAATGATATTGAATTGCCGCCCGCTTTGGACAGCCTGAGCTCTGAAAATATGCCCTGGCCAGAAGCGGCCAGCCTGTTGCGCCTGGAGCAACTTTGCCACTCAAAATCTGCAAAAACCGCTGCTGACTTGCACAAACCATCGAAGCTGAAAGATCGCTGCGATTTTTAATTCTGGAAGGTGCCGAGGGCCATGACCCGGACTTTAGACAGCGCTTGATGTGTTTTACGCTGCGGGGCTGCGGTCTCTGGCCGTCTGAGTCCGTACACCATTTCTGTCGTGTTGTTCCATTCGCTTACCCAAGATCCGGACATTGGAGACGGCCTGGACTGATATCTGCAAAGACCTGAGTCGCGCCTGGCAATGCAAGAAGACATTGATTATCTGTCACACCTAATGAAAAGGGTTTTTGGATGGTCCCAGGCTGAGCATTGCCCCACTTTGTGCCAAACCCATTCCAAACGCCCACGCGATCTGCCCGAACAAGACGCAATCTGACCGACCGGCAATTGGCAGCCATTCGCGAAAAGCGAGGGCATGGTCGTCTCATTTTGCAGTCGCCTTTCTGCGAAGACGGCCAGATGTCAGCCAACGCCTATTGAAGATCATGAATGCGCATAATCGATCACCTGATTGCAAGAACTGGGTGAAAACCGGGTTGATTCGCGCTCTATTTCGGATTGGCGCCATTGTCCCCAAATCCATCGGTTGATGTGACCCGAGTCTGCCTGTCTTGCGCCTGAAGCCATGCGCACCCATGGCTATGCGAAGAGCTGATGAAAAACTGTGCTACAAAAAACTGGCTGCCGTGGTTGAGAAAAACCTGGGTTTCCTGAAACAAATTTCAGCGACACCAGTGGACTGAATTCCCAATGATAATTGTGTGAAACTTCAGAAAAACCGCCACCGGTACAATAAATGGCGGCATTCTGTAACGGTAAGACTCCAGAAATTCGCACGGGACTCAGGACAGGATCACATCAATCGCCATCTGATTAAAATTGAAGCTTACAGCTTTCTGCAACGAAGACGACAGTAATCGGTAAACCACTTCATTTAAACGTTGCTCCCTCCACAATCAATCATCTGCTGGAGAACGGGGGGGCGATTGATGAAAACCCACCAATCGTTGACGATGAATGCGAAAACTGGTTCTAGTTTAATCTTGTCATAATGCACCAAATTAGCGTGGGATGATCCTTGGCGTATTACTCGCTCACCCCATTTCGTTTAAGGAAGTTCTTGAACCTGATTTAAAACACTGTGGTGCCGGTTGCGCTGGCGCAGCTAGCTCCAACAGCAGTGATACCGGCTTGAGCCGATACCCCGCGACATGCTGATTATCGCAACCGGATCTGATATTATCAACCACGCTCGATCCACAAGAGAGCTTCGAGTTTTTGCCGGATCAGACGTGCTGCGGCAATATCTTATGCCGTCTCTTCAATTCGACCCTGCAGATCTTGCACAGGCTATCAGCCTATTCTGCCGAAAGCCTGGTGAAGTTTTGAAGACGGTAAGACAATTACAGCTTCACGCATGCGCATGGCGTGACTTTCCATTCAGGAAAAGCTGTCACGCAAAAGATCTGAATCAGCCTTGCGTCGTGCGGTTACACTCAACAGACAACCAAGCTTCATTCTCACTCATTTGGCTTCACACCGGGAAAACGTCGGTGAAAACAATCGTCGCAACCGACGACCAAGACCCTGAACCATCACAAACCGACAATCGCTATGCCAACGTCATTTGTCCTCAACTGCCTTGACCGCATTACAAATCGTGCATTGTCGACATAAGCACGCCATGGAAAATGAATTGATGCGAGTCTGGCAATTGAATGCTGAAAACCAACACACTGGTTCCGGCCCTTCCAAGGATGTAGCTGAACCCCAATGAAATCAGTTACCATGCTGCAAATGCTGACTATTATGGCGGCGCGCCAGCCATGGCCCGCCGTCATTGTCCCACGTTCAGGAAAGCGCGAACCCCAAGCGCCTGTTTGCTGAACCGGTATAGTCTGATGTTGCCCGTAACCGAACCCGGAGATGTTGCTGATTGTCAGACCGCTGAATGGGATTACCGTCGGACAGTTGAATTGCTGCCGGTTGACTGTAATTCTCACTCTAACCGAAGAACGAAAGCCTCTCCAACCCGAAAGTCATCTTAAGCATCAGAAATATCTGGATTACAAAAGGATTGCGCGACAGCTTCCTGAAAGGCAGTATACCATTCAGCAGGCATTCCTGCCGCAAACCTATCTTGTTCCATCGAGACCTCCTTACAGCCCTGGACATCGAAAAAGCCAAAGCATATGATGATGGAAGCCGGTTTATGCGACGCATCGAGATCGAAGGGGTGTTCGTGAAAGCACAGCGAGCGTATCGAATCTCAGGCCCTTCAGAACATTTGCGCAGCTGCATTCAGCTTTAACATTACGGTCGGAACTGCCAAGCAGATCCTGGCCTGTTATCGGCCACGCGAGCTGGGACATGTATCTGGGTGTGCTTGGGGACCGGATTATCCCGATGCACATACAAATGCGGCCACTTTTGCAATGGAACACGATAATTTGCGAAGCAGGCAAACAACTGGTTTCCTGCTTGGCGGAACGCATGTATACCCGCAACACTCGAGCAAACAGCTGCAGGCTGTTGTCGAGAATGACCGCGAAAAAACCGCGCTGAAATGTATTCAGTGCGATCCAGCGCGAAACATTTCCAAAGTCACATACCTTTTGCGTTATGTTCCAGAAAATCCGAGCAGACTGCACGCAAAACAGCGTTTTCAGGGCTTCTCAATCGGCGCGCATTACAGCTGCCGCCTACTGGAAAGTAATTCCAAGAAGGGTTCGCAAAAAATGGCAATATTAACGACAAGGGAAAAGGGCCCAGATCGTCCTTTCCACCTATTCCAATCAGCATCCCAAAAAATAGTGACCACTTCTGTTCACCATGCTTGGCCTCATATTCATTCAATCATTCATTGGCCGATCATGCCGGTAGACCCGTGCAATCCATTGTCGGGCAGGGGGGGGGGGGGGGGGGGGCGGGGAACCGCCGGCTGCCAAGATGTGATATGCACGCGGCTCTACATCAAGCTCGCCTCGATAAGCCCTCCTGGTTCAATTCTGGTATTATCTCAGGAGTGTTTCCTTACGGGGATTTTGGTAAATCCCTGCTGACCGCCACCGTTGCAGAAACATCGATCGCGTTTTCCAGCGACACTAGAACTGGCGACAATGCCCGATTTTTCGCGTTTGCTGGGTGTCCCATTGGCGTCGTTGCCGCCGTCGTCGCGGCACCTGGATCGAATCAGTTGCCGCGTCGTAGCGCTGAGTCGGTTACTCCATGCCCATCTTCTGGCTTGCCTGATGGTCTTTGATCTTTTACGGCATTTGGTTGGTCCGGGACCGGACGGCTGGACTTTCTTCTATGTATGCTGCCGACCAGAAACAGGCATGATCCTGATCGACAGTGCCTATTGCCGGTGACATGACCATATCTGGAAGCGGTGTCCCACATTATCTACCCGCTTCGCTGCTGGGTTATCTTATTCGCTAGGCCAGTATTCAAGCCGTATGGACCGCAGTTTCATGCGGGGAAAACAAACCTCAGCCGAATATTCTACCACCGCACGGGTCATAAGGGCATGTCGAAACGGACAGTTATTGGGGCATGCTTTCAAAAATATTCGCGTTCAGCTGGGATTACGGTGACTTCCCTGTTCCTTATGCGCGCTCCTGAAGGCTCGGTCCTGACCGAAAATCATTTTCTCCTGGCCGGGTCGCGAATCCTACATTCACCAACCGCCCTTTATCGCAGATAGAAACGCCGTATAGGCGCGTACCTTGTCGTCGACTTTTTTCGTGGCTGTTCAATGTTTTGTTCGGAACCTGCTTTATCAGGTCTTTACCAGAGCGACAATAGGGCACGCAATTCACAAACAGATTTGCCAACGCCCCCCAAGCAATGCTGGGCTGCCTCCTTGGCCTCTCAGCTACACCCACATCAAGACGCCATGCAAACTGCTATCCCTGTCACTCAGACTGGTGCAGTTTCGCGCCAATCAATTGCCATGTTCTGCCTGATGATTCTTGTCGTCTTGTCCGATGCGACCTTTGCGCCGCTGATTTCGCCTGTGATCCGTTCGTTCCAGGAATGGCAACCGCTGCAACCGCCAGGCGCTGAAGGCCATATTTCTGGGCACCGATTCACTGGACGACTCTGCATGAGCCGCACATCTATTGTGTGCACGCATCACCCTCTACATCGTGACATTTTGGTGCCATCATTCCCTTTTGGTGGTCTTCTGGTCGGCACTGTGCCGTTATACAGAGCTACTCGTACGCGTTGCTGAGCTGATCCGATTATCTATCTCGAGATGTGTCTTTGTCGCGCGTCTGATTTCTCAGTCTTACTCACTGCTTGGCCAGTATAAAAAGATCGTGATATCTCTTCGCAATCTATATCCCGACTGTCATACGGCGCTCCCGTTCTGATCCCTATCGCCGCGTCATTTGCGGTCGCACGCAAACTCCATTCGCAATTCCCGATTATATCCTGCTGTCTGCGCCTGCAAGGGCACGGCCCTATGGCATTCATCACCAAACATATCTGGCCGCTTGCCATTTCATCGCTGATCATTCGCGTCGTTGGATTACTGGCGCTATCCATTCTGTGGCAGGCCGGCTCGGTTTTCTCCGTCTCGGGCGGCAACCACCTTCCCCCGAATGGGCTCTATTGGTGTCTGATCGACGGGCAAATTTTCATTCATCGATCACTGGTGAGGTGGCAACCATCCCCGGTCTCGCCATCTCAATCGTCAGTCTGCATGCAACCTCTGGTTGATGGTCTGCGGATGTTCTGGATCCCAAGGAGAGCGGCGACATGAAGCAACTCGTCCAAGCCGAAACCTTCTGAAGTCGAGGATCTTGGGTCCGCTTCCAACCGCAGCGGCGTCTTTGACGCTGTGCGTGCATTATTCCTTTCGCTCGCAAAGAACGAACTGGGCATGTGTCCGGGGAAAGCGGCTCTGGCAAAATCCATGACCGCCGCGCCATTTCTGCGCTGTATCCGCAAAGCCCGGCCGTGGTTGAGGCCAGCGCATTGCACTGGAAAGACAGACCTCATGTCCCTTCCAAAAGAATGCGCCAGGCGTGGCTATCAGATTTTCCATGATCATGCAGGATCCCAAATTCTCGCTGAACCCAGTGCTGAAAGTGGAAAGCAAATCATGAAGCCTATCAGTCCACAACAAAGGCAGCGCCGCTGAAGACGTCAAAAGACATTGGATATGCTGAAAGCTTTGCCATCGTGATCCTGAGCGCTCTTCAATGCCTATCCGCACGAAAATGTTCAGGCCGATGGGTCAGCCTTCATGATCGCCATGATGAGGAATCCCCGATCCCCAAAAATCCTGATTGCGATGAGCCAACCTCGGCCCTCATGTTTCGGGTGAGTCACAGGTCTGACATTATGGACAAGCTGCTGTCCGCGACCGCCAGGGCCTTTATCTTCATCAGCCGACATCTCAATCTGGTGCCTCCTTCTCTGACAGGGTCGATCATGTAGGAGACGCGTGTGGAGTCTACGATGCGACAAAGCCACGAAGCAAAACACCCTATACCGCGCGGCCTTTTGAAATTCTCTGCCCCAACTGAATAAAGCCCCCGAAAAAAACTGGAAAGGTCCATGAAAAACGAGATCCGCCTCCTGCGGATGAACCAAAGCGTCAGTGGGTGCTATGAGCGAGGGTTCAATCTGAAAAAATGTGGATGTCTGGTTTCGTCAGCGCGCAAACCGCGTGTGATGCAGTAAAGAACGCCAAGTTCGCGGGTACCGCTTGGCGAAAGCTTTGCGGCTGTTCGAGCGAATCCGCTCCGTAAGCTCCACTATTTCTGCGCGCCATAACCGGTTCTTGCGAAACCTGGAAGCCGCACCATCACCATTGATGGCAAGCACTGGCCCAACGCGTTGACAGCGAGTTTTACAAACCTGCAGATGGTGTTCCAGGAACCATGCTTCTCTGCATCCACTCCACACAAGTTCGATCAGGTATTGAGTGGGGAAACCCTGTCACTGCATGCTTCGACAATGTCCAGCATGCGAATGAAGAAACTCTGCGTGATGTCGGACTTGGCCTCATTTCCGCTTTCGCTATCCACATTCAATTGTCAGGTTGTCAGCGCCAACGCGTGCCATGCCCGTGTGCTTTGCACCGGCAACCGCGCATTTTGCTTTGACGAACCAAACATCTGCCATTGATGTGGCGGTTCAGGCTGGAATATTCTCAAGCTGCTCACCGATCTGCGGGCCAAGCGCGACCTGAACCTTTGCTGAGATGGTCATCCACGATCTGTCGTTGTCAAGCCATATGTGCAGTCGCATGCCGTCATGCAAAAAATTGTTTGAAAATCTGTCCAGGCGTGGAAGAATGCGAGCGCAAAATCCGAGCCATCGAAATCCAGCATATTCTCTGCAAGCTCGCTGGGTTTCACCACCGGCTTGAGGCAGACGCATATTAGTAATCACTCGCATAACTATGGTTATTGCGTGTGCGCTGTGCGTTCCTTGTATATGTTCTCTGCTGTCTTCAACAGCAGTTCTAGGAAGCTTAACACTCGCTTGGCATCGGTACAATCCTGATCGATCGTCAGGAGCCCGCCTTTGGTTGCATTCCTTTGGCAAATTAGCGCGTTATTCAACGCGAAAGCGTTTTGCCCTACGCCACTGCCCCAACATAAATCACGTGCATCAGCACTATGTAACTTGCCGCAACACCGCGGCACGTCTCATTTTTGGCTCTTCCACTACCCGCAATGCCTGCCTTTTTTCTGACCCGCTATGTGGCATTTCTCAAAAAGACCCGACATTATGCATTTCGCCAATCCTTACGCACAACGACTGATTGAGCGCTGCATGGTCACCTCGATGAACGCGGCCATTTGCCAGGCCACTGATGCAAAGTGACCAATTTCGCCGGACGTGCGATTCTGACGGTTACCCTACCAACAGGCCTCCTGAAGCTGCACGCCCGTGACAGCTGGATATCATGTCCGAGCGCCTTCAATCTGCCCAACCACTGGAAGGACAGAGGCCACTAACCGCAGGTCTCCGCACATCGCTCCCCCTAGAATTTATGCGCGTGTCACCCAGTATATTATCACCATTACGTGAGATCGACTCCCAGAATCCACAACCATGCTGTTTGAAATTGTCTCCAGCAAATTCAAAAAGCATGGCGGGGTTATTCGAAAAACGGCAATGCCATTGATTGACCCCAGACACAACCGGCTTTCTTGCCTGGCAAAAGACCGTCCTATCTGTGAGACACGCGAGATCGATCGTTGGTCAAGCACGCAGCACATTAGCACGGGCCAAAATTTGGCCGTTGAACGCCACCAATTAGGTATATATCCACTTCCAACTGTTGAACCAGACCCGGTACGCACAGTCGCACCAGCTCTCGACTCGAGACACAGCCCTCAAACGTCACAGTTGCGTTACACCGATACCGCACACCCGGAACTCGAGTGGCCCTACGGCCATCTAGAAAGACTGTGCCGCGGTCGCGAGCTGTTTCGGACTCACCACGCATCACCTTCACCTGTTCAGGTGGCGCAGACCGAAACCGAATTGCACGAAACTGCCACCCTTCGGCCCCGCCTGGAAACCCACACCCCTGGATGGGTATTCGCCCCGCAGCCCTGATATGATTGGCCTGTCATCGCGGAATGCCCAACCAGAAAAGAACCACTGTGCGCCTTCGGCCATGGCCATCAGGGCCTGACGCTGGTCCGTTACAGCGGATATCATCTGCAGACAGCGAATTGAAGGAAAATCATCGCAAACTCCAATCTGGAACCGTTTTCAACCCAACCCGCTTTTGAGCCGTATTATGCCCATGCAATTGTTGCCCTTTGCCATTGGCAAGATTTGAGTTGCGATTTTGTTGATGGGCACCGGGCGCATTCAAACAAAAAGCCAAGACGCTGACTTCTCCAGAGTCAGCCCGGGGTGTCGGGTGTCACGAGAAGAATGCCCCGTCAGC
>Ga0163217_1077352_pt1 | contig 10381 bp, 9 predicted proteins | sample SynspAceP_FD_185933 | JGI IMG/M metagenome (GOLD analysis project Ga0163217, IMG submission 185933) | Saline lake microbial communities from Ace Lake in Antarctica - Synechococcus sp. Ace-P (PacBio error correction) | ecosystem: Environmental > Aquatic > Non-marine Saline and Alkaline > Saline ... | reverse complement strand
GGATACCAAGCGCGAAGAAAAAGAAATCGAGAAGTCATTCATAATTTGGTAGGTTTAGAGACAGGTATTATCTGCGTGACCCCACTAAATTTTATTCCTATAAATTTCTTTCCCTTCAGGTATAGTAATTAGGATCTCTATTTTTTTATTTTATGAAAGTCAATACCAATTAAGTATTACTACTACTATATTGGGTTTGTTTATGGCCAAATTGTACCCCTCGCTGCTTTTGGTCCTAGTGCGCGGTTTTTTACCTGTAATACATTTTGGGGTATCATGTATCTATTAATCCCCCATACTTCCATGGTTTACTTTTCCAGATTTTGTCTCCTTAATTTACCGAGGTATCAGTGTTATTAGATTGTTTGATGGTAGCGACCCAAAATTTTTGGCTTGCTCTACCTATAAGATGACGGTGTTGGAATGTATAGCCCTTGTTTACGTGTGTGTGGTTTAAGTGATATAGATCACAGCATGTTCTGTGGAATTGATTTGGAGGCCATGGACCGAGGAGATATTTGAAAGGCTTATTAAGGAAAAAGGAGACCAAGGAAAAAGAGTGGGCCTTCAAAAAGAAGAAATGGCCGAAAAGAAAAAATATTCGTAATTTTGATTTTGGCGTAGTTCTAATACGAAATCGAATATATCTAACAGAGATTTACAACATATGGAGCCAACATTCCTCACCGTTAGTTAAGCAGCAATTTACTTGCCTCAAGAAGAAGACTTTAGAAATCTTAAGGCAAAAAGAGAGCATTTTTATAGGGATTCCAAGAGAAAATCAAATTCAAGAAAAACGCATTTGTCTTACCCCGGATGCAGTAAATGCAATTACAGGGCCAACGGACATAGGATACTTATTAGGAATCTGGAGCGGGCGATGGTGCCATTATTCAGATTTGGAATTTTACCAAGCTGGAGCTGAAATTACAGGGATACAAAGAAAGTCTTTGCTGCCCTTATAATTTTAAAGGTTAGAACCCCCCTACAATTCAGGAGGCTTCAGATGATTAAATCACAATCTACGATCAATGCCTGCCCTGCAGATCAAACCCAAAGTAAGAAGTATTTTGAGGAATTGGCTAAAAAGAGAATTTACAGCTATTTGCCTTCGAGTATACTTAGGACCGATGACGGTAAATATCTGCCGTTTGCGTTCGTAAGTGAAAATTGCCGGAATTTCTTCTGTATTGATCTGCCTCTGAAATAATGGCGGCCACTAATAAAGGGAATGGCCTAATGTTTTGGGAAAATATAGCGGCGTTCCACGGTTGGGTGGTTATTATTGGTGCAGGACGTGGGCGAGTTTGCGCAAGATCGCAATTGGCTTAGGAGCCAATGTAAGGTTTTTGATAATTCAATTACTAAATTACGCAGCATCCAGACCAATTTAAGGACAAACTGTATATACTTCTTACCAATACAGCCCAAAAACTTACTGAAAAGCGTTAAAACGTTTGTGATGTGGCCATGGAGCTACAAAGAGGTAAAGATTCGTCCCTGTTGTGGTAACGAATTACTTATGGTGGACAATGAAGAAAGGGGCTGTAATTATTGATGTCAGTGATTTGATATGGGCGCGCTGTTTTGAATCTAGTGGAATCACAACCCATGACAAAACCTTAAAGATTAAAAATGGAGTACTTCCACTATGGGGTGCCCAATATTTCCGTCTTAGATATCCAAAAACGGCTCTATTTCCTAAAGGCAATATTTTTAACTCCTTATTTTATTAAAAAAATTGGAGGAAGGACGGGGATTTCGATAATGCATTTGCGATTTGATAAAGTCTCCGGTGGGAACGGACTTTATCTATTACCCGCGGTATTTTAACCAATAAATCTTGTTGGGAGAGTGGTTCGACCTTTCTTACAGTGACATTTAATTTTCTATTTTTTTAATTTATGGCATTTTTAAAGCGTTTTTGGGCCTTCTTTCTTTTTGATTATCCTATTGGCTTTGGTTTTTTTGACTATTTTTTGAAGAAGGAAAATCTGAGGAAACGGGGAACAGAATTTCTGCTATTTTCCGAATTGTAGGACACTCAAGGATATTTAGATCCAAACAAATACCTATGCCGTGGCGTAACGCGTCTGATGAATAAAGAATTTTGGACCAGTACCGATATCAATGATTTTTTACATAATGGAGAAGTTGATTTGGCAATAGTGAAACCAAGGCCGGTTCCCTGTAAAACTTTTATTTTTATTGAAGGATGGTAAAAGATAAGGCAGCCAACATTAAAGTGAAAATTGTTTGGAGAAGGCCGTTATAGAAAGTTATTTCCTATTTAGATTTCCCTCCTCTTTCTTTCTTTTTAAAGTTTGTAAGCTCCCTACTGGTTGGCCCGCAACCGAAGTGTTCTTCTTCCGCCTTCTTGTATTAAATAAAGGCATTAACGTCCTTTACAGTCCAAAAGGCAAGTATTTGGCCGCATTTGTAGGCCCTCTTTAGCAAAGTTGAAGGAGATTATGGTCACTCATGCCGTATTTAATTTGTTCCGAACAAATTCGAGGGGTCATTGTGTTCAATATTCTTGGCTTGCTATTTGTTCCATTAAACGATAGCTTGGCTCAATTCATTATGTGTTTCCAGCAAAAAAGCGAAATGGTATTTAATTATCTTACCAATTATAAGAAACAACAGCATCAAAATTGTCGTGGTAGCTTTTTTGGAGCAAATTGGTGATGGATAGGCCTTTTTCTCCGCTCTATCGTTTCTTTTTCCATATAGGCTCTCGAACCACTTTCATTCCTATTAAATAATTGCTTTTGCCGGCATCTTTATGGAGTCTTTTTAAAATATCCAGCCGGTCCCATCTGTAAGTTTGCAAATGTGTTAAATACAATGGCTTTCTTTCCATTGTTTTCCGCATCATTTCTTCCGCTAAATCATCCGCTTGCTCCCTGTGTCCAGCTTTCTTCGGCGTCGATTAAAATTAGATACTTCCAAAGTTCATGCGCCTTTTTGCAAACCTTCATCGTATCTATTTATTACACCGTTGCCATTCCCTCCTTTTCTTCAGTAGTAAGGTTTTTCTTCCTTCTGGTTTAATTTTTTGATTAAAGTTTAAAATCGTCCAATCCAGTGGGCTTTAAAAAACGATAAAGGGTATTGCTGGATCTCTTTTAACAAATCCAGAGTTTCATGGCCTTTTCATAGCGGGAATCCAATGTAATTTTTTCAATTTCCTTGCCTTCTACGATAATCCAAAATATGTTACTAACCCCTTGGCGAAACCATTTTGGTCAGCAAACCACCAAACAATTCATCCTCATTGACGCCACCGCAGAAATAATGATCAAAAACAGTTGCTCTTATTAAGTTTTCAACAGGTAAATGTGCCTTTTAGGCAAAGTTGGACACGGCAGTACAATTTTTAAACGAAGGTTCGATTTTGCAATTAATTTAAATAAAAAATAGGCCCTTTCTAATTCTGAGCTCGGTTTTAAGTGCAATGCCGTTTGCGGTATTCCTCAAAAAATATCCTTCATTTATATGAATTTATTAAGGATTTCAATATAAGTTAGATTTTATATTCTTACATTTAAAATTAGTCGTTTATTGTGCCAATAAATTGATTAAATAATTGAAATTCTATTACTACATTCACTTTACGTTGTACATTTTAATTGAGAAAGGCTTATGGAGGCCTGAAACAATCATTTGGCCAAATCAATTTTCCAAAATCTTTGTCTTGTAGATGGAAAACACCCATAATTGCTGTTTGCCTATTTTTATGTCAAAAATTGAAGGCGAATACGATTTTGAGATTATCGAAATAGAAGCAGGTGAGGTTAATAAAAATATTGCAACCTGCACTCAAGTTGGAGGTATTGTCCGAGTTGGATTGCGGACCGTAACAAGTGCTTTGATCAATCTTGGAGGGTGTGTTGTTACAGATCTTGGGGGGTTTGGTGGCCTTCTTGTTTTAAAAGAGGTATAGGATTTTCATTAATGTCCCCAACTACCCTCTGTCCATTGGTTGATGCCTCTGTTGGTTGGAAAAACTGGTGTGGATTAGGACTTAAAGAATCAGGTAGGGTTATAAAATCAACCAATAGTAGTTGCGTAGATACTACTTTTTGAATCCTCTGACACGGCAGGTTGAAATAGTGGATAATGGGAAATGCTGAAACACGGACTAATCAGGGATGCTCAGTTATTGGGAAAAACTTGAAGGAATTACAAGTTTTTTGTAATTTGGATCAGGCATGTCTTAACCTCGGTGTCATTAAAATGCAGTAGTAACAACAGGACCCTACTGAGCAGCATTCTTAGAAAAATATTAAACTTACGGGCATACCCTGGTCATGCCGTAGAGTCCTATTTTTTGAAAGTGAAGAAACACGAACTTCTCATTACATGGTTGAGGCTTATTGCCACACGGGATGATATTGGAGGGGTTCCTTTCTTTAAAATTAACTTGGGCTGAAGTAAAATTGCTTCTGGAAGATATCAAGGCTACTTTTTCTTTGGTAGATACAAAAAAATAACTTTTGAAGAAAGGATATAGAAAACCATTTTGACCTTATTTGAAATTTGATTAAGAAAATCACATCGGTAATGTCAATTTTGTTGTTGTTAAAAAGGCATTTCGGAGAACCTGTTATAGACGTTAAAAGTTACCAAGAAATTATTGGAACAGCCTTCGCTTACTACGCGGAATAACCGTTACGTATACTTAAAAAACAACCTTTTTAACAACTCTTTAACAATTTGATTCTCAATTTTCTATAGTTTAGGTAAAATTAATTAACCCTCCTGATTTTTATCGGGCAAAAAAAAAACCAAACTATGGTTACGGAAAACTTGTAGATTACAAAAAACTGAGCCGATGAAGTGGCTACTAGCTTAATTGAGATGCTATCCATACGGCTTATGTCGGTGATGTAGAAGGATATTATTCGTTTAAAAAATATCCATGGTGAAATTATAGAGGCTGTGGGAGGAAAAACCCAGAACTGCATTTATCTGGTAAAATAAGTAAAAGTTTTGGCAAATTTCATTTCAACTTCGAGGATAATATGGAAAGGAATTGGAAGGAACAACCAGAAGCGGTTTTGAATTTGGCAGCCTTCAGATGAATGGAATTGGACTAAACCAAGAGGAAGAAGAGTCTCAATGGATTAAGGTTGCAAATATTATGTTAATAATTTTGCAGATGGTGCTTTTGATGGCCACCATATCACCAAAACCCAAACGTAGCCACTCAATGTTCCATTCAATATTACTGGGCAATACACTTGCGGCTTTAGGTCTTTGTTGTCCAAGTTTGAAAAGAGTAATGGGACGCTTTCCCTCACCGCATTAAATTCATTTATAAGCTTTCTTTACTCTAGGAATTTTGCGGTTGGAAATCTCTAAACCGTAAAGGGTCTTGGTCAAAAACCTTGGTAAGGGCGTTTTATTCATGACGGCAAGAAACGAAGTGGCCCTATATTGAAAAACCCCGCTCAAGCATCAATAATATGTAGAGTACCTCTGCCAAAGGTCCATTTGCTTTGGAATAAGAGCTAATCAATTTATCAACTGGATATTTTCGATAAACAGCTTCATCTCTTTTTCTCTATTACAATAGTCGTGTGTAGTTCTGCTATTCGTCCAACACAGAGAGATAGGTTCCCGTAAAAACTGATGGTAGGCTCCTTGGGTAAGCTAGAATTTTCTCATAGGTCTCAATTTTTTGATTCGTTTAACCCGACCTTAAAATTTAGTGCTGCTAAATTAAAAACTTGGTTGAAAAAACAAATATCCCAAACAAAAAAAAACTGGCTTGCGATATTTATTACTTTTTTCTTTTTATGATTAATTAATTCATTGAAAGATTGGTGTGCATAAGACGTTCTTGTCATTTATGCTTTCTTGCCAAGATATTCAATAGCTCTGTTCTGTCAATTCCCTCAATTATCATCAATTTTTAAAATGATGTTTTTGGCGTGATTGGTATCCCTAGCGCGAATTTTACAGAAGATATTAAATTTCCTGTGGTAATTATTGTGCCACGGTAACATTTGAATTTGATTCAAATCTTTCCAAAAACAAACTTGGTCTTGATGAGTTTTTTTCTAAAAAGTATACCCACATAAGCAATAAACGCATACCCCAAATTTTAACATAATCCAATGTAAGTGATGACCCCTTATAATACCGGCTTCTTCCATTTTTCTTTACACGAACATGAACTGTCCTGCAGAAATTTAAGCTTTTTTGCGATATCGGGTAAAATGTTCCGTTGGTATTGTTCAATAACATATCAGAATTTGATGGTTCTATTTTTCGTCTAATTTACTTACCCCATTTAGTGTTTATTTTTAATTGCAAAAATAATAAAATATCAACATTAATTGTAATGAACATATCATTTTTTTATGAAAACCGTAACATTTTTAGGTTTTTTTAAAAAAATTATACCATTTAGTTCTAGTAACTTAATTAGATCAATTTGTATCTTCAATTTATTTAAATCACTAGCATATAAAGCAGTTATAGCTTTTATGTCCAATTTTTCCCTAGTAAATCTCTATTTCTCCTAATTTTCACCTTAAAATTAATTTTACTATCACCTACCAGTGTTCAACGAACATTGATGGGCCTGCGCAACTACACTGATTTTATGTTGGGATTAAGAAATTTGGGATATTTTTGATTGGATGTCATAAAACAATTTGTTGTTCTCCGGAATATCTTTCGTAATCAGCTTGTAAGTAGTTGTCTATTTTTGGGAGCATGATTATAACTTCCAATAGCCTTAACCATCGCTATTAAAAAATATACTTTCCTTGTATTTTCTCTATTCATAAATCTTCCGGAAAATGCCCTGATTCAAATAAATGGTAGGACGTTTAGCATTTGAAACGTATCTCCAACGCAATTACTGGTTGGAATTCATCATTTTTTCATACCTCCCTACTTGACAGTGAATGTCTTTTGTAATTCTTGGTTCATGGCAACAATTATTTGCATGCTTTAAATCCCCCCGGGTTTTGGAAATACTTCTTTTCGGGGTCCGTGCGCTGGAGGCTTAAAAAAGAAACAGTAGCTGGTTTAGAGTGATTCCTACATTTGAAAATGGTACAGTTGATCATTAGATTAAAAGCAGTAAATCGGGGCTGAAATCCTTCATATACCTTTCTTAGGAACAACGCCTTTCCGGTTGGGTCCGTTCTTGGGCATCCCTATTTAAATCAACACTATTAGCATTGACCCTAGTAATAGGGGCGTATTGCGCCATCTGGATTTAGTATTAGGTGTGAATAAATTTTAAGGTACATCTCTTAATATGGAACTGGCCAGATCGAGAAATCCTTTTTTAGAAGTTGATCAGATCTAGGACCGGCCTTAGTAGTGGTGGGATTCATTCCCGTTGCATTTGTGACCCACATCAATATTTTTAGATTTCCCTGAACCAAGGGTTATGCTTTTTAATGGTTCCCGGACCTTCAAAAGATTGGCTCCTCCGGTTTGAGTCAAAAAAATCTTGGGCAGCCGTTATCAAAACGGGTCAATTGTCCTTAGGGGTTAATGTATCTTCCTTTTATAGATAACCTCTTTATATTTTATTCATCAATCTAAATGCATGTCGGGTACTCTGGTTTGTTATAAAGAATTACCAAAGGTAAGTTCAAAATAATTTACATATGTAAACTAATTTTTATCGAAAAATGTTAAACAATAAGCTAGGATACGGATGTGGTTTGCTGGTATAAATCCTTCGGCTAAATCTGTTAATAAATTTGACTATAGTTTAATTTTATATATTATAAATCAAACAATATATTAAGTCATTATTTAAAAGTGATTTAATTAATATTAAAAATATGAATGTATAATTTTTGGAACTAGATTAATAAATTATGGAATGATTACTTTTGTTGCCAACTAATTACAACGGTGAACACTGCAGAATTTCTAAAGAGGATAGTCAAATTAATGGGATTCCATGATATATCGGCGTTCCGGTATATTGCTGATTACAATTGGGTTCAGCGCATGGGCATATCCATCTTTTGGCGGCAAGGAATAAGCCTAGTTTGGAATTTGTGCTTAAGGTAGTTGCTGCATTTCCAAATGTTGATCTGTATTGGCTGTTTGTGTATGGAAGGAGTCTTTTCCTTACGAGAACCAGGAAACCACTACCACCTATTAAATCTCCAGATGGACAAGTTGTGAAGAAGAAGTTTTAGGGCCCTCCTCTTCTATTAGATAAAGATTATAATATTTATTACCGATGGAAGCTTAAGTCTTATCTCTGAAAAGGAGTTTGAATTATCATCTTTTTTTAGAGGATTTCACTAGCAAATTTCTTTATTTTGCGGAAAGGTATGACTAAATATGGACTTATTGGTTTGGTGATTCTCCTGATCGGGAGTTTGTTCCTGTTACCAGCCAGAACGAAATTGCGGCGATTTAAAAATGGAAAATTCTCCTTTACAGCGGAAATCTCCGGAGAAAATATAACTACCACTTTGTTAGGAAACGATCTATTGAATTGGATTATTCTTTCAGGCGGAAAGGTAGATACCTCCTCGGTTGGTGATTTAAAATGACTGCGAGTATATCGTTAAAAAAGCTTCACCCAAAGAATATGGCCCAGAGGAAAAAAATCTATTCATATGAAGATTCTTGTTCCACGACCAAAGAATTTCATATACATTTGAGTTATAACATTGTTGGTAGTGCCAAAAGATCAAATGGAACCGGCAATTAGAATACCGTAATTATGTTTGAAAATTCTATCAAGTCCAGATGCCTGGGTTAGCCTTGCTTACTGTTAACCTTTTTGGAAATTGTTCCTGGGGATAGATAAATATTATTTTCATTGTCCTTCATTGCCAATAAAACTGGCCTAAAAAACTTTTCAAGGCAAAGGCACTAATTTAGGGGTGCTTTTTGCTATGGTGCCAATCGGAATTATATTGCTATTCGCTGTTTCGTTCTTAATAGGTCTTAAAAAATCCGATTTTTCTAATAGAAACCTCTTGGGCTCTATATGGGGTATTAGTGGGCAAGCCTTGATATTGTTTTTTGGCGGGACTTTTTCCTCTTGTACAAGAGTACTCGGCAAATTCTCATTGAAAAAAATTGAAATGCCAGACCATGATGAGAACCAAAGATCAATGCGAAGGGGGTTGTTAAGCTTTTCCAACGCAATGTCAGATGTATCCTAATCGATTTTTATTTTTTCCATAGATTCGATTCTTATTACTGCCTGTTGTATGGACTAATGGCAATAGGTAATAAGACAGGGGATGCATTGTTGCTTCATGGTCCATTGCTTGTAGTTATTTCTTATTAATAATTATGATGGTTTTGCTAATCCAATTAGGGTTATTTATAAGTAAACACCTTTCTATGCAGATCCTGGCCGCCTTTCTTTTTTGATCCTATCGATTTATGGCTTATATGGAAGCTGGCCACCTAAGTCATTGCCAAAATTTTCTTTTGGCAATGGAAGTTGGAAGCTATTCCTAAAGGTTATCTTGTATTTCGCCATAGCCTTTTCATTGTTGGTGAATTTTTGAATATAAAGGGATGAAAAAAAAATAAACCTTCTGTTTAAAAAGTAATAGCGTCGTTATTTCTTTCTAAATGTATAACATGTTTGTCTTAAACTAAATTTACAAAAAACTAAACATAATATAACTTATTTAATAACAAAAATATTTTGAAGATAGATTATTAAAGCTATAGTTTAATTAACTAAAGTAGGGATTAACATAGCTTGTTTCAATTAACATTTGCCGTTGCCAAAAGGTGTCTTGGCGGGGAATACGATCGTGTGACATTCTTTTTGAATCTTGTGTTGGGTAATATTTTATTTTTTCTGGTATTTGGTAAGTGTTGTTCTTGGTGTTAATGATCTGGCTTTATCCAGTTGCCCGGATTCATGGGACTGTCATATTGGTAAATAAAAATTCCTGAATCGTTGGTTGGACTTGGCTTTTTGTGGATTTTAGGTGATCAAGCATTTCCTTGAAGGGTTGTAGGGTAAAGGATATTTGCTCTCGCTTTTGGAGTAAAGTTTTTTTGATTTACATCATATGTGAACTTTTTTTTCAGATATCAATTTGTTATTGGTGTTATAGGTTTGTTCTCTAGCCGCTTTCTTTTGCGGGTTTGGTCGGTTCAAAAAAATTCCCTTCGTCAGGGAATTTAATTTGTGAAACAAGTATTATCTTTTCCTTTTTGACTTTTGAAGGTGCTTGATGGATTTTTGAAAGAACAATATTTCATCAAGTAATAAGTCCTCTGTTAAAAACTCGCCTTTTTAATATTACCTTTTCATATTTTACCAAAAAAGGCTTTGTTTTTCCATCCCAAAAATGAACGGGGCTCTCTGTGGTCCATCTCTCATATATTAAACGTAAAAAATTTAATG
>Ga0163217_1085075_pt1 | contig 10382 bp, 9 predicted proteins | sample SynspAceP_FD_185933 | JGI IMG/M metagenome (GOLD analysis project Ga0163217, IMG submission 185933) | Saline lake microbial communities from Ace Lake in Antarctica - Synechococcus sp. Ace-P (PacBio error correction) | ecosystem: Environmental > Aquatic > Non-marine Saline and Alkaline > Saline ... | reverse complement strand
CATAATCCATAGTAGTGGGAAACACATGCAAAGGTTAAAAAAAGTATTTGTCAAAAACCGTACCGATGTCCTGTCCGGTTACTTTATGAACATTTCTCCACAAAGGGCGAACATGCGTTTTGATAACTGTACATTAAATCCTGCTTCCACTATCGAGTAACGCCTTAACAGGCTTGGCAAATCCTGTAACGGTAGGCCAGCCTCAACAAATTTGGTGTAACTGTGGTTAAGGCCGCTACCAGAGGGCTGTGACAAAATATTAGCCAGCGCTAATTTTATTGTGTTATTCTTGGTCGCCCAAATCGAAACTTCGGAATAAAATCGCTGACCTTATCTTCCCCAATGTAATTTGCCTTCATCCTTTAATTCTGTTGCCAATACCCTTGCAAATCCTTTGGATAACGATCCCAATCTAATATAGTTCCCGCCATCCACAGCTGCATCAGAATTTTATTTTTTGCTTTTACCCATAAGCCCTCAGATATACAACGGAATCCTTTTTGTACAATGCTAACTCCTGCCACCAACAATATCACCCTCAGCAATTGCTTTTTCAAAGTAGCCTTATGCGACCCCCAATCCTCTGATGTTTTATAGAGTAGTTGTTCCTGGACTATTCTAATACATCCTTTTGTTGTAAATGGTGGAAAATAGCCACCTCCGAATTAGGTTTTCTTCAGGCTTAAAAGCACCGGAAAATTAAAGGGCAAATAGGGATAGGATTACAAGTGAAGCTCCTATTAATACTATGTTCTCTTCACTTGGGTGAAATTTAATTTAGATAAGACGTCCTAAATATAGGGACGATATATACTTAAATAACGGTTAAAAGCGCAATTCTATATACCAGTCCTATATTTAACACCTTTCTACCAAACAATAGTGGAAAAGTCGCTACCTGCCATAATAACCATCCTTAAAATTTGGCTCGGCAAACACCACAATTCTTCACCAAGTACCCCAATACTCCCCATCTTTTTAAAATGGATTAAACCCAAATGAATACCCGAATAAAAAAATTCACTTAGTCTTTGGGGAAACCAGCAATAAATAGCTATATGACTATTAAAAAATTTTCTCTTTGATCCTTAATGATATTCTCCCTGCCATCATGGTGCTATGACAAAATAAAGAGTAGAGGGACCAAAAATTTTCCAAAAAGTGGAGCAACACGTAGGAGCGGAATTCCAAACAAAGCAAATCTTTGGGACTTTATCTATTTAGCAGCGGCAATCCCAAATATGGAACTGGTCGTGGGACTTGTGAACCACAAGATACTTTCCCAATGCAAGGGTATACACTATTAAATGAAACAAGAACATCTTGATATATGCCCAAAGAAACCCCTACATTTTTACAGAACCAATCAATGAGCGGTTTGGACAGTTGGGATTAACGTTTGGAGAAGCCTTAATTAGACCAAATTCCGGGACAGTTATCTCGGGTACTGTTATTCCTGCTGCGTTTTGGAGGCAGTTCCATCACCCAATGGGTTAACGATTCCATCCATGAGGAGGTTAAACATTCTCAAATTTCAAAACCAAAAGCAGAATTGGGTATTGTGTGCGTCTTTGGGGACAGTAAAAGTGATTCCCTTTGGCATCAGGGCGAAAGTGATTTGCCAAAACCAAGAGGCCTCCATTGTACCCCAAATTAAATTAAACGGAAAAGCTGTTTCATCAGTTCAGAAAGATAATTGGGAACCAAAAAGAGGGCAAACCGTGTAAAGGACAATTGGGTAGTTATTCGACCAATTCCATTGTTGGTCCAAAAAATTAATGATCACATTAAAATACTTAGATCCACTGATCCAATTCAGGACATGGATCAATACCCAGGACTTAAAGACAAAGGGACAAGGTGCACTTTAATTCTGAAGCACAAACGAACTATGGGCGAGAGATTTGCCAATGAGTTTATTAAATGCAGGATTAGGCCTATATTGGCAACCAACCATCTCGTTCTGCTTATACTATAGCGGATATAGAGTGAAACCACCCTTTATCCTGATTCAAACTATTGACAAAGCCTTCAATAGAGTTTTAATCTAGGACGCCTGTGATGCTTCTAAATTTGTGGATGTTGCCATTATTTTCTCCCCAATTCTTAGGCCTAAGAAAAACAACACATACAAGGCCACGAAAAGCAAAAGGCCGCAAAGAAATTAAAATAAAAAATCGATTAAATGTAGTATTTTCCTTCATACGAATCGGGTTATATTAACCCTAAATCAAGAGGAAAAACGATTTGTTACCCATGTATCGAACAAAAAATTCGACAACTTGACCATTGTCGGTACAAAAGGTCAAAAACTTCTATGAAAGTAAAATCCTTACAATTAACGTAAAACCCTATAAAGCAACAGTTTACCGATTATTTTACTCACTAGTGAGATTTGAAGCTCCAAGGCATTGCCCGTCTGAATATATAGTAGCTTTTTTAGATGCCCATCACATGGCTTGCCATAGGAATTGAATTATGAAAACTACAAAACTATATAATTTCACCAAACGAATTTTGGGGCAGCCGATTATGATAGATTGACCTCTATACCAAATGAATTATCCCGAAGTCCTTCTCCCTGGAACCAAATAAGTCGTCTTGTTCATACATGTCATGCATCCTCATCCATGTTGGCTTGCTGAGTTGGAATAGGAAATTCAATAATGAGTTCCATCGGACATGCTCCCGTATTTCCTTTGTAGCAGAGTGGCGTTCCATTTTTAAACCACTTCTCATAGGTTTTACTTAGTGGATTCAATATGATACCCAAAAAACTGCAGTTTGGCAGGTAATGCCCGGAGCACCACTGGGAATTCTAAATCTGAAACAAATCATGTTTCCTACTACCATCGTTGATAAATTTCAGGGCCTATGTTAGTGGAGGCCTGCCAGCCCAAAAACGGAAACTAGATTCTTCCACCAGGGAGACCAATCATGGCTCCCGTGTAGCGCGTAAAACGCCCATTATTCCCATTGCCCCACCTCCTAATTGCTTGTTCTAGCTGTCCCATGGTTTGGTTCGCCCATTCAAAACCCTGCCCGACCGACATCACCATTACTAACCTTACCAAAAGAACCGTTCTTTAAGCCTACTTGCATGTAGACCTGAATATTGGAGGTTACTGCTGACAGCGATAATCCAAATGCCAGTTTACCTTGATGTCCCTTGCAGGGGAGCCTGAATCATATAGCTCCACAATCTGCCAACGGAGGGTGCCATTGGTTAATTCGCCACCAGTACATGTTCCTGCCTTGGCTGCACGAATAGTATACTCCGGCATGGCCATGATGAGTGGCAACACCACATAAGACTACATCACAATATCCTGGATTGGTTGCAATTACTATCAAAATTTTGGTAATTGTACAATATTCTATTCCTTTATACCGTAATTTCTCTTGCCATACAGGGATTTTCAAGACTACCAAGTAAACAAATGCCCCTTAATTCACAATTGTTGCGTCAAATGTGTAGGATGCAGGCAAGCAGATCGCGGACTATAAATAACCTAATCCTACAACGGGCTACTCTAGCTTTTTTCTTTTGTGCGCTGTTGCGGATTGGCCAATATTTGATGGCGTAAAATGCACTTTACAGCTGCAAATTAATACCCGCTTTTGAAATAAAATATTCTCTTTGTTTTCCATGGTCCCAAAACTTGAACTAGAAAATAATACAAAAAAATTGAATTATCCACTGAAAATAATGCAAACTCATGAATAAAAATGAGTCAATGGAGGCTAATAAGAAAAATAGACCAAGTATTTACTATAGGGTTAGAATTGTTATTCAAGATAGTTTGGGCATCCTACATACGTTAGAAAGATATGAAAGGATTCCTTTTATTCTTTTTCTGAAGCGTTTACCAATAAAGTTCTTTTTAAAATGTACACCGTAACAAGAAATTAATCCAGATAATGAGCGGTAGATGTGGCTATTCCCATTCAAATATCTTGGATTAAGCCTCCTATTATAAAATGGCCTAATATCCCAAATTGATCATCATGGATATTCCAAATTAAAACTACACAAATGTCAACATTCTATTGTCATCCTTGTTCATCTATAGAGACGTATGGCCCGCCTGATGATCCTATAATGAATGCACACGCCACCAATAAGCTGAAAAAATTCTAATTGTGTGATAAAAATCAAGGATTTTCAAATATAGCCATTTAAGGAACCAAAAGAGTAACTAAAAACCAATTTGTTGGTATGTAGGAACCCCTTTTTACTTTTTCAAAATCGCATTCCGTACAAAATACTGATAGCACAAGGGATAAAATTTCATGGATAGGTTAGCTAAAGTATTGGAAATGTAAAATCTTACAATGAATCCAACAAGAAGTAGGAAATGGCAATTCTCGCAAAAGGTTTCTTAAAAATTTCCTTTCTGTTTCTACCATAAGATGGTTTTTAAGATTCTGGCATTTTAGTTTTAAAAATTTATCGATTCACCTTGCCTTCTTGAAAGACATTTCCCTAACTATCATTAACTCTTAACGCCTTAATATGGCCTGAGTCCTTCCATAATACTAAAATATATCACGGTTTCCTTTTAAATAATACTTAATGCATAGTTGGGGGATACGAGATGGTGGGAAAATCCATTTTTAAACGAATTGCATGGCTTCCTCAAGTCATTGATGGCTTGTTCATGGTGAGGGAATGATATTCGGATCTATTTCTAATTAGTTTTACCCTAGATATAGCAATATCCACTGAATTTTTTTCCATTCCCCACCATTCCCGAGCTGGATTTACGCCTGCCATTTTTTAAACCATAATACAATTGATGGCTCTTTGGGGTCCGTTTTCGAGATATTTAATTAGCTTTTCCATTCTGCTTTATGCTTCGCACAAAGGCTCATTCAAAAAAGATCCCATTGCCTTTTATGGTCAATTAAACTAAGCCTCTTTTTTTACAATCTAAACATGTCATTCAAGTATGGTAAAAATTTAATTTGGGGGACTATTATAAACCGTAATATTTTTGATTATTATGTGGGGTTCTCCAAAAAGGTCAACTTTTTAGATTGACTGCCAGCTTTTTAGATGAACTTACCGCCTTTTATTTACTTAACATGTTCGGTAAATTTAAATATGCCTCCCCATTTTGTATATCCAATATATTTACAATATTCACTGTTTACAAACCAAAAACATGATTTCACGAACAATACTGAAAACAATAGGTATTAACTTTATTGTTTCTTTCCTTCTCTTAGGCTGTAAAGACAACAAAAGCCAGGAACCAAAAGGAGATATCTCCCAACGGCTTCCCGAGCTTACTTTAATGAAGCCAACGTTTGGTGCGTTTTACCTTGGAATGGTTGCTACAGACCGAATACCCAATAATAAACCAGTCCCTTCTGTGATCGACGCATTTAGGGAGCGTCCCAAAAGGCATTGCAACCCGGCTTCTAATGGTTGTTACGGACTGGCATTCATCCGTTTTCATGGCATTTGGTCCCTAGTTCTCTAATTAAAACAGTTCCCTAGGCTAAATTCAGGCCTCCACGACTCCGCAATAAGTGGTTGAAAGAATATTTCCAATGGAGAAGATATCGGAGAGGGGCCTATTTTAATATGACCGGTAAATAAAACGTTTGAGCGACTATATGGGCTGGGCATGTATCCTTTAAATTGGCAGAGGAAAATCCACACGCTGGAATGAATCCCTTAGCCCGTGAGTAGGAGGATAATCTGCAACCCTTAACAGATTATATAGTAACTGCTACGCTGGAGTTTTGCCTAAATTAAATTTACCCCATAGGGTAGGAGAGCATCCAATACCGCTTTTGGGCTTTCTATGGCCTGGGATTATGCCGTTTAAATGGAAGTGACACCTTAAAAGATGACGATCATTTCAAGTGTGCCCGTTGTTATACAAATGACACAATTTGCCCCTTGACTGGGAGCCCAGCGGATCGATTTTCTATCTCCTTGTTTGGAGGAGGCCCAATTTGGTTCGAAAATTTACGGCCCTCGAAAAGTTTAAAAAATGGCTCAACAAATTTTTACCACAGTTGACCGTGCCTAATTTAGTCTAGAACCGGAAAGTCTCGGACAGGACAGATGGGAAATTGGTGCATGATGGATTAAATTTAGTAGAGCTTGGTGTTGTATGGAAATTGCGGAAACACCTACAGAATACGCCCACTTAAGCAAGATTGCCACCGCGCATATTTACATTACTCGCTTCCCAATATTTTGGACGATATTATAGTGAAAACCCATTGGTTGGGAAGTTTGCTTTATACGCCTTAAATACCCCTAAATATATGTTCGGAAAAATGGGGCCAGGGGTTTTGTGCGGGCAGCCTTTATTGGACAGGTACCATTACTGATGCTCATGGCTGAATACAATGGTATCCCTTCTATGGCCTTATTACTCTCCATTGCAGCCACGGTATCTACAAGAAATGGCGGCGAGATGGGAATTGTCACCAAAAAAGAACATGGCAATATCATAAAAGAGGAGATAGTCACACCCTGGATGAAGATTTTAATCTTTGGGCTTATCTTATCTGCAATAGTTATAGGAAAATGCCGCTTATGAAGGAGGCAATATTGGAGGCGCTTCGTTTGGGGCTGGTGGCCCTATTTGAATGAATACCTGTAATGTTTATCCTATAGTCATTGGTCTTTTTGCTTTTTACTTTATTTTTTGGAAATTATAAAATAGGTTGGAAAAAGGTATTGATCGCGTGTGGTGGTCATGAGTTGTATTCATTTTGATGACAGCCATTTAATTTACAAAGCCCAATATTTCCTCCTTGCTCCCAAGTTCTATTTTTCCCCAAGGTTCCTAAAGAGAGGATTGACCATCATCCGCTTTGGTAGGACTACGGTGGTACCCTATAATTATTTTTAACATTACCTCCCTCGTAAGAAGTGGAAACCACAGCAACACTTGAAGGAAGCGCAGAGAGATTACTTATGTGGGTCCAGTTCACCATTGGGCGGTATGGGTTTCAATGTCTGTAATGAATTACCAGCAACTTGCCATACCATTCCAAATGAATAAACAAACATAATGGATTATCGCCAAAAGCTTGAGCCCACTATATGGTGACGCGCGGTATTTCATGGGGACTTGGACATCTTTGCTGCTGGGTAACTTCTGCAACTTACAGCCCCCTTGGCCGCCTCCTATGGTGCCAATAAGCTGCTTTGGCTGGAATGCCACTATGAAGGACATTCGATTCAAGTTGGTCTGGATGCTTATCATTTTAATGGGTTGTTATAGTTATGCCATGGAATTAAACCCTTGGAAATGATCAAATTTGTCAACAAGTGGCCCAATGGCTAGCTATTACCTATTATCGCTTTTTCCTGCTTTGGGTCGTAATAATAAAAAAGTGATGCAAGAGCATCAGGAATACCCATTTCCAAAAATATATTGGGAATATTATAATCCTTTTATCGGTAATATTTGGAGTAAAAAGTATACTCACAGTTTTGGAACTATTTTTAAGTGATATGATCTATATATAGATATAAATTGCGACGTAGGGAGGGCAATAGGCAATGAAGCACAATTAATGCCCCTTATCTCTTCATGTAATATAGCCTGCGGTGCCATTGCTGGTGATAAAAGGGACCAGGATTTGCAGGATAGCCCGTCTGGCCAACATCACCAAAAGTCCTAATTGGTGCTCACCCCATCCTATCCCGACAGGGAGAATTTTGAAGAAATACCATCAATATATCTGAAAAAGGATTTACAAAAAGCATCCTTGCCCAAATAGGGATTTATAGCGGCACTGAAATCCTTGGGCATGAGGTTCACCACATAAAACCACATGGAGCATTGTACAATATATTGCAAAGGACAGGAAAAGTTGGCCCTTAGGGTTTTTTTTAAATTGCATCAAGGAATCAGGAAAGATGTTTATTTATATGTTCCCTACGAATCAAAAGAAGAGAACTATAGATTAGGATTTAAGGATAAATTTGAGGCGTTTGCCGATTAGAAATTATAATCAGACCTCTCCTAGTTTCCAGAAAGAACCATGGCCTTGCATTCAAAACCCCAAGCGGTTTGACCATCTTTTAAATATGGTTAAAAAAGAAACCGTTTGTAACCTTATCCAGACAAGGAAGTAAAAATCAAGGCGGATACCATTGCATTCACGGAGATTCCCTTTATCATTACAAATTTAATGTATCGTTCACAACAATTACCTAAGACAAATCTTATAAAAAAGTGAGCGATCTTCAAAATAGTCCGTCAGGCAATTGTGGCCATGCCATAATTGTGGGAATGGCCCCAAGTAAGGTGCAGAGTCCATTGATGGAGGAAAGTCTTCAGTTCATTCAGTATTCAAAGAAAAACCAAAATTTAAATGAAAAGAGTGGGAGTTTGTAACTGTTATAATTCACTTAACTTGATTTGCAAGGATACCGGCTTAGATTCTGACAAATCTTAAACCAAAAAAATTAAGGGGAGTGGTATCATGCCATTAAAGAAAAGGTAGCTTCGTGCTGCAAAATTACCTTGGAGATTGCAGTAGTTATGATCTAGAATTTGGGTTAAGATTCTACAGGAAATTTTCCGGCGAATTGGATTAACAGTTGAGCAATATAGGAAACAACACTCCCAAGTACCGTATTACCGTTATGGTACGGTTTTTACCTGGTTTATGTATTTGGGAGGAGTTACCTGAAACTTTGGAGTCCCCAGAAAGTCGGGTACCAAGATCTAAAGTGGCCTAAGGGTTTCTGTTGGCCTGGCGGGAAACAAACTGGAATTTACCCTCAAGATTCGCAGGGGGATGGAACATAATCGGCAAAATGTCCATACCATGTCAACGTGAAAATGAAAGTCCTTTTTTGTTAAGTGTTAGGGATTAAAATTCAATTTTATTTTCTATTTCAAGGCGAATACCACTACACAAAATAGAAGCTTGAGGGCGGGATATAACATAAGAAAAATAGTTCTGGATGCTTAACATTTTTAAAATCTGGTTTTTTTCACTACCAGGCAGGATCACTGGCAGATTTAGATAATCGGGACAAAGGAGTTCCGGTTGCCGGTGTAATGGATTCATATTCTGCCAGTCAAGGTCAATTCTTTATTCAGAGAACGATGAAAAATTGGCCGCCGTTGTTGGAAATAACCATGACTGGCCCTCATTGGAATTTGAAGAAGAAACCTATATCTTTTAGGGGGGGTGCAGGAAAATGTCCGTCACCCTAAACAAAAACGCTATTTGAAAACATAAAGTTATAAAGTTAATAGTGGCGATATATTAAGCTACGGGAAAAATTGGAAATAGTTTCAGGCCTATTTGGGATAAAGGACGGATTCCAATACAGCAAGTTTTGCGGTTAGGCGCAGTCCTTTTTAAAAACCAATCACAGAAAAGATTGCATAAAGAAAATGGGCGATCTTTCCTTATACCACTTGCAAACTATTCACATCCAAAAAATTTCCCAAAACTTAGGTAGATTCTTGTCTTGGATAAATCCGTATTGGAAGTTTATTAAAGCAGAATAAAACTTTAAACAGATAGCCCAAGTATGGCTTAATATTATTTTATCGCGATTTTCAGTAGCCAATGAGAACAAACCTTAATGGCATAGTCAGCCTCCAATGAGGTGTATAGATGGAAAAACAAGCATTTCCATTGTTAACCTCGGGCCACCCTTCCTGAACGAGTGCAATTGACCCCCTTCAGGAAAAATTAATTTATTCTTATGAAAGGACGGACAAACTTACAGGGGGTTATCTAAGGAATTTTGCAACTGTCGGACATTGGGCTATGTCCATGTTTAGGCACAAAAAAAGATCTGGAGACCACAGTAATTTTAAATTTTAAAAATAGGGCTCAAATCTTTATTTCTTTGTCAATTAAAATATTAAATGTTTAATTTGTTACAGTAATGGAAAATTAAAATGAAAAACTTAATTCAGGTAGTCATTTATCGGTATCCCCTGTAAGGGGGTGATACGGATTTCTATTGATTTAAAAAGCCTGTAGTCCAGGATATAATTTGATCTTACAGCTTTTTTTATGTTTTCATCAAATTTGATCTTTTTGGAATTTTAGTCATTTTCAAACCAAAAAAAACAAAGGTATATTTTAAGGGAATAAAAGCCTTTACTGGAAAATATTTGATATGGGTTTATTTCTATTTTAAAACTTTTTACTGATTAGCTAGCTAAGGTTAAAAAAAATGTTTAAAAATCCATTAAATCATGGGGAATTTTAAATCAACAGTCTTTTATGTTTTTTAAAAAAACCCGCCAAAAAAAGGGGTTTTTTTTTAAAACTTTAATTTTCTTTTGGAAACAAAAAAAAAAGGTTTTCCTTAAGGGTGTTTTTTTTTTTGTAATTATTAGTTTAAGTTATTAATCTCTCTCTTGGTT
>Ga0163217_1042134_pt1 | contig 10383 bp, 9 predicted proteins | sample SynspAceP_FD_185933 | JGI IMG/M metagenome (GOLD analysis project Ga0163217, IMG submission 185933) | Saline lake microbial communities from Ace Lake in Antarctica - Synechococcus sp. Ace-P (PacBio error correction) | ecosystem: Environmental > Aquatic > Non-marine Saline and Alkaline > Saline ... | reverse complement strand
GGGAATTTTCATATGCCGGGATTTTCAAGAATAAATCTCTTTCGTATTCTTATTGACCTTCATTCTTTTTTCATTTACTACAATAAAATCTCAGGAAGTCTATCCTGTTGAATTTGATTTTTGGAGTTTGCATTGCTTAATTTTTTTGCAAGAGAAAAGAAAGGTTTAATGCAGGTTGCCATTCGTGCTTAAACTCTTTGTGCTTCATTTTCTTCAAGAGGGGATGGGCAGCAATTGCTGCAAATAAATTTTTGCAAAACTTCTGACCCAATGAGTCTTGCACTAAGGAGTTGGAGAGATTTCCTCAGGGATAAAATTTTGAATTTAGGAACATTTTTTAAGCGACTAATTTCTCAGGCTTATCAAAACTCCAAATCAGCCAAAACTCAATTAAGCATTCACTAAAATCTTTTTCATATGACTGGTTATTGCGGGCTTTCCGGGATAATCGGAAAAAGGGATTTTTCCATTTTCACTGGATTAATAAACGACACATTAGTATTATTAGATTTTAAATCGAATCCCAGCTATCAATCATTACGCCTTCATGATGAATGGTTTTACCTTCGCCGTAAGCGAACAATTATTATGATTTTAACTTGATGAAGCCCAGATTTTTCGGTAGGATACAAGCTCTGGAAGCGGGGGTTTTTGCGGATCATTGGAATATTTGATTTGAAACTAAGCTTATAAAACGCCTGCCCAAGGCCGGAATGGATTTGATTTTCACCGTTTCCATTCTAATGGGATGATGGAAACGTGCAAAATCAGTTTGATTCTTTGTGATTCAGAGGTTAGGATTATGCCTAATCCAATCGATACCATGATTTTCACTCCCTCTTCAGCAGAAAGGTAAAGCGACTTTTAAAGCTGCCGCTTATATTAGGGATGATGCCATTTGTTATAGGCTTTTTGGAGCAATAGATGGGAAGAGAAAATCCAAATTAAAGGTTCAGACCTATTTGCAAGGAGCCCATGATGAACTCGCTAAAATTTTACCAAGCGAGGTATTAAAGAATTTTCTGGTGCTTTTAAATTTTGGAGCGTACCAAAGCAAAATCAAAGTTATCCAAGTGGTATTATTGAAATATTCACTTGGCGCATATCGAAAAAAACAAGAAAAGATTGCATTAATTTATCTTCATCAGACACTTGGTAGTACCTTCGGCTGCTAGAATCTTTTGGGCAAGTTGGCCAGCAGAGTCACTTTCTTGCGAGACTCCGCGTTGTTTGTTTTGATACATCTTGGATGAGGGATATTGTTGATCATTAGAGAATTGGTTTGTACGCAGCAGGATCTGTCTTCGAATCTCTCTCAAAAAGTTTTTAATTCAGATGATCAATCTAACCCCTGCTGACAGAAAGAAATGGGTTAAAAAAGAAGACTAAAGTGATTCAAAAATTTCAAAAACTTTGTTTTTTTTTATGGTAAAATAATTTATTCTGGAATTGCTTTTCATGAGCAAGCGCAAAAATTTAAAGAGCTCATTATAGCATGAGAAATATCCATAATTTACGGTTTGTATTTATAGCGCCAGATTACATCAAATTCAACGATTGAACGGTGTTGATGAAAATCATTCCAGATAATTGAATATAATCATTGTCGATGGACAACGGACCGACGGAACCGTTGATATAATTAAATTCTTTTGCGAGATGGAATCTCAAAATGGATCTTGTCGGAACCCGATTTTCCGGCATTCTATGATGCCCTATGAATAAAGGGATTTCTATGGCTACGGGCGATATTTAATTGGGATGTCAATTCAGACGACTATTTCACTCGAGTAGGGACTCCTTATCACGTATTGCAGAAACTTTTAAAAAGTATTCAGTCGAAAGTGTTTTTTGCAGATAATTTTTGTCAAAAGAACCGATTCATCCTAAAGTGGTTCGATATTTTTCTCAAAAGCTTTAAGCCCTTTGGAAGATGCGATTTTGGTTTTATTCCAGCTCACGCCCACTTTCTTTACCTACAGAGAAATTTTTGAAAAAAGTATGGGGGTTATAATACTTCTTTGATATTGTTTCTGACTTTAACTACTTGTTTACGCTTTCTTCTAATAAGTTAAGCTACAAATATATTCCGGCTCGATTAATGAATATGAGAACTGGGGGGGATCAGTACTCGCAGCTTGGAATAGTACGTTGATTATCAACAAGGAAAATAAGAGAGCCTTTTAAAATTAATTTTGGTTTTTATACAAATTATGTATTCTTATTTTCAAAGATACTTTGCTAAAGGTCTTTCATTATTTACCATCATTTATCAAATATAAAAAGAGAAAAAAAACAAATAAAGATTCAAAAACCTTCGGGTGTCCCCAGTTACAATAAAATCAACAAAAAATCTTTCTTGGCTCTTCGTGAAATTCCTTTATCTGGGTTTCGCCATTGATTCTTTTTGCGACTAAAGCAAGCAAGAGTTTTGCGCCAAAGTATTCAGTTAGGTATGCCCAGTGATTGAAGAAGTATCCGTCGTGGTCATTACTTGGAGAGATTGATAGTACCTATTCGTTTTAACTCTAGGCCGATAGATTCTAGGCCAATAAGATCTAGTTTCTTCTAATGGAGAAAAAAAAAGTAAATCTTATTTTGTACAGAGATTTTTTAGAGAAGGAAAATCGAATTCCACATCGGAGACTGGAGAGCAAGATTTAGTCTGGTTGCCATTGTTTCCAGTTCTCCAAAATTAATACGGGTTGAGATACCTGGAAAACTATCAACAGGTGCTAGATCAGGGATATCATCATCTCTATATACCTATAGGTCTCGCACTTACAAGAGCGTCCTATCCTCACAGGATGTGTTGTAATCTGGCTTCATGGTGACCCTAGAAGTGTTTCAAGGACACCAAGAAAGGACATCCGCCCAAAATAGAAATTGAGCCTGGAATTTTAAAAATCTGCATTAATACAGAGTTTCTGGAAGGATTTTTGGAATAATACTTATACGTCCTTATTCCCAGGTCAATCAAGTGTCAAATTGAACTCGCGAGCATTCTCTCTGGAAGCCTCTACCGAAAATATTTGCGTTGGGCGACCTTGGTCAGTTTATTCCCTTTTATTTCAAATAATTGCCTTTGGTTTTCAACATTAACATTTTAACACAAGAAGGCCAGCAAAAAACTTATAGGATCATTTTGAAGGTCAATTATTAGCAGGGTTATTTAAGAATTCTTCTTGAGTTTGCCAGTTTAAATTCCTACTATTAGGAAAACGTTCGCTGAAGAACGGTACCCTAAATGGCATAACTATATCCACCAACCAAAGGATTTCCAGTTTTTTTTGTAGGATTGTCAAGGGTATTTCAACATTCGAGTCTGATAGGGGGGAATTCGTTTTCCGAATACTTCCCAATTTTAGAGGGATTCAAAAGAAAGAATTTTTTGACAAGAGCGCGCGGGGTTGATTTCTGCCGTCTTTTATTTGCATCAAGAGGGAGAGTAATCAACAATTTACTTTTCTTCACGATTTTGTCCTCTCTAAAAAGGCCAAATTGACATTTATTTTGAATATGGAAGGAAGAGATCACGGCATATGATTGGAGAGCAGGCTATTTCTGAATCCTGAACATGCGAGGGTACTCACCGGTGCTGAGCGTTTAGGTCTTTTCAAAAATTATTTCAGATACCGACGGTTAATGAATTTTATTCAAGTGAAGAGGGGAGATTTTACAACAACAGGAGTCCATAAACATTTTGGTGAGATATCCAGGTGTTACTGGAGGTCTTAAAATTGGGCAGGCCATGGAGTGGTGCCGTCAAGATTCCGCAATTGGACAAATGCTCGGTCCGGGAATTGGCCTAGCAGTAATGTGCAGACATTGAAGTAGCATGGGTAGGAGAATGAATAAGCTCGGAGTTAGACTTGAAAAAGATTGAATAGACATCAAGATATCTATGTCAAGTCTATCAAAATAATGGTCAACTAGGCTGGGTCGATTTTAGTTTAGTATTTCTTCGGTAATTTGGCAATGAATCAACTTGTGCTTCAATCTCAGGTTAATCTTATCAACTCCAAAAAACTTTCAATGGCAACGTGGATCAATTGGGCTTCCCAGCGCGATATCAAAAGCGGATTAATTCCATTCTCAATTGCAAAAGTCAACTTAGTTTGATCTATTTATTTCAATCAAAAAATAATTCGAAAATAGTCTTTTCTTGCCCTGTCTTGCTAGCTTATCATCCGATTAGCACGGTTATGAACATTTACTAAACTATCTCGAATATTCAAATTCTAGAAATATTCAAGACTAAACAGGACTGGAATAAGTTTATTTTAAGGTTTTGAACGCTCGAAAATCATTCAAGATTTTACGTCATGGCTTTTGAAAAAAGCCATCCATTGAGCCTTGGGTAGATTTTGGACTAGCAACTTTCTCTATGATCGATCTTTGGAAAGGCATTGATTTTGCTGATCCAAGGTCCAGGCCACCAGAAGTAGCAATTATTCAATGCAGTCAGATGCAAAGAAGCACTCCGGATTTTCCTGCGCGAAGCTGCCCTATTTACTTTAAACAACTAGTATGAATCTTATTTGCCATTTTGGCTCTCAGAACTAGCCGAAATGTTTTTTTTACCTGATTTATTCTTACTTTTGCCCCTTGAAAAAAGCGAGTGATTTTAGTACTCATATCCAATTTATTATTGATTTAGAAAGATTTGTAGCCACTTTTTTTTGATCGGATAGTTAGGGATCAATCGATGATGTACAAAGATTTTAATAGATTCAACGGAGCTCCCAAATTGAAAAAAAGCTAAGTTTCTCTTGGGATCTGAGAAGGCGCACAGGCACCAAAAAAACTACTCTTACAACCAAAAACTTTCTTAGAATATGTGTAGCTAGGATTACATAACGATATTATTGAAGAAAACCCTAAAGAATCAAAAATTGGCAATCATTGGTCTGGCGTTACGTGGGACTGCCTTTAGCGGGCGAGTTTTGCAAAAAAAGTTTGTAAACCGTTGCGACATTTGCATATTGATTCAGAAAGCGGAAGCGCAAGACCTGAAAGCAACCAAAGTTTATACGTAAAAAATAAGACAGCACAAATAGAGGATTCATCGTGTACTTTAACCATTCCTCGTACTCAGTGGATGATTTGGACTCAGGTATAAGTTCTTAAATACCATCTCAAGGGAACCAAAATATAACTAGCTGATTCATCTCTTTTTAAAGGGATGTGCAAAATAATTCTATCTCAAGTCACTAGTCCCCTATCTCCCTCACGATAAGCATAATAGAGTTACCAGTATATGACTCCAATGCTGAAAGCTTCCGCAATATGGAACAAGCTACTCCTCAAAAAAAGGTGAGTAGTGCTCTATTGGAATCGATCGGTGTTTATCCTGGAGGTGACAGAGGGATGAATGTACACCCAATAATAGAGATCACTTATGAAAGATGTGTGCTAGCGACATGGAAATATAATGTTAGATTTCTTTGCAGCTATCCACGCTGAGCGAGTATCACCTCAGAAACGTTCTCAGGAAAACATACGTCCGATACAGAGACAAAAATCCTTCAGGCTGACCTCAGGGTAGTTACCGCCTGAAGTCGCTGAATAGTGTGGATCAACTTATGATACAGACAAGTGATACAGCCGCTGGAACTCATTTGAAAGCATCATCGATCCAATGGGCAGAAGCAGCCAACATTAGTCGGTTGAGAATTCGCAAACGAGCATTTAATATTTGCGTTCGTCAAACGAACTTCCAAAATATATTCAAGCTCTACTGGACAGGAAATCGATATCCACGCAAGGGAAGCCAGTCGTATTAGAGGAGCCCAGCAGGACAACGATGAAGTGGATTTTCTTAAAATTACATATCCGAGGCTGGCGATATACGACAGAGGACTCAGCTACTCGGGTATAGATCCTTTCTCTATTGGTACGATCGAAAAAGCACGAAGAATAATGCGAGACTCCTCACAATACCCTAGAAGGATTAGATTAGGATATGATACTGGTCAGAAGGCCGACTCTATAATGATAGCATGGGCAAAGCATGATCGCTAACCGATAGAGAGAATTAAGCTCCAATGCTCGACGCATGTCATATATAGAAGATCGATGGTGTTGATTCAACTCTCTGGTTCATATGATGAATATACTATAAATAAAAGCGAGAAGCTATCGTCTCTCGATCGTGTACTCACAAGCTGTAGAGACACACAGCTAGAAGACTATTGTATAGACAATAAGATAATAAATCTGAATGATGCTTGACTCATGATAGAGTGTCTGTTAGAAATAACAAGAGTACTACGTACGATCTCGTATGGGCAAGATCTATGAATCAAACGTGGATATGAGCCCGGTGTGGTGAAGAATTCCGCGGAATATGGATTGATGATTAACTATTGCCTCTAGAGTAAAAAATGCCACCACATAGAGGCATCTCACATTCATATATTCAATGGCACTATGACTCTACTGAGACAAAGCGCATTCGTCACCAATCAATTATCTTGGAAGTTCGACTCTACAATATGAGAAAGTCTCAAGTCTAATAGTTTATGATGTAGATAGAGAGTATATACTGAGTAAAATCTATAAACACGTTATGCCAGATCCTCTGATAAAGAAGAGTCTAAAGTCCAAATATAAACTAATCTATTTGACAATTTATATCTTTATATATTTTGAGGCCTAATAACCATAAAAATAAATTTAAAATTATATTTCAAAACTTTAATGAGAGATGAATGAATAAAAAAAGGTAATACTATCAAACCCCATTATTCCATTTGGATGTATACTATCTTTAAATATAATTTATTCTTCGAAGTCCCATTCAACTAAATCAACAGCATAATTTACATGCGGAGTGCATCCAGAGGAAGTGTCCATGAGTGATCCTTTGGTAAAAATGGTCTAGTCAAAAGTAATATTCCTCTCTAACCAAAGTTTGTATGACTTAAATATTACTTCTATAATTAACAGACAATAGTTGAGCGTGGAATATCAAAACTATCTGAACGAGGGGCGAAATCAAACAGAGTGTTCTCAATGGTTCCAATGCCCTCCAATCAAAATCAATATGGCATGGTGGAAGGTCACAGCGCGGAGATATTAATTTTTAATTGGATATGACATGGTATAATATCTCTCTACGGTCACTAGATTAAAAAGAGTGTGGCCGCAGCATAGATAACTCTCCTATTCAAGTAGGGAATATAGATTTAAGGCCGTTACCACCGAGCAAGCAAAATATTCATAGTTAGAATAAGATTGTTGTATAGACAGATCTCGTGAATCCGAGAAATGACTGGCCGCAGAGATCATCTTTGGATCAGGCCAAAGATAGGAATTACGGAAGGAATTCGAATTTAGACTATATTAGGGTATATAAGTCAATACTGTATGGAAATATACCGATCCTCTCAAGAGAATCGAAAGGAACTCAATTCTTCGTAGCGATATAATTGCACAGCACTTCTCGGCATGGCGATATAAAGTCAAGAAGCCGAAGAAAGCACACAAAGAACTGAGAATGATACATACATAATTTAGCCACCCGAAATTAACCTGAGTCGCGCACTCAAGATTCATAAAAGTAGATATATAAGAACCTTTGATAGGAATCTTTATTAAACTCAGCCCATGTTTATTGGCTTAAGGCCTAAATGTAGATTCGTGAAACTTTAATAACGAAAGAACCCAATGAAAAGTCAAAGATTTGTGTGAGGCGTGTGGAAGCAACTTAGTTACGAAGAAAACCTGATAACTTTTCCCTTTTGGAATACATTAAAAACAATTCTACAGAGTTAAAACAAAGCTATGTACTTTTAATTTACATGGATCACGCTTTAGTCAGAGATACAATAATAAAGTAAAAATGTCTGTACTCGCGCCAATGGAAAACTCTGTGGATTCTCAAGAAAGGAAAACGTATATCTTTTTCTACTAACGCTTTCATAAGCCAGGATGGACGTCTTTTCCCCCTCTGCAAAACTCAATCATTCTCACCAAAGCTCTTAGATGGGTGCCTCATAGATTAATCAAGTGGTAGAACTCAATGTTTCCTCTCTTCTTTTTACTCCGGATCGCGCACATATAAATAATTGACACTGCAGCGACATACGCGTTCCTCAATATCAGGTGTCTGGCTACTTTTTCATTAAAGTAAGTCGTAATGAGTCGTTGAGGAATATATTCAAGCGTGAGGCCCTTCTACGAAGGGTAGCGACCAAGAAACGGGGATACGTAAATGAAATACACAATTATATTCAAATCTTCAGAGCCAATCGCTGAAGTAACACTTAAGTAAATAGACTTACAAGCTTTAGAATACTTTTCAAAAAAGCACATTATCAATAATGAAGCACATCAGAATACTCCAGTATTAGTCGAGGTGAAAAACCGGCGAAGACCTCAGTTTCCCAAGGCCTCATAACGATCAATGGTCTTGTAAATGAAAAATTCAATATTTTATTTGAGATGAAGGCCTATAGCAAATACCTCCAGATGGTACAAGACCAAACTCAAAATATTCCGGAACCCGCTGAATATCCTTTGGTGAGTGGATTTACAAATAACAATTTTCATTAAAGAAACCAAAAACTTAGCCCGGATGAATTCTGGAGAAGTTCCGTGAAATTCGAGATTTGGCTTCCTTTGGTTCAAGGAGTATGCCGCCGTATAAATGTGCAACCCTTTCAGAAAGGAGGGCTCAATTCTTTGAATGAGTTTTTTGAAACTCTTCCAGTGCCAAAAAAGGGGAAGATACATTAATGCTTTAATGAAAAGACTTATCTCGGCTTAGGAGTTAAAAAGGGAGAAAAATATGGATTGCTACGAATACAGTTATTTTTATTTGACAGGTCAAAGTGGCAGGGTTTGCAGATAGTTTAAAAGCAATTTGAGAATCAGTTGCAAACGTTTCCGATCTTCAAATAAAATTTATAATTCTTGAGGCAGAAAGCTCTTCAGTAAGTATTTGGGCAGATGACTGTATTGGGAAACTCAGCTCCAAGAGGGGAACAAATTTAAAAGGTCTATTACAACAACTTGCAGAATACCTTCTTTAGGGAAGCAGCAATACAATGATGGTAGTTCCTTCAGGTATTGGAATTGAAGATCCAATTCTAAACTCCCAATATCCAATCTGATTGGAGCTTCAGTTGAGAATCGAGGCAACTGGCGACTTTAACTGATTCAGGCACCAAGTACAGGCACCACAAAATAAAATCAGAGATTTAAAATTAAAATCAATTCGTGAAATTCTTAAAAATGGTAGATCAAAATTCCGCACTTCTTATTCAAAGATTGAAGAATAGAAATTTTCAAATATGGATGCATCCTTCAGAGATTTGCTGGGAAACTCAACAGAACCTTTATCCGAATTCAAACCAGTTTGCCCTTAATGAGGAATATCTAATAATTTCCTGATGGAGGAAAAGGGCTGAGGCGGCCATTTTCAAAGGCTTCCAATACCTCAGAAAATAAAATTATTGAGCCTGCTTCTGGTTGGTTTTAGTAATTCCCACTTCCGCTGAGGAATTACTCTATGGGGTCTTTATAGGCTTTATTTTACCAGTTCTTTTTGTGTTGTTTCGAGAACTAGTCCGTACCAAAATTGAGGATGTGGCATTCCTGGAGCGAAAGCTTAGAGTCCCACTTCTATCCACGATTTTATTCAATAAACGCATTAGTAGTTTAGTTTGTTTAGAGGCAAGGGAAATCTGGGATCTTCCGAAAGGGTTTTTAGGATCACTGAGAGGCCTTACATTCGATTTTTCAAATCCAAATGATAATCAATTTGACGTTAATGGAAACTTCGGACTATTTCAGGGGAAGGAAGACTTTTTGTGCTATGAATCCTTGCTTCAAGTTTATTCATGACGGGCAAATACGAACCTTTTTGTTGGTGTGACATGAGAAAACCTTAAGATTTTTCAGGATTTTGGAATACAAAGAATGATACAGGTCTCGCCTTACAGTTTTGAGGGTCAAATCGATGGATTTGGAGAGCTGCACAGGTAAGTAAGACATCTATGATAACTTAGAAGTTTCCTTCCGTCAGGAACCTATTCCTCAAATCAGCTGAATTACTTTTTTACAAACGGTTTTGAAGAGATGATTGCTCAAATGAAAAAAGGAATATTGATGTAATAATCCTAGATACTCCGCCTGTAGGTTTTGGTAAGTGAGACATTAGATTTGATTCCTTGTGTTGAATTGAACATTATTGTTTTCAGACAAAGAAAACTTATCGCAACGAACCCTTGTAGAGGCACTTAATGGGTTGAAAAATCAGTAAGGGTATTAAAAAATCTATATGCTGTTAATGGAGTAGATGGGTAGTAAAGTGACCTATGGTTTTATGGATTGAACCCACACCCCACAACACAAATAAAAAACACGCACCCAAAC
>Ga0163217_1013016_pt1 | contig 10383 bp, 7 predicted proteins | sample SynspAceP_FD_185933 | JGI IMG/M metagenome (GOLD analysis project Ga0163217, IMG submission 185933) | Saline lake microbial communities from Ace Lake in Antarctica - Synechococcus sp. Ace-P (PacBio error correction) | ecosystem: Environmental > Aquatic > Non-marine Saline and Alkaline > Saline ... | reverse complement strand
GCGAACAAAACCTGCATGCCCATCCGCGGCCTCACCTATGTCAGCCTTATGGCGTTGGCATTACCGCATTTGGGCAAGAAGATAGTATGCCCGCTGGCATGAACAGCCGGCAGTGGACACCAAGTAGGAATGACCTCCATCGAAAACGCTTAAACTCAATAGAAGAAAAAGTTACCTTTGCGGTTGAGTTAAGGGTTGAAACGCTAGTACATCCTCCCGACCACGATGAAAGCAGTCAGTGAAAAAACGGCAATTTTTTGCAAGACAAAATTTGAAATTATTGCCATGGTGGGAATTCGATACGGGCCTATTTACAGCTCTCGCGAGACTATCAAAATAACCCAACAACGGCTTTTTTCCGCCTATACTACCTGGGTTACGACCTTATCCGTAAAATGGACGGTAGGGTGGTGTTCTAAACCAACCTTGGGCAACTGGAATTCAACCGGCGTGCGCCGGGTTTTACATGAACAACAGCTTCTCCGCGGTCGACTGGGACCACTCTGCATCGAGGAGAGTTCAGAATCCTCCAATCGCCCTGTAACTGTAAACGTTCCTCAGTTTGCGTCCATGGATATATTGGCTGACGTTCGCAGGCGCATCTCTCATCGCCCAAGAAACAAATGTGTTGATGATTGCCCGAGCCCCCTGGTGATTACGCCCAAGTTTATAGTCTCGATGAAGCCGACGGCGCTCGCTTACCGACCATGAAAACCTTGGGCTGTACAAGATGATTTGACACCCTCGCCTGGCAAAAACCCGGGAACAGCCCAGGAGGTCGGTTATTGTTTACATATCGCATTACGCCTGATTGGACAGATATTTCATTTTCACAGCGAATTTCGGTTGCTTTCGCCGGACGGCGGAATACAACGGCACTGTCAACACCGCCTGTAAAACGATACCAACGAAGGTCATTTTGAGGGTTTTACCAATCGGAGATGACAGTCATCTTGAGTTGGTTTTTCGGCATTTCATAGAAGAGCAGCTACGGAGGCGCTCTCGCTCGCCAACCAAATGGCCCGTTTTCGCCCGGATGTGCGTCAGCAAGGTTCACAGTCAAACCTCGCTGGGAGCCTTTAGCGCGGAGATGTGATACCTTCTTTGCAAACGTGAACAAATAACACGTTTGGGCGGTGGGTTGCTTACACGACCTTAGACTGGGCGGCGATCAACTTTACAATCGGGAGCTATGGACAGGCCGTTCCGGCGGAAAAGCGTTATTACACCACAGATTAAAACGCACCAAAGTGATCCCGTGCGCTGACCAGTTCGGGCAGCAGAAAGAGCACCACATAATCGCCAATGGCTATAGTAGCGGCAGGTTGGCGGTACTCTCTTTTCATGCCTTTTGATAGCGATCAGTGAGGCACAGATTCTATTACGCGAAGAACCCAAAATTAATGACCGCTCCGGTTTGACCCAAACGCGAGATTCATGCGCGCCTCTTAGGCAGTTTGAAAGGGCGAAATCGTGATGTTTTTCTCGGAGTCTAATGGATCCGGGTGTTACTCGCTCTCTGTACTGGCTGTCATACACCATTGCCTGGCGCGGCCCTGTGAGTGGGGCTCTTTAAGAAGCGTCACTCGCTCCTCCTAGGCTACGGGACGGTCCTCGAATTAATTTACAGCCTCGGCCAAGGAGGCGAGGATTTTCCTGACCAAGTGAGCGCGACAAATTAACGCGCGTCTGGGCATATCGGCAGGCTCTGTCCCAATATCGTTGGACGTTGGCGCGACTGAACAACCGGGCAGTTTCATATACATGATCAGTGTCTAAACTCGAAAAATGCCAGGACTTTAGCAAACGGTGGGACCAGCACGAAACGATAAAGCTGGGCACACAGTCAACATCGTGACTCACCTATCTCCTGCGCGTTAGATGGGCTCGGGTGTTCTGTGGGCTCCTGAACGGTGAACACAGTTTGCGGGACTACCTACGGCTTATCGAGTTAACGCAGTGCGCTCTCTGCGCCCGAACTTATTTGATTGCAAGAATCGGATCTCGAAGGCAGTTCTTAATGAGCACTATCTGTTTCTGTTCTTCACCGCAAGACGCCACAGACACACAACTTGGCGTCCTCAAGTGGAATTGAATTCCAGCGACAAGGGTGCTGGATTTGTGCTGATCTATGAGGCTTGAATTTGACCACCTCCAATGGAGCGGATTACGGATGTGCTCGCGCGCTATAGGCAGCTGTAATTTCTTGTAACTTTAACCAGTGCACTTTGCGGGCCTGGGAAGTGTGTCAGCGAATTGGTTTCATTTGGTGTTCTTTCCGCGCCCAACCGTTCAGGTGGCGCACAGAACTTCGTTTCGCTTCAGACAGAACAGTGGTACTAATCGATCCTCAACAATTGAACCTTGCGCCGCCAGCAACGACCACCCCGTTTAAAAATCTCACCCCAAATTTTAGCCAGACGTACACTGGAATGAGTTCCTAACTAAATGATGAACAGCGAATATTAACCACCTGAAGCGCCTATGCGACTTTTTGTTGGCGCCTCTGATACCCAGAGACAACAAATCTTCGTCAACCAGTCAGTTTTCAAAAAGCGAGTCCAGATCTTCGCCCCTCACTGACGCATGGGCGTTAACGCGCCGGAACGCTGGCGCGCCCGCCAACCCCGAATGAAACATCGCCGTCACTGCTCATGGCCCATGTAGAAAAAACTTAGAGTCCATATTAAGGGCAAAACCGATGCGGGTTCGTCGCCAGAGTGATTTGACAAGCATGCCTCGCACATAAAATGTCTCGCTTCCCCTCGCCGTGTTTATGTGTAGCTGTCGAACACGCGCGCGGCATTAATCTCATCTTTCTGCGGTGCACTCGTCGGTAGATACCCCCGCGACAGCAGGATGCGCAGCGAGATTCCACGGGCTCTGATGCAAAGAGTTGAAGCCGTAGCCACCACCTCAGCCATATACTCGCATGCGCACCCGGAAACGCGGTAGAGCTCGCAATCGAACGGCAATATCAGACAGAGTCGGCTCGCAACGAGGACCCGGTGAGGCCCGCGCATATAACTGCTGTGCCAACTAATAGTTCTCCTACTGCGAGAGTCACTGACGGCGGGCGACAATCGCAGGATTGACGTGCTGGAAGTTCAGAGATAAGACTGACTGCTCAAGTGATAGTCTACCAAAAACTGAGGTGCCTCCAACAACACCACCGCAACGTGGATGAGAAAATCGATTCAACCGATGGACCTTCTAATGCCAACTGTAAGCGATACCGCAGTCTCGCAAAGTAAAACTGAGAAGTAATAAAACAACTACTTCCGTAGTGTATCGCCCGCGAGTGTGATTTGATGAGACCCGACGAACTCTGATGCAGCGAGAAATCCGGGGCTCTAGTCGATACCGCTGTCATCTCAGTTACTATAGCGCACCTGATGGGCTAATTAGCGATATGCCACTCGCCGCGGTTTCTGAGAGGCGAGATCTAAACTCCAACGAGAATTAAGGGCCACGCAGGACCTGGTAAACAACTGGCCTGCCTTTTTTTAGGATGGCCGGGAGCCAATCAGGCCCGCGCACCGCCGAGATCGCGCGTTATTACAGTGTTGGTTAAATTCGGAATCGCAGCTGATGACACTCGTTCGCAGAGATTATGAGCTCAGGTCCGAGGTGATGGGGTGTTCAACTCGGCCAAACGAGCAAGCGACCGGTCCTTGACCGCTTCGTCTTCGTGACCAAAAGCCCCGCGGAGAACAAACTGTTGATCCTGGCGGTGACCGGTCCAAAACATCCGCCTTCATATATCGCGCGCCTAGTCCGAATGGTCAACTTCCCTGGAAGAGTGGACCAGTGAAGATCATTATCATCGGTGAGCGATTTTCGCTCAGTTTGCTTGCGCAAGCGCATTATTCGCTCTCGGCAGCTCTCCTAAAAGCAGGTCGACTCCCGTGCCCAGTGAAACACGTCCTGTGGCCACCAGGTCATTCAATGTGTATGCGTGTCCACGCAGGCTGTAGCCGGAACTGGCAAGGGCTTCATGGGGTGAGGTTAAGCGGCGATTCAGTCTGGTTCATTGTGCAGCATGGTCCGAGTGTAGTATTCTCCCCTTTGCGGTAATTAATCAATTAAGCGCACTGCACACGGTTTTTCCAGTGAGATACCGGTCTCCCAGCTCTCTCTCACGCGCATCGCGTGATATCCATTAGTGATAGAAGCGGGTTCGGGCGCCGGCCACGGTGCGGAGTTCTGCCTGTTAAATTTGCTCTTCAGCAGTGTGAAACGGTTGCGCCAACAGTCGTTCGTGGCAGGTATTGGGGATCCCTTTTGCGCCCGAGGACGCAAGCCGAAGAGACCGTTCTTTGGGGACCGGCCACGTAACCGGCTGTTCAGCCGATAACATGGCAGTTGATTGCTTCATGTAATTCTTCTCGCATTACTAAAGATCATTTCCGTTCAGACACAACTGTGCCCAGGATACAGGCAAGTAAAATCCAGCTGTTTTCGCAAATGTCTAGAGCAGGAAGGGGGGCCTGTTGACTGGCCGGGGGCCGGTAACTAAGAAGTCGTGGAGGCGGCCTTTCAAAAGCCAAAAAGTGGCGGGCATTGGGAAGTGAGTGCCAGAGAACGGGGAAAGCCAATAGTAGAGGCTGCGAGCGAAGGATTGCAGGACATACGCCATTCCCCAGAGAAGAGGCCCCCTCGGGGGTTGATTCCCACGGTGCCCGTGCCAAGTTCGCCCAAAGCAACGTCGGTTGCAAACCGGATTTACCCTGTTCTGGGAGGAGGCAGCGCGATCCAATGCTCCAGGACGACCAAGGTTCAATCCAAGCAATTGCGAAAACAAGGCCTGTCAAAACTGACTTTTGGTTGCGGGCGGACTGGTCATCATTTCACCGCTTAATTAGCCGTGAACCAATGTTCTATGATTTACGCGCACTCTGTAGTAAGTCTGTATTCTGCCGTATTTATAAGCATACGCGCGAACGCTGGCCTAAATGAGATAACGCCAGCGCTCAAAGTGTCAGCTTGAGCGCTCGACATTTGCAGACCCAACTCGGGCCTTGGCGCGCGTTGTTTCTCTACCCGTTTTCGCGGCGCCCGTGTTCCGCGACAGGGTGCTCGCCGGATTCGCCGGGGACAAGAAGTTAAGAACCAAAAGGCGACTCGGGCGCGTCCGCTGTATGAAAGTACTCACGCAGGCTTCTTTTTCTATGTGAACTGTCGTAGAAGGCCGATAGCAGACGGCTGGACTCCTGAGGTCGCATTTGACCCACCCACATCCAATAGCATAGGTCCTATTATTAGAAAAATAACAGGAGGTAACCCATAGGTCGGCGCTTATCGACGCTCCCTTCAATTATTGCTTCTTTACTGCTTTTCCACAGCTCAGGCAGAACTCTCGAAACAAAAAGCGCTGATAATGGAACTGTTTCGTCGGCAACGAGTTATTGAGAGAAGTTGGCAGACTTCCCCGTTTATTCCCGTTATCCAAGCTGCAAGAGCTGTACTAGCGTCATGCCTAATATGAGTCGATTCGATGTGAAGCAGGCTTCAGGGCTCGCAGGCCAGCCCGAGTTCAGCATGCTGATCGGCATGGACAAACGGGCCGCTTGTGACTCGGCGCTAAAAGTACTGAATCATCACGAACCGGGTTGTTCTTGCATGCTTGAGAAGGAACCGCTGTTCGACTTTGTTAATCAATACAAAGGGCAGCCACTGTTCTGGGACACAAATCATTATAAACACATCCAATACCGGCCCGCCGCCTTATGCGACCAATCACCCTAGTTGAACTAGGCACTCCGGTTTAGGGCCTATTTTGAGGCTTTCGGAGGACGATGTCAGCAAAGGCCCCGGTCTCCAGTTTCTTGTCCTTCTTGAGTGGAACGCGCGTTGCTTGTCACCGCGGCTTTGGAAAGTAGCCCGCGCCAAACGTGCGCGGAGGTCTCGGGTTTGTGGAGCAAAACCGCTACAACAACGGGCAAAACCCGCAATTTCTTGAAAGGGCGACTCCAGTTGGCAACGCTGACGTGTGGCCCGAGCTTGAGAGCATCACATTGCGATTCGAGTATTATAACTCGTTAAGCCGCTATGCCATTGAATCTGAGTTCGCGGCTGCCTTAAACGGACCGCCATTTGGGCTATCGTCAGGGTTTTGTAGACAGCGGGATCTGACGAAGGAGCCCACTGTTTCGCTTCAGGCCGAACTTGTTCTTCGGCTATATCAAAGCCCCTATGTAGAGTCGACAACCTGGTCTGGGAGACCCAAGGGGCTCATTCAAAAGAGGCTAATGGCGTACATAGAGACCCCGGGCGCGCAAGTAAATGCTTGGATATGCTGCTCCGTTGCGGAAGCATCTTCCCACGTATCGAAGGCTTTATACCCGGCAGCGGAAATGTCGGCAGAAGCGGCTTCTAGCCTGAGTCAATTGGGCTTGGCTGATCGAAATGCGGCGATTTTGAAGCCCTATTCCGAGCCAGCGAGGCAATATAGTGCAGGGCCACGGCACTCGCGCCTGATAGTCTGGTAGTCTCCTCAATTTTTTCGCACGTTGGCGGGGCGCATGCGCTTATAGATGCACGCCCGGTAGACCGATTTGTCACGTTGAATTTTCACATCGAAGAGCACTTGCCCTGTAACCACGTTCGCGCCGCGAGACAGCTGGGATCCCTTTGAGATTTAGTGTGTGTGCGCACTTGCCAACACGGGATTTGCTCTTCGAAGACCGGACGTCCAGGAAGCGGTGCGGCCGTTCGCGTTATGGGCCCTGACGACTCGACCCGTCGCTCCTGATATGGATCGGCCCTGTGGGAAGCAGGCTCTGGTGGACAATTGCTTTTTGTTGATCAGCGGCGTCTCGGTCTGGTGTGCGCCTCGCGGGCTCTTTCTCTCTCGCCGCAAAAAACATTGAAGCCGGCGCATCCCAGGAACATTAATGTGTCCCGGTTTTCGCTATTCACAAGCTTTGCCGACCGGACGGTTTTCTGTTTTCCTTACCCGCATTGCTTTTTCGGCCTGAGGGCCATGCTCGCTCTCTCGTGAGTTAATTCATTTGACACGACATGCTTCTCCTTGGCGAGTGGTGGAGACGATCAGGTTTTTCTCTCATGTGTTTCGTACTCGACCCTATTATTTTCTTTTATGGGTGATACACCTTTATCAGTCTATCATTTGAGACGCCGCGGGTGTGTCTGCTGTGTGGGCGTGGTTGATGCCCGTTGGTGCATGTTTGCACTTTTCGGTGGAGGTGGGGTAATAACGCCGGGCCCGCCTGGCTGGGGCGACAGACACCGGCTTCGGCCTTTTGCGTCAGATTCAAAAGTGCCAGAGCGGTGGCCATCGGCGCCTGAATTTTCTGATCAATGACCCTTATTCTTGGATTTGCTTCGCTGCGGCAGAGCTACGGCCGTTTGATCTCTCTCTGCTGCGGCGCTGAGAACGGAAGAAGATGGTCGGAAGTATGAACCTGTCGACCACCAGCGCCCGAGTAGCTGCTTTTTTTGCTCTAACGTCACTGGACCGTGCTGGTTTGTGGCTTATATAACGCGTTTTTCCGGTGGCGCCGTGCTCGCGTGCGTTATCGGGTTAATGTTTATTCAAACAAATTTCTATTGCCGCTACCTGAGTGCGCTTACTGGGCGGACCGGAGTCCTTGGCGTCATCATCGGCCGGCTAAGAATCATGGGACGCTGGCTGAACCTCGGTGCTCGAGTGTGCGAGCACCGACTTGCCCTACACTTCATTGCAAGAACGCCTGGCATCCGGCATTAACGCCATCGCCAGAGACCGCGAATCAGCATTGATACGTACGAATGCATTCCAATGCCCTTCGAATGTGACAGTGTGTGATACTCAAGACGAAGAACAGGCGTTGACAAGCCGCGCTCGCCCGAATAAAAAAAGGAACTCTTGACGCAGCGCCGAATCCGGTCATTCTTCTCATGGGGGGGGGGCCCCGCCCCAAAAAAAAAACCCCACTCTTGTCTACGAGGCGGCACCCGCGCGCTCCTTCATTGCTCTTTATTTGATGGGCCTTTATGTTGTGTTTGCTGGCTTAGCGCCGGAAAGCCTCCATACGCTATGAAGAAACGTCCACCGGCCTTGTGATGGGGCCACGACGATACAGCTATTACATGGTATTTGCCGTGCAAAAAGCATTCTGGGCATAACCTCAGCGTAAGCAAATGCCAAAGCCGGCCATAAACCGCTGCGTGCACATGCTCACGCCGGCACTTAACGCCATTTGAACTCGGCGTCTAGCGTTTGCACATGCGTCGCTGCAAAACAACTGGCGTAGCCCAATGTCGCCGCAAGCACGGGTGATTGGCGTCGATGCAAATGTGGCTCATCGCACCCGCCAATCACTTAAATGGGTGATCTGCTCCGCGCTGCAGCAAGGCTTGCAGGCTCGGTGCCTTTGAAGCTGTTTATTCGTGCTTCCAGAACTTGGAACTTTTCAACCGTCTGCCGGTGCCAGGCCGGCAGACGAATGTTTAGCGAACGTCAGTCCCGGCACAAAAACGGAGCGTCGCTGGAGGGCAAAATTCAAGGGCGAACGTGGAATCACGGTTTGCTGACGTATACGCGATCAGCAGGCCAACCTTTTGCCAAACGTTTCCGGTCAGGCAGCACTCAAAACGCCGTTCAGCGTCCATTGCCATTCAGGAAAGTAGTCATCTGGCTATCGACGTAAATCAGGGCGGTTTGGGTTCATGTGTCTCTCCAGTTCAGATTGGTACTGCTTATACAACGTGCTCTGTTGCCTGCACGGTGCAATTACTGACAATAAAAAGGTAAAAACTGACCTGTTGCAAACCGTCAATGTTCGCCATCCTGGGTGTGCCTGGTACCCGCACTTTCAGCCGATTTACGCGGCTGATAGACCTGTTCAAATAGTTGCAATCGCATTCTTTGGTGAAACTTCAAAAGCATCCCTTGACATACCATTCAGCCGTCAGCCGTTGGCAGTTTGGATGAGAACAGGTTATTTCGAATGGATCCGGGGCCGTGCCCCCAGTCCTGGTTCATTGTTCCGCCAAATACTCGGACGGCCCAAGCTTATCTTGATCCGGGCAACCCATCATCGGCGCCCAATTAGCTTACTTGGCACAGACAGGGTTTGTCGGTCATCAGCGGTCGGCCTGGCGCGGGTGCTTTTTTTCTGGCCCCCCGGGGCAAAGCCCCCAGGCCTGCTGGTAGGGGCGTTCGCGCACCACGCACTGGCAGTTGGAAAGCGCTTTCCGCTGTGTATACCCAACCCAATCGATGGACACCGATTGCATATGCTATAACAGATCAGACCTTTGGTTACCGCCAGGCGGGTAATGTCCTGGATGGGGACCTGGACTGCACCTGATCGGGCCGCTATGTGCCACCACCGGTGGTGCAGGCATGGGCAGATTTGTTACTGGTTTGATTACCGGCAGTACGCCAGCCCAAGCTACTTACCGCAGCTTTATACTGTGCTGGACCACAACGACCGGGCCATTCCTTCACGTGCAAGCACCATATTCACCGAGGCCTATGACCAGCCATAAATATTACGCAGATGGGCGGCCGATGGCCGCGCTTACGGAGCGAAACGTCATCCGTTCGTTTTATAAAAAGCCACACAGCTCGACCGGCGGAATACCTGCAGCCAACAACGGGGTTCATAAAGCCCGTGGAAAAAACTGGAAAACACCGCAACAACCATTCGAGCGGATGCTTTTGGCAAGTTGGCTCATGAGGATTATAAGTGCGTTTCCGCCGAATGTTCCAGAAAAAAACCGGCTGACACACGAGCCCAGTACAGGAGAACGCTTCGCTCGGCCAACCGAAAAAGTTCCCGGCAAAAACACAAAAAGCCAGACCGGTAAATTGCGGGGGGCCTGGGCTTTTCAAGTATCAAATCTGCTTTTACACAGTCATCGGCCTTAGTAGCGATTAAACACTTACGGCTGTTGCGGTGCTTCGCGCTTGCTCGCCAGCCAGTAGCAGAAATGACAACATCATCACCACCACACCGGCAATTTCAGTTTTTCATCCAGAACTGGGGTAAAACACACCCAAAAAATTGCCCGCCAGTAAATAGCCAGACGAGGGCAGCCACGACAGTTTTTGGTAAACAAATTACCCTTCCAAACGCCTGGCCGCAAAGGGGGCCCCTGAATGCCAGAATGTTGGGCAATGGACTGCATTTCCAAGCCCCAGCCAAAAAAAAGCCACCGGGGGACCGCCCATAAATGATTCTTGGATCTAAAAAGACCATAAAAAACGAAGCGGGAATTTTTTCAGGTTTAGAGCCCTTTTGGGCCAACTTCCACGCCTGGAAAGCTCGTTTTCCATCGGTTTTACGCCGCAATGGCCGCCCGGGCAAATTCCTTGCAAGCTTATTGGCGGGAGTACAGGAGCGTTACGGAATATCGCCTCTCCTCTCTCAT
>Ga0163217_1052303_pt1 | contig 10384 bp, 13 predicted proteins | sample SynspAceP_FD_185933 | JGI IMG/M metagenome (GOLD analysis project Ga0163217, IMG submission 185933) | Saline lake microbial communities from Ace Lake in Antarctica - Synechococcus sp. Ace-P (PacBio error correction) | ecosystem: Environmental > Aquatic > Non-marine Saline and Alkaline > Saline ... | reverse complement strand
ACTCAAACTACATGGTAGCTCATGAATTTTTAGAAAATTGTAACTGGAAACAGAGTTGTAAGAAAACTCTAAGCTTTGCCAGTGTCGGCGCGGGCTTACTTGGGCGACATCAAGTGGGATGGTCGAATTTCCTGAGTAGTTCAAATTAGTTGAGACGGTGGAAACGGGCGAGTTCTATTTCATCGAAACAAAGAGGCTATAAATTTAGGATTAATGAAAAACAAACTGCAGTTACAGGTTGACATAGCCCCGGGTTGGTTTTTCGTAACACAACTATAACACCAGTAAGCAGGCCGAGCTAGGCAGATCCGATTTACCCCTGGTATTCGCGAACAGCAGTACGGACCTGTGGACACCGTGTCGCTGAATCTCTGTTTCGAGAATATTTATGCAGTGAAGCCGTTGTTTTTATTTGGAGTGCCCCACCACCCGTGCTATCCTCTGCAACAATTCGCGTCGTTAAGCATGGTCCGATAACGGGTATGCTGAGATAATGATTGTGGATACTGTCTTTAATGCCCAAGGAAGAATGCCACTAAGGCTATATGAAAAAAAAGAATCAATCAGGTAGATTCACTGCAGGCGCGCGGATTCTTTGGCGTACCTGTCTTTTTTTGCCGGATCAACGCGCTTGTAAAAAGATAGTTTTGCTAATAGCAATTTTTCACCCGGCCCTGTCATGGCCGTCCCGCAAGAAAGATTGACACTCAAAAACGCATTTTTAAGGAAACATATTCCTAGGATCATGATCCCCAGGTATACGCTAAATATTTTATCTCACTTAGCAGAACAACAGTTAAAGAGCCCTCTTGTGTTATATTCAATTCTTTAAAAGAGGTAGTGCTGGGTGATCCGGAACTACGGACTTTACCATGATATTTCAATTGGATGAGGCGCCGTGCTGGTTTTGTGCATGTCGTATGGACGGGCTATGAATGAAAATAAATCCCTACGCAATTTATCCATTTTAGGAAACACACGGGAACAGCCTTGATCTAGGGCATACGCCCCTATGGGTGGTTGTAGAAGGCTTGATCCGGCTAATCGTGGATGTTCCCACAAGGCAGTACGGACACCCGAGCATTCCCGAAGCGCTGGCGCGTCTTGCGCCGTGCACGTCTGGGAGAGCTGATTCGGGCAACAGGGGTCGTACACGAAATTCTTCTCTCTATATGTCCTTTCCTACCTCCCGTGATACCTTGGCGAATCAGGTCCCCAATATTGGGAATTGTGGATGATATATACCAGTTAGCCCCAATAGCCTATATCCCTTAACTCGAAGATTTTTGTTGTTGAGAGAGATCGTGTCGACCCCGTCCACGATCAGCTTCCAAGGACGGCGCGAGCGCCAGCGCTTCGACGGTCGCCGGCCGTGAACGATCGCATTCCATTCAGCCGCGTGTCGTACCATGCTAGGGCGGGATTTTTAGAGTCATACAAGAGCGAACATAAATCTCTATCCTAACACGCCAAGCCGGCCTGGGCACTTGAAATACTGCGTGAATCTCTCCCGGAGCAGGGAGAGAGTGTTATAGGCAATTTTTTCATGCGATTGATCCGCGACCTCGATCGCGTGTTCCGTTTGATCTTCGGTCTTCTTGGGTAAGGACAGATCCATTCCGCGGCGCTTCTCAGCGACATTTATGTTGTTCGAGCAACCAGGTCGACCACCATAAGAGATGGCTTCGGTGACGGGGTGTTTCGACCTGCAAACGCGCTGTTCGATTTTCGATGAAATTGAAGACTCGCCGTAGTGATTCATACAGGTAATTCGAACAAGTTTCGGTGCCGCGCCGATGTAGTTGATGTTGGCAATCGATATACTGTCACATGTCTCTTGCCGATACGCGCACTTCTTACAGGGACGGTGATCGGACAGTGGCGGAGGCTTTTCTCGAAGATATCCTATCGTGAGTGCGCGTTGTCAAAGGCGAAGCAGATGGCGTTCGCCCAGATGAGATAACCAGTGACGGCGACCTTTTGCCAATCGCCGAACACCTAGTATTTCGATGTGGTAGCGCGGCGTAGAGAGACTGGTTATTTACCTATTCGAAAACTAAGGAACTACGTCGTTGCCGAAGTTCTCGATTTCCCTTGCGGCGTCGAGGCTCAGTGCGCAATGGAAGGCACAGTTCCATTTTCAGCGGCGGTTTCGCCTTCATTGTCCTCCTTGCCACACCACCTGGCGCGGTTGCCTGATGATCACCGGATAGCCGATTCCTCGCCGAACGCTTGGCGTCGGCCTCTCCAGTTAGTGGCACTGCCCCGTCAGGACCCAGGAACGCAGGGCACGCCAGGCTCTTTTCATAGGTGTCTTTGCGGTGATCTCTGTCGCCCATTTGATGCGGATGTGTGCGCGCTGTTGGAGTCCGATAAAAGTAGGTCGTGTCTTCGACGATCTTGCCACAAAGCCCGCGTTTTCGGACAAAAGCCGTATTCCGGGTTGAATGGCCCTCTGCGCCGGTGATTTCGCACCGGCGATGATGACGGATCGGACCAGATGGTATTGCTGCCGCGGAGGGCGGGCCGATGCAGACAGATTCGTCTGCCATGCGCACAGCATTCGCTCGCTGTCTGCCGTCGAATGGGACCGGCGAAGACCGTATAGACCATTAGCGGGGAAACGCAACCGCTCACGCGCAACGAGATCTCGATCCCGAGATGTTTGATGCCATTGCAAAAAAGACAGTACTTAGGAATAATTTTTTTTGAACCTAGTGTTTCTCTTATTCCGTAGAACTCACCACAAGGGCGCGCCAATCAACGCGGCGCCGTCATCTACGATAAACGCTTACCGTGCCGGAACCGTGGCGCTGGAACTGTGGCTCATTGTTTCAATCTGCTTCTCAACGAATCAAGCAGCGTGTCCCCTTCGGAACGGATTGTCCCGGACAGAGATAAACTCGATGCGTGTGGCGCTAAGGGTTCGGCTCGTTTGGCATAGATACCGTCCCCACCATCGGAGAGACGACAGCACCGGGTGGTCCGCGGGGATCGACTGAGTTCTGCATAGCCATGGGCTGCGGCTGCCGGGGCCGGCGGGTGCGCGGCTCGACTCGCATAGTAGCAGCAGGCGTGCTACTGTTATAAATGCGCCTGAGATTGTGTCCCGCTCCGCTACGATCTAGATTGCGGTGTTACGGCCGACGCGCACATCAGGGCTGTTCTCTCGGCGCTAATCCCGCTTGGCGACTGTCCTCTCCGGTCAGATCGGTTTTCGTTTCAGCAACTTCGGCTCGAGCGCCTGGATAAAAAGCCACATCGTGCGTCATGGGTCTGTTTTTTTGATCATATTTGTTCTAGCCAGTCAAAGTCGATAGGGCGCTGCCTGGCCCTTGAATTGCTGCCTGTATAGGGCATGGCGCAGTCATGAAAGCAAGCAAGTTGCCTCACGTCACCTTGGCTCGCGAGGAGGCGGCGGAACGGGGGACAGCGGAAGTATATGCAATGGGGCAAGGGGGCGCAGGCGCGAGGAAAAAGTGACTGTTATGAAAACGCATGTTTCGCCAGAACGTCCCGCCCGGTTAAAGTGATAATTAAGTTCGTACATAAATCTGCCCAGAAATAATTCGGAGCGCAATTCGGCGTTGTTCAGCCCGTCTTCGTCGGCTGGTTCCATCAAAGACCACGCCGCGGTATCAGGCAGTCACGCACGATTCCGCGAGCATTTGAGTCGCTACGCAAACGGGCGTTTTGTATTCAACCAGTTGGTCAGTGACATGACTTCGGAGTAATGTTGATGCAGCCGACAGGCGTCATTTTTTCGATGACTTCGGATCACGCCGATGGACCGGGGGCGCAAGCCCCTCATAGGGTTCGTCCAGCAGCTGCACCTTTGATGTCACGGGGCCAGCGCGCGGTGATGCCAATGCCAAAAGCATAACTGTTGCGCCGTCCCGAAGGGTCACGCCTTTCTTGCTTGCGGCTCTGTTCAGACTGGGGAGACAAGGTACTTAGATGCAGATCATAGCGACCCAGCTCCGATGGCGGGGCCGATATCTTGCGCCAGTTGCAGGTTTTCCTCGACGTGAGGCCGCGATGATGCAGCGGACGGTCTTCGGATGGTATTACACACGCGCCAGGCTATCCGTTGGCAAGAGCGAGCCTCCGTGGAGTGTCCATTCCTCCTATGTGTGCAAGCGGCTGTGGGTCGAGCCAGACCTCGCCCTTGCGCAAATTCTGGGGTCGCCAATCTGGGACTCGATGGCGCAAACGGGTCGATTCTTTTGCCGCGCCGTGACGGCCCAAAAGCGCCCAGAATCTTCGCCCTCGTGGACGTATAGCTGACTGCCCTGCACGATATATATGCTTTCGATCGTATTGAAGAGCGTGGAGTCCTCGAACAGATAGCAGGCGCTCCGAGTAGAGCTGGTTGGCGCTGTTCGAGAAATCGGGTTTCGTGTTCATGTTCTTATTCCTGCAAGCCGAGGTGCTTGTCACGGGGGCGGGGGCTGCGCTCCCTCTCTGCCTCCAGGCGAGCGTCTTGGAATTCGCCCAAATACGCTCGCGCACCTTGGGGTGGGCCTTGATTTGTCGGGTGTGTCTTCGAAGGCGGCGTGGCCGTTGAGCTGAACACGGTGATCCTTCCGCCAATGAGAACACCAATTGCATGGCGTGTTCGATGATGGCGATGGTGATAGTTGCGTTCGTCCTTTGATCTGTTTGAGCAGTCGATGGTGGTTCTAATTTTCATATTTATTGGTATCGGCCCGCGCCTACCCCTGTTGGAGTGTCTCCAGCTGTAGCAAATAGGCCGCGGATCTTGCGAAAGGCAACATTGGCTAATTTTTCCAACCGTGCGTTTGTCGCCGCGCTCGTGACATAGAAAGCGACGTGGCATATGGCGTTTGTCGGCGGCTTCATCTCGACCAGCATTTCTTCGGTCTTTTTCGATGCGCACGTCAGCGCTGGTGGGACACCGAGACAGCGCATTCATCTGGGAATGCGCCATCGGCGTTTGGCAAAGCAGGGGATCAGCATATGAATATTTACCTTGCAAGTCACTGAGATCGCCTGATTGATTATCGGAGCGTTCTGGACACGCGCGAAATCCCATTGGTTGATCCGTAGGGCCTTGCGCCTACTCTCTATGCACATGGACTGCCCGTTTCGAACCATGATACCAGATCACCTGGAAAAATATCGGGGAATCAATGTCCCTTGTCCGCATGTAAATGCATGGTGTCCGCTCAAGCGCAGTGGACGTTACTCTCTGCCCCGTTCGGCCCTATCTAAGATAATGGTGCATGGACTGAATTTTCCGCAACGCTGAGGTTCAACGTTAGCTACAGCGCTGTGCAAAACCCGCGGGAAACGTTTGCCGACATTTTTTGACTTCGAGCAATGGCCTCTGTTCGCTCCTTCTTTATTTCGGCTGGGGGTTGTGTTGCGATATTTTTTGTGCGGACTTACTGGCGTTCGGCTTCGACGGATCCCGGCGTTCCGGTCCTTTGCGGCGGAACACCGACGATATTTGGCCACCATTTCAGAGACCAGTACACCGTGGCATAAAGAAGGATCCCTACGGACCAGCATGATAACAGCATGACAAGGTTAGTTGCCAGCCCCTATGCCCGACAAAGGGGTGGATCAACCGCGTATTTCGAGCATGGTCTTCTAAGAACCATTCGTTGCACTCGAAGGAAACAGCTCGTTGTTCAGGAGCGTTATACGTTTTGATCTTGGAGAAATGATGTTTTCAACTATTCATACTCTTGATAAAAAAGGCTCCCGTGCGCCCATACCGGCCCCATGTGCAGATGACGGTGCGCCCGGCACGCCAATGGATCGTTCAACTCGCAGCACCGAACTTGCCTATCGATGGCTGTTTCCCCGATCATCCGCTCGGCCTCCGGCATTAACCGAGCTCCACTTGCGTGCCCATTGAAAACCACCGCCAGACCAGCATTTACCATGCCAATGAATAACAAAGGCACCAGCGATGTAGGATGCTTTTGGTGTGTTTCAGGCCGATGAGCTCTAGTTCATCCAGTTTGCTGGTGTCTGAATTTTCACTCTGGCCGTCGCAGTATCATTCCGCTAAGGTGTCGACCGGAAGATACGCGGATCGGGAATATAAGGACACGAGCCCAGCGCATTGATCACGGGCTACAGGTATTATGACAAACTCGAAGCCGAGAAGCGTGTAGGATCACAGTCCCCGTGAAAATCCACTGTTCGTTCTCGCTAGGACAAGTATCATTCGCCCGAAAAGAGATTAGCTGGGTAAGACTGGGCTCGTGTAGTGCAGTCCGCTCCCAGAGATGCGCGGTAATCGCTCTGATGCGAAAGATATTGCAGACCTCTTGTTTCTCCATTTGGTGATACGGAAGGTCAGATACCTCGAAGGCTCAGTTCAGTATGCTGCTAAATGCGTAGCGCTGAGGATCCGAAAAGTTAGATATTCTCACGCCGGCTAGCAGCGGACGAAATAGCCGATCACGACGAAGAATCAACCCTCGCCGCTCGTATCTACCGATTCAACACACAATTCGCGGGGTCACGTTCATCGACAACAGTATCATTCAATTCCACCAGAGGCATAACAGTGAGTTAGGTAACCGACCCCCAGAAAGGCCGCGATGGCAAAGGACAGGTATCGGTTCAGCCCGAACAGAGAATGGCTTGAACCGATGGCAAAGATTGTGCCAAAGATCACAAAGCTTTTTGCATTCAGGTCAGGCGTCTTCGGTAGGTTGGTGCGGTTAGAATTGTGCCAGTCGGAGCTCGCAGGGAAGGGGTTCAGGATGACGGTTAACCATTGCGCGGGGCTTGCTCCATGTGTCCAGGTAAGGCCAACCACCAAGAATGGAGAATAGTCTATTTTTTGTGAGTTGTAATTGCATTGGGGTTATTCCTTCCATCCCACGCTTTGCGGGCCCATTAGGCCACGGGGGGCAGTGTTCAGCAAGATAAGGATCGCGACAACGTAAATGATGATTCTGGTCAATGGCCGGCATGGTATTGTTCTTGACCTCGTTACGCATCGTATTAGGCATATTAAGGGCTTTCCTAGGACACCCAGCAAAAACTCCCCGCCAGGAACGGCCCGGGCACAAAGACAGCCCTGCCGCCTCTCCAGACACGGACCGCCACAAAAGCTCAGCACCGAAATCCATGCCCATGTGGTAGGTTGGGCTGGAATTAGATCGGGCGCATATACATGACGCCTGCCAGCCCATGCCCACCGCCGCGGCGATGCGTTCGAAGCCTAATGTAAAATACGCTTTGTCGAATGTTGATGCCATAGGCAGACCCTAACTGGTTTCGCGGATCAGCCATGCCGCGCGCAACACCATCCCAAACGGTGGTGAACTTGCAGAAGGCGAAGACGCCGCCTGATGATCAGCAGCGAGAAGGCGAATATTAGATCAGACGCCAAAATTCTTATAGGGGGTGGCGCGATCAGAAGATATCCGCCATTAGGCGATCAAAGCCCGAGTCAACACTCGTCGAAAATCGAACGTACCGCGCGTTAAGGCTTACGGAGTGGTAAGAGAGGTCGAGGATCGGTTGGGCACCCGTTAGAGTACTTGATCCATCTCTTGCAAGCACGATCGCCAGAATCCTGAAAGTCACCAAGATTCTGGCCGCGTGGGGGCGTTTGGTAGAAGTGTTCATTGCTCAACCGCGTACGAATGACAAAGCCGATGACCAGCATGATCGGTGCACTGGCAAAGAAGAGGATCGACAGGGGAAACCGGACCAATCCGAGGGCAGTCCTCACGCACCGCGCATCGCCAGAAACTCTCTTTTTGATATTACAGCACGTTCTTCGTGAACTCTCGGTTGCCCTCAATAACAAGTTTCGCCCGGTACCAGAGGATTATACCGCGGCCTTGATTCTCATTATATTTTTTTTTTTTTTTTTTCTGGCTTAGGTTGAAAATTCTTGACTTAGGGTCTACAGCACACGCATGGCGTCAGATCCTCTCGACAATGCCTCCGTTGGCGCAAAGTTGACGCCCCCACTGGTAGCCAAGTTATCAGTGGGATCAGATACCATAGTCGCGTAATGAGCGCATAACGCTTACTTTCTGTCCCAACCAGTGTAAGAAGTTGCAAAAAGATGTGGGCGTTTCGCATCGCGGTTGCCCCCAAGTGTGAAGAAGTGAAAGACTCAGGAAAAAATTCCCGCCACCGGCAACGGCTCGGCAGGGAAGCCCCCCGCCTTAGACTTTGGATTTAAGCGCCGGGGTTACAGTCGCCCCAAACGCCCGCCTGCAACATCGGGTGGTCGACGTCAATAGGTGACTGCTCGGACTGGTGTGTAACTTCTCTCGACGAATATTCTCACTCGAAGGTTTCGAATTATCGTTCTCTGGGGTTTCGATTGACGCGATATCAAACACTACGTCTTTTTTAAATGTGTGGGTGGTCGCCAGCACGGTACAGCGTTGGAGCCGTTGCCCAGGCCGTTTCAAATTCGACCCTCGAGGGCTTCGACAACGGGCGCAAAATTTTGGGGGGGGGGGGTTCTTGAACGAACCGTGCACGTTGCCTAACCGCATCAGAAATTTAAATGTCATAGTCAGTGCTCTGCGCTACGTAAGCAATAGATCGAGCTTGTGCCCTGGCGCGGGTGTTGAAGCCGTACTTTTCGCAAAAGACTTTTAACGAAAAGGCGTTTTTGTCCACTTTTGTACGCTGAGTCTGTCCTACTCTTATACGTTTCTTCTAGCTCCCCGCACCAGTTCTGCAACCAACGATACCGGGTGATGTTCTCACCTGCCCACCACGGGTGCCATCAAACTCGTGAAGTAGGAGCGGAATTACATCTTTGGTGACAAACGCTTTCCGAAGTGTCTGCTCTCCTGTTTAACTCTCGCCACTTATCGCGCAGGACCGAAACTGAACCGCGTTTGGTCAAAGAGTTAAAACCATGTTCACCACAGCGTGAGTGTTCTAGAAAACCAGTGAATATCATTCGGCACCGGAGTTCAGGACAGGTGCGATATAGAACGCAGTGAAGTCCGCTCGCGCAATGCAGAGTGTGCGCACCGATTCAGTTGGATTGTTTTCCCAGCCATGCTTCGGGTTGCTTGCCTGGATCGTACATTCTTGTCTTCCAGCCCTCGATGTGTATATAGTCGGTCTGTCCAGGGCTGCATATACCTGCGTCATCGCCTTACACGGTTCTTAAGAAACCGGTGCCACGCGGCAGCTCAGTATACTCTGGGCAGCAGACATTAATAGGAGCGTTAAAAGACGTGACTGAGAAGCCAGTTGGCCTTGCTCTCGTCTTTTGCGCGTTTGTGTTGCCAGTATTATTATATTTTTCTCCGGAGGGGATTGGGGGGGGGAGTGGGTCAAGTACAGACCATAAAGATAACGCCAGCCTCTTGGCAGAGACCCTGAACAGCAACGAGCCAACGCCTCAGAGGCGAGCCGCCTCCAGAGTTTTCATGAGTTGCGGCCCGTTCTTTCTGGCGAATTCTCATCCACTAGCGCCGGATGTCGCAGTGGGCCGCGTTCAGATTGTGGGTCTGTTTGTATCACCATGGTCAACGAACTGGACCTTTCTTGACCCATTATCATCGATACCGTTACCTTCCAGCGCCTTAGAGCTGAAGGTTTGCAGCATGCGCCGATTTCGGCCCCATAGTCTCTGTTCAGGTGCTCGACTGCAGCTCCAAGCGCGTGCGCAGTTCGTCAGATCATCCTTCGTTCCCGCAGTAGGCCCTGATTGTGGCCACGTTAAAGCCAGTCGTCACCGTGTCGCCGTTGGCGCGTTCGTAAAAACCTGAATGCGCGGCAGCGCTTAGATACGTCGGCAAGGCCCAGACCAGCACCAGAGAGACAGAAGCCGGTTTTGATCCACGCCGCGGGACGCGTCAAGTTAGAAAATGTCATGTATTTCCTCACAAAATGTTGAAACCCCGGCCCGATTTATTTTTCCGGGTCCATGATTGCACAGAGGTGCAAATATGATATGAGGGAAAAACTGAAAACCGATCACCCCCCCCCCCCCCCTCCCCCCCCCCCCCCAAGCCCCTTGATAAAAACAACTATTCTGTAAATATATTTTCGCAGAGGCCTAGGGGATTTGTAAATTTAATGATATTTGCAGCGCAGAAAGCCGTTGATAATGCCGGTATAAATCCGGCGGCTGTGTTCGCATTGACCCGCGATTGCGCTTGACGGCAGTCGCATTCCGCAGCGGCGGGTTGATGGCAGGGCAAAGCAGGCTGATCTGCCAAGCGGATCGGCATTTCGGGCCAAGCTATCTGAACTTATCAACAACCAACCGGCGCAGAATCGGCGGGAAAATGCTGCTGACATCGCAGGCGCGCTTTGGGGTTGGAAGCCGACGGTTTGCTGACCGAAGGGGGCCGAAGCCGCCTTGATTTGCTACCCTGCGCGAGGCCCGCAGGATTTGATGCGC
>Ga0163217_1034276_pt1 | contig 10384 bp, 11 predicted proteins | sample SynspAceP_FD_185933 | JGI IMG/M metagenome (GOLD analysis project Ga0163217, IMG submission 185933) | Saline lake microbial communities from Ace Lake in Antarctica - Synechococcus sp. Ace-P (PacBio error correction) | ecosystem: Environmental > Aquatic > Non-marine Saline and Alkaline > Saline ... | reverse complement strand
GCGGGGGGGGGGGGAACCCCGGGGGCCCTTCCCATTAGGCCTGGGGGGGTCCCGGCTGGGAAATTTTTTTCAAAAAAAAGCCCGGCCCCGGCCTTTCCCCCGCCCTAAAAAACCCCAAAGGGTTCGGGGCCTTTTTGGCTTGCTTTCTTTTGGCGGCGGGGGGGCTGGGCATTTTAATGGGCTTTTTTTTCCTTTCCCCCAATTTTCCGGGGCATTTTTTTCTAACCGGGACCAAAGCAAAAAAAATTTGCCCCCCCCCGTTTCCATTTTTTTTTTCCATTTTTTTTTTTTTTTTTTTTTTCCAAATTTTATTTTGGCACCGGGGTCTTCAGTTTTTTTTAAAACCCCCTTGGGGGGCTTTGCTTGCCCCCTTTTTGGCGGGGGCCCAGGGGGGGCCCAAAAAAAAAACGTTTCATCAACCCCCGGGCGGGGAATTCCCCCCCCCCACCCACCCCAAAAAAAAAACTGGGGGTTTTTTCGGGAAAAAAAAAAAAAAAAAAAACCAAAGGGGTTAGTAAAAATCCAACTTTTTGGATAATTTTTTTTCCCCGGGCCCCCAAAAAAACTCGGGCTTTTGGCGGGCGTTTCCGGGGTAAAAAAACCCTTTGGGGGGTTTTCCGGGGCCCTGGGCCTTTTCGGCGGTTAAACCCGGGGGGGCCCCCCCAAAAGGGATACTTTTTTTTTCCCCCAGGGGGAAATTTCTGCCGGGGGCAAAAAACCCCCCATTTTCCCAGAACCTTTCAGGGAAAAAAAAAACCCAGGTTTTTTTAAAAACAAAACCAAGGCCAAAAAACTTTAAATTTTCAAAAAAAAAAGGGCCCCCAGGGAACAAAAAAGGGGTAGGAAGTTTGCGTGGCCCCATTTCTTTTAATTTTTAAAAAACCCCCGTGGGGGGGGGGGGGGCCCCCCTTTTTGGGGGGCGGGTTTTTTGGGAATTTTCGGTCGAAATTTTTTTTTCAGGATCGGGGAAAAACGGGGATGCCCCGTTATTTAAAAAAACAAAAATTTCAGGGAGGCCCCCCAGACCCCACCCCCCCAAAAAAAAAAAAACCCAAACCCCAAAAAAAAAAACCCCCCCCCCAGGGGGGGGCCCGATTTTAATCGTTTTAAAAAGAAAATTGATTGTTTTCGGGGGGGGGGGACCCCCAGTTGCCGGGGGCAAAAAAAAACCCAAGTTGGCCCTTTTTCCCCGGGCGGTGTTTTGGGGGGGTAATTTTTTTTTCCCCAAGGGTTTTTCAATTTTGTTTTGGGTTTCCCCCAAAACTTTTTCCTTTTGGCGGAATGCCCCCCCCCCAACGATTTTTTTTTTCCCCCCGGGGGGGGCTGGTTTGGGTTCCCCAGGGCGGGGGCCCCCCGCCCCGGGGCCCTTTTCTGGCCCGGGGGGGGCGGGGGGGGGCCTTGGGGGAAGGGGGGGGGGGCCCCAATTTTTGGGGACGGGCCCGTGGGAAAACTTTCGCCCCCAAAGGGGGGGGTGTGTTGGAAACAGGGGGGCGGGGTTTTTTGGGTTTCCCCAGGAAAACCAAAAAAAACCCAGGGGGATAAAAAAAACCCAAAAAGGAATTGGGACCCAAGGGGGGGAACCCAAAGGGGGGGCGTTGCGGGTCCCCCCCAGGGGGCTTTTCCGGCTTTTTCCAATTTTAAAGGCGGGGGGGGGCCCCCCCCGGGGGCGGGGCTCCGGGATTAAAAAAACAGGGGGGGGGGGCTTCAACAAAAAAAACTTTTTTGGGGGGGAAAAAAAAAAATCTGGGGGGGGGGGCCAAATTTTTTCCAAGGGGGGGCCCACCCCCCAAAAACGGGGGCAAAAAAAGCCCCAAGGCACCCCCAAAAAACCCGGTAAAAAAAAAGCCTTTGGGGGGCGTGAACCCCAATTTGGCTCCCAAAACCCCCAACCCCTGGGGGGGCAGGGGTTTGTCTCCGGCCAGGCCCAACCCCCCCAACAAAAAAAAGGATTTTTTTTTTTTTTTTTTTTCAAGGGGGGGGCCCCAAAAAGCCGGGCCACCAAAAAGGGCAAAAAACCAAAATGGGGTTTTGATGGGCGGGAAAAAAAAGGTTTTTTGGGGGGGGAAAGGGGGGGGCCCATTTTTTTTACGGGGGCTGATTAGGGGGAACCCAGGAACTTTCGTTTTTTTTTTTTTTTTTCAAGGCAAAGGGCGGGGGGGGGGCCCCCCCCAAAAAAAACCCAAAAAATTGTTTAAAAAAAGGGGGCGGGGAAAAGCGGGCCCCCCCAATTTTTTTCCAGGGGGAAATGTTAAAAAACTTTGGGCGATAATTTTTTTTTTCCTTGGCCCGGGGGGGGCCAATTTTTTTTACTTTCTTGGGGCCGGGGGGCCCCCGGGGGGGGGGCCCCCGCCGTGAACCCCCAAAAAAAAAGGGGGCAAAGGGCCCCCCCCCGGGGGGGCCTGGTTTTTTTCCCCCCAAAACCCCCAAAAAACCCCCCAACGGGGCCAGGGTTTTTTTTTTTTTTTTCCCGGGCCATTGGGAAGGAAATCCCAGGGGGCCAAAACCCAGGGGGCGGGGGGGGGGGCTTATTTTAGGGGGGGAAAAAAATTCCGGGAAACCCAGTTTGGATTTTCCCCAGCTTTTGGGGCAAAAAGGGGGCTTTTTTTTTCCCAAGGCCTTTTTTTGATATTCCCCGGATTATTCTTTTTCCCCGGTTTGGAATTTTTTTTTTTTTTTTCATTTTTTGGGTCCCCGGGCTTTTTTTTTTTTTTTTCCCCAACGTTTACCTTCGGGGAAAAACCCCCCCCGGGGGGAATTTTTTTTTTTCCAAGAGGCCCGGCTAACGGGGGGCCGGGGAACCCCCCGCGGGGGGGGGGGGGGGCAAACCCCCCCCCACCCCCCCCCAGGGGAAGGGAAACCCCCGTGGAAAAACCCCAAAACCCCCGGGGGGACCCCATTTTAAGGGGAAAAACCCCGGGCCGGGGGGGGGGGCCTTGGGTTTAACCCCGGGGGGCCCTTTTGATAAAAGGGGGGCCCGATTGAAATTTTCCGAGGGGAAAAAAAAAAAAAAAACTTTCCGGGGCCGGGGGAAAAACCCTGGAAATTTTGCCGGGGGGGTCCAATTTTTTTTTTCCAAGCCCGGGTGGGGGGGAGGGGGCCGTGTCTGCGAAAATTTTGCCGCGGATTTGGGGCCCGGGTTAAACTTGGGGGCCGGCGGGGGGGCCCCACCCCAAAAACCGGGGGGTTTTTTTTTTTTGCGAATTTTTCACGGGGGGGGCCCCCGCGGACCCCCCAGGAGGGATTTTAAAAGGCCACCCCCCCGCCCCGGTTTTCCCTTCGGGGCCAAAAAAGCCCCAAGGCCCCCCGGGGGCGGGGGGCCCCCAACCCCCCCCGGGGGCCAAAAAATTTTTCGGGGGGGGATTTTTGTACGGGGGGGAAAAACCCCAAAGGGATTAATGTTTTCGGGGGCTTTGGGGCCCCCCGGCCCCGGGGCCGGGGGGGGGGGGCCCCCAAAACCGGGGCGGGCCCCAATTAACCGGCCAGTTTGGGCAAAAAACCAAAGGGGGCCCTGGGGGGGCCCCCCGGTTTTTTCTTTTTTTGGGGGCGCGCGGCAAAGGTTGGGGCCAAAAAACTTTAAAAAAACCCCCCCGGGGCAAGGGGGGGGCCTAAACCGGGTGGTGTTTAGCCCCCAACCGCCCCCAAAGGGCTTTTTCATTCAAGGTAAAAGGGCCCTTTTCCCCAAAAACCCCCGGTTATTTCGTTCGGGGGCCTGGGGGGGAAAGGGGCCGTTCGGTTTTTGATTCCCGGCGGGGAATACCTTTTTCAAAATTTTGTTTTTTTTCTATAGCCCCGGGGCCTTTGAAAAGGGTCCCCCCCAAGGGCGGGCCCCAAAAAAAAAAACGACCGTTTTTTTCTGGGCCCCCCAACCGCCCGGGGCGGGCCCCCCCTGTTCCGGGGTTTGGAACCAAAAAGGGGGGAAAATCAGAAATTGGGGGAGGGAAAAACCCCAGGGCGGGGGGTTTGCCTTTTTTTGGCCCCAAAAATTCCGGGGCCGCCAAGGGGGGGGCCCCAAAAAACATTTTGTTTCAAAACCCGGGTCCACCCCGTTTTTTTGGGGGGGGGGGGGGGGGGGGAAAAAAAAAAAAAAAAAAAAAACCCCAGGGGGGGGGGGGGGGGCCCAACTTTTGGGCGCTTCCCCCCCCAGGTTTTTTTCCAAAAACCCAAGGAAAAAAGGAACCAAAAAAGGGCCGGGCCGGGGGCCCCAATTTTCCCACCCCAGGCACCCGGGGCCGGGAACCCATTCCCAAAGGGGGGGGGGGCCCCCCAAAGGGGTAAGGGAAAAAAAAAAAAACAAAAACGAAATTTTTTGGAGGGCATTCCCAGGGGGGTTTTTTTGCGGGTAAATTGGGGGGCCCCCCAGGGGGGCCCCCCCCAAGGGGGGGGGGGCCAAGGCGGGGGAAAACCCCCCAAAGGGGGCCCCAAAGCAACCAGGGGGGAGCAAAATTTAACGGGAAATTTTAAAAAGGGGGGGGGCCCAATTCCGTGCGTTCCTTTTCCAATCGCCTTCGGAAACTTCCCCAAGGGGCCAAATTGGGGGGAACCAGGGGGCAAAACCCCCCCCGGGGCGGTTATTTTTTTTTTTTCAAAAAAAAGGCCCCCCAAAGGGGGGGCGGGCGGGGGGATTTTTAAAATTTTTTCCGGTTTTATGGGGAAAAAAATTTTCATTTCGGGTAGTAGGCCCAAAGTTTGCCCCGGGCCCCACCCCCACCTTTTTCCCATTGGCAAAGGACGATTGGGGGCATCCAAAGGGGGGCGGGGGGGGCCCCAACCCCAAAGGCAAATTTTTCCCGGGCCTTGGTTTTTTTTTTTTTTTTTTTTTTTTTCCACCGGGGGGGCCTTTTCCCTTGGGGGGGGGGGCCCCCCCAACCCCTCCGGCCCAATTTTCCCCCAAAAACCCCCGTGGCCCTTGTAGGCTCCGGGGAACCCAAGTTTTTGTCTTTGGGTTCCCATTTGCGGGGGGTTTTCCCAGGGGGTACTGGTTTTTTTTTTTTCCAAAACCTTGGGCCCCGGCCCACCCAACCAGGGGGGGGCGTGGAAAAACCCCCATGGCCCCCCAAGGGCCCCTTCCGGGAAACTTTCCCCGCCTTTTTTGGCTTTGATGGCCCTTTTCCCTTCACGGGGGGGGGGCCTGGGGGGGGGGCCATTTTTGGGGATGGGGGCGGTTTTTCAAAAAAATTTTTTCCGTAGGGGTTATTTTTTTTCAGGGGGGGGGGAAAAAAAAAAAAGGGGTTTTCCATGGCCATGGTTTCTTGGGGGGCCCCCGGGCCGGAAAAAAAACCCCACTCCTTTTTCCCGGGGGCCCCCTTGCCGGGGGGGGGGCCTTTTCCCAAGTATCGGGCCCCATGGGCGCAAAAAAAGGGGGATTTTAAAATTTTGCGTTTGGCCCGGGGGTTTTTTTTGGGGGGAAAAACCCTTTTTGGGGTTTCCCCGGGGGCGGGGGGGATTTTCGGGGCCCCCTTTTTTTTTTCCCCCCCCCCCAAAACCTTTTGGGGGGGTTTTCTTTTTTTTTTTGGGGGCCCCCAGGCTTTTCCCCCCCCAGGGTAAAAAAAAAAAAAAAAAGGGGTTCGAAATTTTTTTTTTTTTCCCAAAGGGAATTTTACTTGGGGGGGGGGGCTTTTTTTGGAAAAAAAAAAAAAAACCCCGGGGGCCGGGGGTTTTTCCCAGGGGGGGGCAAAGGGGCCCCCCCCCCCAAATTTTGTTTTTTTTTTTTTTTTCCGGGGGGGGGTTTTCCCAGCCGCGCCAAAAAGGCAAATTTTTTTTTTTTTTTTTTTTTTTTTTTTTTTTTTTTTTTTTTTCAAAGGGAAAATTTTCGGGGGTTTTAAAAAAAAAAAAAAGGGCCCCCCCCGGGGGGGCATTCGGGGCGGTTAGGGGGGGGCCCCTTGAACCCCCCCCGCCCCGCAAAGGGCCGCCGGGGGGCCCCCCGGGGGCGTTTTTCTTTCCGGGGAAAAGGGTTTCCGATTAAAAAAAAACCAGGCCCCGGGGGGCAATTTTCGTTTTTTTTTTTCCCCATTGGAAAAAAAACAGCAAGGGGAAAAAAAACCCTTGGGGGGGGGGAAAGGGGCTTGGGGGCCCATTTGTTTTTGCGGGGGGGCCCAGGGGATCTTTTTCATAAAATTCCTTCCCGGGGGGCCCAATTTTTGTCCTTGGGCTTGGGGGCCCCGCGCCCCCGGGGGCAAATTCGGGGAAAATTGGGCGGGACCAAAAGGCGGGCTTTTTGGGGTTTTTAAAAAAAAACTGGGGGCAAACCCTCGGGGGGAATCAACTGGGGGGGGGGCCTGGTTTTTTGGGCTTAAAGTCTTTTTTCCAACCCAACTTCGGATTAAGGGGGGCTGGGGTTTGGGGGGGAAACCCCCCCCGCCGGGGGGGCCAAAAACAGGCGGGGGGATTCAAGAAATTTTTTTCCCCCCAAAAAAAAAAAAAAACTTCCCCATTGGGGAAACCCGGGGGCCAAAATTTTTTTTTTTTTTTTTTCCCAGGGGGGGCCCGTAAGGATTTGGTTTTTCGGGGGGGGGAACCCTGGCGGCGAAAAGGGTAAACCCGGCAAAAAGGCTTTTGCCACCACCGGGGGGCCGGGGGGCCCGGGCGGGTTGGAAACCAGGATTCAGGCCGGCGCCCAAAATTGGGGGCAGGTTGGGGGCGGTTTGGGGGAAAGTTTACAAAAAGGGGGCCGGAAAGGGGAAAAACCGGTTTTGGCCCCGTTTTTCGGGCCTTTTTTTTTGGGGTCCGGCGGGGGGGCATAGGGGGGGCCGGGGGCAGGGGAAAATAAAAACGGTTTTAATTGAAATTTTTTTTTTTTGCCGGGCCAGGTTCGGGATTTTGGCGGTTTTTTGGAAAAAACCCAAGGGCAGTTTTTTTTTTTTCCCCCAAAAAGGGATTTTGCCTTTTTTCCCCAATTTCTTTGGCCCCAACCCGGGAATTTTCCCCAAGGGGGGATTTTCGTAAGGGACGGTAAAAAAAATCCCCCCCCAAGATTTTTCCAAAAAACGTTTGTGGCCCAACCCGGGGGGGGATCGGGGGCCGGGGGGGGGGGGCCTCCAAATTCCTGGGGGCCAATTTTTTTTTTAAAAACCCCCCGGCTGGGATTGGGGGCTTTGCGGGGCGAACAGACAAAAACCCTTTTTTCTGGTTTTTCGGGGGGGAAAGGGGAAATTTTCTTTCCGGCGATTTTTCCAAAAGATAAAGGCCGTTCCGGTTATTTTTTTTCTGGGGGGGGCCAAAAATTGGGGCAAAACCGTTTTCCCCCGCCCCCGGGAAAAAAAACCACCTTTTTCCCCCCCCCAAAGGGGGGGGGGCCGGTTTCCCCCAAAAAAAAAAAAGGGGGGGCCAAATTTTTTCTGGTTTTTAAAACCCCCCGTTTTTGGTTCCGGTTTTCCAAAAGCAAAAAAAAAACCTTCCCAGGCCCCCGCCAATGGCCGGTTGGGGGCCCGGGGGGGGCCCGGGCCCCCCCCCATAAGGGGGGGGCCAAAGGGGGGGAAACCCCCCACCACCGGGCCCGCCCGGGGGAACTTTTTTTTTTTTGCGTTTTTTCCGGTTTTTGGATTTTTTGTTTTCGGGGGGGCGGATTTTTTTTTCTTTGGGCTTTTTGGAATAGGGCGCTTTTGTTTGGGCCCAATCCCCAAGTACCCCCCCAAGGGCTTTTTTGGGGGCAACGGGGTTAAAAGGGGGGGCGGGGGGGGCGGCCGGGGGGGGGTTTTTTCGGGTTTTTTAACTGTTCGGGGTTGGGGGGGCCCCGGGGATCGTTGGGAGGCCGGTTTTGGCTTTTTTTTGCCGGGCCAAGGGGGGGGCCAAAAAAAAACTTGGGTTTTTGGCCCCTGGGGGCCCCGGGGTTGGGGCCCAAAAACGCCCCAACCGAAAAGGTTTGAAAAAGGTTTTTGTCTTGTTTGTTGGTTTTTGCCAAAAAAGGCCAAATTTTTTTTTTTTCTTCTTAAAAAACCAGGGGGGGGAAACCCCCCCCCCCCGGGGGATTGCGGAAAAAAAAAAATTTTTCTTTCCCGCGGAAAATCCGGCTTCGCGGGGGGGGTTTTTTTTGGGGGGCCCCCCAAAAAAAGCGGCTTACCCGGTGGGGGCCCAACCCCGGGGGGGGGGGAGGGGGGGGGGGCCAAAAAGGGCCCAACCCAAAAAAAATTTTTTTTTCCCCCAAGAAAAAACCTTTTTTTGGCTTTTGGGAACCGGGGGCCCGGGGCCCCCCGTTTAAATTTTCCCTTTTTTTTTTCCCCCAGGGCCCAAAAAACCCCCCCGAACCTGGGGGTCAAAAAGGCCCCACCGGGCCCAAGGGGGGGGGGCCCCCCCAAAACTTTGATTTTTGGGGGGGGCCCCAAAAATAATTTTTTCCCGGGCAAAAGGGGTGGAAAAAAAAAAAAAAAAAAAAACCCACCCCGCCTTTCCCCGGGGAAAGGGGGCTGCCCTTGAAAAAAACCCCCCATTTTTTTCTTCAAATTTCCCCAAAGGCTTTTCAAAAGGGCAGGGGGGGGGGGGGATTTTGGGGGGGGCCCTTTTTTTTCTTGGGGGGCCAAAAGTTTTTCCCCGGGGCTTTCGCCCGGCCGGGGGCCCCGCCCCGGGGGGGGCTTTCGGAAAGGGGGGGATCTTGAATTTTTTTTTTTTTCCAAATTTGGGGGGGAAAAAAAAAACCCACCCGGGCCTTTTGATTTTTTTTTAAGGGGGGGGGCCGTTTTTTTCCCCCAACCGGGCCAAAAAAACCCCAAGGGGGGGGGGGGGCCAAAAAGGGCTGGTCAAAGGGGGGGGGGCCCCAAGGGGGTTTTTTTCCCAGGGTGCCCGGGGAACGAGAGGAAAGGGAAACGGCCCCCCATTGAAATTTTTTTTCCCGGGGTCAAGGGGGGCCCCCATTTTTTTCCTGGCGGGGCCCCCCCAAAAAACCAAATTTTTTCGTGGGGGGGGGCCAGTGGGCCCAAAAAAAAAAAAAAAAAAAAAACCCACCGTGGTTTTTTTTTCCCCTTGGGCCCCCCAAAGGCGGCTTTTCAACGGATTTTTTTTTCCAAGTTGGGGACCACCGGGGCCTGGTTTTTTCCCCCGGGGCCCAGGGGCCCGCGGTTTAAAAAAGGGGGGCCCCCAAAACCCCGGTTGCTTTGCTGGGGGCCGGGGGCAAAGGGCAAACGGCTTGGAAAAGGGGCAAGGGGGCCAGGGGGTCAAGGTTTTTAAAACCCCAGGGGGCCAGGGGGGAATTTTTTTTCCCCCGGGTTTTTTTTTCTTTAGGGCACAAATTTTTTTCAAATTTTTTTCCCAAAAACAAAAAGGTTGTTTCCCCCCTTTGGATCGGGGGGGCAAAAAAAAAATTGGGGAAAAACCATTCGAGGGAAAAAAACAAAAAGGGGCCCCGGTTTAATTCCCCTTTGGCCCCTCCCCGGGCGGAATTTTTTTTTTTTTTCCCCCCCAATTTTCCCGTAAGGGGGTTTCTTTGCCTTTCAAAGGGGGGGGGGGCCCCAGGAAAAAACAAGGCAAGGGGGAAAAGGGGGGCCCCCCCCCACTGGGGGGTCAAAAAAAAAAAAAAAAAAAAAAAACAAATTTTCCCCAAATTTTTTTTTCCCAATTTGCCGGGGGCCAAAAAAAAAAAGGGGGCCGCTTGGGGGCCATAACCCCCCCAAAAAGGGGGGGGGGGCCCAGGGGCCCCATAACCCCACCCCACCGGGTCCGAAAAGGGTTTTTTTTTTTGTTTTTTCACCGCTGCCTGGCGGGGTTTTAATTAAGGCCCCCCCCCGGGGCCCCCCCGGCCCGAAAAATCCCTTGGGGTTTATATTCCTTTGGGGGGCGCTTTTTTTTTTTTCAAGGGAAACTTTTTGGTTCCCTTTTTCGTAAGGGGGGCGGGGGGGCCGGGGGAATTTGGCCCGGGGAAAATATTTGCGGGGGGGAAAGAAAGAAAATTTTCAAAAAAAGGTGGGTTCGGGGGAAAATCCCCCCCCCCCCCCCCAAAACAAAGAAAAACTTTTTGGGGGCATTTTTTTTTCTTTTTTTTTCCTTTTTTCTTTTTTTTTTCCGGGTTTTTGAAAAAATTTTACCCCGGGGGGGGGAAACCTTTTTCGGCGGGGGCCCCCCCTTTTTTGGGCTTGTGGGGCCGGGGGTGCCCTGGTGGAACCCCAAGCCCCTTTTTTTTTTCCAGGGGGGCCCGGGGGGGGCGGGGGCATTCCCCCCAATAGGTTTCATTTTTTTTAACGGCGGGCCCCCGCGGGTAAGGGGGGAAAACCCCCGCTTGACCTTTTGGGGGGCGGCCGGGTTTTTTTCCCAGCCCCACCAAACGGCCCAGGGGGGGGGGGGGCCGGGTTTTTTCGGGGGTGGGGGCCGGGGTCGGCGCTTGAAAAATTTTTGGAAAAAAACATTTGGGGGGGGCAAGGGGGAAAATTTTTCGAACCCAAGGGGGGCTGGGGAAACTTTT